>Ga0208091_1000036_pt1 | contig 38188 bp, 30 predicted proteins | sample LakMenEpi26Oct12_FD_150736 | JGI IMG/M metagenome (GOLD analysis project Ga0208091, IMG submission 150736) | Freshwater microbial communities from Lake Mendota, WI - 26OCT2012 deep hole epilimnion (SPAdes) | ecosystem: Environmental > Aquatic > Freshwater > Lake > Epilimnion/Euphotic zone ...
GTGCTCCAGGAACAGGATCAATAAATGGATCAGGAACATATGGTAGTTCTGGTCAAAATGGAACTGATTCTTATTGTTATGATATTGCGGATGATTTTTATTTAGCTTATGCTGACGGCGGTTACGGTGGTCAAGGAGGTGTATTGAATCCAAATAGTGGTTCTGGTGGATTAGCATCATTATGTTCAGGAAGTATATTTATATATCCTGGTGCAGATGGTGAAAAATCCACAACACTTTCAGGTTCTGCTGGTGGATGTTGTTTTTATGGCGCTATGGGAGGTATTCAAAACCCATCAATTTCTACAAGTCCAAGTTCATCATGGAACGGATATGAGGGTGATTATCCGGGAGGTGGCGGCGGTGGTGCAAGTTCATTCTTGTCTGTAGGAGTAATTAACGGTGGAAGCGGATCACATGGACAAGTAATACTTGAATGGTAAAATTTTAATTTTTACTAACTGTATATACGCATGAAAGATTTATTCAAATTTGAAAGACTTGTTGGAATATCATCCTTATTTATAGCAAGTTGCGCTGCATTTTTCAGTATAATTGGTATTGGAATGTTATTTAGTGGATCTGCATTAGCATCCATGATTATGGCAAGTTCACTAGAAATAGGTAAATTAGTAGCTACCAGTTTTTTATATAGATATTGGACCAAAACCAAGTTGTTACTCAAGATATACTTGATTTCAGCCGTTGTAATATTAATGATTATTACTTCATTTGGCGTTTTTGGATATTTGACATCCGCATATCAACAATCCGCAATTGAAAGTAAGTTGGCAGAGGATAAAATTTTAGTTATTAATGATCAAAAGAAGTATACTGAAGATAAAATTAATTCCGCAAAGAAAAGAATTGAATCTATTGTTGCTTTAAGAAACAGTCAAGAATCAAGATTGAGTGAAAGTATGACAAATGTGGTTATTAGTCGTAATCCAATTCAATTGGCGCAAATACAAGAACAAACCAAAGAGTTGATAGACAAGAGTGAAAAAGATATTGAATCTGAAAACGCTAAGATACAAAAAGGAATAGATGAATTACAATCATTTGACAAGAAGATTGCTGAAATTAAGATGGAATCTGGAAGTAAAAAAGACATACAAACATTTAAATTTATATCAGAACAATTCAATGTAAACATGAATACTGGTGTTACTTGGTTTATTGTTGCTCTTATATCAGTATTTGATCCATTAGCTATATGTTTATTATTGGCATATAATACTACATTGAATTTTACGGATAAGGTTGAAAAGCCAAAAGAAAAAGATGATATAAAGATATATCAACATCAAGATTCAGTAACTGAACCAGAAGAAAATGTAGAATCTATAGTAGAACAAGCAAAAAAAGAAGCACAAGAAGAAGTTAAAAATGAAAAAATAATTAAAGAGATAGTTACTGAAATTAAGGAAGTTCCTGTTGAAAAGATTGTGGAAAAAGAAGTTATTAGAGAAGTTCCATCTAACAAAGGTCCACATTTTAGTTTTTAGTAAAATAAAATTAAAATTTTTGAATAAAAATGTTGTTTTTAAGTTATTATCTTATATATTTAGATATCAGTCTAAATTATATATATGGATATTGCAGATATTAAAGAAATAATGTCGCTTCTAAATGAAGCAAAGAACAGTGAAAACTGGGATTTAGTTGATGAGGTATTGGATTATATGTCAGATTATCTAGATGATGATTCTGATCTATCAGAATAAAGATTATGATTATTATACTATCAGTGTTATTGACCGTTTCTATTTGCGCTAATATATTTTTAGGTTATGCACTAGACATCAATCTTGACAAAATAGAAACATACCAAAATTGGTTTTTAGATATTAAAAAGGAAGTATCCGTTACGTATTCAAAATTAAAAGATTTAGATGATAAGCAGATGTTTGAAAAAGATGATGATGTAGGTTTTGTTTTTTCCGAGATAGTGAAATTAATTGAAAAATTAAAGGAAAGGACTGAATGAAAAATTCAAAAACTGTTGGACTTAAATCAAAGAAAAAAACAATAAATATTAAAAATAAATCAAATAAAAAAGTAGTTAAACCAAAGAAAAAGATTCAAATAAAAACAATTAAACCAAAAAAAGTATCAAAAAAAGTTGTTGAATCAAAAAAATTAACTACGTCAGATGTAACTGTCACATCTGATATTGTTACTGGACCCAAAAAAAGAAAAAAGAAGATCGGAGAAAAAATGTATTTTACCACAGATACTGAAAAAGCCATTATTCAGTATAACAAAGAACAGTCTATGGATATTAGAAATGAAATTTATGATGAACAAATTAAACCATGTTTTGATAAATTGGTAGAAAACGTATTCAATACATTTAAATTCACTTATTTTGATAACAGTCCTATTGAAATTCAAAAAGAAACAATTGCACATTTAGTTGCAAACATGCATAAGTTTGAAGAAGGCAAAGGTAAAGCCTTTAGTTATTTCAGTATTGTTGCTAAAAACTATCTAATATTCCACAACAATAACAACTATAAGAGATTCAACCAACACGTTGATATTAGTGAAACTCCAAGTGATAGTACTGTTTGTTTACAAACCACTGATTCTTATCATGATGAATTGGAAACCAGTGAATTTATGAAGTTGATGGTTGATTATTGGGAAAAGAATATTGGTAAAATATTCACCAAACAACGTGATTTAAACATTGCCAACGCTGTAATTGAATTGTTCAGAAACAGCGACAGAATTGATTCTTTCAATAAAAAAGCGTTATATTTGTATATTAGAGAAATCTCTTCTTGCAAGACTCAACAGATTACCAAAGTAATTAATAAGATGAAACAGTACCAAAATACTATTACCAAGTCTTATTTAGACAGAGGAACATTAAAACAAGAGATGTACGCCAGATAAATTTAAGTAAAACACGGTATTTTCAATATTTATAGTCATGGACTTAGATTTTGAATTATATAAGGGTAAAAAATACTCTAGTTTACTTAAAGATGTGGTTGTTAATTCTGAACAGAAGAAGGACCAAATTGATATTTTGGTATCTGATCTTCGAAGTATGATTAAAACCGCTAATGATGCAATAGTAGTTGTACCACTAATTAAGGATTATTTGGATGTTTCAGTTAGAAATGATGAACAACTTGTCAAATTAGCCGCAGTGGTACAACGTATTATTAGTAGTCAAAGTCAAGGTGAAGACGGTAATATGGGAATGTTGCTCAGTGAAGATGAACGTAAACAGTTGATGGGTGAAGTAGAAAAGATTACAAAAGAAATAAACTCTCCAATTGAAATAAACGCTAAGAAATAATATGCCAGGATATTCCACATATAATTCAGTAATAGCACCAGTAAGAGTTGAAGAGAATAGAGATAGTATTTTAAATTCAACTTTACAGTTTGAACCTGCGGTTGTATTGGATGTGATCCTTGATGATTCACATCCAATTTTCAAAACAAAAATTAACATCAATCCAACTGAATGGCCTGATGCTGCAAATGATAAACCAGCGGATCAAATAGATAAAGATTATACGTGGATAGGAAGAATTTTGGTAAGACCATTTAGTACACATAAAACAGTTGAAAAAGAAAAACTACCATGGGCATTTCCATTGGAAAATACAGGCATAACTGAATATCCACTTGTAAATGAAGTTGTAGCTATAGTAAATTATCTGGGTAAATTTTATTATACTAGAAAAATAAATCTAAATGGATTTTCAAACAATAATGCTGATCCTACATATGAACAACGTGTTGGATCAAACAAAGGAAACAGAGAAATAAAAAACAATCCAACTGATCCCGATGTTTTATACAAAGGACCAGTTTCATATTTAACTGCCAAACAATACAAGAATACAAGTAACGTAACTGTATTGGGTAGATATTTTAAATCAAACGGAAAAATACGTTCAGTAAAAAGATTTGAAGGTGATACTGTAATTGAAAGTAGACATGGACAATCTATTAGATTTTCTGCTTATGATAATATAAGAGACAATGATATAAGTGATCCAAAATATACTGATTATTACAACAAAGATGGTGATACAAATCCAGTAAGTAATAAATTAGCAGGATTTGGTAATCCAATGATTTTGATTAGAAATAGACAAAAGAACATATCAAAACCTACACCTGATGTTTCAGAAAAAAATGCAGGTGGATATGTATCAGAAGATATTAATCAAGACGGTACATCTATCCATATAACTTCAGGATTAACTGAATCTAGTTTTAAATCAACATGTCAAAAGAAAATATTTCAAGATCCTTCAGTTTCAAAAGAAGAAGTAGCAGCATTTTCTCCCCCAGGTTGTACTAAATTTAGACCGCCAATACTTACCGGAGATCAAATTGTAATTAATAGTGATAGAATAATTGTAAGTAGTAGAAATGGAGAAACTATACATTATTCCAAAAAGAGATATGGAATTGTAACAGACAATGAATATACAGTAGACTCTCATGGTCAGATAGTAATGACCACAAACACAAAAACAGTGATTAACAGTCCGGCAATATATCTAGGTCAATATGATCAAACAAATGAACCCGCTTTGTTGGGTCAAACAACTGTTGACTTTCTGTATGACCTTGCAGATTTAATATTAGATCACGTTCATTGGCAATATCATGAACATGTCACATCCACAACAAACACTCCTGCGGATCAATCTGGTCAAATAGCAGATTATCCAACACAATTAACCACTCAAATTCCAACACCACAAGAAAAATTGAAAGCTTGGAGAGATAGTCTTGATAAAATCTTAAGTAAAAGAGTATTTTTAACTGGAGGTGGTTATGCCCCAGGAAGAAATGGTGGTTCTATTGAAGGCGGAACTCCTCCGACTGATATTAATGTATTTAATGGAAGTGGTGTTCCTGGAGGTTATAATGGTAAAACAAGAGGTCCAAATCCATCAACTTGGAGTTAATTTATGTATACTTTACCCACACCACCATCATTAAACTTACAAAATCCACTAGGTTCTGTACCAACTCCTAGTTTGCCAAGTATTCCTCCTCTTCCAAGTGCACCAAAATTGCCTTTAAAAAGAGTATCTGGACTTGATTATAAAAAGACATTCACAGAAACGTCAGCATATAAAAATTTAAAGACAAATATACCAAATACATTGCCATCAGTTCCGTCTGTTCCATCAGTACCAAAGTTTTCACTGCCATCACCTCCTTCAGTGCCATCAGTACCATCAATTCCTACTATACCACCTACACCAACACTTCCAAGTATGTCAAATTTGCCTACTGCTCCTAGTATTCCTTCAATACCAAAGGTTCCAGTACCAAATGTACCTCCAATATCATCTATTATCAAACCACCTGCATTTCCAACGATACCTAAACTTAAAATTGTACCTATTGTGCCTGGTACACCACTTTCAGTACAAGCCTCTATGATAAAACCAAGTTAATTTTGGTAAATAAATAAAACATTTTGGTATATAGTAAAATATAATTATATAACATCAACAAGTATGAAAACACAAGAATTAAAAGAGATAATCAGATCAGTAGTAAAGGAAGAACTTCAAAAGTCTCTTCCAACTCTTATTCCTAATATTTTGAGTGAAATATTAACTGGTCAAAGTAAACCAACGGTCAGTGAAAACTTTGAAAAACCAAAAGTTTCACAAAAACCAATTGAAAATGTACAACCAGCAAAAAAGACATTTAAGAAATATACAAATAATGATGCTTTAAATGTTGTCTTGAATGAAACTGTAGGAGGAGTTCCAAGAGAAGGTGCTTATGTAGGATTGATGGGCGCATTACAAAGTGAAGCTTCTAGTGGTATTAATATTAATGAATCAGTACAAATGCCGCAACAAATCACACCAGTTAATGAAGAACAATCTAAAGTACTTAATGTCATTAATAGAGACTTTAGAAAATTAATGAAAGCAGTTGATAAGAAAAAGTCATCAGGAGTTGGTGGTGGTTTAGTATCAATGTCATAATATGAATCCAATTGGTTTAACATTACCTTTAAAATCTGGCATAAATGGGTATTTTGAGCAGTCATATGACACTCTAACCCAAATTAAAGCCAACATCACTAATTTTTTCAATACTAGACCAGGTGAAAGAAGATTTAACCCTCAGTTTGGAACAAAATTATATAACTATCTATTTGAACAAAATATTGAAGGGTTTGATGAAATTTTAAAGAATGTTATTAAAGATGACATGAATTATTGGTTTCCAAATGTAATTGTAAATACTGTATTTTTAGACATTACAACTGCTCAAAAAAACAAGAACACTGATAATTATATAATAAACATAAAAATACAATTTACGGTAAACAATCAAACTGATGTACTTGGATTAACTGTAACAAGCAATTTATAATAATATGGCAGAAACACAACCAAAATCCTTTCAACCTCTTAATAAAGATATAAGATATCTTAATAGAGATTTTGCGTCATTTAAAGCTGGGTTGATTGAGTTTTCAAAGAACTATTTTCCTAAAACTTACAAAGATTTTAGTGAAAGTTCACCAGGTACAATGTTTATTGAACAAGCCTCATATGTAGGTGATGTATTATCATACTATATTGATTATCAGTTTAAAGAATCATTGATGCCATATTCTGAAGAACGTAAAAATGTAATTGCGTTGTCTAAATATCTTGGATACAAAACTACTCCAACTAAATCATCTATAACTGAGATTGAATTATTTCAATTGATTCCATCAAAGGTTGATGCTGATGGAAATTATGTACCTGATGAAAAATATTGTTTGTCAATTAGAGAAAACATGGAGTTAATAAATAACTCTAATCAAAATTTTATTATAAGCGAACCAGTAGATTTTTCAGTTGATACTAGATTTTCTCCTAGAGAAGTTAGTGTGTACTCCAGAGATTCATTGGGAGTTCCACAATTTTTCTTGTTAAGAAAAACCGCTAAAGCATTTGCCGGCAAGATTGTAACTAAGAATTTTACTGTTGGTGCTGCTACTCCATACTACAAGATTGTATTGGAAGAAAAAAATGTAGTCAACATAATTTCAGTTATTGATGAAGATAACAATAAATGGTATGAAGCTGACTATTTGGCACAAGATGTAATTTTTACTGATGTAGATAACTCTCAAGTTACTGATGAAAATTTCTACGTCTACAAAACAGAAGTATCAAAGATTATAAAATCATTGAAGACTTCAAGAAAGTATATAACTAGTATTACTGCGGATAATACAACTTACTTAGAATTTGGTCCTGGTTTAGATAATTATTCTGATGAAATAGTTTATCCAAATGCTTCTATTGTTGGTATTGGATTATCAAATATAAGAAATACTGATATTTCATTGGATGGAAGCAATTTCTTAAAAACAAATACATTTGGAGCTGCTCCGGCAAATACAGTTTTAACTATTAATTACATAATTGGAGGAGGGTCACTTTCAAATTGTAATGCAAATGAAATTACTAGAATTAGTTCATATCAATTGTTGAATGATGCAACATCTTTAAATCCGAATGAACAAACATTATTTAATACAGTACAACAAACTTTAAGAGTAAATAATTATACTGCTGCAGTTGGTGGTGCAGATGAAGAATCAGTAGATCAAATCAAACAAAATGCTATTTTGAATTTTACCACACAAAATAGATCTGTAACTAAGGATGATTATTTGATTAGAACTTATGCAATGCCACCAAAATACGGTTCAATTGCTAAAGCTTATATAACATCTGACACAGATTTGGTGTTGAATCTAAAAAATGATGTATCTGGATTTGTTGATTACAATAATAATACTACTGACACAAATAATTCAGTAGATAACTATTTTAGAAAAATCAATTATGATGTAACCAATCCATTTTCAGTTAATTTGTATGTTCTTGGATACAATGAAAATAAAAATCTAACACAAATTAATGAAGCTTTATTTTATAACATAAAAGAGTATTTGAAAAAATATAGACTTTTAACTGACGGTGTGAATATTATTGACGGATATATTATTAATATTGGTGTAAATTTTAAAATTTTAACATACAACAATTATAACAAAAAAGAAGTGTTAAATAATTGTATTACTAAAGTAAAAGACTTTTTTAACATTGACAAGTGGAGTTTTTCACAACCAATCAATTTGAGTCAATTGGAACTAGAAATTGCAAGAGTAGAAGGTGTACAATCTTTAACAAATGTTGAAATTGTAAACTTAACTGCTAAAGATGGTAACTATTCACCACATGAATATGATATTTTATCCGCAACAAAAAACAAAATAATATATCCATCATTAGATCCATGCGTTTTTGAAGTCAAATACCCTGACATAGATATCAAAGGAAACGTAGTATAATATGCATACATTTTTATATCCACAAAAAGATACGTACATAACCAATAAAGTAGGGTACGCTGACAGAAATTTTGGTATTGATGAAATTTTGGAGTTAAAGGCACATCCAACAACAACCACTACTATAGTACAATATTCATCATCTTCAATTAGTCAATCTGCGGATTATAGTAGAATTTTAATTAAATTTGATGTTACTGAAATTTCTAAATCCCTCTCAAATGGTTCAATAACCAGTGATGTTACGTTTAAATTAAAACTAAAAACCACCCAAGCCAGTGAATTACCTGTTAATTATACAGTTTACGGATACCCTATCAGTCAAAGTTGGAATATGGGAATTGGTAGATATTCCACAGGAGGTGATTTAGTTGGCACAAGTTGGAATTATACTAATTATGCAAATGGTAGCGGATCTTTTTGGTATGTTAGTGGATCAACAATCACAACAGGTACATCTGCATCTATAAGTCAAGGTGGTACATGGTATAATTCGGTTCCATCAACTTATCAATATAAGTCCTCATCATTTTGTACATCATCATTTAGTGGAAGCTCACTCATATGTTCACAATCATATGATTATACAACATCTGATATCAATATGGATATTACTAGTATTGTTAAAGGATGGATTTGTGGATGTGTACCAAATGAAGGTATAATTTTAGTAAGTTCATTAGAATCTAGTACAGTAGATGGAGTTGATAGTACAGTTAAATTCTTTAGTAAAGAAACAAATACAATTTATCAACCTTATATTGATATTTCTTGGAATGATAGTGTGTACACAACAGGAAGTATGGTTCCTTTAACTGGAATTATACCATATACAGTTGTAATACAAAATCTATCAAAAGAATATAAGTTTGGAAACATTCCAAGAATTAATGTATTTGCTAGAGAAAAATATCCATTGAAGAATTTTATAAAGGGATATCAACAAATTAGTTATTTGAGCTCAAGTTTGTTGCCATCTGCATCTTATTATTGTATCAAAGATAATGAAAGTGAAAACATTGTAATTGATTTTGATGATAATACAAAACTAAGTTCTGACGGTAACATTCATTACTTTAAAATAGACACAACTGGTTTGCCTGTTGAAAGATTTTATAGAATTTTAATTAAAACAACATTTAATAATCAAACTGATATATTTGATAATGGTAATATATTTAAAATAACAAGATAATTATGTCATACCAAAAAGAAATTGAGGATTATGTTAACAATGGCACCTATGATTATAAAGTTGATTCTTTTGGAAACTTTACAATTGATGCCAATAATCCTAGTTTTAACTCTGAGTACATTTCTTTTACATTGAATGATTTTGTTTATGATTCTAAGAAAATTGAACAATTGAATCAAGTTACGTTTCAAGAGTTTATACCTACAGTACAATCTAATACGGTCATTGATATTAATATGAATGATATATTTAATCAACCTGCAGATACTGATCCTACAACTAATAAACTAACAATTACTGCTGAAAATGCAGATGAAATTCAATATATTATACAAAAGTTACAATCTGAAAGAGATGACGCAAACAAGAAATTAAATGATATAATTTCAAGACTTGAACCACAATGAATTTTCCATATCCAACAGTAACAAATTTTACATCAAGTGTTAACACTGCTTATTATTTTAATGATACGGATGTTAGTGTATATAACGTAAACACAAACATAAGTGAAAGTTTCTTTGGTAAATCAGAGAAAGACGTAGTAGAATTTTCTTATTATAATTTAAGTGGGGTACAAAATGGATGGACATATAAACAACCAAAAATTATTTACATATCAGATGTAGGAAGTTATACTGACGTTGATTATAAAAAAGTAAATTACTCATACAGAAAAACAAAGACTGATTATATCAATTACAAAAATAACTTTTTGATTGATATTCAATCTGATTTTTCTTCATCTAATATATTTGACGGTCAACACGTTGCATCTTACAATTTTCTAAGAAACGTTGCAGGTAATCAATCATTTCCATTAATCATTTCTGAAATTTCTCCATCAAGAACTGAATTAAAATTGGTGCCTGCTTTCAATAAAGTACCAAAAACAGATGAAGAGCTATATCAAAATTTGTACTATGAATCATTTATTAGAAAATTAGTATTGGTAAATGATATCACTGATACATTAAATTCACAATTGTTTAATTATAACTGTGATTTTACATACAAATCTACGTTACAAACTTCTCCAGAATCAGTAAATACATTCAAAAAATCATTTGGTTTTAAGAGTGATCAAGATGCAATAACTTTTATAAATAACGTTTATAACGGCGTTGATTCTTCTACAATTGAATTGTTTAATAAAATTACATTCAAGAATTTATTTGGTGTTAAGAACTTTATAAAGTACTGGTTATACACATACTCAAAGAACATAATTACATTTGATGATTTATATGTACAACTCAAGTATATTGTACAAAAGGAATATGTAAACCAGTTAAACGTTATCAATTTCTTCAACGTTGATCTTACAGATGCAATAAATTTAATCACAACAATTGTTTGGGAACAATTTGTACAAGTTGAAATCAAGAAATTAGAATTTAATTTTACTAACAAATTTTATTCTTATTATAAGAACGGAATAAATTTTGGTAACGGTGTAATTCTTAAATTTATAGATCATTCATATGATTCAAGCAATGAATCAACTGATGTACACGCAACATTGTTAGTGAAATTAGATGCGCCACTATCATTTAATTATAGTACAAAGTCAATATGTTGGATATCAAATATTAGTATTACGCCATTTGTACAAAATGTAATTCTAATAAAAGAAACAGTATCTAAAAATTATAAGATTTCCGGCCCTAATTTTTCAATCAAGATTATAAATTCAAATCAAAATACGATTGATAACGTTTCTTCTTTAGATCCAGATTTAAGTGCAGATACTCAAACAGAAATTAACATCAATAAAAAATTAGCAACATTAGATGTTGATTATTCTGATTTTTCAAACTTTGTATTATTTTCATCCGCTGCTCTAAGAATAAAGATTTTCAAGAATAAATTAAATAGACTTGATACGTTAGATAATACATTAGAAACAATTACATCCGCATCTAATTCTAGTACAACTGTTTTAAGCGCATCATATGCAACTGAATACAACACATATACTGCGGAAAGTTTATCAATCAAAAATGGATTTGATGGGTTTGAATGTTACTTATATAGAAGTCAAAGTTTGGTTTCAGGCAGTATATCAGATACCAATTCCAATTATTATACTTATGTTTATGATGCTGAAGAATATGATATAAACAATAGGGACAGTCTAGTAAATAATACTCCAGAATATATCAAGATGGATGAAAATAACAATGATTATTTGGTATTTTTGTCAATGGTTGGACATCATTTTGATAATATCTATCAATACATCAAGTCATTTCCAATTTTAAATTCAAAGGATACAAATTCAGGAGACAGTTACTTGCCTGATATCATTTATTATCTATTAAATTCATTTGGTTGGAATACTTCCACTGATTTTGCTAATAAGAGTTTGGTAACAAATTATCTTAATAGTGCAAATTCAGGTTCTCAATCAATTTCTGCCAAAGATAAAAATGAAATGATATGGAAACGTGTTCTTGATACACTTCCATACATTTATAAAACAAAAGGCACAACTGAATGTATAAACTTGTTAATGTCTTGTTATGGCATTCCGTTGAATATTTTAAGTATCAGAGAATTTGGCGGTAGTAAGATTGAAAATTCTAAAGCATCAAGTTATTTGTATGATGAAAAATATTTCTTCACCAAATATAGTTCAAATAATGAATATTTACAATTACCATATACTGGTTCTGCCAAGTCTTTACAATTTACATTTAAACTAAATAAACAATACAATCAAAATGATGTTGTAAATTTAGCAAAAAAAGATTCAGATTGGTCAATCTATCTAAAAAAATCAATAAAATCTGATTACGGTGATGTTTACTTTACATTTTTGGATAAGACTATACATATCCAAGACGTACCTGTATTCAATACTGATAGATTTTATAATGTAATGTTAAGAAGAAATAATACTTCTTCATTTTTTGACACATCATCAAATGAAAACTATCTTCCTACCAAATATGATCTGTATGTAAATTCATATGTAGATGATAGAGAATCATTCTCACATTCTTCTAGTATTTTCTTAACAAAAACATATAATGAAGCATTTTATAATGATGGATCTTTATATTTTGGAAATTATCCTAGTTCAACTAATAAATTTACTGGATTACTTGATAAAATATTATTAGTTAAAAATAGTTTGACTGAGTATGATTTTACTCAATATAGTAAAAATTACGGATACTATGGTAATAATCAAAGTGAAAATACTTGGGATGATTTAATGTTTAGATATAACTTTGATTATCCAGTTGATTTACGCACAACAACTTCAATTGAACCATATTTTCCAGAGGATAAAATAAAACAAGTTGGTTATACTGCTTCCGCATATAATTTCACCTATAACAACATAACACAATCAAATTCATGCACATACTATTCACAATCAGTATTTCCATATCAATTTGAAGAAGTTGATGTTGTACAAGCATCTATAATTCCACAATATGGACCAAATAAGTACAATAATGAAAAGGTTAGAAAAGTAGAACAAACATTATTGACTCAACCATCTCCAATTCAAAGTGTAGCAAAAAATTTGAGTCAATTAACTCCTGATTCTAATTTATTGGGTGTATTTATTTCTCCATTCAAAGTAAAAGATGATGATATAATTGATTTTCTAGGTGATTATGACATTGTTAATGATATTGCTGATCCTGGTTATCTATATGAATCAAGTTATAAGAGTTTACAAACTTTATCAGAGACTTATTACACATATAGGGGAGAAACAGTATTGTATCAAGAATTCATGACAGTATTTAGAAGTTATTTTGATGTTTCTGTATTTGATGTAATTAATAACGTCATACCAGCAAGAGTTAAATTGTTGACCGGTGTACTAATTGAACCATCAATTCTTGAAAGACCAAAGTTTCAATCTAAACCAATTGTGAGAGAAGTAGTTCCTCCAATAGATGTAACCATAGAAAAAAATCCATCTCCAATCAAAATTGAATTACAAACTTCTGATAAATATGAATCCACAATAACATGTGCGGAAAAAGTTGGATTCTCAAGACCATCTAATTTAAACAAAGGATATATTCCTGATACATTGGATGATTATTATCTATTTGTTTATAATCAAGGTGGATATAAATACTTTGATTCAAGAAATTTATCAACGTCTTATTTATATAAAGTAATTGATAACCAAGATGTATATACTGATAACGGTAATACCGGCCCTGTTTCTTATCCAATAAATAAAATTATTTCAGTTCCTGATGGAATGTCATATAATGCCAATAATTTGTATGGTGACCCGTACATAACCAATGTATCATCTTCTATTGATATATACAATTTATTGCCTGTTCAACATCTATCATATAAAAACAAACCGTTGTCTAAGTTTTCAGTTTATTTAACATCTTCATTGGAAAGAGTTAATTTATTCTATCCTCCAAACGGTGAATTTAGAACCAATAATTATGGTACTCAGATAACATTTTCAATAACAAACACCAATCTTGGATTATCTAATTTTGATGAAGGTAGTATTTATGTAAAGTCAAGAAATACTAATACTACTACAATACTAAGTCCATATGAAATCACAGGATCTGGTATTGTAAATGATTATAATCCAGTGTTAACTCAAAGTTTAAGTTTGAGTCAAAGTGTTTTTGTTATATAAAATAATAAGAAATCTTAATTTTAAACTATTTATAGAATATGGCATATTTAGACAATAAAACAATCATTGTAGATGCTACTCTAACCAAAAAAGGAAGAGAATTGTTGGCTACAAATGGAAATTTGAACATTACCGCATTTGCATTAGCGGATGATGAAATTGATTACGGATTATATCAACCAAATCACCCTCAAGGTACAGCTTATAATGACTTTGCATTAAGAAATACACCAATTTTTGAAGCTTTCTTTGATGAAACACAATTGATGAAATATAAATTGGTAACTCTAAATCAAGGTGTAACCGTAATTCCAATTATTTCTCTAAATATTGATAAGATTTCTGTGCCATCTACTTATACTGGTGACTTATCTATCTCACCATCAACCAATCCAACATATAATCAAACACTTGGTTATACTGCAATACTAGCAAATAAGAATGTTGGTACCTTGGTTGCAGTAGAAACGGTAACATCCAATACTTTATCAAGTACAGTTACTACTTTTGCTGGAGTTTCTGCTGAAACATCACAAGTTGTAGTTGGATTAAAATTTAAGTTTATACCAAATACTGGTGTAGGTACAACAACAACCACAAACTTGACTATTATTGGAAATGAAAGCGGTGGAAGTATTACAATACCTGTAACCGTAACTGTATAACCTTTTTGAAATATGATATTTAAAAAATTTGATTCAACAGATATAGTTGTAGGAAGAGTAAATCAAGTGTCATCACCAATGTGGACATCAGGTGATATTGCTGCTTTGCAATCTGCATTTTATACTTCACCATCACAAACTGTTGCAACAGGCTCAGGTATATTCAATGTTTACAATGGATTGTATTATAACAATGTGTATTATTCAGGTGAACCATTTTTTGCAGTTGCTTATGGAAATTATTATGGATCTGGAAGTTCTCAAACTGATATTGACACTTCAAAGATTTATCCAACAAAAGCAATTTATAGTGAATATGCAAATGTTTTATTGCCATCCACACAAAAAATATTTACATTTGCAACCGCATCTATTGTAACTGCAAACTCAACCACAACAATTACAGGTTCAAGCATTTATGCAATATCTTTTACTGTAAACAAATATAAAGATAAATTGGATGAAGGTCAACTTGAATTTAGCTTAAGTGGATCAAATGGACAATTTACATTTATTGATGATTCATCAGTAACAGGCAAAATTGCTGATTCTTACAATCTTATCTCTGGCAGTATTGTCAACGGAATTCCTACACCATTCACAAACGGTGGAACAGTAACTGCTGTATATTATGGTATTGGTACATTGTATCCAAAAACAGGCACAATTATACTAAATTCATCAAAAATCAGTGCATTAACAGGTATTACTGATTTTACTGGTACAAATCCTACATCATATGGTTTATATCAAAAGAATTTGATTGATGGGATAACAAAATGTGCCACAAAATATTTCAAGGCAAGAAAATCAGAATTTTTACCTTCTAAACATTACTTTGTAAGAGTTAAAAATCAAGAATTTAATTACTCAAACAATCCATCATTTGTTTCAGATGGTACAGACGGAAAACAAGCAGGTACTATAAGATTCAATCAATTCTTTACAAATCCACAAAGTTATATAACCACTGTTGGTTTGTATAATGATTCAAATGAATTGGTTGCTGTTGCAAAAGTAAGTCAACCTGTGATGAAGAGTTTTGATAATGAATCTCTCATTAAGGTAAGATTGGATTTCTAAAAAATGATAAAGTCACTTAAAAAAAATGACATTAGAACCACACCTTTCACTGCTGCTAAAAAATGGAATCCTCAGAATAAACTTCACAAGGATTTAATACTGTGGCAAAGTGGATCTGTTAGTGGATCATTGTCATTGACTTTTAAAGAATACAATGACGGAACAGTAGCACCTTATACATACATTTCATCTGCAATTGCTCTTCAACAACAACAAGATGACTTTTTAAGATTCAGAGAAGGTGTTAATTTAACAGGATCAATATCTCCAACCGGAAGTTTTTATTATGATCCTGTTTTATCTGAAAAGAATGTGGACGGTACATATAAAACCGTTTTATATGCTACCACAAAACATTTATTTTATAAAGAAAGCCAAGATCCATCAAAAATATTTGGATTGGAATCACTAGATTCATCCAATGTAAACAGAAGTCTACCAAATAAGATTTCTACATTTAATATACCACAAAATAAATTTGGTGAAAAAGTATTGCCAAAGTCAGTGGTTATTAAACATGAAATTCAAGGACAAACTTATAACGTTGTTGATGACGGCAACTCTAATCTGGTAGTAAGTGATAAAACATTTATCAATAATCAAGACTCAAATATTGATAAAGTTGCAGCAAATATTACATTGAATATTTTGCCAGGTACATATGACTATGACGGTGATCCATATGAAATAACTGCTACTACTAAACCAACAAATTTATCTTATATTGTAACTTATAATGGATCTACAACACCTCCAACTAATGCAGGTACATATACTGTAGTAGCAACTATTAATGATAATTTTTATCAAGGATCAGTCACAGGTACTTTTACAATTGAACAACTTTCAACAACAATTACACTTAGTAATTTAACTCAAACTTATGATGGAAACCCTAAACCTGTAACTGTTAGTATTCCATTAACAAATATAAATTATACAGTAAATTATAATGGGTCTACGACACCACCAACTGATGTTGGTACTTATAATGTAGTTGTAACAATTAATGATCCTAATTATCAAGGAACAAAAACCGCTACATTGACTGTTGCGCCACAAACATTAAGTATAACAACACAATGTCCATCAAAAACTTATGGTGATGATGATTTTACTATTCCAGTAAATAGTGTTAGTAACGGTGCAATTTCTTATACAATCAATAGTGGACCAGCAACAATTGTAAATGGTAAAATTCATATCACTGGAGTTGGTACTCTTGATGTAACAGTAAATCAAGCCGCATCAGGAAATTATTCTGTTACTAGTGTAAATTGTTCCTCAATTACAATAAGTCCTAAACTATTAACTGTGACTGGGATAACCGCAGCTGATAAAGTATATAATGGTGATATCACAGCTACATTAAACACTTCAAATGCCGCATTACAAGGTGTAGTAACATATCCAAACGGAACAAGGGATAATGTAACATTAAATGTTGGAAGTGCATTAGGAGAATTTTCAAGTGATTCAGTAGGTGAAGGAAAAACCGTTACCGTTTCTGGTTTAACTATTTCAGGAACAGACGCAAGTAAATATACTTTGGTTCAACCAACTACAACTGCAGCTATAAAATCTAGTGGTTCAAGTGGTACTATTACTATGAACAGTGCAACTGTAATATATAATGGTGAGCTACAATCATTAGACGTAATAGTTGATTCTAATATACCAATAAAAATTACATATAAAAACAACAATAATGTAATAACCATTGTTACATTATACGGTGGAATCAGAACAGTTACAGAAGGACAATATCCAAAAGATATTGGAAGATATGATGTTACCGCTGAATTAGATACTGAAGTGTCTACAACAACAAAGTATACAGTTTCACCTGTATCTGCAACTCTAACTATTACATCTATAAAGGGAGACGTTAAATTTGGAACAAATGTATTTTATTTTGATGGAAATCCAAAACCAGTTCAAATATTATCTAAATCACCTAATGAAGAAGATTTGACAATTACATATAATGGTTCATCTACGATACCATCTGCAGTTGGAGTATATGAAGTAAATGTAAAGTTTAAAAATCCAAATGTTTATTATAACAATACAGTTACATTAATAATAAAACAGATTCCAACAAATAACTGTGGAACTAATATTACAAATGAACCTAGTTATCAACAAGAACAAAAAAATATTATTGATTTAACATCATCAGTTGGTAAAATAAATTTCAAATATAGCATAAATAGTGGTACATCACAGTTTAAAATTGAATATCCATTAAATTCACGTAAAACTGTATATGACTCAGGATTAATATCAGCACCAAATAATAATCCTCAAATATCTTTTGATAAGGATAAAAAAGGATCATTGAATGGTATAGATAGTGATAAATGTTTGGTCACTGTATATTCCACAACAAATAATAATGCCTGGAATTATTCTATAAGTTGCGTTAATGCACCTCCTCCTGTAGTGCAACCTTCACTAGGAATTAATGATATATATAATCAGTCTATTGTAATTACCACCTATTCAAGGGGTATTGTAAATTATGAATCATTAAACAAGGAATGGAGTTTAATTAGTCAACTACAATCAAAAGTTCTTGAGGGATCTTTATCACCATATGAATATGATGGAATTGTTAATATACTTTATATAAATAAGAACATACGAATTACTCCTGGAGATCAAACTTTACAGGATTCCACTACAAATATAAAAATAATTTTAAATTTTAACTTAAGTATTTCATATGGCACAACTGACTATCAAATTACTTTAACATATAAAAGACTAGGAAATTCTTTAGAGAATAGGATTAATCCAGGGTCTCTTGTAGTTGATTGTCATTGGTTTAGATATAAAGGAACAAATGTTACATTTGATGTACAAGATGCAAAAACACAATTAATATCACAAATTAATAGTGATGAGTTTAAAGATACGTTTTTATCACCTAAAACATCTGTTACAAATGGAGAAATACAACGATCACTTTTGAAATCTTTTGTTAATTTGGCTATAACAAATACATTAATTGATAATTCAAGATTTGAATTTCAAACGGATAAAATGGTTATATATGATCAATATAATAAACCAACAATAATTAAATCTGATACATTATATACTCCTGGTATGGGTCTTAAAGATGCTGAAGGTATATTAAATGACGGTTTGATTTATATAAATCCTACTGAACAAATTGTTGAAATTGTTTATCCTGCAATATGTCAACCTATTAAATTTGGCAGTGATGAAAGATCATTTAAATGATAATTAAATTTTATGAGTGTAACAATAAAAAATGAAAATTACGGATATTCAGTAGCAACATATGGTGATTATGTTGCAATTGGATCACCGCCTTCATTTAGAAAAGATCAAGGATTTTCAATTGGAATGGTTAACGTTAAAAAATATGATTCATCCGTTGATCAATATGTTCCATATTTGGAATTGCAAAAAACTTTAAATTTACAACAATTAGACGTTGCATTAAGTGACACAAATTTTTCTGATTTGTTAACTGAAAACGGTGAATCACTTGACAGTGACCTAAATGAAACTGATATTGTAAAATTGGAAAATGAATACGGAAATTCACTTTCAATTTATGGAACTGAACTAGCAGTGGGTACCAGATTTTTTAGTTGTTCATTTGTAAGTCCAGATAATTTATCCGGACAAACTCTTACTACAGGATCATGTGTTGATATCTATGAATTATCTTCTGGATCAATATATCCATATACAAGTATAAGCAGTTCATTTAATGATGAAACTGGCAGTTTTGCTGGATCAATTTCACTTGGTCAAAATGTATTGGCAATAGGATGTACCAAAAAATTTAATAATAAAGGTGCTGTTTATATTTACCAAAAAGTAAATAATAATTGGACTTATGCACAAACTTTAACCGGAAGTAAAAGTAATGTGGGTGATTATTTTGGATATTCTTTGAAGATTGATCCAAGTGGAAGCAAAGGTTTGATAGTCAGTGATTACAGAGGTAGTGGAACAGGTTCAGTTTATTTCTTTGCGTCTTCTTCCACAGGATGGAATGAAGTAAATTATGTAAATGCAAATCAAGATTTTAATTATAATCTTCCATATATAAACTGTCCTCCAAGTGCATCATACTCACAATCATTTGACGGATTTGGTTATTCTGTATCAATTTATGGTGACAACGCAGTTGTTGGTTGTCCATATGAATCACAATATTATGAATACACATCATCACAACAACTAAGAAAACGTGGCGCTGTATATTTTTATTATAAATGTAATTTAAATAACAAATGGGTATTTGATAAAAAGTCATATGGTGATGATAACACATTTAAAGATAATAAGTTAGGATATAACGTTGACATATTTGACAACTATACAATTGTATCCGCACCAAAGTATGTTTTTCCATTTTCTTCAAGTTTTATAACAGGATCATTAAATAAAGTATTGACCAGAGAAGATTATGAAAGACCTTTTAATTTATTAGGTCAAGTTTTATTGTATGAAAATACTGAAAGTAATTGGAATGTAAGTAAAAATATATTCAGATACAAAACATATGGAATTCCATATACAGTATTTGGATTTGATGCTGCAATTTCAGACAAATCTATTGTGGTAGGATCACCATGTTTATTTGCAGATACTAACAGAACAGTAAGTACCAGTGGATCAAATTATAACAATATTCATGGATATTCTTACATATACAATCTAAACACAGATCTAAAAGATTATCATATTGGTAATATATTCTATAGAAATGGATTGTTAGTAATGAAGACTAGTGGATCTATTTTTGACAGTATGATGTTGAAACAAAATCCGCTTACAGGTTCATATTATGATGTTGAATATCAATCCAACTTTTCAATTTATGAAAATCAAACTATCTGTAGAATTGAAACTGGTGAATTTAATGTAAGTACAAATCCAACTGCAGTATATAGAAATAACTTTGACTATGATATTGACGGTGATAAATACTTTACTTTCAATGATTTGGATTTAATCCTACGTTACATTTCATCTAAGAATTCAAATAATGAAAGATGGTGGGAAATAGTTGTAGATGGTTCTTATGAAGAAAACTTATTTGCTTATTACACTGGCTCATTGGGTCAAAATAATAATTATTATGTAAGTAAGTCAGTAATAAACATGCCTGAATATACCAATTTAGTATCTATAGATGCAAAATTGGATGTAAACAATGATAAAATGGTCAATATTAATGATATGTTTATTCTATGGAAATATTTCATATCAGAATTGGATGAAAATTCTTTGAAACCATTTATTACAAACAAGTGTATGAGATCCAAATATCAAGACGTATCAAATTATTTGGATAACTCAACCGGAAAATATAATAGAAATTATATAAAACCAGAGTTTTTTGATTATGAATACAGTTCTTCAGTAGATACAACTGGTTCTTATTTGGCTCCTTATATTACTACTGTTGGTTTGTATAGTGGAACAGAGTTGGTTGCAGTAGGTAAATTAGGAACACCAATTAAAAATAGTAAGGATTTCCCGATAAATATTTTAGTAAAATGGGATGTCTAATCATATTTATAATTAATAATATAACTATATGGCAACAATTGATAGACCTTCATTAGAAAAAAACTTGGAAACAAGATATCAAACACAACCTGTTGGTGGTGCTTATAATGCCAAAGACATTGTAAGACAAGGTGGCAACGTTGTATCTCTAGGAGGTAGTACATTTGAAATAAATTATACAGTTACAAAGGGATTTAAAACAAAAATGGCTACAGGAGTAACTGAATTGAAAGATGCTGCCGGTGCTAGTTCCAAACAACTTTCACTTTACATGCAAGGTTTCAATAATAAACCATACAAAAGATAATACATATACTATATATTGGTATATGGTTATATTAGGTTTAGATTCATCTACATCAGTTACTGGTTGGGCATTTAGTAAAGACGGCAAAGTCTTGGATGCTGGTTATATTGACACCAAAAAGCTTGAAACAACCAAAGAAAAAACGTTTTTTGTTATATCAGAATTGGAGAAAAATCCATTAATAAAAGACGTAACCACAATTAATTTAGAAGCTGCTTTAAGTGGATTTGCTGGTGGATTTACCAGTCAACAAGTTATTATTACATTAGCCCGTCATAACGCTGTTTTTGCTTATATTATTGAAGAACACTTCAAGGTAAAAGTAAATCTGTTATCTGTAAACACTATGCGTAAACAGTTATTTGGTAAGTGTAGAATTAAAGGCATCAAATCCAAAGACTTTGTTAAATCTGAGTTAGAATCACTATGTCCAGATGTAATTAAATTTACTGTTCTTAACAAAAAGGGTAATTGGGATGAAAGAAACGGTGATATGTATGATGGCATAGTATGTGCATTGTATAAAGATGAACCGCAACAAAATACTAGAGTTAGCAAAAAAAATAAAAGCCTTAGCTGAGAAAGGTAAGGATGGTGAAAAAAATGCGGCTAAAGAAAAGTTGGAGAAAATTTGTTTAAAATACAATATATCATCCAGTGAGTTAACACCTTCAATAGAAACAAAAGACTTTTATTTTATTATACATGATTCTAATGAAAGAGATTTATTGATAAATGTTTCATGTATGATATTGGATGTTCCTGGTCTCAAATGGAAAGAAAAAAATGATTGTGTGAAGATGACAATCACACATGAAAACTATAAAGATATATACAATGCATTTGAATATTATAAAAAAATGTATAATGATTATAAAAGATACATTATGCAAGGTATAATAATGAGAAATGCAATAGGATATGTTCCAAAACCACAAAGTTATACTCAAGCAAATGTTCAACAAGATATAACTCCTCCACCAACTGAAGATGTTGAATCACAACAAAAAGACACAGAAACTGGGGGGAATGATGAAGAATTTGAACATAATGACAAGAAATATGAAGATGTTTCTGAAGATCCTATTGATCCAATAAAATTAATGAAAGTTGCCGTGTCACTGGATCAAAAACCTTGGAAAAAACCTTTAGATAAAAACTTGATAGAATAGAACTATTGAGGTATGATCTGTTTTAAATGTTGTTACAGCAAGAACAAATTTTATCTACTTTGAATGAAGTGTTGAATCAGATTCCTAAGATCAGAAAAGGAACTGATGCGGTATATTATTGTCCAATTTGTAAACACTACAAAAGAAAGTTTGAAGTAAGTTTGGTAACTGGTAAATACAATTGTTGGGTGTGTGGATTTAGTGGTACTAGTTATAAAACACTATTAAAAAAACTCAATGCTCCCTCAAAATGTTATGTATCAATTGGTGAACTTAAGAAAGTTCAACAAACAAAAGATTTCTTAATTTCTTTTGATGAAGAACCTGAAAAGGTTGAACTACACTATTTACCAAAAGAATATAAACCAATGTATCAACCATCAACTGAATTGGAATATAGACATGCTTTGGTATATCTAAAGAACAGAGGAATTACAAAGTCAGATATTCTTAGATATAACATTGGATATTGTACAGAAGGACAATATAAAAACAGAATTGTAGTACCTTCTTATGATTGTAATGGCAATTTAAATTTCTTTACCGCAAGAAGTTTTTATGAAACCAAATCATTGAAATATGTAAGTTGTAACTATTCAAAAAACATCATTGGATTTGAAATGTTAATCAATTTTGATGAACCAGTCACATTGGTTGAAGGTCCATTTGATGCTATTGCAGTAAGAACAAATTGTATTCCGTTATTTGGAAAAACAATGAGTAAAAAACTAAAGATGAAACTGTTGGAATATGATGTACCAATGGTAAATGTCATGTTGGACAATGATGCGTTAGAAGATTCTATAAAAATATGTGAGTTTTTAACAAAACATGATATTCCAGTAAAATTAGTTCAATTAGACGGTAAAGATCCAAACGTAATTGGTTTTGAAAAAACTTGGCAAATGATAGATGCTACTGATACAGTAGACTTTGAGAGACTGTTTAAATTAAAGATAACAATATAATATGGCAACATATCTAAAATCAGATATACAAGAGTATAAGAATATTTTTCACATTGCAGATATTCACCTACGTCTTACAAAGAGACATGATGAATATCAACAGGTGTTTGAAAAGTTATACAAAGCAGTTGAAAAAACACCAACTGAAACAGTTGTTGCGGTATTGGGTGACCTCTTTCATTCAAAGAGTGATCTTTCACCTGAATGCGTTAAAATGGCATCTGATTTTCTTCAAAATCTTGCCAACAGAAGACCAACCGTATTGATTGCTGGTAATCATGATGCTACTCTAGCTAATAAAAATAGACTAGACAGTCTGAGTCCTATTGTTAACGCAATTAATCATCCTAACCTATTTTATTTAAAGGATTCTGGTCTTTATATCTTAGGAGATATTCTATTTAATCACTATAGTGTCTTTGATGAACCAGAAAATTACATTAAGTTCAAAGACATTCCAAAGGTATATCTAAATGAAACCAGATACAATATTGCACTGTTTCATGGACCTGTAAATGATGCAATTACGGATGTTGGTTATAAGGTAACCAGTAGAACAATCACAAACAAGTTGTTTGAAGGACACCAAATTGTTCTATTAGGTGATATTCATAAACACCAAGTTCTAGAAAGAGATGAAACTACCATTGTTTATGCTGGTTCATTGATTCAACAAAACCATGGAGAAGAATTAAAGGGTCACGGATTTGTTTTTTGGGATCTAAAGACCAAAGCATTCAAACATTTTGAAGTGGTCAATGACTATGGATTTTATACAGTTGAAGTAAACAAAGGTAAATTGGTTACAGACTTTTCTGATATTCCTAAAAAGGCAAGACTCAGAATGAAGTGTATGGAAAGTGTAGCTACTGAAGTTAAGTCTGCACTTTCAAAGGTAAGAGAAGTGTGTGAAGTTACAGAAGTGTCTTATGTTAGAGTAGATGCTGGTGATATTTCATCAAAAAATATCATTAATAGTACTGACTTTAATTTGAATGACGTATCAGACGTTGATTATCAAAATAAATTAATTACTGACTACATCACATCAAAAAATAATAATGTAACCAAAGATACCTTTGAACAAATTTATAAAATAAACAAGGATTTAAATGCTACTTTAGAAAAAGAAAATATTGTAAAAAATATCAGATGGAAGCCTAAGAAGTTTGAATTTGATAATATGTTTAGTTATGGTGAAGATAATGTAATTGATTTCACTAAGATGCATGATGTAGTTGGTTTGTTTGCTAACAATGCATCAGGTAAATCTAGTGTATTATCTGCACTATCATTTTGTATTTTTGATAAATGTGACCGTGCATTTAAAGCATCTCACATTCTTAACAGTCAGAAAATGAACTTCAAATGTAAGTTTAACTTTGAAGTTAACGGAACTGATTTCTTTATTGAAAGAAAAGGTCAAGCTGATAAGAAGGGTAATGTCAAAGTGGATGTTAAGTTCTGGAAAGAAGAGGGTGGTAAAGTAATTGAACTTAATGGTGAAGCACGTAGATCAACTAATGACATTATCAGAGATTATGTAGGTACTTATGATGACTTTATTTTGACTGTATTGAGTATTCAAAATAATAAAGTAGGTTCATTTGTTGATATGGGTCAAACAGAACGTAAAGATCTATTGGCACAATTCATGGGACTAACTATATTTGATAATTTGTATAATGATGCATCAGATAAGACCAAAGAAATCAATGTATTGTTGAAGAATTTTAAAAATAATGATTATACACAGAAGTTATTAGATTTGACTAATTCTATTGAGATTTCATCTAGTATGGTGGAGTCTGAAAATAAATTATTGGATGATCTAACACAACAACGTGAAGATGAAAACAATAGATTGTTAGAAGAAACCAAGAAATTGATCAATATCACAGGCAATTTCACTGATATTACATCGTTGGAATCAAAGAAGATCATGTTGGAGAATAATATTTCTACACATTCTTCTAGTCTATTGACTTTTAAAAATCAAGACGTTCAACTTCAAAATTCTCTAAAAGAAAATAATGAAATCATTTCAAATTATGAAAATGATGACATTACTACCAAGTATGAAAAGTTTACTGAACTATCAAGTTCACTAAAACAAACAGAACAGTTGATTGAGAAGAAAAAGATTGTTGTTAAATCTAAACTGGATAAATTAAAAAAACTAGAGGAACATAAATATGATCCAAATTGTATTTACTGTACAACCAATGTATTCGTAAAAGATGCAATCAAGACCAGAGAAGAGTTAGAAGTTGATAAACATGAAGCTCAAACTCTTGTTACAGAATATACACAGTCTAAAAATAAAGTAAATGAACTGACATTTATTGGTGATCATTATAAAAAATATAATGAGGCTTATAGATTAAAAGCTGAATTGGAATCTAAGATTTCAAAGTTAAGCAATGATATTCTAAAAACAGAAAATAAGATTTCTACTGATCAAAACAGTTTGATTAATGTAGAATCACAGATTAAAGAATATTATGAACAAAAAGATGCAATTGAGTTTAATCAAACAATTAAACAAACAATTGAAAGCATCAAACTTAATATAAAATCAATTGACGTTGATATTAAAAATAAAAATAATAGTATAATTAATCATACTACCAAGTTATCAAACTCAATTGAACAGAAGAAAACAATTGAGAAGAATATTGAAGACACTAAATTATTAGAAACTCAATATGAAGCATATCAATTGTACACTTCTGCAATTTCAAGAGACGGTATACCATATGATTTGATCAGTAAAGCTCTTCCTACAATTGAAAAGGAAGTTAATAACATATTAAATCAGATCGTTGAATTTACTGTAACTCTACAGACTGATGGTAAAAATGTAACTACACATATTAATTATGAAGATAAGAAGTGGCCATTAGAATTAGCTAGTGGATTGGAAAGATTTATCAGTTCACTGGCTATTAGAGTAGCATTAATTAATGTAAGTAACTTACCAAGACCTAATTTTATAGCTATTGATGAAGGATTTGGATGTGCTGATGCTGATAATCTGTCATCTATGAGTACACTATTTGCCTTTTTGAAGACTAATTTTGACTTTGTTTGGATTATAAGTCACTTGGATGTTATGAGAGATATGGTTGACAACAGAATTGAAATTAAGAAAGAAAACGGATTTAGTAAAATAAGTTTTATATAAAATCTGATAAATATTAACATCTTGAATTTTTTAGCAATATTTATATTTAGTTTTTAAAACTCAAATTTTGAAAGGAAAAATATAACTATGCCAATTCAAGAAGGTGGAAGATTTACGCCGCAGGACACAATTGTAAGTCCTGGGGTATTTACAAGGGAATTAGATTTATCAGGTATTACGCAGGGAGTAGCTGATATTGGTGCAGCAATTGTTGCACCATTCCCAAAGGGCCCTGGCTTTGCTCCAACACTAGTAACCAACGTTTATGACTTGGAAACTAAGTTTGGTGTTGCAGATGGAGTATATTATGGTCCATACACTGCAAAAGAATACTTAAATGAAAAAGGATTTGTAACCGTAGTCAGAGTAGGTGCTTTGACTGGTTATAATCAAGATTATCCATTAGCAATTTATGCTCAAAAGGGTACTTGGAACAGAAATAATGACATTGGTTCACTTGCTAGTGGATCATCATTTTTAACACCATCTGGTTCATTAGTATCCGGATCTGCAAATTATCTAGCAGGTGTAATAGCTACGGGTAATTATACTACTGGATCTGGCGGTGGTGTTATTACTAGTGCTACATTCACTGGATCAATTCCTACCGCATCATTTGTATTTACATTTGCATCAAATGCCGCATCAGCAACAACTGCAGCTGCATCAGTAAATGGATCTAACGGAAGTTTACTATATGCTGGTCAATCAGTAACAACTACATCAACTGCATATGCAACATTTACTAATTTGACTGGTTCTTGGACATATACTAGTACTCTAAATTCTACAACCAGTTATACTGCGGCTCAATTATTAGATTACGGTCTACAAAATACAACCGTAACATTCCCATTACCATTAGTGGTATCTTTATCAGGAACTTCTGTTCCATTTACTGGTGCAAGTTTGATCAGTGGTAGTATAGTATCTTATAAAGGCACATGTGATTCACCAGTATTAAGAGTACAAGGTATAATCTCAGGTGCATTTGGTCAATATAATGGTACCTTCAGTGTAACAGGTAGTGCTCCATATGTTGATAATTGTAACGTATGGCAATCTGGAAGTGCTGCTTCTGAAACAGTACTACTAGCAGTTTTATCAGATACCAGAAATGCTACTATTACCAATCTATCCTCACCAGGATTCTCTGGATCACTACTTACCTCTGCAAGTGTATTAACTTCAACTAGTTCAAGTATTGAACAAGATTATTTCTTGACACTAAGTGGAAGTAGCTTAGGTGCATATGGTGTATTTGAATTCTCATTGGATTCAACAAGTCCTAAGTATATTGAAAATGTATTTGGTACAGATCCAACAGCTGTAAGTACAGCAATTCAATTGAATCCTGCTTATCGTTATACTACATTTGCTGATACAATTAAGAGAATTGCAAATAACTCAACAAGTTACAGAGTAGGTATTGCAGCTGTTCCAGGATCAATGTTCTCTGGATCAAAAGCATTGAATTTCACTGATGCAAATTCATTTAACCCAGCAAATGGTGATAGTAACTTTGGTCTAACCAATGCTTATACACCATTTATTGTATCTCAAAAAGTTGCCGCAGTAAATGGTACTACATCAAGATATGAATTGTTCAAAGTTCATACACTATCTGATGGTACAAATACTAATAAGCAATACAAGATTGAAATTAGTGATGTTAAATTGTCTGGTACAGTATCAGGAACAGATTGGGGTACATTTACTCTATCTGTACGTGATTACAATGATACAACAAAACGTCCTAAGTATCTTGAAACATTCACAAACTTGTCACTAGATCCAGATTCTAGCAACTTCATTGCACGTAGAATTGGTGATAGATACAACTACATCAGTTATTCTGGTAAGATTATTGAATTTGGTACTTATGCCAATGTAAGTAAGAATATCAGAATTGAAATGACTGCTGGTGATTATCCAGTAACTGCTGTACCATACGGATTTAATCCATATGATGTACCAGTTGCAGGTGATCTTGATAATGTTGCTACCACAATGAAGTATAGTAGAGCTTCTCTATATGGCACACAACTTGGTAAGTATCCATCCGGTGTTGTATTTGATGCAATTCCAAGCACAGATGCTGAATTGGTTGCTCTATATCCAACTGCTTCTGCCGGAGTAGAAACATATAATGATAACGTTCAATATTTTGCTCCAGTTCCAAGTGGTGCAACTAACGGTAACAACGTTGGATTTGCTTTGGATGACGTAATTGTTGGAAGTGGTACTGGTTCAATACTTTCTCCAAGTTTGAGTGGTAGCATACCAAGTACACCAAGTGCTTCTGAATCAACTTATGTTAAACTACGTAAGTTTGTTCTTGGATTCCAAGGTGGATTTGATGGTCAATCACCAACAATTCCAATCAATGTGGGAAGTTCAATTACTCCAGGTAATACTCAAGGTCTAGATTGTACAACAATTTCTAGTGCAGGTTCAGTAGCATACAAACAATGTATTGGTGCTCTTGGAAATGCAGATGAATTTGACATCAACTTGATTGCTCTACCAGGTATTTTCAATCAACATCACTCATACGTAACAACACTAACAATTGATATGTGTGAAGCCCGTGGTGATTGTTTCTACATCATGGATAACGTAACATTCCCATCAAGCAATCAAAGTGTAGGATTGATTGATGCCGCTGTAAGTAACGTAGCTACAATTGACAGTAACTATGTAGGTACTTATTATCCTTGGATTAAGATCCTAGATACTAACACAAACAAGATTGTAAGTGTACCACCTTCAGTAGTACTACCAGCAGTTTACGCTGCTAATGACAAAGCAAGTGCAGAATGGTTTGCTCCAGCCGGTCTAAACCGTGGTGGTATTCCACAAGCTGTACAAACTCTTGATAGATTGACTCACGCAGAACGTGATACACTCTATGAAGGTCGTGTAAATCCAATTGCCGCATTCCCAGGTCAAGGTATCTGTGTATGGGGTCAAAAGACACTACAAGTTGAATCAAGTGCTCTAGACAGAATCAACGTCCGTAGATTGTTGATCAACTTGAAGAAGTACATTGCTTCAACCAGTAAGTACCTTGTATTTGAACAAAACGTAGCTGCTACACGTAACCGTTTCTTGAGTATTGTTAACCCATACCTAGAAAACGTACAACAACGTAGTGGTTTGTTTGCCTTCCAAGTTAAGATGGATGATACAAACAATACACCAGACATTGTTGATAGAAACATCCTATACGGTCAAATCTATCTACAACCAACCAAGACTGCTGAATTCATAGTACTTGATTTCAACCTCTTGCCAACTGGTGCTACATTCCCTAATGCCTAATTGGTAAATAATTAAACAGAACCCCACTTAGAAATAAGTGGGGTTTTTTCTTTATAAATCTATTTATATTGTACGATGATTAAGCTGACAGATTTATTATTACAAGAAGCTAAAATTCCAGTTAGTGAACAAGAAATGGATTTATATGCTAAAAAGTATAAAAAGACCATTGATTATTTACGTACCAAGAACAAAGTACTATTGCTTACAACCAGTAATAGATGGAGTGGACATAAAGATGATATTGCTAAAAGTACACAAATTGCATTTAAAATACAAGAATTACTTGGTAAAGAAAAAGTAACTTTGATTGATACAACCAAGTTAAACATATTTCCGTGTGAAGGTAATGTGTCATCTAAATGGGGAAATCATTGTGGAACAAAAGACGCTTCATTAAAAGATAAAGATAAAAACCCTACAGGTGATCATCGTTGTTGGGCTAGTATAAATAATAAAAGTGATGAATTATGGAAAATAAGTAAAGAATTATTTGAAAGTGATACCGTTTTGTTTTTTGCTAGTGTGAGATGGGGTCAAACCAACGGTTTTTATCAGAAATTAATTGAGAGATTGACTTGGATTGAGAACAGACATTCTACTTTGGGTGAAAAAAATATAGTAAAAAACATTGATGCAGGTTTTATTGCCGTTGGACAAAATTGGAATGGTAGAGACGTTACAAAAACACAAAAAGATGTACTTCAATTCTTTGGATTCAAAACTCCAGATGAATTATTCTGGAATTGGCAATTCACTGATAACCCTCTTGATGAAACATCTAGATCTTATAAAAAAGCAATCACAGTATTTGATAACACTTTTGAAATATGAATAAATTAACTCAATTTTTAGTAGACAGTTTATTAAATGATCCAAAACCAACATTAAATGAAGGTGGTGCTTATGGACATTTGGCACATCCATATGAAGATATGGAATTAACATTCCAAGATTTAAGAAACATGGTAGACCAAGCATTACTTGGTGATTTAAAAGCATTTGAAAAAACAGACGGTCAACAACTTTCTTTTACATGGAAAGATGGACAATTGAGACTTGCAAGAAACAAAGGACATTTAAAAAATCAAGGTCAAAATGCATTAACTAAAGATGGTATTAAAGTAATGTTTTCTGATAAACCACAAAACATTCAAGATGCGTTTAGTTTTGCTGTGGATGATTTATCTAATGCTTTATCAAAAGTTCCGAGAGAAGAATTAAATCAAATGTTTGGTAATGGTAAAAAGTTTGCAAGTGTTGAAGTAATTTATCCAGCTACAAAGAATGTAATTCCATACAACTTAAGTATGTTGGTATTCCACGGAATTATTGAATATAATGATTTAGGTGAACCAATTGCGGGTGGTGATGCTGAATCTGGAATTATACTTGGCAATTTAATTAAAAGTGTAAATGCTGATGTACAAAATACATTTACTATCAGAGGACCAAACAAATTATTGTTATCTAAGGTAAAGAATTTACCACAAAAAAGAAAACAATTTATGACAATGATTGATCAACTACAAGGATCATTCAGTGATCAAACAAAAATTATTGAGTACCATAAAAATTGGTGGAATAATTTTATCAGAGAAAAAGCAGATTCATTTGGATATTCAATTTCACCTGAAGTATTGAATTTATTAGTCAAAAGATGGGCTGAATTTGATAAAAGTGTTAGCATAAAAAACATTTTAAAACAAATTGATAATGAAGAATTTAAGAATTTTGTTAGCGTTTTTGATAAAGAAAATCATGAACTACAATACAAAAACAACATTAGACCATTTGAAGAACTATTTTTAAAATTAGGAGTTGAAGTATTGAAAAATGCTGCTGGTTATATGGCTTCTTCACCAGATGAAGCTGCAAAACAAATAGCAAATGATGTATTAATACAAGCAAAAACAATTAAGTCAAAAGGTGCAACTGAAGATCAATTAAACAAATTAAAGAATGAGTTACAAAGATTAAAAGTTGTTGGTGGATTGAAAAAAATTGTAGGTTCAGAAGGATTAACATTCTTTTATAATGATAAAATATACAAATTAACTGGTCTTTTTGCTCCTGTTAATCAAATTTTAGGATTATTAAAATATCAAAGATAAATTTAGTTATATATAATATAAAGGTTATTCAATCATATGAAAAAAGCATCAGGTAAAAGCAATATATCCATTGTAAGAGACTATTTTGACGGAAACAGACCATTTGTTCAAGTTGGATATGATCCAAATTTAGATAATGGTAAAAGAAAAGAAGGTGAAATCTGGGAAGATAGTCAAGGAAATAAATGGATGTGGAAAAATGGTAGCAAAAGAAAAGTACCTAAACTTGCTCAAATTAAAATTGAACAAAGATGTAATATTTGTAATGCAGATACTAAATGGGGCAACTATTTGGATCAAAAAGTTTATCCAAAAACAGGTAGATGTTATGACTGCAATATTGCATTTGATAGTAAACTAAAAATACTTGGTGTATTTCAAGATTATGAGAAGCATAAAATTTATAAAAGTATGCTTTCTGAAATGAATGATTTCAAACAACAAATGGCAGAAAGCCTTACTTATCTTGAATCAGACAGTTCATTACCTAAATTACAATATTTCAATGAAGATGGTTCACAAGAATTTTGGACAGATGATACTGATATGAAGAGTAAAGTATTAACTGATCTTAAAAAGGATTTGTTAAGCCTTAACCAAAAAATTGATGAATTGAATAAAAAAATAAGTGAATTGAATTATGATTCATCAATTGAAGAAAAAGCAAAACAAATGACTTTGGAGAAACTTAATAGTCAAGATAAATGAGTGTACAGAAAACATTAAAAGATGTAATCAAAGATGAATACAAGAGATGTCTTGTAGAACCTATGTATTTCATGAAGAAATACGTAAAGATTCAACATCAAACAAGAGGTATTATTCCATTTGAATTGTATCCATTCCAAGAAGAAACATTACAAGACTTTATTGATCATGATAGAAATATTGTACTAAAGTCCCGTCAAATGGGTATTTCTACACTTGTTAGTGCGTATGCTTTATGGACAATGATATTTAATCCAGGCAAAAACGTATTGATTTTATCTACTGTACAAAATACTTCAAAGGAAATTGTATCAAAAATAAGACTTGCAAATAACAATCTTCCCAGTTGGTTAAAAGTACCAACAGTTGAAGATAATAGACTATCATTGAAGTTTAAAAATGAATCAAGAGTTCTTGCAGCATCTTCAGCCGCTGATAGCGCACGTGGTTTCAGTGCTTATTTGCTTGTAATGGATGAATGTGCATTCATTGAAAACGCAGAAGAAGTTTGGACATCTGCTCAACAAACAATGGCTACTGGTGGTAGAGCTATTTTATTAAGTACACCAAACGGTGTAGGTAATTTCTTCCATCAAATGTGGGTTGATGCAGAATCAAAGAAGAACACATTTAAAACAATTAGATTAAAGTGGGATAGACATCCAGAAAGAGATCAATTATGGAGAGATAGACAAACTGCAGAATTGGGTATCAAACGTGCTGCACAAGAATGTGATACTGAATTTTTGTCTTCTGGTAATACCGTTGTTGATACTGCAATTATTGAAAATTATAGACACAATAAATGTAAAAGTCCAGTAGAAATGCGTGGAGGAGATCATGGATATTGGATATGGGATTATCCTGATTATAGTAGAGATTATATAGTTGCTGCGGACGTTGCAAGAGGTGATGGTGCGGATTATAGTGCGTTTCATGTTATTGATGTTGAAACAATGACTCAAGTTGCGGAATATAAAGGTCAAATAGGCACTAAAGATTATGGTAATATGTTGGTGAGTGTAGCTACAGAGTATAACAATGCTTTATTGATCGTAGAAAATGCAAATATTGGATGGGCAGTATTACAACAAATAATAGACAGACAATATCCAAATACATTCTATAGTAGTGCAGATCTACAATATGTAGATGTAGAAAAACAATTGACAAATAAGATCAATAGAGATGAAAAAAAGATGATTCCTGGATTTACCAATAGTCAAAAAACAAGACCCCTATTGATTTCAAAATTGGAAAGTTATTTCAGAGAAAATTTAGTAGAAGTACGTTCAATCAGATTAATTGATGAATTGTCAGTGTTTATTTGGGATTCAAATAAAGCAACTGCAATGAGAGGATATAATGATGATTTAGTTATGTCATTAAGTATTGGATTGTGGGTAAGAGATACAGCATTAAGACTAAGACAACAAACTATGGATTTAAATAGATCAATGTTGGGCGGAATATCAAGAGCAGGTGGTAGTCAGAATGTATACAAACCACAATCATTAAAGAGTCAAGAAGCTTGGCAAATGAATGTTGGATTAACAAATGATAAAAAAGAAAATCTAACTTGGTTACTCTAATATACTTATATATATAACTTATGGCAAATGAAGAATTTCAAATATTAAAGCAAAGATCTCTTTTCTCCAAGTTAAGAAGACTGTTTTCCACTGATACAATTGTACGTAATGTAGGTGGTAAGAAATTGAAGGTAGTTGATACAGATCAAGCAATGTATGCAACTGACCGTAATACACTTAGAGATCGTTTTAATAGAATTAGAACTAGTGCATATAATCAATACAGCAGAGATTTCACATTAAGTTATCAAGCTGCACGTATTGAGTTATTTCGTGATTATGATACAATGGATATGGACCCTATCATTTCATCTGCACTAGACATTTATGCAGATGAATGTGTTACTAAGAATGAATTGGGTGATATTTTAACAGTCCATTCAGAAGATCAAAACATCAAAGAAATTTTAAATAATTTGTTTTATGACATATTAAATATTGAGTTTAATATGTGGAGTTGGACTAGAAACTTAGTTAAATATGGTGATTTTTATTTGAAGTTATACATTAGTCCTGAATATGGTGTATACTTTGTTGAACCAATGAGTTCTTACAATGTTACCCGGGTTGAAAATAGTGATTTAAATAACAAGAATTATACAAAATTCCAAGTTAATTTGCCTGAAGGTGGTAAGATTGAAGAACTTGAAAATTATCAAATTGCACACTTTAGATTATTGAGTGACAGTAACTTCTTGCCATATGGTAAGAGTATTATTGAAGGTGGTAGAAGAGTATGGAAACAATTATCATTGATGGAAGACGCAATGTTAATCCACCGTGTAATGCGTGCTCCAGAAAAGAGAGTATTTAAAGTTGACGTTGGTAATATTCCACCACAAGAAGTGGATCAATATATGCAAAAGTTGATGGACAAGATGAAAAAGGTTCCATATATTGATGAAAAAACAGGCGATTATAATTTACGTTTTAATTTACAAAACATGGTAGAAGACTTTTATCTACCAGTACGTGGCAGTGATAGTGGTACTAGCATTGAACCATTAAGTGGCATGGAATTTACTGGTATTGATGACATTCAATATCTTCGTAACAAGATGTTAGCCGCATTAAAGATTCCTAAAGCATTTTTGGGTTATGAAGAAGATTTGAGTGGTAAAGCAACTCTTGCAAGTGAAGACGTAAGGTTTGCTAAGACTGTTAATAGAGTACAAAGAATTTTAGTTAGTGAATTGACAAAGATTGCAATCATTCATTTGTATGCACAAGGATATAAAGATTCTTCTCTAGTCAATTTTAGCTTGGAATTAACAAATCCATCCGTAATTTTTGAAAAAGAAAAAGTTGCAATTTGGAGTGATAAAGTAGCCGTTGCAAAGGACATGGTAGAAAATAAGTTATTTAGCAGAAGATGGATCTATAACAATGTATTCAAAATTTCTGAGGATGATATTGAAGTTCAGAAAAATGATATTGTTGATGATGCTAAACAAAATTATAGATTCAAACAAATTGAAGAAGAAGGCATTGACCCAGCTAAACCATTTAATAAAATTAAGCCAGAAGAAGGTGGATCTGAAGGAGGTCCAGAAAGTGGTGGGGCAGGTCCAGGACCTGAACCTGGTGCTGGTCCTGAAGGAGGCGCATCTGAACCACCACCAGAAAAGTTGGCAGAATATGAAAGACCTTCTCAAAAAGGAAAGAAAAAAGCAAGTGATTATTCATATGGAGAAGACGTTCTTGGTAGTTTAGAAAACAATAGACAAGTAAAAAATACACTTACACATAAATTTAAAAATGATTCTCCTTTGAGTCTTGAAAGATTTGATTCTTATTTGAAGGATTATAAGACTGAAAATAGGGAATTATTAAAAGAATTTAAATCAAAAAACAAACCAAGTTACTTGGATGAAAGTAATATACTATGAAATCACTGAAAGGATTCATAAATATTGTATATAAAATGATTTTTACATAAAAATAACTATATTTATAAAATAACTAGAAAAAGAATATATGCAAATAGCTAAAGCTAAGCACTCTAAATTTAGGAACACAGGCATTCTTTTTGAACTGCTCACTCGGCAAATTACTGCTGATATCCTTGCCGGAAAGGATGAATCTATTGCCAAAACTCTTCTCTTTAAATACTTCAAAGAAAACAAAGAATTAGGTAGAGAATGGCAATTGTATAGCTTTTTATTAAATGAAAAAGCAAAAGATGAAGTACAAGCTGAAAAATACATCAACGTAGTCTTGAAACAAAGAGAAAAAATTGATGATAAAAAGTTAGTTCAAGAGAAATATAATTTAATCAAAGAAATAAAGGAAACTTATCCTATTGAAGATTTGTTGAAGTCAAATCTAAAAAATTATAAGACGTTTGCATCTATTTACAAAGTATTTGAAGACCATGTAAATGACACTGTGAAGTTTGACATGAATGAAATTATTCAGTCCAGAACAGTCATCACTGAAAATTTATGTGGTAAGAAAAAACAAATTAATGAATCTGAAGATAACTTAATAAACATCTACAAACAACAAAGTGAAGAAGTACGTTTATTAAGTTATAAACTTTTGATTGAAAGTCTAAATGAAAAATATAAAGGACTAGATACAAATCAAAAGAATCTGTTAAAAGAATATATCAATAACATTTCAAATACAAATTCACTTAATAAATTGATTGTAAGTGAAATTGAAAATGTTAAATCTCAATTAACAGAGTGCTTATCAAAAATTGATAATGATATTATCAAAATTAAAATCAATGAAGTAGTAAAACAATTGAATAACGTAAAACCTTCTTCAAATGTAAAAGATAACCAAATCATGGTTTTGTTACTTTCATATGAACTTCTAAAAGAAATCAAAAATAAACTTTAATATTATGAGTGATAAAAACAAAAAACTAATCGTTGGTGATTTCAAAAAGGCCCTAAAAGAATTGGTAAAACAAGTAATGGATGAAATCAGTACCACTGGCGGAGTTGGACCAGTTACTGGTCCTAATTGGGTAAGCAAAAATCCTAAAGGTCGCACTGATTTAGCTACAAAGTCTCTTGACGGATATAAACTAGCAGAAAAGAAGGGTGAAAAGAAACTTGCACCAGTAGGTAAAGAAAAAACACCTGACGTAGTTAAAGGTCCAACAAGTAAGGGAGTAAAGTCAGATGATCTTTATATCCTTCACAAAAGAAGAGCAATTGCCGCTTCTAAGAATGATAAAAAAGACACACAACATTATGACAATTTGATTGCTACAGGTGAAAAACAATTGGGTTATAAGCCAGGCGCAAGCAAAAAGAAATAATATGAATAT
>Ga0208091_1000042_pt1 | contig 34637 bp, 46 predicted proteins | sample LakMenEpi26Oct12_FD_150736 | JGI IMG/M metagenome (GOLD analysis project Ga0208091, IMG submission 150736) | Freshwater microbial communities from Lake Mendota, WI - 26OCT2012 deep hole epilimnion (SPAdes) | ecosystem: Environmental > Aquatic > Freshwater > Lake > Epilimnion/Euphotic zone ...
CTCTCTGACAGGCTCAATAGTCTGAAACTGAGCCGATAGACGGTCGTCCTTTTCCTGCGTGCTGTAACCCCGCGGCGTACTCATAATGACACCTCATTCAAAAGCGCAAATTCACCAAAAATTTCTTTGGCCCATTCGTTGTATTGAATGGCTGCGCCGATTTCAGATTTAAACATTTTTGATTTTCTAAGGCCAATAGGCTTTGAAATAATAGTTGCCACCCATCTATTTCGAGACGGCTGCCATCTGACGCCTTTATATTTGCTTGTAAAATCACCTTTTGGCTTCTGCCTATTCGCAAGATTTTGCGATCTGGTGGCCAGCCTTAAATTTTCTTTGGTGTTGTCTAATTTATTTCTGTTCTTGTGATCTATGTCCAAAGAGTCGTTTTTCATTATTTCTTTGTGCAAATAGATCATTTTTTGTTTCCCGTTGTCTTTTTTTCCCCAACGAAAAACATAACCATTCCACTTTAAAAACCAGCTATAATTAGCGGCCCAAATGTACTCTTCGGCGTCAACTAATGCCGTTTTTTTGCCGCCACATATTTTTAGCTCTGCGCTCATTCTGTCTCCCTCCCCCTACTCGTGTGGGATCTTCGTGGTTATTTTTAGTGTAGTGGAAACCGTAATTAGTTCAAGGCTTCCACGATCATATTTAGCTCGGTAACGAGCAGGTTGTTAGCGTTAGATCCGTTGGCAATAAACAGCTCAAGAAAGTCATTTGTCGTCAGTTCCACGATAGCCTGGGAGTAGAAGTTTTCGTTTCGGCCCGTGGCGCTTGTCGTCGCCTGAGATTCTGACTCTGCGATGGTCGTACCGTTCTTGGCAGCCCTGACCAGAATAATAGTATTGTTGGTTGTAATTGCTTGCGCAGAGCAGGAGGCTGTCACCCGGAAAGATCGAGTGATGCCGCCGGTATAGGTCAGCCGGTTATTAGTATGATTGAACTTCTGGTTAACTGAGCTTGCCGTGGTGGTCCCTAAGATTTTCTCGAAAACCCCTGTGGTCGCGATCGTGTTTTGGGTCGTGTTGTTGGTGAAGTAGCACTGTCCGATTTCAGCCGAGTTTCCGATGCCCTTACAGTTGGTGAATAGAGCCTTATTGTCATTAAACTGCACGCCTGCTGTGTAGGTTGCTCCACCCGAGAAGTTACAAGTGTCGAGGATATAGCCCTCGACAGGTATGACAGCAGAAGTGCTGACGTTGATCGCGGTAGCCCCACCGAAGGCGACGAAAGAGCTATAAGTAACCCTGATCCGCCTGGTAATCGTGAGAGTTGAGGGGAAGTTGAGCGTCGTCTGAGCAGCTACGCCCGAGAACAGGCACTGAACGAAGCCAACAGTGCCGATCGTTCCGTTGAAGGTCATGCCCGAGCTGTTCAGTAATGCGCAGTCTGACATGATGAAGTTTGAGTAGTTCTGGACCGTACCTACTCCTGAACCGCCACCAGAGGAGTTGCAGTCAAGAAAGTTTACGCCAAACCAATCGAGCGCAGCCGTGGGCGTACCAGAGCCATTAAGGTCTAGCGCCGTTCCGTGAGTAATGGTCAGGTTCCGCATCGGGAGACTGTACTGCGAGGTAATCAGCGCAGTCGCAGCCGCTAAACCTGTGGACTTTAGTACACAGTTTTCTGAGCTTCCACCGATGATAGTCGTGTTCTGGCCGCAAACAATGCGAGCGCCTAAAAGATCTACCGTCGCCGTGATGAAATAGGTCTGGTTGTCTAGAAGCGTAATAACGCCCGATACCGCTTCGGGAAAGTCTTCGACCTTATCGATAAACTCGATCTTGGTAGACTCTAGGAAGTTATTGTAACGCGCGTATTGCTCAAGAAAACCCATGCGGCAAACCGGGGAGGATTGCTCCCCCCCGGCCTCATTTCAGATTAGACGATTGCGACTTTAGCGTACTTCACGCGAACCACGTCACCGGCAGACAGCTTCTCCTGTCCGACAGTGATCAGCGATCCAGCGAACGTGATTCGAGTCACGCTGCTAACCGTAGACAAGGTGTAGTCGTCGGTCGAATGGATTGCCAAACGATCGACAAAAGCGTTGATCGAGGCGGCAATCGCAAGGTTTGCGAGGTCAATGTACCCGTTGGTGATGTCGCCTGCCGAGAGGACAAACTTCTCCTGGACGAACTCAACCGACGCACCTTCGAGAGCGGTGATCGCAGACTCAGCAGTGCCAAGATCCGTATCAAGCTGCACGAGAGCAGCCTGGACTTCAGTAGCTCCACGGACTGCGGTAGGCAGGTTAATGTCGTCCGACTCAAGAACAACCGTTCCAGTTTGCCCGTTAACAGTGTCAACGTCCGAACCAGACTCAATTTCAACCCATGCAGAACCGTCGTAGATGTACGTCTTGGGAAGGCCAGCGCCTGCATCCAAGACTTTAGCAACATCACCCTCTTCGATGCCCGTCAGAGCATCGCGAGCGGCGATGTCAGCCACCACGAAAACGTCGGTAATGGCGATAGCAGGAACCTGAGAAGACTCCAGCTTGCCGTTAACGTCGAGGGTCGCGATCCCAGACGGCTGTCCGAGAACGTCGGTGACGCCCTCGTCGAAGAAGCCTTTCGTAATCACGTCTGCGTCATCGGAGACAACAGCGACAGAAGCGTCCATGCGAGGGCGCTTAAGGAGCTTAAGGACATCAGATCCGTCCAGCTCCAGAAGCTCGACGTTTGCGCTGTCAGCAGCGTTACGAGCTTTAAGCGCACCGCTGTTCAAGAGCAGGATTTTGGACTCGTCGACTGCATCATCTTTAATAAACTTCTTTTGAATTTGAGACATTAGTACCCCCTAGGTTTACACGTTCACGGCATAGATTATATGAATTATATCGCCAGCTTCCAGAGGAGAAAGTCCACTTACGGCGAGTGATCCGGCAAAATGCACCCTAGTTGACCCACCCACGTTTTCTAAAGTGTAATGAAGCCCCTCTGTGAACGATAGCCCTGAGCAAATAAATTTTTCCGACAGGTCGATAACCACTTCCGGAATATCAAAGTATTGGTTGACAATATCAATCGGAGATAGAGTCACGGTTTCTTTTCTAAACTCCACTGTGGGTACTATTGGGTTAACGGCATAATTGATTAGCACCTTGTCTCCAGAGACGATCTCAGAGACCCCACCAGTGGCCAGTTCACCTATTAGATTAATCCTGTGAACGCCGGAAACCTCGGATATCGTGAAGTCCAATCCCTCGATCTGGACTACTCCATCCACCTGAAATGAAAGCGAGTTTTCCACGGGAGCATCTAACAGCTCCAGGTATCCAGATAGTTCCTCGGTAAGCGTTACCGTCCTAGGCTCCTTGGTGAAGTTGATGCTTCCAAAGTCGCCAGAGACATTAACCTCTCGAAGGGTTCCATTTGGATCAATGCGTAGGACTTTCATAGCCGCACTATTCTTGATCCTTTCAGTACAATCAATCTCGTGTCATCAAAAGGCTGACCGAGCTTCAGGACCACTGTCCCGCTTGCTATAGGCGCCAAAACCGTAATTGCACCCGGTACAGTCTCGCTCAGGTAATACTCAGCAGCGGTGTCGAGACCGGAAAAGATCGACGCGCTCACCCCGTTAATCCTGACCGTGCAGGTAGCGTCTAGGTTCACCTGCTCCACAAGCCCGAGCACGTTTGAGTTTTCGAAGGTGTCAGCCAAAGCCTTGACTGCTATTCCAGCATCCATCCTCACAAAATCACCGACCATAACCGTAGGATCACAAGGAACCCCGGTCAGGATTGCGTTGGCGGAGTTTCCCGCTGGATTAAATGCACTGGTTAAAAGGCTCAAGCCAGCTCCTCAACGTAGGCCGTGCCGGTAACAGTGGGAGCTTCCATTCTTCCGTAGAGGGTTAACCCATCTCCCAGAAGAATCTCCCTGTGGCCTCCGTCGAGTAGACGAAATCCTAAGTTTGCTGCGGCGGTGTTAGAATAATTTAAAAGAATGACCCCCCCGTTATTGCTCTGATTCTGAACAATAACGACGCGGCGATCAGTGAGCTTCACAGTTGGGAGTGCTCGCCATTGGTTATTTAATAACGTAACCCTAGACGAGCTAGCCCCACCTTCTAAACCCTTAATGTAAACATCTCCGTCGATCTCATTAAGCACGACCGTATCAGCAGCCACCTTATTACCAGGAATGGAAGTGCCAGTCTGGACTTCCGCCTGAGATGGAGAAGCTGTTTTTGTCGGATATAGATCGACCTTAGCCATTACTTCCTCTTATCGTAATAGACTACAAAGTCAGCGGTAGCCGTCTGCGCGCCACCCGTAAGTGCCCACCGCATCCGAATCTTGCCCAAGATAGGGCTAGTCGTAGATGCGATCATAGCTCCAGTGGTTGTCAAAGAACCGCCCCCCGGCTTCGCAAGCTGCACGACGTCGAACCAGGTCGTTCCGTCTGGAGAGTGCTGAAGAAAGGCGTCAAAAGTAGTAAACCCAGCAGCGGAGCAGACCACTGAACCGATTACATCCATCACGTAAGCTTCCAAGCTAACTGGAGTCGTCTGTCCAGATGCTCCAGAAATTGCCCCGCTCTGCAATACAAGTCTTTGCACGCTTGCCATTTTAAACCCCCGTTAGGCGGCCCGGAGAGGATTCGAACCTCTGACCCGCTTTAAGTGCCGCGCTTAAAGCTACTCTACCCCTGAGCTACCGGGCCTGACTAGCCTTAGTATTCGTCAGCAGCGTCAAAACCTTGAACGATCAAGTGAAGCTCCACGTCAAGCGCAGAGGCTGCAAGATCAAAGGCCTTCACAGTGACAGCCGTTGCGCTGGCAGAATCAACCAAGGCGACTCCGATAGCAGCTCCGCCAACCGTAGCCGATACAACTGGAACGCGGGCAAATGGCTGGGCGAAAGTAACGGTATAGTCTCCAGTTCCGTTCACGGTCAGGACGCCATCAAGGGCACCGACCAAGAGCGAAGACGTGGAAACGCCATCGACTTTAAAGTGAAGCTGTCTAGGGAGACGCTGAGGGGACTTAATAGAACGAAGCATAAAACCTCCGGTTAAACTCGGGTTAAAAAGGGAGGCCAGGACAATCCCAGCCCCCCAGTACTGCTAGCAGATTAGATAGCCAACCCGCTGATCACGCCGTGGAACGATGGAACGATATAAGCTTCCAAGTATCCACCGAAGCGAGCTTCGTAAGCATCCGAAGAAGCCGTACGAAGGAAGACCGAACCATCATCATCGAACCAGCCAAAGTCTGGGCGATGGTGAATCTGAATGTAGTTGTCATTCAGGAGGTACATACGATCGTCTTCAATAAAGCGCTCTGGAATGACGGCCACTGGACCAGCGGACGACATGAACTCGACGCCCTTGAACGACACCTTGCCGACCAGCTCAGGAGAGCGTGGCTCAACAATGTATTGCTTTTGGTCTTCGAGCACGTTCAGGAGCTTACGATACTGAGTGAACGAGCAGAGGATGAGGTTAGGAACCTTACCGCTCTTGCGCTGAATCTCAAGCATCGTCTGGTTCATGAGGTCAGTCGTAAGACCTGCACCAGCAGCAGCCACCTGAGCACCTGCCTGCCAACGACGGCCCACGGTGATGCCGTAGAGGGAGCCTGAGGTAGCATCCAAGACGCCCTTGAGGCCGCTTGGGTCATTGAGCTTCGAGTTCTGCATATAGATTACATCCCCAGCGAGTGGGGTGTAGGAGCCAGAGACAGCCGTCAAGGTGACGGTTTTGGTCGCTGGAACCACTGCAGTAATTTCGAAGACAGCCGAAGATGAAGCAAGGTTCACATAGTCCTTTTCTTCGAAGTTGGCTTCTTTCCAGGTAGCGTCAGAGATAACGACGTCCCAAGGGCCTGCACCAGAAACACCGCCAGCGGCGATGGTTCCGAGCGATCCTGATCCGTCGTTAAACAGAGCGCGGCTCATGTTGCGCATCCAGCTCTCAACGCCCTTTTGAACTGAGTATTTGGTCAGCTCAACGAAAGCGCCTTCGTTCTGGCTCGAAGCTTTGATGGCTTCACGGTCGATCTGAATGACCGAGTACATCTTCTTCGAGGTGATAACTGCATCTTGCACCGCTGCGTAGTTAGGGGTTGGGAGTGATCCAGAACCCACGCCGCCAGCGAAAGAGGTAGGCACAGCGATATCCATGCGCTTACCGGTGAAGTTGAAATCTTTCTTCACGCGGCCAAGGAGCACGTTCGCAGAGTTGTAGGTGTTTTCAGAAAGTTTGCCGTACTTGATTTTGAACAAGTTCGACGCAGTGGTCAGGTTAAATTGAGCCATAGGCCCTCCAGTTATTTAGTTAAATGTCATCGAAAAACAGTGGGTCAGAACCAGCGTTTTTAACGGCTTTTGAGCCGCCCTGCCTGTTAGACTTCATGTTTTTCTCAATCTTTTTCGACAGCTTCCGTTCTGGAGTTTCTCCGTAGAGCTGAGCGATTACCTCTGCCATCTCCGCCTCACTTGCTTCGGTTTGGATTGCATAAGTAGCCAGTTGCTCTACAGTTTTCGCATCAGAAGCCAGTTCAGGATTAAGCTCCTGCAGCTTGGTCTCGATGAAATCGATCTTTTTAGTGTTGGCGTAATACGTGCCGAGAAACTCCGGAGTAATCTCGTCAGCGTTATGCCCCATCTTTGTAAGATCGTCCCATGCTTTAACCAGTGCGGCCTGGTCCATGCCGTGACTTTCCATCACCTGCTGGACCTTGCTTTCTAGGGCAGCCCTAGATTTAGCGGCCTCTTGAGTCTGCTTTTGCGTATCCATTCGCTTTTTGTAGTAGGCATTTTCTGCCTCTACTTCCCGAAACTTCCGTTCTTCGGGACTCATCGTCTGATACTCTTCAATCTGCTTTTGGATATTTCCAATCGCATCTTGATAAAGTGTCTGACTGTCTACGCCCATAGCTTCCCCGAGATAGTCCAGGAAGCCCCTAAGGTCTTTCTGGTTCACAAGGTAGTCATAGGACTTATTCAAAGCCTCAGAGATACCCTTACGTTCCTTCTCAAAGCCTTCTTTTTCAGCTTTGTAAGTCTTGTAAAGCTTATCCAAGTGGCTCTGCTGAGAGTAGCGATTGATAGCCTCCTGTAGCGGGACCTCTACGACTTTACCGTCAACTTTGACGGGGACGAGAGCATCTGCAGCCACGTCGAACTCTGTCTCACCACTTCTCAACTTATATAGTTTGGCAGGGGCGTCAGACTTTTCAAGAGCCTTGGCCTCTTTTCCTTTTGAAGCCTCAACCTTTTCCTCTTTCTCTTCAGGCTTATCTTCTTTAGCCTTCTTAGTTGACTCTTTCGGTTCGGATTTAGGCTCTTGCTTAGGCTTGCTAGTAACAGACTCCAGCTCGTCCCAAGAGGCGGGGGATTCCCCCCCTCCTAAAACGATAGGCTCCGCTGCAGGCGCGGTATCTCCAGAAAACGGTGCGGCATTAGTTTCCATCTAGTTTCCTTGTCTTAAATGCCCTTGGTCGGCTCTACAGGAGGCATCATGCCGCCAGCCTGCTGAGCTTCCATCGGGAGTTGAGGTTCAAGAGTCGGCTGTTGAGGTTCCCCGCCGACCATAGGGTTTACTGGAAGACCGGGCATTGGAGCCATACCTTCCGAGACTGGCTGCGCTTCTGCAGGCATAGGCATTTCTGGAGCCATTGCCGGAGGAGCAGGAGGAGTGAAGAACATCGGGAACATGGGAAGCTGTCCAAGCTGTTCAGCGAACCCTGGGGACCGCTTAGCCTGCTCAACCATCAGCATCTCATGAGCGAGCACATGGTCCTTAAACCGCTCCTGAATCTCAGGGCTGGTTTTGTACTTGAAGCGGAACTCCTGCATCTGACGGGTGTGGATCTTCCAGTGCAGAATGTGGTTCTCAAAGTCAGCAGGAGCCATATCCTCAGGCTCTTCTACCTCATAGAGCTTCTCATTCTCAGCCTCAGCGGTACGGACAGATACGGTAGCCGCATCGGTGAACTTATCGCTCTGAGCAAGGTCCAGCATCTCGATAACCTGCTCACCCGTGAACTGGTCAGGAAACCGCTCAGACAGGTCAAGGAGTGTCTGAGTACGGGCTGCAACGCTTTTTGGCAGGGCTGAGCTATTCTGAACGCGAATATCGTAATCCTTCTCAAGAGCGCTGACCTTAAAGAACTCGGTCATATACTCGTTATTTTTCCCAAGGATACGGACCATGCGCCTGTCAGACTGGTCGTAATAGTCTCCAGCCACGGCTATGGTCATTTCAGCTATCTGCCTAACCATTTCATTCCATTTAAGAACTAGCTCATTGTAACGCTCAGACTCCTGCTCAGACAGGAACTGAAGGGCTACGCCTGCTTTAATACCGGGAGGCGGCTCACCACGGGACACGCCGAAGACGCCGCTGATCTGCTGGAACTCCTCTTTCAGCTTATCGCGGAACGAAAATACGTCAGCAGGAACGCTCTGAGCAGTAGCAAGTTGAGGGGGTGTCGGTCCCTTGTATTGAACGATGGTAATATCATTACCAAGGCGATCAAGCGACACACTTCCGGCAGGCACATACCACTTAGGATGAGACACCATGACGATATTGCGGATGAGCATATTCGTCAGGTTGTTATAGGTTCCGGTCAGACCCTTGATCTGCTCATAGAAGGACATCCCATGTAGCTCACCAGGCAGGTCTTGGTCCGTGAAGCGGATACATGGAAGCTGCGAGTGAGAGAACGGATACTCAGTATTTTCAAGGATGGTCTCGCCAGTGAAGACAATCTTCCGGCCCTTATCCATCTGAGTCGAGCGGCGATGCCAGAACGTATAGACCAAGGCTTCCCGCTTGGTGCTCTCAAGCTGCATCTTTTCGTAGTTATAGACCTGAACGTCTTGATCTTTAATCTTAGCAGCTAGGTCTGGATACTTAGCTCTCAGAGCATCTGTGGAAATCACGTCCACCTGGAAGCAGTAGTCTACGTCTTCCCACTTCTTCTTCTTCTGAAGCAGGACATCCATAGGAAGGACGATCTTGTAGTCTACGTCCCCAATACGAACAGCCTTATCGACGAAGATAGGGTTACCGTTAGGGTCCTGCACCTGCTGGCCGTTCTCATCCAGCATAGGAATACGGCCTTCTTTAGACCGCTTCTTCGCTTCTACATAGGCAGGAGACAAATCGCCCTTGTCTTCATCCCAAAGGATAAAGCAGTAAACCTCGCCCATGATCTGAGCATAGGTAGCAAGCTGAGTTTGCATGACTCCTTCAAAGTCATTCTCATACCAGATATGATCGAGCAGCATCTTACAGGACTTAGCAGCGAGCTTATCTTCCAGCTCATCATTAGTCGGCATAATAGCCACTGCAGGACGAAACTTAACCAAGCGTGAAGCACGGTTCTTAGTCAGGTCATACAGATGATTAGCGACGACCTTCCGAAGGAACTGAGAGCGGTCAGCAGCCCGATCGCGTGCATCAATACGGGTCTCAAGCTCTTGGTATTGGATACCCTTATAGAGAGCAAGGTTACGACGCATGACACGAATTCGGTCACGGGCATCTTCTTGGAGGTAGTCCTTCTCGCCTTTCAGCCACTGAAGGATAGCGTCTTCATTCTTTGGGTCATCAAGATCAAGTTCATAGATAGGGCGAGCAGGCTTGTTGTATTGCTGCTCATTCATGTCGTCGAAGCTGTAGAACTGATCCATTTAGATGCCCCCGTTATCCCACGTTATCGAAGAGTTCTTTTCCAAGCGCGTCCTTCACTTCATCGGTCATGCGCTGGAAGCTCTGGTCGGCTGGAATCAACTGTACGGAATGAGTGCTTTTTTGCATAGCCCTTAGCTCGACTAGGCCCCAGAAAAGGCCCAAGACACAAGCAATTTGCACAATCGCGATAGCCATTACAGCACCTGTCAGCATTACCATTCAGAACCTCCCCATTCGTCTACTGGTTCACCGACTTCATTAAAGCCGGGGAAATCATCTTCAATCCTTGCGCCCCTAAACATCGGGTCTTTTTCTTTATTAACTTCTACCGTTTCATTCAGAGAGTAATGAGCTGCAGACAATATGTAGCGCGCATCGTCAATAAGGTGATCGTTCTTCTTGATGATCCTGCCTTCGTCATCTTTGCGGTAATTGTCTAGCTCCCAGAACAGCTTCTGACATCTGCTCGAAACGGTCAGCTTGTTTGCTAGCATGATATCCTTGAGCAAAGATAAACCGCTAGTCTTATCGTTCTTGGCTTTCTGCGTAGGCTCAAAGGAAAGATCGAAATGCTCTAGCATCTCGTTCCTAAACCATGCCTCAGCCTCATCGTAACCAAAGCGCCACTCACCAGGATAAAGCTCCTTGGTCATGCGCATGATTCTAGCGCCGATCTTCTGAACGGTCATCTCTTCCTGACGCTGCTCATAAATCTCATCCAAGAAGTAGACGTGCCTTGTGTATGGATTGATAGCGGCGAACAGAACGGCAAAGGTAGACGCTCCAGCAGGGTCAGCCCAACAGAACCATTCAAGCTTGCGTTTATCCTTCTCGATGGATTGGAGGAGCTGAGCGTGTGGAATAATCATGGCCTCTTTTAGCATCGGGAAGATGCGCTTAGATCCTCCTCGAACGAACTCAGCTAGGTATTCCCGCTCCCACTTGTCGCCCTCACCCCTAGCGTAGAGTTCAGTCTTCTTATCGGCTAACCATTTACGTGAAATATGAGGATTCTCGTGGCTTGGAAACTTAAAGAACCGCTTGGTCTTATCGTTAGCCCATGAGGCTGCGATCTCGGTGAACTGGCCCTCGAACTCAGGAGGAGTACCGATGATGAAGAGTGGGGTGTCGTGAGCTGCGCGGTTTGGGTCGTAAGCGTCAAAGAACTCAGGCCGGAAGTCCTTGAACTCGTCGAATACGGTCAGCCCACGAGGCTTAACGCCCCGGTAGGCCTCTACGTTGTCTGAGCCGTCAAGTTTCAACCAAGAGCCGTTCTTGAAGGTAATCCGCATCTCTTGGTCATTGATCTTCTCGATCCAGTCTTCAGGTCCAAGGGTCTGCATTCTTCTCGACGCCCACATAATCTCCCTGGACTGCTTCATGAATGGGCTGAAGTAGTAGTTCTCGCTTCCAGGATAGGTCCATGCCCACCGCCACATGAGGTAGGCTGTAAGCTCAGACTTTCCAAGGTTACGACCACACTGAGCGAATACGTCTTTAACGTGCTCACCGATGAGAGCGCGTCCGATTTGAATCTGAGCAGGATGAGGCGTCCACATTTCGTGAAGCCTCTTGACCCCTCTAGCGATGCGCTCAATCTCCGGGTGCGGGTTGTAAATCATTTAGTCTCAGTTTTACTCTTGAGCAAAAAGGGGTCGGCCTCAATAATCTCTTGAACCTGTTTTGGTGTAAGCGTTTCCCTGACCGTGATCTCTTGCACCTGCTCGACCTTCTCAGTCTGTTCGAGGTATTGCTTACCCAACCAGATTAGCATGGCGACGTTGCCCTTCTTAGCTGCCTCAAGCTGCCAGCGTCTTAGACTGGTGCGGAGGTTGGCCCGCCCTTTCTCAATTTCCGCCGCAAAACGACGATCAAGCGTGTCAACGCTCACACCTACAATACGGGAGATGTCTGTCGTTTTGCAGCCAATTGAGGCTAGGTCCTGGACGAGCTTCGGGTCGATTACCTTACGCGGTCTAGCCATGCTTTCCTTTTCTAACGCATTGTGTTATTATCATATTATGAACGCCCGCTTACTGAAGTTTAAAAGTTACGAGTCTCACCCGTATTTAAAAAAGATTTTTCTCCGACTGTCCTCATCCGAGAGAGAATTTGCGGTTGAGTTTTGTGAGGCGCACCAGAATCTGTCAAAAGACGAGTTTGCACATGAGGCCAATCGCCTTTTTGTCGATAACAGCTCGACTCGGCCAAAGCATTGGAAGGAGCTTGTTGAGCTCCTCGTTTGCTGCAACTCATAGTTTTTTGTGCCTTTCGGACAAAATCAAAGGGACTGTCGTTTTCCAATTAACGCTATGATGGAGCCGGGCATTTTTTGCCTGCATTACTTTGACCTTTACCGATGACGGCTGAAACATAACCGAATAAAAACTTTTAACGTATGTGCCCGAGTCAAGGTAAAGCTCGGTCATACCTCCGGCGTTGGTCTGTGTTTGCATCTGCTCTAAAGTCAATTGATTAACCGTGAATAGCAATAGCCCTGTGCTCGCCTTGTACGTGTAAGTATTTACGTCTTCATTAATCCTTCCGACAAACTGAAACTTTCTATCAGTACTACACACAAATGAATTCATACACTTGCGTTTTAACTTGATAGCTTTCGCCATCGCGCTTCCTTCGCCACCAATAAAGTCGCCTCCTTGAGCTACTGCAACAGAGGAGACCGGTGTTTGTTTATAAAACCTAAGCAGCGCTGAAAAGATATCGTCGAGCCTTTTAATGACTCTAGGCGCATAATCTAAGCGTTTATTAAACCTAAACTGAAAATGCCTATAATCGTCATCCAGTTGAATAAAATACTTAATCCCTAACCTTTGAGCGACCTCAAAACTTGCGTTCCTAGCGTAAATAATCGCCCGCATATCATTAAAGTTATCGGCTTGATCAAAGGTCTTGGCGATAGCTTTCTTATCAAAGATTTCAACCTCTGAGCCGTAGCGTTCAATATATTGGTCTTTGGTTTTATCTAAGTTATCGACAAGTAAAACTATCTTACCCGTATATCCCGAGCGCCTCAAAGTTGCGTAGGTATAAACACGATCAGGTCTACCGTTAGTCAGAATGAAAGCCGCAAAGTCGCTTAGTTCCTCATTGCTCGTCATCGGAGTAAGCCTCTGCTAAGTCTTTTGTAAGCTGCACGAATCCGTGCTCAATCGCTTTTTTAAAATCAATAATCACAAGCGCCGAGTCTTCCATCAACTCTTGAACTTCTTTTGGAGCGTGGGCGTAATACTCGGCAATTTTTTCGTAACTGAAGACTGTATGCCGCTGTGCTGCAAACTCTAAGAATGTTTCGATCTCGTGCGGCAACTCCGCTGCATGAATCTTTTCAATCAAGCTATCCGTCTTAGTCCGATCGTAAAGCTCTCTTGGTGCTGGTTTTTCACCCTTTGGCTCATAGATAGGACTTTCGATTTTAGTTGTATAAATGCTTTCTGGTTCTTCTTCTTTATCAGCTGGCTCGATTTCAAAGTCTTTAATACCAAGAAAGTCGATATCGAAGTCAGGCCCAAGATGCGCTAAGTCTGCGTTAATTCCCGATAAATCTAAAACGCTCCAAGTCGCGATAGCGTTATCGGCTTGTAAATCAGCGTATTCCTGCTCGTCGCTCTCGTAATCCTGAAAACTAACAGGAACTTCTCTCCAACCTAAATGTTTTGCTGCTTCAAGCCGGCCATGACCGGACGTAATAAAGCCAGATCTCTTACTGACCTTGATCGGGTAGCGCCATCCCTGGTATTCCAAGATCTTTGCAAGCCGCTCGATCTGGTCCCTTGGGTGGCTATTTCTGTTTAGAGGGTTAGGCTTTAAATCTTTAATGCTTACGAGCGCGTCATGCGGGCAATGGACAATCATACTCGCTCTCGTTGCTTCCTGCCTTTTTGATCCGTTTTTCCTTCAAGCTCGGTCTGATGCTCGATTGTCTTAGCTAGAAGGATGAGATCGGATACTGACCAGTCTTTGAAACGCTGATGAAGGTAGCTCTCGATTTTGCCTTCAATGAGCAAGTCTACCTGCTCTTTAAGCTTGAGCAGGTTCATCTCAGCGTTAAATATTTGACTAATATGGTCTGAGGCTGCCTTAATCTCGTTTAGGCACGATGCCTTATCTTTTTTTAGGAAGTAGCTCATGGTTAAGAAAGTTAACAAAGAGTTAGACAACAAGCAACGGTTCTTTAAGGACTATTTAGGCCGAGGATGGTCAGCCTTAAAACTGTTAACACCTGCTAAGAATTGCTACGGGGTGAGCTGTAAGAACCCTGGCCTGTACGAATTTACGAGAAATACCCCCACGCTAAGTCGGCGCGAGCTACTCTGCGAGAAGTGCTTTAAGGGTAAGCTTTCGATCTTGAGTGTCACTGAGATTATGCACGAGGAATAAAAAAACCCCGGCTAGACTTTTCAGTCACTGCCGGGGTAAGAACGATTTGCGGATCAATTCTTGATGAGGATTCATTTGTGACACACTCGTCATACCTCATCAAGAAGATTCGTTAAGGATTTAACCGTAGCTTATAAAACACGGTTACTTGGCCAACGCCGGGGCCAGGTTGTCGAAAGACTTCCATTACCGACAGGATTAGCTTTAGTTGCCATGCCAAGGCGAACAGATGCGGTCATTAGACCTCTTCGCTTGAAGTGCCGCTCGTTAACGGAAGGACTCTAATAATTGCGGGCAGGGGATATCGGTACAGCGGGCTAGAGGACTGATCCAGTAGTAGAGAACGAACTTGAGACGAGCTGAAAATACCTATCGTGCGGGACTAGCCATACCGTTAGACAGTGACAGGGGAATACCTGAAGGTTTGAGCAGTCGAGCCTTGAGTTAGCCCCCTGGACGGGCAGTGAGTTGATAGACGGACATAGCCTTTAACGCTTACTAGCTATCATTCGTGGTAGGTAGGGGAATTGGCTACTATTGTCTTTGACTTACGAAATGCTATTCTAAAGCCCGGAGGACTCCAAATATGAAAGAATCAGGTTACGGAAGCCAGGCGGCTTCAATGAAGTCAAAGGGTGGCGGAGGCAAAGACGCCTCTGCTTATTCAGAGAAAGCAGGCGCTCAAGCTGGTGCAGCTCGCAAGGGTGCAAAGCTCGACAGTGCTGGTGGTGTTGCGAAAAAGGACGAGTCGCAGTACAAAGAGGCATGTAAGGACGAGTAATCGTTCCTGTGAGCCGTTTCTCTTAGGTCGAGGGGTTAAAGGTTTTTTCCTTTAGCCCCTTTTTCTTATAGACATTGTATTACACATCTTATAACTGTCGGTTATATGAACAAAGTAATGAAAATTAAAGTACACACGCTAGAGCCTCATCCTGAGTATGAAGGGAAATGGGTAGCCAGCATCACGACAGAGGATTCTGATAAGCCGTCTAACTATTGGGTCAGTCATAAGCAGATGACGAGTCTTCAGAAGAACCTAGATAGACCCGTGCTCTACGCAGCCTTCGACACCTCTAAGCGTTTCCCTCGTTTCATTTGGGCTGGAAGCGATAAACTCTGGCTCACTACGACGTTTGTGAAGGATGCAATCCAAGACGCTTTGGATGCCCCTAAGACGTTCGAAGAGACAAAGACTCACCTTGAGTCAATTAAGACCAAAATAACAGCACCACAAGCCCCTGAGCGCGAATGGGACGACGCTGATCTTCCATTCTGAGGTTATCAATGAAGATAGAACTCAATCTTAAACAGCTACAGACCACTGAGACGAACGACAAGACGATCTGTCTTCGAATCCCACAGGAAGACTTTGAAGACCTTAAGGCCATTAACGGCAACGTATCTCAAGCAGTCCGTGGGTTAATCGAACAGTTCCTAGAGCAGTACAAAGAGGCAAATAGAAAATGGACACGAAACAAGTAGTTACTCAGCAATACTTCGGAGTCGATCAGATCGAGCGCATGGCCGTAGCCTTCGCTAAAAGCGGACTCTTCGGGATCAAGACCCCTGAGCAGGGTGTCGCTCTCATGCTCATCGCTCAAGCTGAAGGAATGCACCCAGCGATCGCGGCTCGTGATTATCACGTTATTCAAGGTCGTCCGGCTCTTAAGGCAGATGCAATGCTCGCTCGCTTCCAGGCAGCGGGTGGGAAGGTAGTTTGGAATGCGTACACTGATAGCGCAGTATCTGGCACTTTCAGCCACCCAGCAGGCGGCTCGGCAACAGTCGAGTGGACAATCCAACAAGCCAAGGCAGCAGGACTCACCAGCAAGGACGTATGGCGCCAGTACCCAAGAGCCATGCTTCGTGCCCGTGTCATTAGCGAAGGAATTCGCACCGTTTATCCTGGGGTCTCTGTTGGTGTTTATACTCCTGAGGAGCTTCAAGACATGGACTCAAAGCCAGTCATCAAAGAAGTCCAGTCAGAACCCGTACTGGTTCAAGAGCCTAAATTAGAGAAGCCTAAAGCTGACCGTGACTCTCTTATGAAGCGCCTGGCTGCCTGCACATGGGCTAGAGAAGACCTGAAGTATTACTGCGGGGTGGCGTTTGGCGTCCAAGCATCGAAAGACCTTACCATCGAGCAGCTTGAACAGTTTGTTACTACGGTTGAGTCTATGGATATGCCAACTGCAGTAAGTCAATATACCGATGACAAGCTGTAAGAGGTGCAACGGGACCGGTTCGTATCAGTGTCCGGTCCTTTTCATAAAGACGGGGTGTGTGTGTGACAAAGCTAAAGAGATGCCCGACCTGCGAAGCAGTGGAAGCTTTCAGGAAGCGCATAGAGAAGTCGGGGCGGAAATGGATACCCTCCAAGACTCCTTGCGAGCACTGCAATGGATCAGGGAAAGTGAAGGATCATCCATCTAAGCCCGGCAAGCGCCGTAAGGACATGAGCGGCGAGGAGTGGATGGAAGAGGACGCGCGCTGGGAGCGTGAACGTGAATATATGGAGAGAGAAGAATGAGCGACGAATATAAACACATTACTTACACAAGGCGACACATGGAAGAAGCACTTTCTAGATCAAACCAGTTTCACTATATCGAGCACAAAAAGATGCGCGAGGTAGCTAGAAAGCTTCAGGAAGAAAACCAAAGGCTTAGAGAATCTCTGCGCAAAATAATTCACAAGTGTGAATTGTGCGACAAGGGATTTGAATCCTTCTCGTGTAGTTGTGGTAAATATGGAACTACTGAAGAAATTGCTCGTGCCGCACTGGAGGGGAAGGAATGAATCCGTATGTTGATGACCTAAAAGCTGAAAATGCCAGGTTGCGAGAAGCGCTGGAAGAAATCGCAAAGCGGGCAGGGAAGACGCAGCTTCACGACTGTTGTGTAGACCGATCCTGTGTGCCGGTCTTCTTTGATTCGGAAAAAGTTGGGCACTGCCTATTTCAGTACGGCGTGAATCGCGGTTTCAATGAGTGTGCGAGTGATGCCCGCGCCGCACTGGAGGGGAAGGAATAATGGATAAGACAATAATCTCAAAAAAACCGACACACATGAAATCCGCGTTAATAGGTAAATTTGTAGTGGTGCGAACTTATTCCGCTGGCGTGCATGCGGGTATTTTGGTTTGCAAAAAAGGTAAAGAGGTCCGGCTTGTTGACAGTTATCGCATTTGGTCGTGGACCCAAGCGGAGACAAACACCGGGAGTCTTTCCGCTGTTTCGCAGCACGGCGTAGGGCCGGGTAGTAAAATAGGGAACGCGGTATCAGTCATCGAATTGACCGAAGCAGTAGAGGTCATCGAGTGTAGCGAGCGCGCAACAGCTAGTATCCGGAACGGAAAATGGAGCTAATTTTTTTTAGCGGCTCCGGCTCCGGCTACGGCGATGGCTACGGCTACGGCTCCGGCTACGGCGACGGCTCCGGCTACGGCGATGGCTACGGCTACGGCTACCGCGACGGATCCGGCTACGGCTCCGGCTACGGCGATGGCTACGGCTACGGCTCCGGCTACGGCGACGGCTACGGCTCCGGCTCCGGCTCCGGCTCCGGCGATGGCTACGGCTACGGCTCCGGCTACGGCGACGGCGACGGCTACCGCGACGGATCCGGCTACGGCTCCGGCTCCGGCGCATTGGATAAGAGGGGATAATGGACAAAACGATCGACACTCAAGCCACCGAAGTAACTCGTTTCATCGAGTGTGACCCAGACAAGCTAATCGAGCTGGGCCATAGGCTGAAACAGGCAGCCATGGAAACCTGCTATCCAGGGCAATCAGTTACAGCGTCTCTCACCGGAGAAATCACGCTGCTTTACCATCCAGAGAAGGAATACTGTAAGCCTTTGCACCGCCTTGGCGACCAGGCGCCTAATCTTCTGAGCCAATGATGAGCATCGGGGGGATAACATGGCTGCTCGGGGCAGTCGTGGTTATGTGTTTTATCAGGGGGAGTAAATGACCAGTAAGCATCACGAAACAATTTCCAAAGCTCCTCTCTACTTAGGTCACCATTCTCAACTGACCAAGGCCCTTGAAGAGCTAGCAGAGCTTCAACTAATTCTAGCCAGATACAATCATGAGCCAGCACGATACTTATCTGCTGAACCCATCATTGATGAGATTGCAGACGTGGCAATCATGAACCATCAGCTCGCGTGCATGTTTGGTTACGCGGCAGTCTCTGAACGTATTGATTTCAAGATTGAGCGATTGAAAAAGCTCATAGACAATTCATAACCATCCGGGGGGAATGTTATGCCTTTGATTAAAAGTAAGTCAAAAGAAGTAGTGTCTGAGAATATCTCAGAACTCGTAAAGAGCGGTAAGCCCCAGAAGCAAGCCATTGCCATCGCACTAGCTACTAAACGTGAAGCTCAGCGGAAGTGGAAAGAGAAGCGGAAGCCTCAGAAATGAACGGCGATGACATGATCTGCCTCAAGTGCGAAAAGGTCGTAAACCTTAACGCTATGGGCTTATGCGTCCCATGCAGAACAGCAACGTGCAAAAAATGCGGTAAAACTTTTAAGTTTAGCAAAGATCAGTCTGACCACTGTTCTCGGTGCCGGTTAAAGCGTCGAAAACAGCTATCACGTCTTCAAGACTTCTAGCGACCAAACAGAGCGCGCCAAGGGATGCCATTTCACTCAAGAACTGCTTTTGCTCTGGAGTTATACGCCCTTTAGCGCTCTTCACTTCAATACAAAGCATCTTACCAGACCATATGCCAAGAATGTCGCTTGTTCCCTTTTGAGAGAATGGATCGTTTGAGCGTCTGAACACCTTCCTAGTCGGATCAAAGGTACCTATGCTTTTATTTTTCCAAGCCTTAGTCTTCGGCTGGTAGTTGAGCCACGCTAGGATAGAGCGCTCAATTTCTCGTTCTGATGGAGTCAATTTTGTTTTCGATGCGCTCAAGACGCCTCTCGATTTGCGTTTGACGTTCACGGCTTATTTCCTTTGTCTCAAAAGTTTCGTAACTCCACGAGACTAGAGCCATAGCAGACGCAATCAAAGCACTAATTCCGCCAAGCCAAGGCCCCAAAAGCCTGATGAATTCATCGTTCATTTCTGGCACCGCTCCTTTACATACGTTAACAGAGCTTGCCAGTCGTCAACAGTAAGACATGCGTAATTAGTTGAAGCCGGAATATCAGCAAACGGTAGCGAGAACTTGCTTCCATCAGCCTTGCCACACTCTAAAGTCTGAGTATTCACGTCAAGAAAGCAGACCGTTACTTCTGGTCCATCCTTCTTGCAGCCGCTAACCACTAAGCTACAGGCGACGAATAAGCTGACTAATTTGGACAGCGGCATCTCTGCGCTCCGTTGGTGTTTTGGCTTCACGGGCCTTCTTGAATGTTTCGGCTGCATCCAGTAGGAAGGTGGCTGGATCATCACCAAAAGTAGATTTCATCCATGACGCTATTTCGGTCATGAGGCTGACCATGGCGGGAATAGCTTTAAGAAGGGCTAAAAGGCCCGTGAAGAATTGCATGATTTACTTCTTGGAGAACTTCTTCAAAAACTCAACCACACCCTGAAGCGCTTTTTCTGGCTGCTCACCAGGAATAAGAAGCGCCAAAGCCGTAACCCCAGAAAGTAACGCAACGACTGCCGAGACAATCTCTGGGCCTTTTTCAATAACCATCTTCACAACTTCGATAGCCTTTTCCATTTAAGCCTTCCCCCTTTGAGCAAGATCAATAGCCGACAGGTAAAGATTCACTTTATCCACGTAAGCCTGATTCTTATACGCACCATTTAGCCCCTTAATTGGGCTACCAGCATTGTATGATGCTATAATATCGTCACGCTCTTTATGCTTTGAGGCAAGGCGCTTTAGAAGTTTTGCGCAGTATTCAAGATTAGTTTTCTCATCCAAAAGCTGAAACATCGGACCCTTAAGGCCAAGCTCGCGAGCCACTGCTCCCATAATCTGACAAAGGCCGTAGCTCGTCATCTGCAGGACGGTCTCAGTAGCTTCGGTGACTCCGTTGTCTTTTGCATGATCTTTCGTTTTAAAAAGCCACTTGTAATGAGGCTCAAAGCGGACGGCCCACCTGTTGTTAGAGCTTTCCGTTTGAATAATAGCAGCAAGCAGATTCTTCGGTACGTTCTCTGCGTCTGCTACGTCTTCAATAAGCTGCCAGGGTAGCCTCATGACCCATGCGTTTTGGTTCATTGTCTCGCTCTAGTTTCTAGCGCCTTTAAAACGTCTGGACGATCTATCTTAAGATCATCCTTTTTTGGCGCTTCCAAAATCATCGGGGCCTTTGGCTTTTGACCAAGCATAACAGCAGCTAAGTCTCCAGACTCGACAGGCTTGTTGCTTTGAATAGCCTTCATCATTTTAGCCTTCTTAAGACTGCTTAAGGGGCTATCCATGACGTCTTTTTTAACTGACTCTACTTGGTCTGGCTGGATCAGAATCTGCTCGCTTGAAACTGCGGGGATAGTCCTAATGAAGTCGTTTTTAACTTGGTTAATGACCTCAACGGGCATCCCAGCAAAGGCCGCTTCAATCTTCTGAACGGTAGGCATCCCCTGGACCTTCAAGTAACCATCCAGAATCTTTTGAGTCATGGCAGGGCCAAAGCGGTCAACCATACCACCGAAGCCACCGCCAAGACCTGCAATAACCAAGGATGAGGTAGGATCGCCAGTCAGGGCGTAGACAGCTCCACCCGCCCCAAGGCCCCAGAGGTTTACGTTCCTTGAGCCGATGCGGAATTCTTTCTGGAACTCTTGAGCAAGCTTAAGGTCGCTAATCATCTGAACGAAGTCTTCGCCGCTGAGCTTAGTCAGGTTCTGAAGAAACTTAACATATTCAGGATTCTTACCGCTTACAGCCGTGCGGATTGCACTAATGTTGCTAAGTGGTCGAGCAAATGGCCCGACGTCTTTAATCTTCTGCTGAGCTGCCTGAACTATTTGCTGCGTCTGAGCAGCCCTCTGTTGAGCTTTCATGACTGCCATAGCTTCAGGACTAGCAGTCTCTACTTTGCCCAAAGCCTGCTGAAGAGCGCCGGGACGCTTCATGCGAGCCATTTGCATTTCAGCCTTCCTCAGTGCCTCAGCTTCTGGACTCATCGTTAAAGCAGCTTCTGCAGCTCCAGGTAGCGCCATCTTTGCCCCAACTTGAATGGCTTGGACCTGTCTCTCAAACGGCCTTCCCACACGAGTCCCAAGCTCCAAAAGCACCGCTCGATCCAGGTCTCTTGCTGGAAGATCAATCCTTGCAATCTTAGGCGCTGCCCTTTCCACGTTACCGAAAAGCTTATTAGCCCGGCCTAAAAGGTCTGTATCTGTAGCGACCTCATCCATCACAGCCGCATATTCAGGGATGCTTTTAAGCTGCTCATCGAAGGCCTTACGGATAGACCGAAGCGCACGCTGCTCAGAATCGGTGAACTCGCCAGCGTCAGTGGCGGCTCGCCAGTCCTGGTCAAGCTGCTGAATCTTCTTTTTAGCGTCAGAGGCGCTCAGAGGCTTTTTATACTGCTTTAAGTCGTCGATGTAGCTTTGAATCTTTGCGTAAGCGGCAGCAGAGGCACCAGCTTTAGGCGCCTTTCCTTGAACCTTAAGCTCTTCTAGCGCCTGCTCTGCAGCCTGAATAGCTGGCTTAGCCTCAACGCTACGGCCAGACTTAAGGAGAATCTCATAACTCTTCTTCGAGCCTTGAACGACCTTCTCTTTAAGATCGGTTACAGCCTGAACCGCATCATCTCGAAGCGCTGCCTTGCCGCCAGTCATTGCAGCTTCTGTAGATTGTTTAGAAAGCTTTACAGCCTCATTAAACTTAGTTTGAGCTTTAGCCAGCGTTTCTCTGGCGTTAAACTTGGCCGCGTTAAACTCATCGGTACGCTTAGCCACTTCTTCTTTGAGAGCGTTCTTAGCTGCATCAAGCGCGCTTTGAGCCTGTTTAGCCGAAACTTCTCCAGCCTCGACAGCCTTTGTTAGCTCATCAACCTGAGCGTCGATAATGTCCTTGATGGCCTCTGGGGATTTGGCTCTTACCAGGGCTTGAGGGTCTTTAAGATACTTCTCAATAGCGCCCTCATTAACTCCACCAAGGGCAGAAAGAACCTTTTTAGCACCGCCTGGAGCAGCTTTAATGCCGCTAACCAGAGCTTGAGCGCCTCCGCCCAGCAGGCCCCCGAACTTTGCAGCGCTAGCGATATCCATTTCTTCTGGCGTCATTACACCGGTAGGAATCTGAGCGGCGCCCTTGGCAGCCTCAGCCCCCCCTGCAGAGATAGCCCCGCGAGCAATAGCCTGACCAATAGCGGTGGGAACCTTCCCAGCGGCAGCCCCAGCAACCGCTTCAACCGCTCTAGGAGCAGCCGTCAAAACTTTGCCAGCCGTGCCAAGCCTGCCAGCAGCCGCTAGGCCCCCAGAGGCAAGACCTCCAAGGACAGCCCCACCAATCTCAGCGGGAAGAGCCACCTCTGGCATTTCAGCCTCAAGGCGCCTTCTGCGAGCTATATCCTTTTCATACTCCTGCTTTATCGCTTCTTTACTAACCGCTTGCTTTGCGAACTCGCCGATACTTTCCGCATCAAAACCAGCGTCAATAAGGTTACCGACTACAGCGTTAATCCCGCTGAATACAGGCTCTGACAAGCCTCCGGTAATCCCTTCAACTGCAGAGCGTCCGCCCGTCTCGATCTTTTCTGCCAGAGATGGCCCTTTTTCTTCAGCCACCACTTCAAACGGCTTAGAAGGGTCAAAGGCTGGCTTTGCTTTAGCTTCTTCAAAGGGCATCTTCGGATCGAAAGCAGGTTTAGCCATAGTTTACTCGTAGGTTCCGGTTCTTGGGTTGTAAATATACTCGTGTCCGTTTTGAATGATACGCTTAGGCTTTTCAGCGGCAACGGCTTCCTTCATCCCAAACATAGCAGGGGCGCTTTCTTTGACAGAAGGCTCGGCGGCAGCGGTCTGAGGTTCATCCATAAGCTTCGAGACATTGTAACCGCTTTTCCCAAGGGTCTCAATTTGAGCCATTTTTTCGTCAGCGAGAAGCTGCTTAACGATGGCGATCTTTCCCTTGGCTACCTCTGGAGTGTCAGTAATGTTTGGAAGCATCTTACGATAACGCTCAATATCGGCGTCAGTCAGCTTACCGCGCTCAAGAGAAACGCCAATCTTTTGAGCCGCAAGTTTCATCTGAGCATCAAAAGTCCTGGTCTCTGTAGCGTATGGACTAAGTGAGGTAAGAGCGCCCTTTACTGGACCCATTAAAGGCGATGACTCATCGATAATTTTTTCAATCTTTTCAAGCTGCTTACTAGAAGTATCAATTCCAGAAAGAAGCGCTGTTTGCTCAGCGGTCAACTTTGATCCAGCCGCTACTTCAGCGCCTTTCTTTCCGGCTTCCCGCTCTTTAGCCGCTACTTCACGGCCTCTAAGCTGCAGCTCCTGCTCTTTTCTGCGCTCTTCTGCTGCAGCCTTGGCCTTCTCTTGAATTAGCTTCAGCTTCTCAAGGTCAGACTTTGCAAGCTTCTCTTCCTTTTCCTCTTGGCGCCTTTTCAGCTCATCAAGCTGCTTGAGACCCGCAGTAGCCGCTTCTCCACCAGCTACACCGCCAGCGATGGCCCCCATCCCGGTGCTTGCGCCGATGGCAGCTCCTAGCACCTGTGGAACGAACCCGATCAAGAGCCTAGCGACCAGCTCTTTATTCGACATACTCTCTTTGGAAGTCGCCTCAAGCTCTTCTTGAACTAAAGCGGCTTTCTCTGGAGCTGATGCTTTTTGATATTCTGGCTTTTTGTTGAGGGTTGTTTCGAATCTTGAAACAATCTTTTCAGCTCCAGAAAAAGTCTTCTCATCCGGCGCCTTGCCAGCTTCGGCATCAGCTAGGATCATTTGTCCTTTTTCCAAAGCCTTACCCTTCAACCCTGCATTTTGAAGCGCCGAAAGAACGTCAACCATTATACCACCTCACCATTTTTTCTAACGAATGGTTTCTCAGAGGAAAACAAACCAAAGAACTTAATCCATGAATGACCGATAATCTTAGATATGAGGTTTGCTTTAATGCCTTTAGTGTTTTCTTTCCCAATACTAACCAAGGGAGTAACCAAAACAGAATATCCGATATTCTTTGCTACTTCGCTTTTTTTGATTAACGGTTCCACCATTTCGCTGAAGATATAATAACCGCGCCGTTGTTTATCATTGCAGACGTTATCACGAGCAGCCCGGACGTAGAATAAATCATCCCAAAGCTTTGACTCTGCATTGCTTAAAATTATGACGTCTTTGTTTTTATTTTTTGAGAGTTGAACAATGTCGTTAGCTTTTGCTTCAGATATTCCACTTGAAGACGCACCAGCTCCAATCATCGCTAGAATCGTGCAGCAACCTCCCGAACCCTTACTAGCTGCCTTCTCCATGCTGGTTCCGTAACTTTCGGTAGCTTCCTTCTGCAGACCAGCAGCCTCAAGCGCTGCTACCTGCTGCTCGGCTGCGAGCTGAGCGGCCAAACCTTGAAACTGGCGAGCTTGCTCTGCTCCGAGTGCGCCAGATACGCCCTGCTCATAAGCTCCAAGCGCTTTCTCTTGCTGGGCAGCTTGCTGAAGCATGAGCTGAGTATCTGCTGCAGCCTTCTCTCTAGCGGCCATCTGTCCGGCTTGAGCTTGAAGGGATGCCGCAGCTCCTCCACGAACCCCCTGTCTAGCCAAAGAAGCCTGAAGCGCTCTGTTGCGCTGCTGTTCTGCGGCTTGCTGACCGCCAGCCATCTGAGCTTGCATTGCTGCCAACTGTGGCGCGTTGAAGCCAGCAAGTCCCGCTTTGCGCTGGGCAAGAATATCTTGCATCTCTTTAGGGCCAGTTCCAGCAACAGACTCAATCTGTTGAGGCGTCATTCCAGCAAAACGCTTTCTAATCTCTTCGCTCTTTTGAGCAAGTTCAGCATCAGCAGCAGCCTTGTCAGCCTTTGCTTTGTTTTCGCTTTGCACTTTTCTTTTCTTGGTAACCTCTTGAGACTTTTCCCAGTTCTGAGCAAGTCCAGGGTTATACTTGTAAGGGTTTTCAGCGCTGTAACCTTCAGGATTACCGATAGTTTTTTTGGCCATAATCACCTCATTAAAATAATCGTCGCGGTTACCGTACTTAGACCCGTGTTTCGGAAGTAAACAGCGGTGCTAGTCCATGGGGTTGCGCTGTCATCTATTGTGCTTCCATCTGCCTTTACGATCAATCGCTTAGACGGAATAACGCCAAGGTTGTGACTATAACCAGTAGTCAGTCCAGGAGCCAAAACAACCTCTAAAATCTGGATATTGAAGTTATCTTCAAAGGTCAAATTAGCTAACCCAGCCTGAAGCTCCTTGAGCGATAGGGCTAGCCCGTTCAGCAGGTAGTGAATAACCTCTTCAATCGTCTTTCCGATCTTAAAGGTTCTGAATCCGCTAAACTTAGCCATTAGCGCTTAAGTCCAGGTTTGTATGGAAGAGCTACTTCTAACTCATATCCAGTGATGGCTATATTTTTCTGATCTTCTGCATTCCTTAAAATAACGCGAAGCGAGATACAGCGACCATTTGAAAGCTTATGCTTTAGGCCAGAAGTAGATGGGTCTCCGTAGACGCTTCCATATTCAGACTGACCGTATCCACCTGATCCAAACTGAATCGAACAGACTGAAATAGGAGCGTCAGCGGTAAAGTCTTTCTCCGTCTCAATCCCTAGCAAAAACTCGTTATCCAGTGATTCTGAACTAAAGACCTTAATGCGCTGAAAGTTTTTAAGCACTCCAGTCTCACCCAAGAACTCCCACGGACTCTTGTAGAAACACTCAATAGGCTTGTCATGGTCTTGATAGTCTAAGTAAGTGCCAGAGTTTTGAAACCGATACAGATAGGCTTGAACGTCTACGCCAGCCCCAGATGGATCAGCGTCTCTACGCTCAATAAACAGGATCTCTTGATCTTCCTCTGAAAGCGTCATCCCGCCAGTAGCGTCAATCTTCGACCACTTTACCCAAGCGTCGCGAGTGTAGTCATAAACAATGGTTACGCTGTTCTCGTTAGAGAAGCGCTGACCAGATAGCTCAGACTCAGCCGGGATGAATACTATGTACTTTTCCCGCTTACGGTCATTTAACCCGATTGCTCGCTTTGGCCTCAACGTCTGCTCATCTGTCAGACCAAAGCTGTTAAAGAGAGGGTCAATACGGCTGTTAAGCTCTGAATCTTTTGCTTCCCCAAGACCACGCGGAATAGTCGCTCCGGTCATTACCCTTGGACCATTTAGAGACAGAAAGCATATTTTGCCCCGTACATCCTGAATAGACGCATGAGATGCGCAGCCAATATCTTGAGTAATGACATCGACCCGAAATGATTGGTTTGGAATGTCTCCAGTAACCGCATGGATAGCTCTCGTCTGAAAGACAAGAAACAGGTCATTTGACGGATGCAGTCCGCTGATAATGTCGCCCTGGAGGTTAGTAACCGTGAACTGGTTTCTAACCAGCGGGAAATACTCCGGGTTCTCTACGTCAGAAAAGCTGACTTGATTAGGATTACTAATGTTTCCAGCCGTAACCATGAGGGTCTGATAGGCTGAAATATACTTTCCTGCTACTGGCGGACTCCGGTCCGTAGCAAGCTCCAAGAACTGCAGAAAGAGCGAGCTGTCAGCCGTGTTATCTGTATAATTCTGAGTGGCTGCAAAAGAGTTGTTAGGTATCTCGACAAGCTCAAACCAAAGGGTAGGGCTGACGGTAGTGTTCTTGTTTCTGAGGATCTTGATTCTCAGATTATTTGAAATGACAGCGTTGTCAGAAACAGTAACCGCAGCGCCAGCAATGGAAACGCTAGTGGCGTTAACTCCGGTAACTTGCCTTTCTACATACGATGCAGAAACCGCATCATAAAAGTAGGCTGTATCTCCAGCCTTCATCGTGTGGCTTCCGCCGGAGCCGTTATCTACCGTGATGGTAGTAACTAGCGTCTGAGCGCCAGCGACAATAGCGCAGTTAGTATTAAACCCGCTCCCAGCCTGAATGTTTGAAACGGTTACAGTCGCTGGATTAGTCCCTGGATCGACATAGGCATACTCTGGAGAGTCAAAAGTATTGCCTTCTGTGAAATTACCGTTCGCGTCCACTTGGATAAATTGCGAGCGCCAGACATAGACTTCAGTAGTACCAGCCGTTCCGGTTACAGTAGTTGAAAAAGTACCAGTTGACCCATCGCTAGCAGGAGGAAGGCCAGCACGGTAAAGATTCTGTCCATCATATTTCAAAATGGGATCGTAACCGTTTGAGAAGTAAATGCAGTTCTGAAGCTGAACTGAGGTTACGTTCTCAAAGTTCATCTCGTTTTTATTCGTTTCAGACCCGTCAAGTGGACCGCTTTTTCCAGTTTGAGCGCTGGTGTTAAGTCCAGTCCAGTAAGCAGCGTTAGTCGTTACCGTTTGACCGATCAAGCTAGCTAGTGGAACGGCTTTCAAGAAGGCTGCTGGAGTGCTAGATGATCCAGAAACAGTAGCAGAAAAGTTACCCCCGGCAATACCGTCAATAGCAGTCTCCAATGCACCGACAGTAACCGGGGATACCTCATCCCGTCCCAAACCTAATCCTAGATTGAGAACGGTAGACGTGCCTTCATCAATGCGGCATCGGTATTGTCCAGTCGCCACATCAAAGAAGATTTCAATCTGAGCGACCGGATTCGCTCCAGAATATGTAATCGTGATGACCGACTCTACAAGCTTCTGGATAGTGTTAGATGCGCCAAGAACCTCTTGCTGCTCTACACCGTTTGAATCAACCCGGTTATAGGTGAAGATACCAAACTTAGCACCAGGCTCAGAATGAGGTTGAAACCCAGTTCGCTTTTCAATGGTACCAGTCGGAGTAAACTGAATGTTATCTACATCAGTCGCTCTCTGTTCTGGGAACTCTAGGTCATTCGACCGAAGATCGAAGCCGAAGAAGTTCTGATACCGTTTAGCGAACTGATATTGGACACCCATTAGAAGCTATCCCATCCAAGATATTGACCATCCAAAACCGGAACGTAGTCAGGATCGTTGTCAGGTTCGGCAAACGCCGTCTGAAGTGTCGTTTGAACCTTGAGCAATACCTGACCAAGAGCATCGGCATCAGTCGAAGAGTCGCGCATCAAGATTCTGGTATTAGTGTATTCTAGGAGATACTTTTCGCAAAGGTCTGGAAGCTCTGAAAAGTTAGATGAGAACGTCCCTCTACAGACCGCATCTCCAGCTTCAATGGTCTCTCCGTCTTCATAAACGAAGCCAGCGTCAACCGTTACAACCCCAGTCGAGCTGATTGCGCTAATCGGAATGCCCTGCATCTTAATCTGACCGTTTTTGTCTAGAATAGTGATGAAGTTTTCTTCCAGAAGAGCAGCGGTATCCATTAAAACAGCGTCATCCAAGACCAGGCTTGTAATCGTCTTGGCTCCGGTATCCAGAGTAACCGACTCAACAGTAGCGCGTTGAACGTCTAGCTTAGGGATAGAGCGCTGATAAGTAACTCTAATCTTGCTGCCAGAGCTTTGGGGCTTAGGCTGAAGCAAAATCTGAGTGCCATTACGGATATAGAAGCTCGGGTCCGTCTGGATGCCAGATAAGCGCTCTTTAATAGACCCCTTTTTAAGTGGGTAGTAATTCTGAGCATTCCCGCTTTGAGTAAACTCGATCGCATCAATCCGAGTGCCCATGAATACGTCTGAAGGGATTGAGTAACCCTCTTGCCCAGCAGTCAGACTGATTTCCTTAATCTTCATCAAGATATGAGGAAATGAGCTGTTCAAGATGGTATGGATTTCCTCCTGACCATCATTGAAATACTGGATAAACTCTTCATCTTGAATGCCAGCCGTCTCAGTGTATTCTTGGTTCTCTGTTGCGCGACGGCTCGCCAGAATCAGAGTTTCCAGCTTTCTAGCCATTGGTTACCCCTTCATCTTATTTTTCATGCGGGCAACGATGATAGCCACTTTGTTTTTATCGACTGGCTTTTTCATAGGAGCTTCTTCTTCATCTCCCATCGGCTCTTCATATTCGCCGCCTTCTTCTTCTCCAGCCTTCTCGCCTTCCATTTCATCTTCAAACTCAGCAAGCGACATGCCCAAAGCTCCGAGCGCTTCCATAAGCATCTCGTAATGCTGCTTAGCCGCTTCCATCTTGCCTTTACCGTGCATTTCCATAGGTTCCATAAACTCTCCTTATTTGATTGCTGCGCGATAGCTTGCAATAAGCCCACTCAGCGGACCAGTCATTCCAGCCGACTGCTCTGCAAAGGCTTTGTTAAGACCAGTAGCAGTAACTCCAGCCTTCTGGCTTGCAAGGTCTCTTTTAGATTTCTCGGTTGTCGCTTGAGCCTTCAGAAGACCAGTAGCCAGTGTGGATGCAGCTCCGATCCCAGCCGCTCCAAGATCTCCCATCGAAGCATCCCCAGAAGCGCCTAAAGAGGGTCCAGCGCCATCAGCGAACTGAGAACCGATCTCTGGCATGGTTAGTTCAGCACTTGCTGGAGCGAATCCGCCAAGGAGCTTTTGATCTTCTGCTGACAGACCTTGCATGTAGTCTTTAAAGTTAAGCGCCATAATCATTTCACCATGGTCGAACGATAGGCATTGATAAGGTCTTGAAGCGAATTCTGCTTTGCCTGTTGAACTTGTGAGTGCCTTGACTGCGTCATTTCATAAACGCCTTTAGCGCCTTCTGCTGCGGTAGCTTTTTTCTCTGCTGCACTTTGAGCAGATTGCCCAAAAAGCCCAGAGAGAAGCTGGCTTCCACCGAAGATTGCTGCCATCGTAATCGGGTCCATGGATACTCCTTAGCTAAAGTTTAGCTGCCAATCTGAATAATATACAGCACCAGTGTAATAAAGACTAACACCGTCAACAGCGCCTGAAGACTCCGTCCAGATAGGCTCTTGAGCTTGAGGCCATTTTACTGCTGCTGGCCAGGTAAAGGTCAACGCCGTGGCTGGATTGATAAAGAAAAGCTTATACTCTGCACCGGCTTGAGCATTAGCAAAACTAACCGTAAGCGTGCCGGTTGCTGCCTGAAGATTAATGACGTGTATATTTCCAAGATCAAAATCAACAGTAACCGACTGATTGACTCCAGTTACTGTAATCAATGAGGCTTGGGTTAGCGCAATGTTTGGAGCAAGCTTATCACTCGTAACGCTATCAGAAGCCAGGCCAGCGGTATCAATTTGATTACCTTGACCGCCTCCAGAATGATCGTGACTAGAGATTTTATTCCAAGCGCCAGTCAATACTTGCTGGCCCCAGTTTCTTGTCCCAGAAGTGGGGACCGTAAGCGTAAGACCTAGATTGATTGTCGTATATCCCACGATCCCCTCCTAGTTAGCGTACCACTTTAGCGCGGGCTTCAGCGCGCAATGTTTTGATCTCAGCAGGACATGGCACACCTGCGTCCACTTCCCGGATGATAAGCCAGTCAGTCGATGCAAGGTAGGCCAGAGCCTCAGCGTTGATAGCCTCTTGTGCAACCTGCGCCGTGATGTCCTCGATCTCGACAGTATACTCGGCTTTGAGCTTCACCCACTTCTGGGAGACGCCCTCTGAACCGGAGCGCATCTCTTCTTCGAGAACGTCAGCGTCGTCGTATGCTTCAGCCATCGGCTCGTCTTTATGGAGCACCCAGCGTTCGGGCTTGCCGAAGCAAGGCTCGTAATGAGCCTCATCGGCAAAGTCCGAAGTCCAAGAGTTTGTAATGATTCCGTTTTTTCTAACGCTATATTTGATCATGTTTAATTCCCCACGCGAACGATGCTTACAAAGTTAAATCTTCCATCGTTTAACATGCCAACTGGCGATACACTTGAGTGAGATGCGCCAAATCTTATAACTTGACCGGCTACCAAAGATGCCACCGCGCTAAAACTTGCCGGTTCAATAGTTCCTGCTGTTTCTGCATATGTCTGATCAAGGGAGTAATAATTCGCAGGATCATCTACTGAAAACCCAAATCTCCATTGGATTGAGGTATCGTTGGCAGCCCCATTCCCATTTATTAAATACTTTCCTGAAACAGGAATTGTATAGGTACCAGCAGAGGAGTTATATGACTTATGCGTATCAATAGATGTCACCGCATGAGTGATAGCCTTCATTGCATCCAGAGATCCATTTGCCACTGTTGACGTTGATCCGTATGCCGCAAATGCAACCGTCTCACTCGCCGCGATAGTGGCTGGGCCGGATGTCCTTGCGATGCTCAGATAGTTATCAGCAGCAGCAGTGTAAGCAGGAGTTGTAAGATTGGTTCGTGACCTTGCTGTGATAACATCCCCGGCATTGCAGAATACACGCTTTGTCGTTGATATTGCACTGTCACCAGCCCCAGAAACGTAACGGTAGGTCTGCCCCCTGTTTACAGAACCGACCCAGATCTCAACAGCCAAAAATCCAGCTGCAACAGTATGAGTTATTCCGTATCCAGCGGAGACGTCATAAAATCCTGTGACCTGAACCGTGTAAGATCCAGCACTATATGCCGCGTTCGTGTCGTAATAGGTTCTGGCTGTTGAGTAGTTGATTATGTTTGAGGACGTGTTGAGCGTCCCGGTTGGAGCCGTAGAACCTGCAGCGCTTGATCCAATTTCCAAAGCAACCACCCTCGTATCGGTGTCGTTGCTCATGGAAACGGAGGATGAGAGGCCGACTACTGGAATCCTGAAGTTAATCCCAATAGTGTGACCAGATGCCACAGTTACCGTTGGAGTGTAGAAAACAATAGAGGAACTTCCTGTAACTCCTGTTGCATAATATACAACACCTGTTTGCAGCGCTCCGGAACCGGTGTTTCTATAAAGTCCATCACCGCAAGCGGTTCTAATTCCTGTAGATGGTTCCTTATTTACGTCAATCACCACTCCCGGCGGAAGTGCAATTGTCACTTCGTTCACGCTACCAGCACCACTAAACGTGAGATCGGCCTGATAATCGTAGGAGTCTCCCACTCTTCTATAAAGTGCAGAAGTTACAACAACTGTTGCAGCACTTGTGGCTGTCATTCCAGAAACAGACTGCCAATCCGTTACAGGGCTTCCGTACACGACCTTTTGCGGCCCGAGCTGGAAATCATCCACCTTAAGCGTCGTCGCTGCTGCTTCGCTGTTAATGCAGACCAGAACGATCCGGTAGGCAGAAGACTCGGTAGCAGTCGTCTGGAACGTACCCGATGCGAGTCCTACGCCCGATCCTTGAACAAGGTTGTATACCCCGGCAGGTTGAATCCAGCTCACCACGGTGTCAGGGGTGCCGGTCGTGACTTCTGCAATGTAGACTGCCCAAGTGTTTGCAGTCGTGCCTGAGAAGTCCATGTTGGTCGTGATAGCCTCATACGCGAATGACCAGCCCATGACCTTCGCGACATCCTCGCGATCAATCGTGAACTCTTTAGAAACAAGGCAGTTACCAGCCGTGAAAGCCGATGCGCCCTGAATAAGAAGCGAGTTAGCGCCTTCGAGCGGGCTTGAGCTAGAGGTTGCGATCGTGTGTCCTGCATCAGCAGCACCGATGTTACCGGTAGGAATGAAGCTAGACAGGGATACCTTCTGCATCGACCAGCTAGTGGTAGCGCCACCGTCGAAGTCAGGATTCTTAATGTAGTTCTTGCCACCAGTGCCAGCTCCGACTTCAACCCAGTTAGTCGTCGAACCTGCATCGAGCTTGCGGTAAATAGTCCCGCTCGTCGTGTTGAGGAGCAGAGAACCCGGTTCTGCGCTGACGGCAGAGGTCTGTGGGTTAGTAGTAGAGCTGATGATGTCAGCCCCACCGTTAAGTGAGAGCGTCCCTTTCAGCGTTTTGACTTTTGATCCTGAGAAAATCGTTGCTGGCATTTAAGTAGTCTCCTAGTTCATCAACCGATGAAGTTAATTGCCACAATTCCACTAGATACAGACACAGTCGAATCAAGACGTTTTAAGCTAACCCGAGTACCGGCAGGGATTGAGTGTTCAATCGTCTGGTCGGAACCTGGACCCATTACAAGCTGAAGCACCTCAGAAAGAGCCGCTCCAGTGTAAACTCCGATAAAAGCTCCAGTCGTATCGAGGAGCTGAAGTTTCTTTACCGCCGCAGCAGTTGAAACAACCACAGCAATTGGTGAACCCGAACTTCCTGGAATGGTGTTGCCTGGTAGCGAAGTATCCAAGATGCCAACATCAAGAAGATCGACCACCGACAAGGTATTGACGTCAACCTTACCAATAGTGTTGGTCCCGCTTGGCAGTGCAGCTACAATGTCGACCTGGACTTCAGTACCGGAGACACATCCAGCCAAGGAGCTAGTGTCAGCCTCTACAGACGCAAGAGTAGACTCGGTAGCAGCGCCAGCAGGAAGCGCGGAAGTCACTACGTCAACCTGAAGCTCATTGCCGCTGATAGCGTTGTCAATCAGCTCGACAGCCGTCTTAATAGCCGCAAGCGTGGTTTCGGTAGCGACAGCGTTTCCAGCTCCATCCGTCACTTTAATGGCGGTCTGGTCGCTTGCGATGACAACCGGCAAGCTGTTTGCCATCGTGTCTTGGCCAAGAACCGCAGCATCAAGGCCAGCAAGGGTGGACTCGGTCGTGAGGGCGCCCGATGGGGTGACTTTTACGTCGACATAGCCGCCGCCACCGCCGGTCGTCTCACCGTGAATGATCGTGTTAGTTACAAGACCCTTATCGGTGCCTTGCAGGTTAGTCGAAAGAAGAACCACGTCCGCGACATCGCCAGCGCTGTCAACAATCTGACTCTTTTGAGTGCCGTCAGTTTGAGCGGCAGCAGTCGCCAAGGTGCTTACAGTGGCCTCTGTGGCCAGTGTTGAAACAGTCGCTTCAGTCGCAAGGGTTGATACTGTTGCCTCAGTCGCAAGCGTGGCAACCGTGGCTTCCGTCGCCAAGGTGCTGACAGTAGCCTCTGTAGCTAAGGTAGATACCGTGGCTTCGGTAGCAAGGGTGGCAACAGTAGCTTCAGTAGCCAGGGTGGCGAGCGTCGTCTCGGTGGCTGCATCAGGCGGGAGATCGACCACTCGGGTATTGATCACGCCTACCGCATCAGTGCTGATGACATGGACCTGACTTCCTGAGTAATCATATCCGGCAATAACCTTCTGCACTGCCGGAAGAGGATCTCCGGAAGCAGCAGTCGCCTGCTCTACCGAAGTCGTCTGAAGCACGCCTCCGCTATCCACAAGCGGATACTTATGCCGGTAGCAGGCTACCAGATCGAGCGTAGCCGGAGCAGCAGGCAGAGTCTCTGCAAGGGTGATGGTCTGCCCGTCTACGTCCCAAACCTTAACTTCCTGAGAGGTATTAACAATCAGGAGCACGTCACCTTTAAGGACAGCGTGACCGACGGGTGCGATTATCTGTTCTGCGGTAGTTCCAGCCTGGCATGGGATGTTGCCATCGACTAGGTAGACAAATTGGTGAGCTACGACCGAAGAGCCATATTGCAACTCTCTGACAGGCTCAATAGTCTGAAACTGAGCCGATAGACGGTCGTCCTTTTCCTGCGTGCTGTAACCCCGCGGCGTACTCATAATGACACCTCATTC
>Ga0208091_1000046_pt1 | contig 33345 bp, 30 predicted proteins | sample LakMenEpi26Oct12_FD_150736 | JGI IMG/M metagenome (GOLD analysis project Ga0208091, IMG submission 150736) | Freshwater microbial communities from Lake Mendota, WI - 26OCT2012 deep hole epilimnion (SPAdes) | ecosystem: Environmental > Aquatic > Freshwater > Lake > Epilimnion/Euphotic zone ...
ACAATGATTACGTGGCTACCAATTTTCTTTGCCCTGTGTATATTAAACAATGTTTGATTCTTAGGAAGGTTGGTGCTATTTTTAAATTTTTTCTCAGCTATAGATCTTCCAACTATTCCTACTGGGAGTCCGTCTGGGCTGTGCACTGGAACAACTACCATGTTTTGAGATTCAGAGTAACCCAGTCTAAAGTAATTCATAGACTCTGAATTTATCCCTCTTGTCTCAAAATAATCTCTTGCTTCTTTACTAAGAGTTAGTCCCAAATAAAGCTCATCTAGCTTCTTGGAATCAAACTCAACAAACTCTGGCTTATCTTCTAAGGCTTGGCTTAAAAGAATATCAAAATTATCTAGGGACTCGCTCTCTTTGTTTGAAACCAATCTTATAGCTTCAAAATCATTTTTATTACAAATTCTTTTAACTAATTGAATAATGTTTCCAGATTCCGCACATGCTGGGTTGAAGCATATCCATGCTCCATTTTCTTCACTAATATAAAAGCAAGGCGTATGAGTATTGTTATGAAATGGACAATACAAAACTAAATTGTGATTAGACTCACTAATTATCCTTAGTCCAATTTCTTTAACAACAGACTTTATATGGTTTGGTGCATACTGCGTGGAATTACTTTTCCTTGTGTTATCCCTGACGATTCCCATGCCTTCCTCCTTCCTACATATATGCCATGTAAGGTCATTAAGAACTTCCATGTTTCACCTGTAAATTCTACCGAAAATGCTGTGTCTATGTCAAGTACCCTGGCATATCCTTTTGATCTCATATCATGAGTCAAAATATTTTCGTATTGATTTTTTATACGAATCATATCAGAATCTTCTTTGAAAAAAACTTCAATTTGAAATTTTTTAATTGTTTTGTGCTGGTGCATAATCGTATAGTTCTTTAATTATTCCTCTATTTATATCCCAGTCTAAGTGGAAAGCAAACTCGTGTCCGTGTCTATTCTTTCTAGAAACAATTTCAATTAAATTTGTTCCAGGATGTTTGTGGATAGCCATTGCCATATCAGCATCATACTCTATCGCTTTAGACCAAGCTACTTGGCTCATCATTGGCGGATCATCTTGATCAGATACGTCATCGGCTGTTGCCGCTGTAATATCTATAACGGGGATGTTGTTTGAAACTGCAAGCAATTTAAACTCTCTAGAAATATTTCTGTTTCTTTCTACCTCAGAATGACTTCTCTTATTATCATTAAACAATTGATGATAGTCTAAAATAACTAAATCTGGCTTGTGTTGATCTATCTTTCCTTGAACAGTCGCTGGAGTTACTTCTGTATTTCCTTCATTAGAAACTAAAACAAAACTATTCTTTCCTTCAAATCTTTTAGTACCCCAAGATTTAAAATCATCAATATTAATATCTCCTCGAGAAAGATCACTAGCCTTAAATAGTCCAGAGCCAAGCATTGTATAAATACGATCACGCATATTTTCTGGAGACATTTCCAAAGAAACAATCATTGGTTTAAATCCTTGCTCCCAAGCTTTGCATGCAAGATAAGAAGTAAACCATGTCTTTCCTTTTCCTGGCCATCCAATAGCAACGATTAAATGTCCTGGCGCCATTCCAGTTGGGTATGCAGCATCTATTGCTTTAAATCCAGTTAGTATTCCTGGACTTCCGCCCATTACTGAAGCTCTGTCTTTTACTGAAGAGAAGTGCCTTGTTGCAGAGTCTAAATCTATAACGTCTAAGTCTCTTACATTATTTGTAAACCTTGAAAGGTTTGCTAATTTGCTTTGCATATCTGCAAGTACTCTTGAGGCAGCATCTTGCTTTAAAGCAGATCCAGATTGAAGAAGTATGTTTTTTAATTGTGAAGACAAGTATTCATTTTTTAATTTATCTAGGTAGTATCCAGTTTCAGCCTTTACATTAATGTCTGGGTCAAAGTCATGAAATTTTTCCTGAAGAACGCTAGCCTCTGGCACAGCCTTAAACTTATAATAGTAAGACTTTAAGCCCTCCCAAATATCCCTATGTGACGTAAAAAGATCATCTACGTTATCTGCAAGCAGGGTGCTAATGTCTTTATTTTGACACACTGCGGATATTAGTGTTGCTTCGGTATTCATTCATCTACTTCCTCTACTAGTTTTTTAGTTTGTTCTCTTAAAATTTTTCTTTTTGCCTTATCTTTTTCTAATTCTTTTTGTGCAGAATCAATTTTGTCAAAATTGTATAAAAAAAATATTAAAGGATGTCCATGCTTTATTAGTTTAAAATAATACTCTAAAAGGGTCATTCCTCTATCAAAGCCAACGCTTTCAATAACGTCCTTCATCGCCATCTTATCTCTAAATTTATTCAAAACTGGTTTTTTGCCGTACTTTTCCTCATAAAGCTTTTCGTATTTCCATAGCATTATGTAGGGCTGTTTATTTTTTTCAGCCTGGGAAATGACTAGATCATTTTCCATCTTTTAATTCTTTCTCTATTTCTTGAGTTTTTTCAATAAGCTTTTCTTCGACAAATTTATAAACACGCTCAGTGGCAGTATCTACATTTTCTCCATTACGCACATTGTCTTCTACGCCTATTCCAATTTTAATGCTTTCAAAATTTCCTAGGTTTCTAGTAAAGGATAGATCAACCTTAACTACTGTTGTCATTTATGCTCCGCCTTCTTATGTCTATTTAAAGTTTCATTAGCAAATATTCCCCAGCGAACCTCTATATCTTTATGGCAAATATCACAAGTAACAACTCTGCTTTTTTCCACTAGTCCGCCTTCCACACTGGAACGAATCCAGATTCAGTTTTAGTATACAATATAATATTGTTTTTGAGAAGTGCCCTTAATTCTGACCTGCTGGGTATATTTTTTACATATCCAGCTTCTAGGATATACGCATGTAAATCAAGTATGTCAGACTCACTAAACATAAACTTATACCACAAGCTATCTGGATTACTTATCGGATATACCTTTTGAGGTTTCTTTATTTTTCCTTGCAAGATATACTCTTCAATTGTAACTTTATGTCTTCCAAGAATTAAGCCTACATCTTTTATCGTATATGCGTTTTCCATTTTTTTTAAAACGTCGGAATAACTATACATCATTCTTTTTTTCTCAGCATAACACCAAGCGACTACTTCGTCTCTAGGCCTAGATAACCTAATTACTTTATGTAATTTATTATTTAAGAAGAAATAGAGAAATTTTTTGCGTGCTTTTGATCCATTTTTTCTAGCCATTTTCCGAACGCACTCGTTTCTTTACTAATCATCCACCTTTTCCCGCACTGCATGCAGAACAATTCAACATGTAGTTTTTGAGAAAAAACTCTATCTACAAAAACTCTGCCTTTACACTTTTGACATTTCATTATAAAGTAAACAATTTCCCGTCTACTACACAAGTATAGTCTGGTGATACGTGTATCATGTTAACGTGTGGATACTTTCCATTTTCAATATGCGCTATTGCAAATCCCTTTTGCCAGTCATGATGCTGGGTATATTTCATTCCTGGACCTTTTTCATCGCACATATGACCAATCTCATATCCACGCAAAGTTTCTCCCTTGCCCTTATTTCTTAATTCATAAGTAACTAAATGAGATGCAATCCTATGAGAATGTCCTCTAATTAAAGATACTTGTAGATCTTCCATGTCTTTTCTAACCGACCCTGTTGCTGAAATTGAAATTCCATGATGGACGTGGATATCTCCAAAACGTTTCTTTGGCAATTCATTATAATAAATATAATCATATCCTAATGAATCTAAACTCCATAAAGCTTCTGGGGTAACATGCTTTGCATATTCAGGAATTTTCTTATCCAAATAATCAAAAATTCTAATATCATGATTTCCTAACGCTGAGAATAGTTGTGCGTTTGGAAGCATCTTTCTTGTTCTTTCATAAAATTCACGGGCACCACTTGCCTCAAACTTCATGTCTTTTAGCATTAACTCTAAATCATTTGTTACGTCGTCATTCTTGTATGCCTTTAAAAACTCTGTTGGCTTTCCTTCTGTAAACCTACTATAGCAAGCCTGATCATCTGTGTCGCCAAGATAGTCTACAACATCTGGCTTAAACCACTTCATAACCTTAAACCAAAGCTCAATCATTTTATCATCTTGATATGGAAATTGCTGATCTGATGAAAGCATCCATTTTAAGTCGTTAGACATTTAATATCCTTAAATTAAAAAAGTCACAATTTTGTGACTTTGGGTACTACCTATATTTTAACATATAATGACAGTCTGTCAATATTTAGTTAGCCTTTTCTTTAAAAGCAATGTAACTTATTGTTAGTTCTCCTACTGGACCATTAGATATGTATTGAACTTGCTTCTTATTAATTATCCTGAGAGTGATTTGTCTTTTAGAATCTATAGAGCCACCAGCAATACTAATTGTATAAATAGGCGTCTCTCCATTAAACTTTGCATCTACTGGCAAGTCTACTGTTGCTGAATTTCCACCAGCAGCATTAGTTAGTGCTGGAATTGTGACGGTTCCAGCAGAAATTACTGGGATAGTTGTAGTTCCGTCCTCTAAAGTATTCTGTAGACCTTGAGCAATTTGGTAAGTTTTTGTTAAACCATCTTTTAAATCATTTAATTTGCTAGCGTCTAAAGGCTCTCCGTCATTAAATATTGGTTGCTTTAAAGTTGCCACAATTAACCTTCTTTCATAATATTGTCTAGGCTATCTGAGTATTCTTTAATAGACTTTTCACGTTCTTGATTTTGATCAATAAGTAAAGTAATTTCTGAGCGCAATACCGCTATCTGAGTTTCATAATTAGATACAATTTCTCCTATGCGTTGCTGCAAAGCTGTAATAATTAACTCTGTTTTATCCGCCATCTTTATGCTTGCTCCTCTGGGTATTTTGCGGCTTCTGTTGTCAGAGCAGCAATTTGAGCATTTACGGAAGTCTGTGCTGCGTTTAAAGAAGCAATTACTTCTGCATTTGTTTGAGTTTTAGCATTTTCAACAATTACGTCTATGTCTAAATTAAATTTAACATGATTTAAGCTTTTAATACGACTTTCAATAACTGCACGTTTTTCTGAATTTGATAATGTTGTCATGTTTCCTCCTTTGCTATTATATCATTTAAACTGATTGTTGCAAGTTAGCCTTTAAAGACTCTAAAACAGAAATTTGATTATCGTAGTCTCCAATTATTCTAACAATATTTTGATAAATTTCATTATCTGTGCTTTGTATTGTCTCTAACTCTATTTTTCTAATTTCATGACTGTACTGTTCAGCTTTAAGCTCTATTATATGTGCATTAATAATTGATATTTTTTGCTCATTATTTAAATCTGTATCTGACATGGGACTACCTTTCTTGTATATTTATTTATTATATCATTTTTATTCATTTTGTAAAGAGTGTTTATTTTATACGCTAGCCGAGAATCCTGAAGAATATGTCTGACCATTAGTTCCTAATATTGTTGCTTCATAGCTTCCCCATCTAGAGGCGGTAGTTCTTGGTGTATCTCCTTCTTCTGTTCCAATTCTATAATTATAGTTCGAACCTCCCACGTTGATAGCTCCAGTGCTATATGAGCGTGTACCAGAATTTATTATAGTTCCAGAAGAACTTCCTGATCTAATTCTCCAAGGATAACTAGGGTTTCCAGAGGTACTTCCGCTCCAAATGGCATTGTTCCATCCCCAACCAAATCGATTTGTGTTAACAGTAGATCTTGCAAATGCTGGTGGATTTGTGGTAAGAGTAATGCTTGGAGTTACAAATGTTGATATCCATATTGCATAAAATGTAATATTTGCAGTTGGTGTGTAAGATGCTCCAGCGGCAAGAAGTGTGGGGTCTCCGCCAGATAATGGATTACGCCATGTGCTAAGTGTAAACCCAGATCTTGTAGGAGTTGGAGCCGTCACGGAAGATCCAGAAGTTACTGTGGTCGAGCTTGGTGTAACAGATCCACCATTTGCATTCCAAGTTACTGTGTACTGAACAGGTGCCGATGCACTTCCAGTTACTGTAAATTGCACAGTAGTATATCCAAATTTTGAATAACTTACTGTTACTGTATTTGAAGCTGATGCAGAAAGACCTGTGACGGTAATTGCACCAGACGCGGTAATTGATGTAGACGCATTAGGATTTGAATTTGATACTACCGCATAAGTTCCTCCAGATGGGTCTGGAGTGTTATTAATGCTTGCTGTAAAGCCATTAGATGTACTAGTTGCAGATCCATAAGTTGGGGCAGTAGTCATTGTTGCATCAGGTATTTTAATTGAAACTGGCCCTGCCCAATCGGTTACATTTCCAGCACCCGTACCAGTTGCAGTTAATGATGATCTTACCCACCAATAATAAGTATACCCAGGTGAAGCAGCCTGTGTCTTTGTTAGCGGTGAAGATGTAAAAGATCCACCACTTATTGGTGTGTCTGGGGTAGATGCAGTTGTTCCTGCTAATGCTGGCTGGGTTCCTATTGCTAGTGAATCAGTTTGATACCACCCTTGAAAAAATTCTCCTGAGCCTCCCGTAAAATTAATTGTAAATACTCCGCCACTGTACGTAACACTTGTTGGGGTGGGAGAAGCAAATGCATTTTGTTGATTTGCAGATGTGGTAACGGCAACATAACTATCATCTATATCAGATGTTGAAATGCTTTTCCAAACTGAATCTGGAATAGAAGTCCAGCTTGCTGCAGAAGTGCTTGCTTGGGTCGTTCCGTCAAAATAAACTCTTAAAACAGATCCCGCCACAAATGTGCCAGAAAATCCAGAAGTTCCAAATAAACCGTTTGAATAATAACCTGGATTGTCTATATATGTAGGAACGCTGCTTCCTTTTCTTACTAAATAAACATCGCAGTAAGGCTGTCCTGTATAAAATTTAATTTGATAATCTAAAGCGGTGATTGATGATCTTACTAGAGGGTTCTGATACATATATGCTCTAACATATAAATGATAATTGCTGCTATCAGAGTATTCTTGAATTCTATAATTAACTAGGTCTTCATTCCATATATTAATATTTCTTCCGCTACCTGCTGTTCCCGCTGTAGACCCTCCACTATCTAATCCTATATATCCATTAGAACCAACATATAAAATGTTTCCAAAATTAAAAGAATACGGAGTAGTAACAACTCCAGATGTTGTGTAACCACTTGTTGCTGAACCACCTGTGTTTGTTCCAGTAACTCTTACTCTAATTGTTTTACCTAGATCATTACTGTCGATTAAATAACTGTTGCTACTATCAAACTGAAGAATCGTACCGTCTGAATAACTCCACTCATATTCAAAACTGTCTGGGTAGGTGTCTCCAGAAATAGATGTTGTATTACGCCACAAGCCATTTTGTGATCCAGCAGTTAATGTTCCACCAACTACGGGAGATCCATTAAGATTGGGTATTGATAAAGAAACTGGAGCATATTTAACTACACGAGCTTCATTGCTGCTAGTCACATATTCGGATGATCCCGATGCATTAGTTGCTCTAACTTGATAAACAACATAATATCCGTCATAAGATAAATTGGTAGCTAATGTTGTATTAGTTTGAGCAGGACTAAATGGTCCATAGTTTCCCCCACCTGCATATTGACTAAAGTACCATCTATCTTCATAAACTGTTGGGCTATTGCTCCAACTACCACGATATCCAGTTAAAGTGTCACCAACTCTTGCAATGACTGTAGTATTATCGATATTGTCTCCGCTAGAATTTCTTACTTTTGGAAAAGATGTGATTCCTGGTATTTGGCTTCTTGCAAAAACTTTTACCCAGGCTGTAGTATTTTTTCTATATGCATTTAATATCTCTACCCAGCCAGTTGTGTTTTTTCTAAAAACAGATAATATTTCTACCCAGCCAGTTGTGTTTTTTCTAAATATTGAAGGCATATTTTATCACGCCGTACTAAAATATAAGTCGCCAGTAAAAGCTCCGCCTAAATAATCGTCTAGCGTGGCGGCGCTAGAAATATTTCCAGAATACAAAGTTCTTCCTCTGCTCAATCTATTGTTTGCATTAATTGTAACCGTGGACCCTGGTGTTCCATAACTAGTGGTTGTATATAAAGTAGTTGTGTCTGCAAAATTATAGTAAAGACTGTGAAACAAATATCCCCTAACATATCCTGGAAGGTCAGTCTTGTTATTTAATCTTATTTGAAGGTCACCAGATGCGTTTCCTTGTCCTAAAATTACTCCGCCATCCTCTTCTAATGCAAAATTTCCATTTCCAGATTGTAAATAAACTTGTGTTGTATTTGCATATATAAATGGTGTGTTTAAATATAATTGATTTGTTTGAGTTATAGTACCAGAATCAATTGTTAAAGTTCCAGTAAAATTATTTGGGTTTGTACCAACTGAAGTAATTACAGCACCAGTAATTGTAGATCCTGCAGTAAGATTTCCTAGCATTGATACGTTTCCATTTGAAGCAGTTAGCGTAAACTTTCCTGTTGTGCCACTTCCATTATAATGTGCTATTGAGTCTGGAGTTAGTCTTATATGCTGACCAGAAGCGGGTCCTAAAAATATAGCTGGGTCTAAGCCGCTATTTATTTTAAGTGTTCCTGCATCATTTTGCAATGAATTGTCTAATAATTTCCATCCACCAATGTATCCAGCTGATGCTGTTAATGAACCAGTTTTTGAAACACGAAATGGTGCACTTAAATAATCTGCATGTCCTAGCCAAATTCCAGGAGTTGCTAGACTGTCTGGGTCTGCTTTAAATACTGCGTTTCCAGATCCTATTGACAGACTACCAGTAAATGTTCCAGATCCATTAATTGCTAATGTTCCAGTAGACCCTCCAATAAACTCAAGAAGTTTTGTAGTTCCGTTTGTTCCATAAATAACTAATGGTGTAGTGGATCCTCCTATTTCAACTCTTGCTCCACCGCTTGCGCCAGCTTTAATGTACGCATCTGCTTCTAAGAATCCTGTTTTAATTTCACTTGCTGGCAATTTTTCTACTGTGATATTTGTTGGACTAGAAACTACTGCCGTTGTTGTCTCAACTGGTGGCACTGCTGCATTTACAGTTTTAATTTTAACATAATATGGAACGCCATATTGCAATTTTGTTTGAGCATCTTTATCAATTACAGTTCCAACTCCGATTGCTACCTGATTAGTTCCGTTTGCAAAATTTAATGAATGAACCCAATTATTATCACTTGGTACAAAATCAGCTGACGTTCCTATGTAAACTTTAGCTCCCGCAAAAGATCCAGTAGTAAAATTTTCTGTATTTGCTCTTTTACCATCCCAAGTAACAATTATTGAAGCAAGTCCTGATTCTATTGTTGGAGCAGATGGGTCTTGAGGATTAAGTATTGTTGTTCCAATTCCTGGAACAACTACTGATCTTGCGCTACTTACTGCAGACTTTTTACCATAAGAAGTAACAGAATAAAGAGTTACAAAGTACTCTCCAGAAGGTGCGGCAATTGTTTGTGTTCCAGCTGATTTAAAACTTGAGGTTGGTTTAGTTCCATCAAAAATACCGCCGTCAACATAAATATCTACTCTATCTATATTGGATATAATTTTACCAGCAGCATCTGTGCCGTTCCAGGTTACTTTAATTAATCCAGGTTCTCCCGTAACACTACCAGCTGTAAGAGATGGTTCACCTGGAACTGATTCTCCTGGAGTTGTTATTATTTTTACAGCAGACCATACAGAAAATGCTCCGCCTTCTCTTTTCCATCTAAATTGTAAAGGATATGTATTATTTACGTCAAGGTCAGTAATTGTTACAATAAAGTAATTCTTATCTCCAGGATCTACCTTGGAGCTATCCTTTAATAAATCTTGATAGGATGACATTTAGAATGTTACTTCCAGTCTATACTCTACGTCAATCTGCCTTCCAGCTGTTTTTGTTAAATATGGTGAGTTTAATATGGACCTACTTACCAAACCATATATCGGATCAAATGTATCTTCATCATTAATTCTAACTGCATCTAGGCCCACTAAAGTTGATTGTCCAGAAACTGGGGTGACTACGATTCCGATTTTTGTAATTTCTGATTTATTTGGAGAACCCACTACGTTACCAAATAAGCTAGAAAGCAAAACTTCTTGTGATATCTTTTTTCCAGTTCCAGAAATTGACGGCAAATCAACAAAATAATAATTGCCAGTAGATGTATAAAATTTAACTGTAATCTTACTTAGGTTATCATCTCCCTTATAGTAAGCGCAAGTAATAGAATCGTTGTTGCTATATCCCTCTAAATCAAAAGAAGTGTTTGTTGTGTATTCTTTTGAGCTAGTGCCGTTGGAAGGCATAACCAAAACATTAGTTCCAACTCTTGCACCAGTTTCTGATGTTTCTGGGTTGTAACCATCTGAGTCTGTCCAGTCTAGGTAATTGTCAAAATCCGCAATAAACTTGCTATCAAAACTATTTGCAGAAGATCTTATTGATGGGTAAATTCCTATTTCTGAAATTACTCCAGCTAAATCTTGAGGAAGTGTTGCTTTGTAAACTATATTATATACAGGCAATCCGTTTTCCATTTGAATATCTGTGCTTCCCAAAACTACTGGTGTCCTGTATATCTCAAATCCCAATCTTGTGTCTACCTCGGAAGACACATTACCTCCAGAAACATAGGCTGAATTTGTTGAATCTAAAATTGTAAAGGTAGTAGTTGAAGGAACAGAGCTTATTGTTGCATTTAAAAAGTTATACTCTGTTGGCAATACATTATGAATGCTAACCTTGTTTCCTTCAAATAACCCATGTTCATAAGTAGTTGTAAAGGTGACAACAGATCCTGTAGAAGAGATTCCTGATATTGTTTTTGAATCATGAATACCTACCGCTAAGTCCTTTGTGGCAGACGGCACATTTCCAGCCATAAGTTTAGAAAAATACCTTTTTCCAAATTTGGTAATTATATTAGAAGATCTTGCGATCTCTTTATTGTTTTCATAAAATACATAGGTTCCTTTTATCATTACTCTCCTTTAGATTGGTGTAGAATAACTTGAATAATATTTTTTATTATTAGTTCCAGTTACTACAGCCCTTACCGATAGCCATCTTGGTGAAGAAGAAGCTGGTGTATCTCCTCCAGATGAGCTAACTTTATATTGTCTATTCTTTCCACTATCTCCTATGCCGTAAGATGAAGAGGAAGGGTATGCTTTTGATCCTGAACTTACAGTTGTCCCGCCATTTTTTAAAGTTTTTATAATCCATTCGTAAGATATTGAATCATATGAACCAAGACCACTTGAATCATTCCATCCCCAAGATAATCCTGTAGAACCAGTTCTATCAAATATTACAGACGGAACAGATGGTGTTGGTGTAATAAAATTACTTGAGTTTGGAGGGTTTGATTCAGAAGATGAAACTGCTGCTGCATACGATGCGGTTGCTGCGTTATATATTCTTGCGTCAACACCAACTGTAGTTGATGCATATTGACTCGTATTTTTAATTTTAATTAATGCATTATATTTAGTAGTCTTAGCTGCAGCATCATAATACTCTTCAAAGGTTATTGACTCTATGTCTGATAAATCTACGGTGTCTGTAGATCCTTCTGGGTCTTTTTCTTCGTTATCTCCAGGCGGATTGTCTCCACCAGATCCGTCTCCAGGATAAGGACGAGATACTTGCTTAGAATAAATATATCCCGAATCATTTTTAAGAATAGCTTCGTCTGGCCTTAGCCACAATAGGTCTGGGTCTGTAGTTTTAAGCACAACCTTTGACGTCTTGGCTATATTCTTAGACGGTATTCTTTTTATAGTTTTTTTATTTACTATATCTTGTGATCCTATTGTCATTTTAATATTATACCATTTAGATAATTACAGAGTTCTGCAAGTAATCGAGGTAGAAATCCCTTCTAGAAAAGATTGGCTTACGTTAGTAATAATCATTTTTTGAGTTTCCTGAAGATTTTGATATGCATATTTAACTGAAACTATGTCTCCCACAGAAAGCATTGGGTTTCCAAAGGTCTCTATTTCTATAATCTTTCCTTTGTTTACTGCCTTTGTTTTAATAAATTCAGCAAGATTTTTTACATCATATTCTGACTGAAGCCACCTAGATTCAAATATTACGGGCTCCTTGTTTGCATACTCACTGCTGGTATCTGTGGAGTACTCCATAGTTCCAGAAGGGTATAAATCATTTCCTATTACGTATAAGGAGGCCAGTGCGCCATCGCTTAAAGGAACAGTTGAAGAAGTATTGTTTAGCACATAAGCTTCTGCTTCAAAATTAGAAATCTTTTTACCAATCAGGCTAACTGCTTGGTTGCTACCAGTAGACCATTTAATTGGGAATGCTGGTCTAGAGTTTAATTTAGTCTTTACATAATAGATCTCTCTCACAACTGTTCCAAAATCATCTACCGTCTGATTTTTAAGAACTGGATCGGAGTTTCCAGTATTATAAATTAAATCTCCAAAACTCATGTCAAGCAAATCATCTGAATATTGGCCAGCATATAAGTTTCTATTGTTATAGGAAGTTTCGTACTGGCTTACATCTATGTCTGTGCCGTATACGTAGTCTACTGCTATCTCGCCAGACCCGCATGCCAATGCTACGGTTTTAGTTGTTGGAAGGATTGAATTAACTGTGGTTCCAGAGGAAGAGCTTACGTCTACTGCCGTAATAATAAATCCGTTAATGTATGCATTAATATAAACCTTGCTACCAGAAACTTTTACTCTAACGTCGACATTGTATTGAGTTCCACCAAATACTCCCTCAAAAGTTGTAGTAGATGTTTTTTGTGAATCAGCTAAGGTTTTTATTGAAGACCCGTCTGCCTTTATAATTCTAACTGATTTAGTCTCTTTTGAAACAGCAGATTTTGTGGTTTCTAAAATAACATAATACCCAGTTTTTCCTGTATGGTTTACAAAAAATCCCAAACCTGCGGAAACACCTTTTGTGTTAATATTTGTGTCTAAGAATATACTTGTACCAAAAGCATAATATTTTTCTGATAATAAAGGTGAGGGTAAGCCGTATGTTGGAAGAGATGAGTTTGTTGTTGATGTAGACAAAGACATTCCTTCAAAATTTCTATAAGCAATGTTGTATTGATTTTTTGATGCATTTGGATTCGACATTTTAAAATAAGATTTGCTTGGATATATTTTTGTCGCAGAAACTGGATTTGAAGATATGGTTGCTGCGTTAGTAATGCTAGATAAAGTAAACTTTCCACTTCTCATTACTTTACCTGAAGAAGATCCAGACTTTGGGGTTACTTCAAAAATGTATCTTCCTAGACTTAAGTTAGATATTGTAAATGGTGGATTGCCAGTTGCAGCAGGTATATTGACTACCTCTTCAAAAATTTCGCTGAAGACATTTCCTGTATCTGACTTCAAAGCTTTTATAACATAAGAAGTTGGCACTGTTGTGGGAACTACAAAATCAATAGACACACTACTAGATGTAAGTTGTGTAACCCTTAAGTCATAAAATAGATCCCAGTTTGTAGTAGTTCCAGTTGATGTAGACTTTTGGGACGGATCAAATGTAACGTTTCTTAATTCCCAATTTCCTAGATTACTGTTTGCAGCATCATGCTTAGCTGCTACAGTTCCCAGGGCCCCTCTTTTTTTAATTCTGTATCTTCCACTTGGCTTAAAGTATGCGCTAGAAGAAGGATTATTTACATCTGAATACCCAGCTTTACACAAAGATCTGTATTTATTTATATCTGCTGCAGACTCTACGTTTACTTTTCCAGTGCTTCCATCTAGAAATACGCAATCATATTCCATTGCATCATACTCAATAATTTCTGAATCTATAAGAACATATCCAGAAAAATTATAAAAAGATTGTTGACCTGCATATACGTCTGTTGTTTGAGAATCAATAGTCAGGTAAGTATTTTCCAAAGCGCTGATATCTTGAGATAATCCTCCTGCGCTTAATAATGTAGTGGGAGCGTTCCAAAGAGATCCAGAAGTACCTATATAATCTGAAGTCATCTGTGTTTCCCACAAAACTTTTACGTAGTTTGCTCCAACTATATCTTTTTTATTAAATTTAATAATGTTTGGAAGAGTGGTTCCATCTGTTTCGTTGTAAAATGTCCAGGATATTGGTCTTGCTGTGTCATAGATATAATCTCTGCTGTAAAATTGCAGGATATTGTTTTCATCAAAAAATGCATTCATTTGGATATCTCTGCATAGTTCTTGAATTGCTTCCCAAACTGTTTTGGAATCATCTGTCCACCAATAATTTACTTGAGGAATTGATTTTTCACTTGTTTCATTCAAATTAAATCTGTAACTAGCAAAACCTATTGAGTCTAGAAGTCTTCTAATAATTGCAGTTACAGGATAGAATTCACACACAATATCTGGGCATACGGTTTCCATTAAATACTTAGAGCCATCTAAAGAAAATATTGCTGCGCTTCCATACTCATCTATATTGAAATCATTAATGTAATAGAATCCTTGGGACACTTTGTCGTAAGAACCAGCAACAGTTGTTGCGTTGCTATGGTAGACATTAAAGAATGGGCGAAGTTCAGCATTTTTTACTAGATACAGCAATGAGCTATCAAACTCAACGGAATCTCTAACATAAGAAACTATCTGAGATGTTACCTGATTATACTTAGCAATATTTGCTGACATGCTGTTTGCGGTAACAAATCCTACTGGGAGTACGTCCGTGGAAGAAGATGAAGACTCTTTGCTTATGTCAAAGTCAACTAAATCTGAGGATATGTCTTTTACCCATCTTGCTGATAACTCAATTACCCCGATCATTCCTCCAAGATTTGAATTTGTTGCAGTAAGTTTAATTGATTTAATAGAAACTGGAGTTGAGTAAGTTATTGGCTCTACCAAAGACGTGTTTACCCAAGAAGTTCCATTATAGTTTAATACGATATTTCCGTCTGTCGGTGTAGTAAATGGCCCAACTGACTGAGTTGTGTTGTCGGACTTAGTAATTAATAAGGAGTAGTTAGTGGGAAGAAAATGATTTTTTTCAAATCTAATTACAATTTTATTTGATAAAGCATTTTTGTTTCCTTCAATAACCGTGTCTTGCTTATACTTTACAGTTAGATCAATGTTAGTATTTTTTGCTCCTAGCCAATATTTATACTCAGTTTTTTCTCCAGGAATATATATTCTTGGCTGAGTTGAGGGATACTGAACTGTTCTATACTTTGAAAAACTATTCACTGGAGTATCTACAGATGAGAAAACATAATACTTTATACCTGACTCTAATGGTCTAAATGGCTTTATTATAGAATCTACGGGAAACAATTTTTTATAAGGGTTTGGTTTTCCTGAAGGCCAATCAGAAATTTGAGAAGTATATGAAGAATCTGCCGTTGCTGAAGAAACAGTTATTCCATCAATCATAGAATTCATGTTGTACTCTATAACCAAACCAGCATCTGAAGTTACTGATTTTTGCTGCTTAAATAAATTAAGCAAACTGGTTTTATTTGAATCTATCATTATACCTGTTCCATTGTAAGAGATACGTTCCAGAATTCTTGAGGAGTATCTGTTGAATTTTCTTTTACGTTTCTTTTTACTATTTCAAAAGAACATGCGGTAAATATCATTTCCATTGTTTTTGTGGTTCCTCCATACACTATAGATAGATCAAAAGTAGATCTTCCAGATAAAGAACCAGAAGCTTTTGCTGCGGTACCGTCATAGAAAGACTTTATGTCTACCGCTCCATAACCTCCGTCTACAGTCATTGTTGAATGAGAAGGAAGCATGGACCAGGAAACATTTATGCTTTCTTTTTCTGAAACAAAAAATTTACGCATTGTTCCATTTGCCATTCTTTGAGTTTTTTCAATTCTTATCTTGTTTAAAGATACGGGTTGTCTATTATGCTCAGATAAATTTATTGTTGAGTTAAGTTTTAATAAAGAGCCAACTGGCAATACCATTGCTGTCATTATACTGCCCTCCCCCCTGCTAGTACTTTAATTCCTTTTTGTCTTGCTATCTCTTCAACTTGAGCAAAGAACTCTTTTGCATTGGTTGGTGCTGTTGGATAGTTTATTGATAGGGTTTCAATTCTTACCGAAGAAGATGATGAGCTATTCGAACTATTAACAATTCCTCCCTTATTGTATCTAGGAACGGTATTTATTACTGGACCGCCAGCAGACATTCTAGGAACTGTGGACATCTTAATTAATCCACCCATTGATTTTTTAATAGGAGATCCTGGTGTATAACTAAAATAACTTCCTGCAGCATACGATGGCTTTTCTGTATAGGTAGTAGTTTTTGGAATTTGAGGCACGTATCCAGAAGCTCCTCTTCCAGTAGTGCCCACAGGACCACGTGCATAATTTCTATTTTCTGGTACTTTTGATTTATCATCAATTTCGGCCGATTTAACATTAATAACAGCTGTGTCTGTATTTATAGTTTTTAATAATTCTGAGTAACCTGAAACAATTTCATATGCCATTTCAGTACTTGATTTTGGTCTTGGGCCAGCAAATTTATTTGGCAAAGTCACGCCAGGAATATTTTTAATTTCGTTAAGGAACTCTGCTGCAGGACCTTCCATACTTGTCTTTCCATCATTATTTTTTAAAAGTGTAAGGTAGTTTGTCAATGAATTATTGTATTTAGAAATTGTTGATTGATAACCTTCTATTTCTTTTGCAAACTTTTGCAACCCATTTCCAGCTAGTGAAGCACTGTCTGCAAGTTTTTGATTAGCGTCTGAAAGTGCTTTTCTTTGAGATTCTAATTTGCCAATGTCAAACTTTTCTTTGTCATCAATTGATTGTATTGCTTTATCAGTTTGCTGTTGTTTGTTCATTGATTTAATATCTAGCTGTGCTTGAGCTGCCCTCGACATATCTCCAGAAGATAAGGCATCTTGATATTCTAGTTGTTTTTTCTTAACTTGAGTTAAGAAATCTTCATCCTTTAGTGTTTGAGTTAATGCTTTACGCCTTGCATCAGCCTCTTCTTGAATCTTTTTAATTTTTGCATCAATTGCTTCGCCAGCTTTTCTTGAGTCAATTTGCTGCTTAACGCTAGCACCTTGAGATGCTAATCCTAATTTTTTATACTGCTCTTGAGCAATTTTTAATTTTTGAGATATTCCAAATAATGGACCACTTTGAGAAGTAGAAAACGCCGTAACATTAGATTCAATTGCAGCTCTCATTGAAAACAGTCGATCTGCTGCGAGTGCGCCCATTGATAAGTCTCCAGTATATCCTTGAGCTTGAAGCCTTAATTTTTGCATAACACTTAAAGCGGTATCTTGCAAAGAAAGGAATTTCTTTGCTTCTTTGTTTTGATCAAAAATACTATTTAGTAGCCCTTGAGAAACATTTGTTTGTTCAGAAACTTTAGACTTTATTTTATTAATAACTTCAATTTCTGCTTGAGATCTAGATATCACTAAAGTCTTTCCAGACTTGTCTGCCTTAGCTTTCTTTTCGCTAAGAGCAATTGATTCTTCTATAGCCTTATTTACTGCATCCAAAGATGTTGTTAATGCCATTCCCTGAGCATCTGGACTTTCGTTTTTAACTGTGTCGTTAAATACCTTATAGGCCTCTATTGCTGCAGTTATTCCGTCTTTTATGTTATTAAATCCCATATTTCCTAATGTTGAAGATCCTGCTAGCGCAAACTTTTCAGACAAAGAAAATGCTGCATATATTTTTTTAGAAGCTTCATCTGCGGAAGCTCCAGCTGAGATCATTTGAGCTTTTAGTCTTTCTGCATAATCTTTTAGATCTGTTTCTTTCATTCTATTAATTGCCTCAATAGAATCACTCATGCTTATTTTAACTTCTTCTTTTAATTTTTTATACTCTGCAATAGTCATCTTAATTGGAATTCCAGCAGAGTTCATGCTTTCATAAAGCATTTTATTTCTTTCAATAGTTGCGTTTATTGTCCCAATAGAATCTTTAATGGCTGAATTATAGCTTGTTACCTTTAGTCCAGCTTTTTCTGCAGCTTCTTCGGTTAGACCAAAAGTAGATACATTTAGTCTAACTCCTTCTTGATAATCCCTAAATGCCTTATATCCAACTCCCAGGGCAAGTGTTACTCCGCCTACTACAAGATTTGTTTTTGTTAACCCTCCTATAAGAGTGGTCAGAACTCTAGATACCTTAGATCCTTGTGCTGCTGAATTTGCTAAAGATAATGAAAATTTATTATTTGCTAAAGCTGATTTACCTACACGATTTCCGTATTTCTCATAAGCCTCATCAGATCCTGGAGCCGTTTTAGTTCTATTTGCCCCCATGCTTCCCATAAACATTGAAGGAATCATTGATCCAATCATTCCACCAGCAAAGCCTCCACCTGTGCCACCAACTTGAGTTCCTATTGATTGCCCACCCATGTATCCAAGCATTGGTAGAAGCATTTGTGCAATCATTCCGCCAGCATTATATCCTCTAGGAGAAGCCTGCAAGCCACCGACCATGCCACCCCTGTTGTATCCCATTTTCCATTTTCTGGTCAATGCTTCTGAGCGTGGGTCAGGACCTATGTATCTTGGGTTAGACCATCCTTGTGCTAATTTTTTTAATGGCATTCCTAAAAATGCTTTTCTTCCGTGTGACGGCATTGAATAATTATTTGGACTTATTCCTCTTACGGCAGGATTAAATTTCATACCACCAAATGGAAGTCCTGCTGCAACATGTCCTCTTTCTGCACCAAACACTGATTTTATTGTTTTGCCAACTCCAAAAGATGGAGATTTTTGTCTTTGTGACTCTGGGTAAAGATCCTGCATTTTTTCATAATGTGGCTTTGCCATTGATTGAGGTATTCCGCCACCAGTTGAAATAAATGGTTGTGGTACTTTTTGTCCATCAAAGCCAACATTTTTAACACTGCCTTTTTTGACACCTTTATTTTTTTCATTTCTTTGGAATCCTAATGACATTATTTCTTCTAAGAAAGAAACTGGTCTTCCTTTTGCTGGGCTAAATCTTTTTACTTTGTTAATATGCTTGTGAATAATTCCTGAAACTATTTGATCGTATTGTTTTGGTGTTATATTTCCCGCTGACGTCAGTGCGGTTCTTATTTCTTTTTCCATAGGGTTTATGGCAAATTGTAAACTCTTTTTATCATAACCTAGCTGTGTTCCAATTTCATACAAAAGACCACCTGGGTGCATACCTTTTTTACGCATTTGCATAAAGTCATCTGCAAACATTTTTCCAGGTATTGTATTTCCTGGCGGAAGTCCTAGGCTAGCTCTTCTTCCATCTTGATCTGGGTGTGCAAGAATAGCATTCATCTTACTTCCTTGCCAAAGCATTGTTGCTGGCAGGAATTGTCCTCCTGCATTTAATTCGTTTCCGCCAACCCCTGGACCGTTTATAGCGTACAATGTTTTTATATTCTTTTGGGCTGTGTAGGGTTCAATTACTGCTTCTCCAGGAGTAAGTACTACTGGAACTTCTCCGCCCTTATTCATTCCCATCATTGGCCCAAGAATATCCATATTTTCTGCTGTAGCTTGTTTGTTTACAACAAAAGCTCCTGCTGGTAGAGTAGTGTGATAAGTATCTGTGTTACCAGTTCCAGGAACAATTCCGCCAGTATTCATTTTAGGAATTGTTGTCTCTGTTGAGTAACCTGCTCCGTAAGTTCTTACACCAAGAGCCCTAGCAATCTTATCAATTATTTGAGCAGATGGTCTTTTTGCTCTAAAGATTTCTTTAATATTGGCTTTGCCTTTAGGGCTAACGACTGGTTGATTTATCAAAGGAACTTGTGTTAAGTTTGCAGTTTTACCCATACTAGCAGCCATCTGAGAAGTTGTTTGAGACATTAACATTTCTAGCTCAGCATTAATAGCAATTATTTTTGCACGAGCAGCGTCAAGATTAATTTTTCCTGCTTTTAATTGAGCTACTACTGCTGCTGATTGGCTTGCAGCATTTGTTGTTAACTGAGTCATTGCTGGAAGCAACTGTCCAAATGTTTTATTTATGTCTGCACTAAATGTACCCGTTCTAGCAATTTCTTTCTTTAAATCAGCAACCTCTCTTTTTGACATCATAGACAAAGTTCCCATTAATGCGTGCCACTTAGCTGCTTCTCCAGCAACTATTCCAGTTGATACTCCTCTTGATGTAGTTAATCCTTCGTACTCTGGCAAATTTCCTGTTGAAAATATTTGAGGAACAGCACCTATTTTTTGATTTACAGGAATTGGTTGTGGTGTAAATGAGTGAATTGTTTGACTATTTTTTTGGTCTTTGTTCATTGCAGAAACTGGGTTGTGGTGTGCTGCAGCTCTTGTTCCAATTGCTCCAATGTAAGGGCTATTAGGGTTTACTGATCTTCCGCCTGCTGCGATAACAGAATTTCCTGCCATTGTTGATACGCCTGGGTTTGTAGCTATAATTGCACTATTAGCATCTGTTGCAAGCTTATTGTAAGAAGCAGAAAGTCTAGTTATAGATTGTTGAAGAATGTCTGCTGCTTTTGCATCACTGTAGAAGGTAGCCTCTACTAAAGCTCCTGCTTTATTTGCAGCAAGGATGTCTGGTGTAAGAAGTTTCCATCCAGCACCACCTTTAAATAACGCTCTAAACTGAGAAGCTCCTTTTATTATGTATCCAAAGAAGTTTGCAAGTACACCAGTTAACATAATCAGAGGTCCTGCAACTGCTGTCAGTCCTCCAAAGAAGGCCAGCAATGACTTTAATGGGGCAGGCAGCTTATCTATAAATTTTAAAATTCCACTAACAATATTTATTAAATGAGTGTTGATTGTTAAGAACTGTTCTCCAACCCCAGCAAGTTCTGCTTTAAGCCCTTCTAATGCTCTGCGATATCTACCAGAAGCAGATTCTGTAACCATTGCTAACTCTCGTCCAGCAATGTTAGCTAAATCTTGAGAGCTTGCTTTCATTAAATCCATTACTTCTAAAGTTTGACTTCCTTGTTTTCCTAAGTTTTCAAACAATGCACTAATTCTTGAAAACTGGAATTTTCCAAACAATTGCTCAATTGCTTGAGATTTTTGCAAAGGGTTTAGATTATCTAATCCTTCCTGTAAAGCCAATAATGTATCGGTAACGTTTCCAGCATTATCATTTACAATTGCTTTTAAGTTAATTCCAAAATCTGCAAATTTATCAATAGCTACATCTGTTGGGTTAATTAAAGAAGCTAGTGCAGACTTAAGAGCATTTGCTCCTTCTGTTGCATTAATTCCGCCTTCTCTCATTGCTGTTAAATACAAAGCAAGATCTTGAACACTTCCTCCTAGACCTTTTATTACTGGTCCCGCTTTAGGAATTGCTTCTACTAAATCTCCAAGAGTTGTTGATGTTTGGTTTTCAACTGCGTTTAAAAAGTTAATTGATTCTGCTAACTCATCTGTGTTTTGCTTAAAAGCTGACTGAATTGCAAGTGTAGCTTTCATTGCATCTTGTCTATCAACTTCACCAAGAACTGCAAGACGAGTTGTTTCTTTAATAGATCCTAAAAGATCGTCTCCCTCTTTTCCAGTTGCAGCAATGTCCGCTGCAAGACCCAGAGTTTCTTTAAATGATGCTCCATATCCCTTTGCTAACTCTGATGCTGTTGCTGCAACATCTGCTCTTATCTTTGCCAACTCTAAAGAAGATTTAGCAGTTAATCCTCCATAAACCTTAGTTAATCTAGTTAATTCTTGGTCTGCGGTTCTAAATGCATCTGCTGAAGCTTTACCAAAAGCTGCAAGTGGTATTGTTAAACCTACTGTTAGCTGACGTCCTGCCCACTGAGTATTTTTACCCCAGTTAATTAAAGAGTTTGCTCCTTCTTGAATTACTCTGTTCATAATTTGCAACTCTTGTCTTGCTAGAGCTGTTCTATTTTTTACTTTGTCCAATCCAGTTGGAATATGAACATTGTATTGCATTAATCCTTCAGAGTTTTTACCTAGTGGTTGCAATATGGCATTTTGTAATTGTACTTGTTGAGCAGCTAACTGTCTTACAATTCCGCTATTTGTTTTTACATGTCCTTGATATACTTGAAAGAATTGTCTTAATTTTATTTGACCTTTATCTAATTGAGATCCAAATTTCTCTACATCAGATTGAAGGTTTACGAAGTGGGTAGAAAATTGCCCAGTACTTCTCATTGTTTCTGCAAAAGAACGGTTCATTACCGCCGCTTGCGCTGATAGGTTTTTGTTTGTTGCGTTTAGCTTTGTCTGTAAATTAGTTAAGGCTGAAGAAACCTTGTTTAAGTCTACAATAAGGTTTGAAAAGTCTGCCGTAGCGACTATTCTGGTTACTATCTGATCTTCAGCCATCTATATTATTTTACACCCTTGAGTATCCTAAGCCTGCGCCAATTCCAAAGCCTGCTTCAGCAGCATAACTTCCTTGTAGTGAGACTACGTCGTCTGCACTTGCCTGTATACCCAGAGCCTTTCTTTTTATATCCTCAAAACTATTGCCTTCTTCTACGGAGCTTTCGTTTAAGTTAACTCCTTGCAAAGATGCTAAAAACTTTCTTTTTTCATCTTCCGTTTTGTGCATAGATTTAAAGGTTTGAATTATTTCTGGCATTGAAAGATTTTCTTCTAGCTCTTCGTAATTTTTCCAATTACCTAAAAGAAAAACTTCCCCTAAGAGAGCGGCTAAATCGAGTTCTGACCAACTAGAGCTCGTGCCGCTTCCAGGTTTGGGTCGTCAAGTTTAATTCCTCCGCAAACTTCAAGAATTCGATTAATTGTCGGCATGTCTAGTGCGTCTTCTAATTTATCCCTGTCTGCTACTAATTCTGGTACTTGTGACTCAATTGCAATTCCGCTTGCTGCAATTAAAATTGAAAGTGTTTCATCTTCATTTGCTGCAGTTTCTGTCTTTTTAATTTCTGCCATGAACTTTCGCAATGCTTTAATTGTCAATGGCTTTAGCTTGACCTTTGCTCCATTTTGAAGTTCAATTTCTTCTACATCATATACTGTTGTTGCCAATTTATCCTCCTTGGATAGTTAAAATTATTATAACATATAGCAAACATAAGGGCAATAAAAAGCCCCCCAAATAATGGGGGGCTTCTATTAATTAATTTATATTAATTACAACCAGGTACGGTCTACGATTGTACCGTATTCTGAACCCACATCAGCCGATGCTCCTGATGGAAGCAAGCGGAATGTTACTGGGAATGTTGATGCTGCGTTACGAGCCAAAGAGAACTGTGACTGTTGTACAGAAAGAACACGACGAGCATAATATACACGCTCTGTTTGTGATGATTCTGCAGTTGTTGGAGCTTGTCCAATTGCAACTAATTGACGCTCAACTGGAGCCGCACCAAGTGCACCTGCCTCAAGTCCAAGTGTTGAACCATTTAGTGTTGATCGCTTTTGTCCGAATACCGCAAGAACGTTCTCAAGAGTACCTTCTGCGAATTCTGTTGCAATCATAACCTCCATAGCGGACTTAAACAGCTTAGCTGTATCAAGTAACTGATCTACAGTCACTGAGTCGTATGTTGGGTTGTAAGTAATTTGCAAACCGTTGTTTGTAAAACCTACGTTACGGTATGCGGCACCTGTTGTTGCTGTTGAACCTGATGCTGTATCTACTCCGTTAAGAGTCGTAATGTATGACTCTCCTGCGACGTATGGTCCTGGTGTTGCTGATGTACCATTTTTAAATGCTGGAACTGTCTTGTTACGTCCAGTCGCGCCTGAGATGGCAGTACCTGGAACCATGTTTTCTACATATCCTGATGTTGTTGAATCTTCTACTGATAAAAACAGTGGAGATGCACCAACAAGAATATTTCTGGCATTACCTGTATTTTGTGACATTAATTTATTCCTCCTATATATATATACATATTAAAATCTTTTAATCAAGCTGGCTAGGCTTCTTTCCTCTAAGGCAATTATACGGAACAAGTCAACCAAAAGCAACTTATAGAAATCTTCCTACCCCATCTACTATTCTGGCATACTTTACTTCCAAAATGACATCTGAAGACATTAGACCCTGCATTTCCTCTGATGGCTCTGTTGGGGATATATCGGCTACAAAAATGCTAAAAAATTTGAATTTATTAGATAGGCTTGCAAACCTATTTACGTCTCTTGCGGACTCATCTACCCTTCTAAATTCATCAATCATAAAATTCCTAATCTCATTGATTTCTGAAACATCTGGGGAGTAGATAGTAAACAGTATCTGCTCACAGCAGACCATCCAATTGTCCTCATATGAGGTTCCAATTTTGTCATAAACTATATGTTTTTTTCCACTCAAAAATTGATCCATTTCAGATACCTGTTGGACTGGAATAATGGGGACTATCTTGTCGTTTATACTATCGCTAAAATATTCGTTCTCATCAAATATTTCAGCTGCCACCAATTTAGACCATAAAAATTTTCTTATTTCTAGAATTGCATCTAGTTTATAATTTGCTGTCATATTAAGGACCCTCCAAATGACATCTCTACTGCTGAGTCCGCCATGCTTCTAATTGAATTTGGAGAAAATGAATATTGAACTGTTTTAATTGTTGCTGGTATTTTTAATGCTTTCATTGAAGCTGAATTAAATATATCTTTAAATCCAGATTTCTTAATAGATGAGCTTACAAGGTTCCCGCTAAAAAATCTTGAATATTGTAAAGTAAATTGATTTTTAACACTAGGTCCTCCTGGCCTTTTAACGGTCACTGAAGCCCCTTTGGGCATAAAGACTGTCTCACCATTGGATTCAAATACTAACCTCTCAGAATGGCGTGGAGCAATTTTAAGAGCCATTCCTGACTCCATCACAGACGCTTTGTTTTGAAATACGTGTTTCCTTTGTTTTTCTGGTCCAGGAACAAATGTTTTTGATGGTTCAAATTTAAAATTAACTTTAAAAGATATTCCTACAGAATCTAAAGATGTTAGACTAAACAATCTATCATTTGCGCTTCCAGTCTTACCCCATTCATATACATGGTGAAATGCTTTTGGCTTTGATCTTGCTTGTGAATCTATGTATTGCCCAAAATCTTTTTTTATTTGATTAAACACTACCTTTTTAAAAGTACTTTTAAACTTTTTGCTATTGCTTAATTTGGCAACTACATTTGCTTGATAATATAAGGCAGCAGAAATTTGTGCAATATTGCTATCTTGAATAATTCCCTTTGGGCTTTTGTTATACATTAATCTTTCAAGACCAGAAGCTGCTTGAAGCAGCATTACGTTAGATTCCAATTTGCTGATTCTCCGATCTCTTTAAAGAAGAATTATAACCAATTACTCTACCAAATGGATCTGTTATGGGACTACTTCCAATAACTTCAAATACTGTGGGTGTCTCTGATGGATAGTCCTGCTCTGTCCAAATTGATTTTCCGTCCCTGTCTTTAATGTTTGAAACCTTGTGCCTTAAAGATATTTTACTTTCGGTACGAACTTGAATATTTTGCTCATTTTTGTATTTGTTGGAAAATGATTGAGTATCTCCAGATCTAGAAGTTGAAGAATTACTTATAATGCTTTTTGCATAGCATGGAATTGTTGAGTAATAAGACCATTCTTTTTTTATAGCACCAGTATCATTATCTTGAATATCTGTTTGTCTATAGATATCCAAGTTCATAGGCAACATGGACTGTATTAAATCTATCATTAAATTACTACCATATTACTTAAAACATATGAGCTTAGTAACTGGTCTGCGTAGGCGTTTCCAGTTCCAGCATATGCGCTAGAGTTATATTCAAATTTCCAATCAAATGCTTGAACATTTTTTGCGTATTTGTTTCTCCAGACAGAATCTTTAGAAAAGTAATCTTTCATTAACTCAATACAAGCTTGGCTAACTTCTGTTGGAACCCTGTCCCATCCAAATTCACCATGAATTGTGTATCTAATATTTTTTCCAAACAAAGAACCTTCGCTATCATTAACGCTAGGTGGCACAAATCCATTTGCAGTATAAACTGCATTGTCTATTGAATTAGTTTTATTAATTCTAATTCCAAAACCAGTTTCTGAAATAATTGGATTAAATATCCAGTTGTTAACAGCAGGAACAGATTGATTGTCAATTAAAAGGATATCGTTAGAATACAGTTTATTTAGTTTATTTATTTTATAAGGTAATACTAATACGTCTGAGTCTGATCCGTATACTACTTCTACGTCTTGGTATAAGTAAAACTCTTGACCTGTATGTCCTTCTATAATTTTTCTAGCATATCTCTCTGCAGATTGAATCTCTTGATAATTTTTATAATTTGGATCGCTAGGGTCTGATCCGAAATTTAGATCTTGCAAATGCTCATTAATGTTTATGTAAGGAGTGACTACATCAACATATGATGCATGGTATCCCTCTGTTCCAGAAATTAAATACGACCAAACTAGCTTGAAACTTCTATTTCTTTCCGTATAGTTAAAAGGCAATATAACTTGATACGATCCAGAATCTGTTTCTACGCTAGTGGCCGTAAGTGTTGTTAAGATTGTAGTTGGGGAAATGGCAGGGACTATAGAAGGATCCTCTGTAACATCGTAAACTTTTACTGTAACTGTGTCTGGACTGACAAGTTCAGACTCCCAATATATTTTGCTTTTTATTGGAGTCCTACTATTTACATAAATCTCTGCCATTTTAAAAGGTTAAATTAACTGTAGAAGTCTTGAACTTCCCTTGGGGTAGCTAATCTAAAACCTTCCTCCTTATCAAAAATTTCTTGAGCAGCTTCTGCAGACATTGCAACGAATGGATGTTCTTTTGTAAAAGTAAATCCTAAAGCATCGTATCTGTAATTGTCTCTTTCCATCTTAACTAACAAAGAATTTGGATCTATTTCCTGATTTAAATCAAATCTTGGTAATACTTCAATTTCTTCTTTAGCTTCTTCAACATCTTTAATTGCTTTACTATACACTTCCCAGGTTACCCCGTCTTCTGTTAGCGCCGCAATAATGTCGGCTTTTCCTTTTAAATCACTTGCGTCTACGCCGAAGTCTTCGGCTGCCTGCTTTAATTCAGATAATTTCAATGTCTCGAATGACATATGTTCTCCTTTTGGTTAGGTCGTTTAATTATATCACTAGTAAATTCAAATGAAAAGCCCCCAAATTAAATTGGAGGCTTTTCTTTAGATAAATAGATTATTTCTTAATTAAGAAGCAACCTTAACATCTTTTACAACTACCCAAGCATCTGGTTGTTCGATTTGAACGCCAACTCGAGTATACATTGTGTACTCAATGGAGTCCTTACGAGGCCAGAAGAATCGGTAAACAGTTACATCGCGCTTGATACCAATAACTACGTTATTTGGGAATGTCAAGTGGATATCTCCGTGTGAACCTGATGGGCTTGCATATGAACCTGTTTGTGTCTCAGGAAGAAGTGGTACTTCAACAATTGGAATACCAAATGCGAAAGGTGCTACATATCCTGCTGCTCCACCAAGTCCTGGTGTTGCACCACGGATAACGCTTGATGCGATATCTTGTGGGATTGTGTTGTTTGTTCCAATGCTGTTAGCATATAGGAAATCTTGGATTAGGTTTGAACCTGCCAAGAAGCGAAGGTCTCCACGACGTTGCATGTATTTACGTGGCATTGCTTTTAATGCCTTGTTAAATAGCTCACGAGAAACTCCAGCTCCAGCTCCAGCTACAACTCGACCATTGGCCTTAGCTTTAGCTACAACTCCTTGGAATGCCTTGTACAGAGGATCTGATCCGCTGCCGACACCATTAAGGATTACATCCTCAATGTCGTTTCCTGCTTGTGTTGCCATCAATCGTGCAATGTGATCTTCTAGATCTGCACCCTCAATGTTGTCTTCTAGAGACTCAGTTGAAAGCTCCCAGTCTAGACGCAATTTCTTTGTTGTCAAAGAAATCTTTGAGAAAGTAACTGCTGCGTTTTCTGCAGTGTTATCTCCTTCTGTTGCAAGTTTCATAAGCTTTTCGCCTACTGACATGCGGTCAATTTCTGCAGTGTCTGCTCTCATTCGAACGGTACGTGCGACTTTTCCAATTACGGTTGCATCGAACATATAGTCTAAGAAGCGAGCTGACTGTTCTGGGTTAAGTAAACCACCGTTTCCGTTTTCGGAACCAGCGTGTGTACCTGTACCACCAGTTGTGGACGCAAAAGTACCTGTTGCTGTTGTACCAGCTGCGATTGCCTTTTCTAATGTTTCATTGCTCATTATTTTATTTCTCCTTATTTCTTACTTTATTAGTTCGTTTACGGAACCGAGGAAAGAACCGTTCCATTTTGATTTTTGGACTTTTACTTCCCTAGACCCGCCAAGGTCTGAGGACTTTTTAATTGCAGTCTCTGATTCTACTGCATCGACACGCTTTTCTACTCCATCAATCGTGTTTCTGATGTTCTCAACAGTTTTGCTGAGCTCTGAGTGTTGTTCTGCCAACTCTGTAATTTTGCTTTCTACGCTTTTGCTTAAAATTTCAACTGCATTTTTAATAGTTGTAACTTGTGCTGCGTTTTCTTCTGAAGCTTTGTTTAGAGTTTCTGAGAAAAAGCCTTTTAAATCACCTAACATTTTTGCAAAATCAGGTTTTTCAACAACAATCTCATCAGAGATGTCTGTTGCTTTTTCAACGATTTCGGCAGAAGCATCTGCTAATACGTCTTCTGTAATAGCTTTTTCAATTGTTGCTTCTGCAACAACTTCTACTTCTACTGCTGCGGTTTCTTCAACCACTGCGGTTTCTGTGTTTTCTGACACTTCATTACCTCCTTGTGCGTTTGCCTGTTTTGCGATTGTTTGTGTTTCAGGCAACGTTAATCTTGACTTCTTAAATGAAGCAAGAATCTTTTCTATTTCTTTTGCTTTGTTTATATCATCAGTTTCTACCCAGCCAATTAAACTTGCTTGCTTGCCAGTTATTGGTGAATTGAATTCAGCGTCTGTTGACATAAATACAGAGTCGCTGTCTTCACAATAAAAAATATTTTCTGTTTTTAAGTTTGTAGAAATTCCTTTAAAAATTAATTGTCCATTCATTTTTTCAATAGATAGAATATTACATAATTCGTTTGCTGGGGAATCTACTACTGACAGCTCCATCAAAGCATACTCTTTAATAAATCTAACTGTTTGCCCAGTTGCTTTGTTTACTTGATTGTCAGACTCTTTAATCTTTCCACCAATTGAAAATCCTGCAAGTGTTCCGTCTAGAATTTTTTCCCATGTATCTTGTGCGCCTTTTGAAATGTATGCATCTACATATACTCCACTATAAAAATCATTTGACTTTGGATCATAAAATGTTTCTGGTTTAAAAGAAACCATTTTGCCTACAGCGTTAGGACCATGCATCTCTCTAATGTTGCCACGGAATCTTTCAAAAGCTCTCATGCTTGCTTCTGCTGTAACTACATCTCCTGTTTGATCTACGTTGTCTAAAGTAGCAAAACCAGAGACGGTTCTTTTTTCTCGATCAACCTTTGTAAAAGGGACCGATAGGCTAATATTATCTCCATTGCTGGACCAATAAGATTTTTCAATATTCATATGCCTAATTTTATAACGGTATTGTATATAAGGCAAATACTGGTTGCCTAATAATTATTCGGTGACTCTTCCCCCACCTTTTTCATTTCTGCCCTCCCCAGAATTATCTGGTGAATTGGCAGATCTTTCCTGAGTTCTTTTTCTAGAATTTAGGGCTTGTGCGGTTTGCTCAGATTTCTCCTGAGCTTTTAAATCTACAACCTGATCCCCGCCATCTCGAGGAACCATTCCCTTCCTAATTCTAACTTCGTTAGGGGTAATTACCTGCATTCTTAAATATCTTTCATCAATTTTAGACTGGGTGTCTTCGTCTGTTAAAGTTAATTCATTAAACTTTAGCATTACCGCATCTGTTTTTTCTAATATAATTCTATTTAATTTTTTCTCTAAAATGTCTTGTGCTGGTCTACACACCTGCTCCTTAAACATTTTATCTGCGTCTCTTGCAGAGGCTAAGCTAATTCCTTCTGGAACTCCTATTTTATTTATTGGAACTCTGTGGGCTAAAAGAATTTCGTCTCTGTTGGACTTACGATACACGTTAAATGATGATTCCTGGGTTCCAGCTTCAATTGGCTCCATTTTAAATTCAACTTTTGAATCTGGGCTATCTGCTGGAAGTGGGACATACAAAGACCTATGATTTTTTCCTTTTAATCCAACTTGGAAAAATTCTAAAAGTTTACGCTCTGACTCTGGAGAGAGCTTGGCTCCCTTAACGGTAATAATATATCTAGGTACGGCTTTGTTTTCAAAATAGTCTAAATTATACTTACCAGCAAATTCATTTCCTGCCGTTGCGTTTTGTGCAGAAACAATATCTGGCAATCCATAATAATTGTTCATTGGTGTGTATTTCTTTAAATGAATAATTTCATTTGGTCTATCTGATCCATCTGCAATAGGATTTGGTGTTTCTAAATCTGCAAAATTTCTAAAGAACACTGCTTTTCCATAAAGAAGCTGAATGAATCCGTCTCTTAGTCTACGAACACGCATGGTCTTTGCTGGTATATGTCCTATGTATCCAATGTTACCTGCAACCGTTCTTCCTATTTCAATAAATCCATTTCCAGTTGCCTCTAGGTCAATATAGGCTTTTATTAAAGTTTCTGTAAAAGTTTCTTCTTCGTTGGTCTCTTCTAGCCAAGTATCTAAATCTTGTCTAAGCTTATTTAACTTCTTTCGAGCTCTATCTAATTGCTTTTGATCTTCGATATTATCTAAAGCATCATTTGCTTTTTTTGTCTCAATAAAAGTATACCCAAGCCCAACAATGTTAGCAACCTTTGCGTTAATTGCTGCATAGTTGTATGGAGAAATCTCATAAATTTTAGAAAGGTATTCCATGTTATATGTTGGCTCAACCAAGTCAAACATTGCGTAACCAGTAACTGCTTGCTGCATAAGATTTTGCTGTGTGGCTGTTCCGTCTTGACCAACAAATCTTTTTGATAACTCTCTAGACATTTTTCTACGAAAGTTATTGCCCAAACCTTGAACCTTTTTTAATTCTGACTCTGTTATATTAAATGGGTCGCTGTCTAGAACGGGAGCCTTGTTATGAAATCTAGAAAAATCTGATGAGTCTGAAATATCTATGTTCTGAACAAAACCATTATCTTCGTTTAAGAACTCTATCATTTGCTTTTTCCTTGTCTTAACGCTTTCATTTCATCCTTATAGTTTCCAACGTCTAAAGCATCTGGAACGAGTCCCCACTCTAATCTTTGTTTTTGATGCTCAAACTCTTCGTCATCTATCTTCCTTCTATTTGATAAAAATAAAGGGCTGCCTTCATAAATTCCATAAGATCTGGCTTCTCTTGCAAGAGCATCAATTCTTGATCTATTTCCTTTTAATGAGGTAATTGAAAGATAGTTGCCGTCATCATCTCCAACCCATCTTCCGTCAGGCATCTCCCAGACGTATATCCCTAGAGTTGTTTCTTCTACAGACGTTTGTTTAAAGTTTTTTATATCCATTGTTCCCTAAGTTTACCATTATTTCAAAATAAAGTCCAGATTTTTGCCATATCCTAAAGATATTTAAATATTTTGTACCACTATCCAGTCAGAATTAAAATAATCAACCGACAGTTCTGACATTTTTGCTAGCTGATCTTCAATAATTGTACCTTGGGAAGATATATATTTATTAAAATGATCCTGAACCTTTTCAGCACTCAGGGCTGACTCATAAATAGCCACATTCTGGTATAGACTTTGCCCTCCCAAAACGCTAGATTTATTAATAGAAATTTCTCCATATATGCTATTTTCAAAAACAATAACAACGTGGTGAAGAGAATCTTTTAAAAACAAATTATTTATATTAGTCTGGCTTGTCTTATCTACCCCATTAACGTATATCTTGGATATATTGCTTTTAGATATTGTATTGCTTGACCAAGTAAGGCTACTTGCACTGTACCCGCTTGTAGCAACAGATGTAACCAACCCTCCATTTTGAATAGAATACGGGGTATAAAAAAACTCTATCGATTTTGTTGGGGTTGTCGTATTTATATAAAACGATGAAAGATTTTTTAAGCTGATGCCGTTTCTGTTATCTGTAGAAAGTATTTCATATTTGTTATTGCTTACAGGGATGTCTTGCTGGCTTGCTATATAATTAGAGGAATTTTTTGAATAAATTTTTTGATTATTGTAAAAGCTTATGGATAAAAATTTTAAGGATGGCAGGTACACGCTATCGTCTGATGTTGTAAAATAAACCCTAATATATAAATTTCTTGTTTGACTAAAAGAGCTTAGTGAATACTGAGGTATGGGTTGTCCATTAACGCAAGATTGATAGTCTTGACCATCGATACTTACTGAAACAGAAACTCCGTTATCCCCGTCCCATTCAATTCTTGAAGAGTTTATATCTGGGCCGCTTGGGATTGTGATAAAATCTTCAATAACAATAGACTGGGGGTTTCCGTCTCCCTTTACTACTCCAATAAATTCTTTTTGAGAATTATAGTATAAATTATTATCATTAATAAAATACTGCCAGGATTTGTTTGCTGGGTAGGAATAGGAGTACTTGGCGGATATTGATTTATCATTAAGTTCAAAAAAATTACCCTGGTCTGGGTATACTATTTGAGTAGCACTTAAAGATTTATTATCTAAGTAATGCAATAAAATTTGATCTTTAGTCAAAGAGTTTCTATAAAAAGATACACAATTTAAGAGCATATGGTCTAAACTATTATTAACTGGTCCTGACTTCATTGTGATAGATTCATTTGAAAAAGAAAAGTTAGACAGATCTTTTTCTGCTTCTATTTTTCCATCTATATACAGTATAATTTTATTTTTACTATATACCCCAACTATATGTAAGGATTTTTTTAAAAAAGGAACGGTGTACTCTATAGATTCTGTTCCTATTGAAAATACTATGTTTCCTTTTTTATAAAATAGTCCTATATTATTAGAAGAGTCTCCCACAATTGGTATCTCTAAAGAAGAGGTAGTATTTACCCTAACCCAGCATTCTATAGAAAATTGATCATCGGAAAAATTTTTAGTCGCAATACCATCTATATCTATGTAGGTAATGTCGGCAATTCCAGAAAGTTTTGAAGAGCTTTCTGCACCAATAACTAATGGTAAATTTGTATTATCTACCGATCCAACTATTGATACTTGGTTGTCGAATCCAGAAACATCATCTGTCCCGCTTGGCCAAAAGGCCAGCGGGTTGTCTGATAAAACTCTAAGATTATACGACATGATTAAATTGTACCATCAAGG
>Ga0208091_1000049_pt1 | contig 32333 bp, 68 predicted proteins | sample LakMenEpi26Oct12_FD_150736 | JGI IMG/M metagenome (GOLD analysis project Ga0208091, IMG submission 150736) | Freshwater microbial communities from Lake Mendota, WI - 26OCT2012 deep hole epilimnion (SPAdes) | ecosystem: Environmental > Aquatic > Freshwater > Lake > Epilimnion/Euphotic zone ...
GGGGAGTCGCAGGTATGTCGGGGGAGACAGCGACACTAAATAACTGATTGACCTGAGTAAGTCTGTAAACTGCTCATTATAAATTTAAGGAGCATTATGTTTGAATATAGAGTTAAGCAAGTAATAAAGGTCGTAGACGGAGATACAATTGATGTTGATATTGATTTGGGATTTAGTATATCTTATTCTCAAAGACTAAGGCTTGCTGGCATAGATACTCCAGAGTCTAGGACAACAGACAAACTAGAAAAAAGTTTAGGAATTGAATCAAAAGAGTATCTTAAATCTAAATTCAAAGATGCTAAAGACATAGTGGTTAGAACTGAAAAGCCAGACAGCTCAGAAAAGTATGGTCGCATATTGGGTTGGGTTTATGTTAATGGAGATTCTAAATCACTTAATGAGCAGATGATAGAAGATGGTTATGCATGGGGATACATGGGGGATACAAAGGTTAAAGACTTTTCAATCCTTGCAGATAAGAGAAAAAAGAGCGGTAAGTAATGCCAGTATATGAGTATAAGTGCGAGTGTAACCCAGAAAAAATTGTTTCTAAAGAAAGATCTATAAGAGATGTTGAGCCATCTTACTTATGTAGTGCTTGTGGACTAAGAATGCAAAGACACTTTAGTCAAGTAGGTGTACAGTTTAAGGGAAATGGCTTTTATAAAACCGATAATCCTAAGTAACTAAAAGTATTTAAACAAACATACATGATATAATTTCTATATAACAAAAATTTTGTTATATTGGAGATCCAATTGAGTAGAAAGTTAAAATACTTTTTAGCTAGCCTTTTTGTTACAGGTTGGCTATTTTTTATTGGACCAAGTTATGCTTGGGCAACAGAGCAAGGCGGACAAGAACAGGTAGTAGTAAGCCCAGCGCAACAAGCAGTTAATGAAGCACTTGCAACCGCCACTACAGAGGTTCAGCAAGCCATTACAGCCACTGAAACAGCCTTAGTGGAGGTAACAGAAGCACAAACCGAATATTCTCAAGCTCAACCTATCGTGGCAGAGGTAGCATCAAAAATATCTTTGGCTAATACAGAAATAAGTAATGTTCAAACCGCTATTAATACTATTAACAATGTTGATTTATCTGCTACCCCAATAGATCAAAGTTCTCAAATAGTTCAAGATGCAAAGGCTACAGTAACTACTGCAACTACCGCTATAAATAATATAACAACACAAATAACAGAAGCTCAGACAGCAATATCTGAAGTGGTCACTGCAAAAACAGAAGCCTCTACAGCACAGGCAACTGCTCAAACAGAATTAACTCAGGCAAACCTTGCTATTGATGCTGCTCAAACAGCAGTCAATAATTTACAAGCCACTATTGGAACAACTGTTAACGTTTTGGCTGGAGTAGACGATGCTGGTGTTCAAATGAACCTTCCATTCGGTATGCAAATGGGTGGCACTGTTTATAACAATGTGTTTGTTGGATCAAATGCAACAATAACATTTGGAAATAATGAGGGGCATGTATATTGGGATACACCAGGAGCACCTTCTGTATCTATTGCTGGCTGGGATTGGACTACTTGGAGTACAGGAACTGGAATTACATATTCAACTACTGGAACAAGCCTAGATGTTGCTTGGGACTTAAGACCTTTCCCGCAACAAGATGCTTCTACACAAATGGTTCAAATTAGATTTAATGCTGATGTTAATCCAAATGACGGTGCATGGATGGCAAATGTAACTGCTGTAGGTCCAATACCAAACGGTGCTAGATTTAATTATAGAGAAACAACAAATGGCGCTATCACACCAATTACAGATACAAATTCTGGAACTGGATTTTCTGGACAAATAGGTCAGGGTTCAGCATTTACTCCATATGTAGACCCAAACACTTCAACAGTTCAGGCAGCAGTAGATGCAGCAAACGCAACAATTACTCAACTAAACCAAAGCCTTTCTCCAGTTGTTGCACAAAATACAACAAACACTTCTAATGTAAATGCAATCAACACAGCATCTTTAACTAATACCGTAAACTTAGCGGTATCAACAAATACTTCTTTGCAATCAACACTAAACACTAAAGCAGGTCAATTAACATCTGCCATCAATAATAACATTCCTACTCCCGCTCCAGTACTTGCGGAACCAATTATTGCTGGCACCACTGTAACAATTACACCTGAGTTACCAGCAGGATACACAGCAAACACTTGGTTTTATCAAGTAGTAACAGATGATCCAACAGCAGAAAATCCTTATGCTGGGGGAACATATAATACAAATGGTGCACCAGCATCTATTCAATTAACTGGTTTAACAGAAGGCGCTACATATACAGTTAGAGTTGCTAATTGGTCTGGACCAGTAAGTCAATATACCGAGACTGTTATTTCTGTACCCGCACCACAAGGCTCCAATTTAACTACTGGTGGCAATAGTTCCTCAATAGACACAACTCCAGTTGATACAGAACCCGTATATACAGAGCCAGTTGATACAACTCCTGTAGACACAGAACCTGTAGACACAGAACCTGTAGACACAGAACCTGTAGACACAGAACCTGTAGACACAGAACCTGTAGACACAGAACCTGTAGACACAGAACCAATTGATACAGAGCCTGTAGATACAGAGCCAGTTGATACTCCTGCAGAAGAATCAGAGGCTGTATTTGAAGAAAGTGAAGTTTCTATTGAAGAGATATCCGAAAGCGGTGCAAATCTTTCTGTAGAAGATATTCAAGAAGTTGTTACTGATTTAATTAGCGATAGCAGTTTAGATGCATCTGAAATCTCTGCCGTACTAGAAGCAATTGCTGAAGGCGGAGAAGTATCTGCAGAGATTGCTGCTGAAGTATCTGAATCTTTATCAGAGGGCGGATTAACAGAAGCAGAAGCAGAATTTATTACAGAAATGCTTTCTGCAGATGGAGAAATAACAACTGCAGAAGTTGTTAATTTATCAGAGGCATTAAGCGAAGACGGTAAGTTTACTTTAGCAGAAAAAGATTTAGTTGCAGACGTATTAGTGTCATCAGCAGAGGGAGCACCAGTAACTGCTGCAAACATAGAATCGGCGGGACTTGAATATCGTGATCTTCCACCTACAATTCCAGTAGAGGTAAGAGAAGATGTAAACGGAAACCCCGTAGTAATTCAAGCAGAGGTAGCATCTGCACTGCTTGTATTAGAAAGTCCAGCAGCTTTAGCAAATGCAATAGCCAGCTGTTTCAACCCAGATGAAGCAATTGAAGGATTAACGGAAGAGCAAAAATGTGAATTAGGCAAGGCACTGATTAATATAGGTGCCGACATGTCTATACCAGAACGTGAAAAAGCAGAAGATATAGTAGTTGTAACAATAATAGCTGGTCAGATAGTTCTTGGCACAGCATATAGAAGGAAGGTATAATATGAATATGAACTGGTTAAAAAAATGGGGCTTTGCGGCCCTAAATGAAAACTTTACATTCCTAGGATTTTTTGTAGCCTGGGTAGTACTTGAGGGCAGCGCAAAAACAGTAGTAGGCTATGTAACTATAGCCTCAGTAGCCCTATGGTTTTTAACCATTGGAATAAGAGAAAAGTCAGAAAAAGACGAATAAATGATATAATTGGGATATGAAAAAATTAATTCCCATTGCTTTATTTGGCTTAATAATGCTATCATTATCTGGATGCGGGTATGACGGTCATTATCGTTATCCATGTCAAGATCCAGTAAATTGGGAAAGTTCAGAATGCAAACCACCCATCTGCACAGCTAACGGAGCTTGTCCAGAAGACTTAGTAGATATGAAGGAACAAATAAATGGCTAAAGAAAGATTATCACCACAAGATTTAGACGCAAGACTTAAATTTATTTTAGGTATAACTCTAGGATCAATTCTATTTATTACAGCAACAGGAATCATGTATGCGTTAATATTTGTCACACAGCCAGTTACTGGTCAATCAGAAAACGACAAGATGTTTTTCAATGTTCTAGGTAGCGTTGCAACATTTATTACAGGAACTCTTGCTGGTTTACTAATTGGATCATCTGGAGCAAAAGATGTGATGGCAGCACAAATTGCTAATAAAGAAGTTGACGCAAAAAATACACAAGCAGACAAAAAATTAGAATCAGAAATTGATGAAGCAAAAGCACGTAGATTAAACAAGCCTGATGGTGCTATGCCAGAGGAACAACCAGTAGACACAGATTGGGACAAATAATGTCTAAAGATTCCACAAAAAAAACTTTATTAAAAACATTAAGTTGGGAAACTTTTCACCTTGTAGGTGTTGCTGGAGTTATTTATTTATTTACTCGTGAGTGGGAATACGCAAGCCTTGGAGCACTGATATATATAGGTTGGGAAGCCCTTGGATATTTTATTCACGAAAGAGTATGGGCAAAATTTGGGAGTAAGGTAAAATAATGTCAGATAAAGGAACAGCAGAGAAGCTTGTTGAAGTAGCACTTGCTGAAGTTGGATACATTGAAGGACCAAAAGATAATGAAACTAAGTATGGTAAATATACAAAAGCAGACTTTCAGCCATGGTGTGGATCATTTGTTAACTGGTGTGGAAATGAAGCAGGAGTAAAAATCCCCAATACAGTTTATACCCCAGGTGGCGCAGCCGCATTTAAAAAAGCTGGGCAATGGATTGATACAGATATCGCAGACCCAGAAGCAGGAGATATTGCATATTTTGATTTCCCATCAGATGGCGTAGACAGAATTTCTCACGTTGGTATTGTTGTAAAAGACAATGAAGACGGAACCGTTTGGTGCGTAGAAGGAAATACATCTGGAGATGCTAAGGGCAGCCAGCGAAATGGTGGGGAATGCTGTAAAAAACTTCGTGCCTATAAGAAAAATAAAAAAGGAATTCTTGTATCTATTGTAGGATTTGGTCGACCTAAATTTGAAGGAACATCAAGCAATAAAACAAAAGAAAAATCTTCTAAATCCGTTGTCAAAAAATGCCCAACTTGTGGCAAATAATATATGACAAAAAGTAAAAAAAGGATTGACAAACACTCATTAACTACTGTACAATTAGACTAGTAATTAAATAAACGGAGTGTAATTGAAGTCATATTTAGAGCAATCGCAAAACTTAAAGCAGAAACACTCTGTTTGGATATCTAATAAAATTGAGCCTATGGTAGAAAACCATCCAACATGGATGATACCAGGTCACGAAGACAGTAAAGCAGAATATAGAAAAAATAACTATAGCTTAAGGTGTGACGATTTTGTTTTAGGTCAGCCAGAAGAAATCATTTTTGCGGGTTGCGAAAGAACTATTCCTATGGATATAAAAGAAGAAGATGGTTGGGCATACAAAATATTCAAAGATTTTGGAGCAGAAACTTTTGCTAACCTATCTTATCCTGGAGCTTCTGTACATAAAATAGTTCCAAATTTGTATAAGTATTTTAAAAGTATTGGTAACCCAAAAAACATCTGTTTGCTAGCCCCAGAAATGATAAGAGATTTAGGGTTTTGGGAAGAACACCAGATATATAAGCCAAAAATATTTTACCAGTACAGGCCAGAAGTAAATGAAGGAAAAGAGCATAACATAGCAAGCGTTCCTAACAACTTGCCAATGCAACTTTTAGCTATTCGATATCTTCATACGATGAGAGCATTTGAACAATATTGTGATCAAGTTGGAATAAATTTAGTTTGGACTTCTTGGTGTGGAGAAACTAATAAATTTTTAAACGAACATGATTTTAAATTCTTTGTAAATTCTAAAGATGAGCTGTATAACCAGCAAAATATATATGATTTTTTCTCAAATAATTTAATAAAAAAGGAGAACAAATGAGCTTAGATGCCAAAACATGGGAACCGTATAAAACAAATTACAAAAAGATAGGACAAGACCCATCAAATATTATTATAATAGAAGACTTTTTAGAAAAACCAGATCGTGAACTTATCCTTCAGTACCTAAATCAGTACAAAGATGACGCAAACTTTTCTGGTGGTAAAGATATAAGATTTTCTCGTGTAAAGCAAGAAAACAGAACAATTTATGCTTTACAGAATAAGTATCAGGACAAGATCTATGCAGAGATTAAAAAACATTACATGGATAAGTACGACATAGAGGTTTCACCAGAGCCATGGAATTCATTGCACTTTGTTAAATGGAGAGTTGGAATGGCTTCAGCTTTACACACAGATTGCTTGCACCCAAACGGGGAGCCAGTAGAAAAATCTTCTTACTATAAATTAAATATTGCAGGACTAATGTACCCTGGTGAAGACTATGAGGGCGGAAGAATTGTATTTCCTGCTTACGGAGTGGACATAAAGCCAAAGCCTGGGACACTAATACTTTTCCCAACCGTGTACCAGCATGAAGTTACCAAGGTTACATCAGGAGTTAGATACACAATGCCTATATGGTATACATTTTCTTTTGCAAATAAAGACAATGAAAATATTTTAAAAGATTTAGGACAAACAGTTTTAAATAAATATGACTTTAATGACTCAAAGGGATTATGGATAAATCCTGGAGATCCAGATAAACACTTGGATACCTACTGATGAAAAATAATAGAATTATAAATGATTTTTTTTCTGAATCTCAAATAAATAAAATTTATGATTATGTTAACTCATGCCCTATTGAAAAAATTGTTAATAATAAAAGAGTAGGTCAGCAGCTGTATTATATTCCCGCTTTTGATATGAGAGAATCTGGGGATTCCGATTTATGGGACACTGTAGAAAAAAAAGCATTTGAAAATTCTGGTAAAAATTTAAAAATATTAGGAATTCAATTTTGTAGATATACCTTAGACACGGGAGTTAACCCATCTTTAAGTCCACACTATGACGTAGCGTTTGATAAAGAGGTCTTAACGTTAGACGTGCAGCTTAAAAAATTTATTGTCGGGGACTGGCCAATTGTTGTTGAAAAAGAAAAATATATACTTCAAGATAATCAAGCGCTAATTTTTTCTGGAACTCATGAAGTTCATTGGAGAGAAAAAAGAACTTTTGCTAAAGGAGAATATTTAGACATGATATTCGCACACCTATGCGATCCAGATTCAGATGACATTAAGGATTCTCATAAAACTAACATGAAAATTAAGTCTAACTATTACTTAAAAATGTGGGAAATAGAAAGAGCATAATGTTATTTTTAAACGAAAAAGGAATTGATGTTTTTTTTAAAAAATTTAATTCTAGATCTAATAAAGGTTTTTGGAACAACTATACCGTAAATATTTGGAAAAAAAATATTAACGGGTGGGGCAGTAAAAAAGGAATGTACCTTAATGACTCTTGGGGTATTGTTGATAAAGTTCCTGTATCTAAAAATGGAATGTGGGTGATCAAGAAAGATTATGTCAAATATTTTAAATAGTCTTGGAATAGATAAAGAAGATTTAAACTGGTGGCACTTAGGTGCTTGTAGGGGTATGGAAACTAATTTATTTTATGAAAAATATGAGATTGATTACAATATTGCAAAAAATATTGATGAGGCATGTCTGTCGTGCCCAGTAATAAAAATGTGCTACGATTACGCAATAAAAAATAATGAGCATGGAGTTTGGGGTGGAGTTTATTTAAATTCTGGGTCTGTAGATAAGACAAAAAATACCCACAAGACTAAAGAAATTTGGAAAAAGCTTAAGGCAAAACATGTCTGATAAAAATTTCTTTAAATATGGAATAAATCAGTGGACGGGTGAGCCAAACAAGCCAGTCTTTTATACAGAAGAAATGAAAAAAGCGGTTCATAGCATTAAAAGGCCATCAATGCTGCTAATGGACATAGTTAAATATCCAGATTTCTTGGCGCTAAGGCTATACGAAGATAATTTTTTACAATTTGACGGGATCAAAAAAGAAATAGTTATTGATTATGTATCAAAAATAAAGAAGATTATAGAGTCTTACGGAGTAAGATGCGAGCTGGAAGGCAAACAAAGTGCAAACATTATGTAAAAATTTAAGTTTGATTTATATAGAAAATTTCTATATAAATAAAAAAGGAGGGGAATAAAATGGAAAAAATCCTTTGTTATTCATGCAATAAAAGTAAAAACAATTTGGTGGTAAGAAAATCTATTCTTCTTCCTATTAATTTGTTTATTTGTGAGACCTGTATAGCTTCAAAATTTGAACCTAGATGGGTTATAATTTTATCTGGTCGTCAAAACGGACTAGATCATATTAAGGAATACATCTTAAAAAAGAGATATATTGGAAAAGAAATTGCAGCGACAGAAGTTATTGTTTAGGTTAATTTAAGTGATATAATTATGTATAGTGAATTCATTTAACATTAGCCAAATAACATTAGCTCTCCTAGCAGCATTAGTATCAGGAGTTGGAACTGCCCTTATTGCAAGTCTTAGGGACATTAAAAAAGATAAAATTAGACGGCAAGAAAGAGCAGAAGATCACTTAAAATTAGAAATAAAAGACCTTAAAATTGAGTTATACAAAATAGAAAAAGAATTAACTGAATGGAAAGATAAATATTATAAGGCCATAGAAGAGTTAATTTTATTAAAATCTGAATTAGATCAGGCATTATTTGAGCTAGAATCGATATCCCCTCACAAACTGGACACATAATTTTACATTTAGTATACTTTTAGACATGACTGCAATCGTAGCCCTAATCCATGAAAATAAAGTCCTCCTAGGTGGGGACTCCGCAGCATCTGATGAAAAAACAGGATTAATATTTCAAAGAGTAGACCCAAAAGTTTTTAAAGTAGGTCAATTTGGAATTGGGTTTGTAGACAGTTTCAGGATGGGTCAAATTTTACAATATAGTTGGACCCCGCCAATTTACAAACCTAACGTTGGGTTTAAAAATTTAGATAAGTTTATGAGAACTAAGTTTGTAGAATCAATAAAAGAGTTGTTTAAAGAGCATGGCTATGGTAATCAAAATCCAGGTTCTACGGAAGATGGTGATGAAGGAGGAGTATTTATTATTGCTGTTCAAGGTGCTGGTAGAATTTTTGTAATGGATACAGATTTTCATATTGGGGAAGCCGATGTTCCTTACATGGCAGAAGGAGCGGGACAAGAAATATCTTTAGGATCATTTTATTCAACTCCAGCCATTAAGACTCCACGTAAAAGAGTAAGGCTAGCACTAGAAGCCGCTGCAAAATTTAATATGTCGGTAAGACCACCCTTTACAATAATTGAAGTTTAGAGTATAATAAACTGTATGGACATTAACGAATTGAATCCAAAAGATTATAGTAGTGCCATGGATTTACGAGGATACCCTACACATGTTTGCCCTTGTGGTTGCTTTGTTTGGAACCTTAAAGTAGTTTTTGTTGATTACGACATTGCAACTTACTTTTTAGATATGCAATGTTCAGCTTGTGGAAGTCTGGCAACTGCTCCCACCCCTATAGATAAGGATAAGATTTAATGAGAAAAAGCGAAAGAATTCGATTGCTAGAACTTCAATTAATCAAAATTGAGTTTGAGATAGATCTTTTAAACAACATGCTGATAACTTTATTAGAGGCAAACAACCTAGCACAACCAGAACTAGACGCTGGAAAGTGGTACAAGAGGAGATTAGACAAAAACTCTTGACAGGATTTTAGTATTTTAGTACAATATAGAAATGAATAAAAAAATAATAAGAGCGCTAGTCGCTGTAACTCTTTCTGCCTCCACCTTAATTCAGGTGGCACCTACGGCACAAGCAAACACTGTGCCCGCAATAGCAATTCTAGATACCGCTTTAAACAGCTCTCTGCCAATTTTTAAAGACAAGGTTGTGCATGAAGTATGTATCATGGAATGGAATAGTTGTCCAAACGGAAAATCATTTATGGAAGGTCCTGGATCCGCACAGCTTCCAGTAGATATTATGTCTGCAGGTGGATTTGATCATGGAACTCAAATGGCTTCTGTTTCTGTAACTATAAATCCAAACGTTAAGATAGTTTTTATTAGGATTATTGGTAATGTTCCTGGAACATCTCAAAGACAAGATGCTGGTTTCAATACTGTGTCCAAAGCTCTTGAATGGGTTAATTTAAACGCTGAAAAGTTTAACATTAAAAGCGTTGCCATGGCTCAAGCAAATTATTCTTTGGTAGCAAATCCTCAAGTAAATTACTGTCCTTCAGATAATTCAGTAACACCTTCAATAAAAAACCTGCTCTTAAAGCAAGTACCAGTATTTTTTGCAGCAGGAAATAATAGAGACTATAAAAGAATTGCTTGGCCGTCATGTATTGCAGAGTCTGTTTCTGTTTCCATGTCAGATCAATATGGAGAACTAAGTAATTTTTCTAACTACGATGCCAAACTGTTAGATTTTTACGCTTTAGGAGCAATGCCGATTACAAATCCAAACGGATCAATAAAAAATGGATCAGGATCCTCTATTTCAGCAATCGTTGCTGGAACAGTTTGGGCTGGCGCTGTTTTAAATAACCCTAAGTCTAATTACAATGAAATTATGCAATCTATTGTGTGTAATTCTAAGTTTACTAAAGGCGCAAGAGGACAACAAGGTAACGTTATCCCAACAAGCCCAATTCGTGTTGGAACTTGCCAAGGAACTGGCACCAGCGCACCAGTAGTAACACCAGTAACACCAGTAGTCCCAGCGGGACCAACAAAGCAACAACTGTTAGATTCAATAAATAAATCATTTAATGATGAAATTATTAGAATAGAAAAAGAGCATCAGCTTGCTTTAATTAATCTAAATGAGTCTAAGAGTAAACTAATCCTAGACACTAAAGCAAAATATACAAAGATGGTGTCTGACCTTGGATAAGATTACCGTATTAGAGGAAATTATCAAAGAAATTGGTGAGGAGTTGTACCAGAAATGGTACAACGCCCTTGCTATTGAAGATAGAACAGAAGAGGCATCTAAAGCAATGGCACAAAATTCTGGAGAAACCGCATTTTGGGTAATTCAAACATTTATGTCAAAGTTTAACGAAGCAGCGGAAGATCTTAAGGATAAGTAATGCCTTTTGTTCCTGGGCCATCTAACATTAAGGGAGTTCAACACTACCCAATACCCCAAGAACAAATTGAGTCTGCAGTACTAATAGATCAATCCCAGCTTAATAAATCAAAGCTTTTTTCAAATAGAGAAACATATATTAAAACTTTGCCACAAGGTTTGGATTATATGGAAATTGGTGTTGCCTGGGGTTATTATTCAAAAATAATTGCAGAAACTTTAAGCCCTTCTTCTATATACTTACTAGATACATATGATCAAGATCAGCTTTGTTGGTCTGAGAGAAAATTTGGTAGTTGCCAGTGCTTTCCTAAACATATTCAAACTTATGACAAAGACAGTCATGAAAGTTTTATAAAAAAAGAATTTTCAAAATATAAAAATGTTCATGTAATTGCTGGAGATGCCTTAAGAACATCTAAAGAAATAGATAAAAAGTTTGATTATATATATATTGATATAGTTAACGATAGAAAAAAAATTCAAGAACTTTTAGAAATTGTTAAAAATCTTGTTAAGCCAGGTGGTATAATAGGATTAAATGATTATTTAATATATGATGGAATTATTGAAGACGGCAAATATGGAACCTATCAATCAGTAAATGAGTTTTTATTCTTAAACAAAGAATGGTCAGTAGATGGCATTGCTTTGCACCCATTAGGATTTTATGATATATACTTAAGAAAAGAAAATTATCTATGATAAATAAAAAATACTCAAAAATAAATCCTTCTTATTTTTTAGAAAACCTAGATAATAAAGGACTTCAATCTTCACTTTTGAATTCGTTATTTAGAAATGAATTTGATCAAACTTGGTCTTTAAATGATCCGTACAAAAGCATGAATGTAGGAAACAGGGAATTTACGGTTGCACCAACCGAAGCCCGTCTTCCCGATAACTTTAAAGACGACGGCTCAGTAATTTATAAATACAATAGTGATTGGTACAGGTCAGATGATTTTAATAAAAATCAAACTTCTAAATTTCATATAGTATTTAACGGATGCTCGGAAACAGAGGGCATTGGGGGAAACATAGAGGATTCTTGGGGAAAAATTTTACACACAAAATTTTCTAAAAAATATGATGTTGGAAATTTTTATAATTTAGGTAGGGCTGGTTCTGGTTGGCACCAGGTCATTTTAGATTTTTTTGTTTACGAAGAAAAGTACGGGACACCGACACATTATTTTGTTTTGTTGCCAAACATAGGCAGAAATTTTTTTTGGTCAGAAAACAATTTAGGGGGCTGGTATTACCACCAAAAATATGTAGATAGAGAAAAAGTTTCAGTTTTTTCTAATCAAAAAAGTCTAATTTCTATAGAGGATCAAAAAAATGATTTAATGGATTTTATGATTTCTTGGAAAATTTTTGAAAAATACTGTGATTCAAAAAACATTAAGCTTTTAGCTTCAAGCTGGGACCTTGCTGAGCTTGAAAATATATGCTTTATGGGTCAAAACAAATCAGTTTTTAAAATGAATGAGGAAGACGCAGAAAACTTTTTTATAAAAAATAAAGAAACTTTATCTTTGGAAAAAAGAGATAAGCATAAAGGAAGATCTTTTCATGAATGGTGGGCTCTTGAATTTGAAAAAGAAGCAGAAAAAAGGTGGGGTCAGTGGTGAATATTTTTAAAATAATTAAACTGTGGCTAATTAAAAGAAAAATAAAAAAAGCTCTTAACAAAAAAGAAAGGTTTATATACTGATGGGTAATAAATTTAAAAACGTTTCTGACTGGTACGAGTACGGACTTGAAAAAAACTGGGTGACTAAAATATTTTGTGATACCCATGAGGGGCCACCACTTACGGATGCTGAAATGATTGACTGGGATGAAGGTAACGATCCCTGCAGCTTTCATGTTAAATTCATAGATGAATAAAAGCGACATTTGGTTGACTTAAACGTTTATATCTATAGGGTATAATATATATGTCCTATACAGTAAAGGATTCCATGCCGACAACGGGGTGGAAAAAAAGGAGAAATAAAATAAATGAACTCATTTAAAAAAATATCGCTAATCATCGCTGCAGCCCTGACTAGCACAATGCTTGTAGCGCCAGCAGCTAGCGCTAACGCTGGAACTGTCACGCTAACAGTGGCGGGAACTGCAGCAACGGGTGGAACAGTAGTAACAACTCCTGTGTCACTACCAGTACCAGCAGATAACAGCGTAGATGCAGCAGATGCATTAAAGATTGCTGTGACATCAGTAGACACTGGAACAGTAGTAACAGCAGTTGCAGTAAATGCAACTATTGTACCTGCTCTTGCAGCAACTGGTTCAGCAGTAACAGCATCATCTGGAACATCCACACTATCAATTGCAACAGGAACTGGAACAGCGGCAGACTTTTATGTATATACTAAAAGTACAGCAGTAGGTTCGGTATCTATTACTCGTGCAGGAACAACAACAGTTTATTATGTACAAGGTACCGCAGGTGCTTTGAACTCAATTACTTTGTCTGCTCCATCATCAGCAGCAGCAGGTACGTCACAAGTTCTTAAGGTATCTGGATACGATGTATTTGGAAATCTAAAGAGTGGAGCCACAATTAATACTTTGGTTTCAAGCTCTGGAACAGCGCTATCAACAGCACTAACAACTGATTCAGCAACAGCAACACTTGGAACAAAAGAGCAGACAGTAACAATGCCTGCTACTGGTTCAGTAACAGTAGTTGCATATGCAACAGTAGCAACAGCCGTAACAGGCTTAGCAGCACCAATAGGTTCTGTAAGCGCTACAATTGTAGTACGTGATGTTGTATCAGAGCTTGCGGTAGTTAACGCAGCTTTGGCAGCAGAAAGAGCGGCTCGTGCAGCAGACAAGATTGCATCAGATAAGGCGCTTGCAGATGCAAAGGCTTCATCAGATTCAGCAACAGCAACTTTAAAGGCAGAGAACGAAGCCCTAAAAAAGACTATTGCAGATCTAAAGACAAAGTTCAACGCTTTGGCTAAAAAGTGGAACGCAAAGTTTCCTAAGCTAAAGGTTAATTGGATTAAGTAATTAATCTAATTATAAAGGGGCAGGGCGTAAGCCTTGCCCCTTTAGCTATTAAATGGTAAAATTGGGTAACATGGAAAATAAATTTTTATACGAAACCGTCCAGTCTCAATTAATTAAAGATTTTTTAGATGAAGATACTAGAAAAAATTTGATAAAATGGGTTGATTCAAAATGGGAAAGTCTATATTATGACAAAAAAAATACAGATAAAAAATATCGTAAACATTTAGAAGATCAAAAAATTCGTCAAAAAAGTAACAAACATGAACCTTTTAACAACGATTATTTTCAAGTAATAAAGTTAGAAAAACAAGCTGGTAAGACTTTTTTGAACTTAAGTCCTGAAACTTTTCCAAAAGAATTTTGGGAAAAAGCAGAAGAACATGCAAAAAAAATTAATCCAAATTGTGAATTTGAATATGTTTCTATAGTTAAATACTCTGCTGAATTTGGTGAGCCCATGCTCAGACCACACTTTGATACTCCAAGCAAAGCTGTATTTATTTTAGATTATCAGTTAGACGGAAATACAAAGTGGCCTATATCGGTAAAGCTAGAAGAATTTATTTTAGAAAATAATGAATGTTTAGTTTTTGATAACAATTTAGCAATACATTGGCGAGTTCCTCAAAAATTTAAAGAAGGTGAGTATTTAACTATGCTTTTTTATAGTTTTAAGGATGAAAATAAAGTAATTCCTACTTTAGAAGGTCAGGCTGAAGAGATCAATATGTATTTTAAACAGTATATAGATAGGTATAATAAGGTTTTTGGAGATTCAAAAGAAGAGGATAAAGTTAGCCATCACACCGAAAAGCTTGCTGATCTATTTAGATGGGCAGTAGAAAGGGATAAATTAAAAAAACAATGACCTGCAGCACAAAAGACTGTCAAAATAATGCTTCTAGAATAACAAAAGACGGATATTTCTGTGAATCTTGCTATATAAAATTTTACAAATCTTAATCAACTAAATGCTATAATAAGGTGATAGATGGACCTATATTCCCATCTAAATACAAACTATAGGAGAAACAAAATGTCAGATGGAAAAGATTTAACAGGTTTTAACGAGGTTAAGCCAGTAACAAACACATCATGGAATGGTGAGCAATATGCTGCAGATCCTGCATCAGCCTTCCCATCAACAGATAAGTCAACACAAGACGGATCTGGTGTTGGAAACAACGGTAAGTAATCGTGTCAGATAACCTAAGTATAAATGAACCAACAGCAGAGCAACTAGCAGCTGCTACAGCAGCATTGGCAGCTGGTCCGCAGCCAACAGCACCAGTTGTTGAAGCGCCAGTTGTTGAAGCACCAGCGCCAGTTGTTGAAGCACCAGCGCCAGTTGTTGAAGCACCAGCACAATCAGCAGTACCAGTAGTAGACGAAAAAGTAGATTTCTGGGCAAACTCTTGGTTTAGCAGGAACAAACAATAATGTGTATTGAATGCGGATGCGAATCAGTTGGAAGCGAAACAGGAATTGTTTCTGCTCCAGTTATAGATGTTTCAAGAGATGGTGAATCAGGTTTAACATTAGACATGACTTCAACACCAGAGCAGACAAGGCAATTTATTAATGGCAAATAAAGAACAAAAGGGTAACGTTAATAAGAAAAAAGAGCCAAAGATGACTCTTAAAGAAAAGCGTGCTGTAAAACAAAAAAAGAAAAATTCTAAATGAGCAGTTTTTATTTTTGGCATTCATTGGTAATTGGGCTATTAATGATTTCTTCATTTTTTTGGGGAAAATCTTATTCCAGGAATAAAGTAAATAAAAATGTCTAACACAGAAAATATTCCAGCGAGTGAGTCTAACAATTCAGCCGTAACTTCTAGCAACGTTGCAAGAAAAAATCCTACACAAGGAAGACCTAAGCCTAATTATTCTAAAACATCTCTTAGGGTTGATAGAAACAGGCATGGAATAAGAAGAGAAACGATTCTAGGATTAAGCAAGCCTACAAAACGACCTAAGAAAGTTTAACTTAAGGAGAGCTACTTTGAACTCTGCTGAAGCTTTATCTTTAAACCCAATGGTAGCGATACCAGCGGCAAAAATGGATGAGTTTTATAAAAACGGATTTTCTAAAGAAAGAATTTTTCATGGGAACGGTTCTGGATTTGGTGGTTCGTTTACTTGCACCAATGACATATCAGAATACACCACGTCAGATTTTTTTACACAAGTTGGCAAACAATTCAAAGTAATGCTTAGATTATCTAGCACTTCTTCACAACATGGAACATCTGAAACCTACAGGGATACAAGAGGGTATTCAATTAGACTTGAATCAGAGCAGGACGGAATTTTTGATATTGTTGGTTTAAATGTTCCCATTCAGTATGTGGTTGATAGAAAAGAAATTAAAAAATTTCATAGTTCTCAACAAGTTAATTATGCATCTGGCATGTTTGAAAACAATGAAAGATGGAACTGGTTTGGACAAAATCCTGCATCAACTCATAACATATTAATGACTTGGGGAGATCGTGGCATTCCTAAAACATGGAGAAACATGAATGGATATGGAGTAAACACTTTTTCCTTCATTAATTCAGAAAAAGAAAGATATTGGGTTAAATTTCATTTTAAAACAATGCAAGGAAATGAATATATGTCAGACGATGAAGCCCAGCGATTATCTTTAAATTACCCTCATTATTACACTAGAGATTTTTATGAATCTATTAGAAATAATAATTTTCCAAAATGGAAAATGTATGCACAAGTAATTCCAACTAACAACGATGAATTATTTGATTTCAATATATTTAGAATGAATAATATTTGGCCACACAGAGAATTCCCATTAATAGAATTAGGAATTGTGGAAATAAACAATTGTGATTATCATCAATGGTTAGAGATTGAAAAAATGGCATGGTCTCCTTCTAACGTTACCCAAGGAATAGGTCTTTCCCCAGACGGTGGGCTTCTGGATAGAATTACAACTTATCCTTTAGTTCAAAAAAGTAGACTTAACGGTTTAGACATAAATCCAATATCAAAACATGTTGCTAAAGAGCTAACTACTTTTGTGAACGGAAAGCTGTGGTATAAGTATGAAGAAGAAAAAACTAATAATAGTATATACAGATTTGCCAAAAACTTTTATAACATGATTGATGCTGAAGCTAAAGATAGGCTATCAAAAAATTTACACGTAGCTTTGTCTGTGGTAAGTCCAAGAATTGTAGAGCCTTTACTGCAAAACTTCAAACAGGTAGATCAAAGACTATATGAAGACTTAATAGATCTTAGAAAAAATAATAATTTATGAAAATAAAATTTTTTAAAAATTTAACATGTTTATGTATAGGACACAAGCCAATGGAGTCATCATGCCCATTTACAGGAAAAACTTATTTAGTTTGCTTAAGATGCGAAAAGACACAGGTAATTGAATAAAATTAAGAATTTTATTATTTTCATATACTTAGTGTTTTTGTCTGTAATTAGTCTTGCTATAAAAAAATATCAAAAAATATTAATTAACAGACGCTGATTCTTTTTGTAAAAATAGATCCATGTTCCCAGCGCCATTTAAAGCAATAGATATCACCTGCCAGTTAGGAAATTTACTTAAGAAAAAACTGGTAGCCTGCATTGTTCCATAAGAAACGTCTTGCCACCTTGAATTATTAAATATTTCTTCTGTAAAAATTCCGTTAATCATATAGTCGTTAACTCCAATAAATCCACCCAATTTAATCAACGGCTCAGCAGAAAGTAATTCTTTTAAAATATTTGAATAATCATGATTTGAGTCTAAGTATATAAAATCAAATAAATAATCATCTGATCCCCAAGAAGAATTTTTTGATAAAGTTTTTTGATAATTAGCTAAACCTTGAAAGCCTTTAGAGCATTTTATTTCAACATTTTTATATTCTTTAAATCTTTCTCTGACCCAGTATTCATGAGTTTTTGAGTTAAACCTCTTTTCAGAATTTGTTTCTTTTCCGTAAATTCCCGCATCTTCTTGGCCAAATATGTCAACTAAAAGTAAGTATTCTGGGTTATGTTCTTTTAGCATGTGATAAGCAAAATCCCCAGCCAGCGTACCAATTTCAACAATTCTTGATTTTTGTTTTAAATTTTCTAATAAAAAATCTTCTCTTGTAGAATATACATTTGTTTTTTTTAATTGGTTTTTAGATATAGGCGCAAAAAATCTAGAAGAGGGGCTTTTTTTTTCTTCATTATTCATTTACATATTGTACCATTTATGATATAATCAATTATATGAAAAAAGAAGAATTTAGAAAATTTGACTTCAAGTTTATTGCAAATTTTGATATAAAAAAATTGTCTAAAAAAGTTTCAGAGCTTCCGAAAGAAGATTTTGATGGCACCAAGATAAATTCTTTTCTTTGGAATCCTACTTATCAAATTGCAGAAGTTGGTTTTGGAGATTTATCTCTTTTAATAAAAATAGCTATTTTAACAAAGAAACCGTTAAAGCCAAAAGTTATTAGCAAAGACAAAGAATTATGGGAATTGGTAAAACCAATTGTAAGATATTTAGAAAAAATTAACCCTGGAAAAATACACGGGACAATTGTTCTTTCTAATTTGAGATCTCTGCACTCAATCCCAGAGCACAGAGATTATAAACATGACAGCGTTGACGTTGATTTTTTAAATTTTTCAAACAAAACAAGAAGGTATCATTTAGCTTTAACAACTAACGAACATTCATTTTTTACAAATGGGAATACAACAATAAACATGAAGGCGGGAGAATGCTGGGAGATTAACAAAGGCAATACCCACTCTGTTAAAAATGAAGGAACTACAGACAGAATACATTTGATTATTGACCTAGTGCCAGAAAGTATATAATGAAAGCAATAGTAGTAAAAAAATTTGGTGGACCAGATTCAATGTTGTTCGAGGAAGTACCAGATTTAAAAGAAATTCCAGGACACACCTTAATTGATGTAAAAGAAATTGGAATAAATTTTGCAGACACGCATCAAATTAAAAATACATATTTAATGACATCAAAAACTCCTTTTATTCCTGGAGCTGAGGCTGCTGGGTTTGATAAAGATAAAAGAAGAGTAATCGGCATCTCCCCAATGGGAAGCTATGCAACTAAAGCTAACTTGTGGAAAAATCTAACATTAGAAATTCCAGATTCAATTTCATTTTCTCAAGCTTTACATGTTTTTATACAAGGAGCTTCTGCTTGGCATTTAATTAATAGTGTGGGAAACGTTAATAGTGGGGAAAAGGTTTTAATATATTCTGGCGGCAGCGGGGTTGGGTCAATTGCGATACAGCTGGCTAAAATGCTTAACGCTGAAGTCTATTCTACATCTACAAAAAATTCCGTTATTGAAATTTTTAACAAAATGGGAGTTAAAACTGACACACATAATAAAAAATTTGATGTAATCTTAAACATGTCTGGGTCAGACATCGGAAAGGATTTAGCCTTATTAAACAATTTTGGTAGGCTTGTAGTGTACGGCATGGCAGATGAAAATTTTACTAATATTAATTTGATTGACCCTAAAATTTTAATGAATGGGTCTAAAACTGTTTCTGGATTTTGGCTACACAATTGTTTTGAGGATCCATCTAAGTTTATTGATATTGTAAAATCTTTATTTGTTTTAGTTCAGGATGGATTGCTAAATACATATACAGACTTCAAATACCCCCTTAAAGATGCAACTAAAGCTCATTATGATATACTTAGCAGGAAGACCTACGGCAAAGTAATCTTAGATTCTTCTATTGACTAAGGTTGATTTTTAATATATAATTAGGGTAGGTCAGAATTTAAAGGAGATTTAATTTATGTTAAAAGTAGGAGATAATGCGCCAGGATTTGAACGGCTAAATCAGAATTCCAGCGAAGAAACAGTTGTTATTTTTATGGGAAAAGTTGCTAGGCCTAATTCAAATGAGAAGAGCAAGTCTTTGGTGACAATGATTACTGAAAACACCGTTAAAGATACAAAAATTTGTTTAGTTTGGGACAACAATGAAGAAGATGTTCAAGCATTCAAAGCAACTGTTCCAGGACTAATAGGATTAAGCAATGTATGTGATGTTTATGATGTAGAACAAACCATTCAAAAAGATTGGCAAGTTATAGAATCAGAAAATGAAGAGGAATCTATTGGATTTGTCGATGCCTTAGTAAAAGATGGTAAAATTACTTGGATACAAAATAATAAAACGTTTTATGAACTTTCATTATTGCTAAGAGGTTGGAGACCCTAGTTGAACCCTACCGAAGTTGAACTAATTCGGTTAAGCAAAAAAGAAAGTAATGATTTGCAAATGCCTATCCGACACGGAATGGATATTGCTGGTGTTTTAAAGTACTCCTACAATCCTAAGCACAACCCAGCTTTGGGAACTCAAGCGCCACTGTTTATTGCAAATGACGAGTGGGTAAACTTTGACAAACCAACAATTTTGCATTTTTTTAACGCAGATTCGGCAGAAGCTGTAAAAGATTTAAAGGTTTTAAATCAGAGCAAAAAAGATTATGGAAAAAATTTAGAAACAAATATTTATGCGATAAGTCATAAAGAACAGGATTGGCTAGATAATTTACAAAAAACACATAATTTAGATGAAATTGTTTTTTTAAGTGATAAATATCAGCTAATTGCTTTTGAGTATAACTGTCAAGAAAAACCAGCATTATACTCTTTGACAACTTATTTTATATTAAATGGATTAATTGATTTTTTTACTACGACCGCATCTGATCAATTAAGGTACCAATTGCCAGCTCTTTTAAGAATTATCCTTTCTGGAAAATCAACTAACGCTGGTAGGCATAGCGGAAACAATATTCGTTGGTGGAATGATAAACGAAAAACATGACCAAAGACATACCCCAGATTGTTAAAGAGTCTTTAATAAAAAAAGGAATAAGCATATCTAAAGCCTGTAATTGTGAAGGATCTGCCGAATACCCAATATGTGATCATTCAATAAAATACTGTAACAAGGAGGAATAAATGGAAGATGAACAATTTTTAAAAGCAGAACAGATTTTGTCAAATTATGAAACAATAATTAAAAACAAAATCATAAACATTCTTGCCCCAGCATTTGATAAGATGTCTGAGAGTCATATACATTTTACCAAAGAGCTTGGTGAGGCTATAATAACAGATATAAAAAACTCTTGACAACCATAGTTGGCATAGAGGGCTGCTGTTGGTCGGTCATGGCAGCAGACAGTCAAATTACAGATATAGATTTCAAAATGGTAAGCAAAGAAACCCCAAAGTTAATTAAGTACAAAGACTTAATTGTTGGATTAAGGGGAGACGCAAGGCCTGGTGACATAATTGCATATTCATGGAAACCCCCTAAGATATCTGGAGATGTTAATAAGTGGGTGGTAAACAAAATGATTCCATCAATGATGAAATGCCTAAAGAAAGCAAATTACGACTGGTCTCATGATGAAGCAGACTTTAATTTCTTAATATCAGTAAAAGGTAAAATATTCGATATAGGTTCAGATTTCTCTATAAGCAAAAGTGACTACAAGGTATATGGAACTGGGAGCGGAAAAAATATAGCTATAGGATACGTCATGGGACAAAAAATAGACACCATAGAAGACGCAATTTTATCGGCAAACAAAGCTATTGAAGTGTCTGCTAAGTTTGATATACATACCAGCCTGCCCTCACAAATAATTGTTCAAGACTACAGTTGACGTTAACCGTCAAACAATAGTATAATACTATTATGTTTAATTTTGACCTAAGAAATGAAACCTTAAATTTAGTAGATGATTTTATCCTAGATCATATTGATGATTTTAGCGAAGAAGAGCTATACTGGATAATAGAAGAAGTAGAAAAATTAAGTAGGTCTTTTTATAGAAAATTTAAAGACTTAATTGATGAAGATATTGAGGCTTTAGCGGATGAGATTGAAGAGGAAGATTAAAAATGAAATCTTTAGAAGAAATGCAAAAAGATCAATTATCATCTATTTCATTTGGGGTTAGCCACCCCTATCCAAACCTATCTCCTGAGTCAATATTGCTTGCTGCAAGATCTATTCTAAAAGATCAGCCAGATAGACTACTTGAATACGAAAAAACATTTAATCCTGAAAATAAAATAATCTAGTGAGTAAATACATAGACTATCTATGCTATAACTGTTGGATAAAGGTTGAGGTTCCCTGGGAAGAATTTGAAACAGCTCTTTGCCAGCCCTGTAAAGATTTTGCTAATAGAGCAAAAGTATTAAAAGAAAATATAAAAAACAGTTTTGTTGAAAATAAAGAGATGCTAGATAGACTAGGATCTGATTACGATAAGGGCGGGGTGCCATATTGGGAAAAATACGAAGAGCGTTTGAAGTATATGGAAGACAACGGCATATGAGCGAAGGATTAATGAAAGAATTTGATCGTGCTATAAGTGAAACCCCAACCAATCTAACATGGGCGGAAGAAGAACTTGGTGTCTGGAAAGGTTGGACTTACAGCCCAGAAAAAAAGAGATACTACTTTGATGACATTGGCAATGAATCACTTTCCAATCTATGGAATAGTGAATTTTTAGGACAGGCCTACAATGAAAGAACTTAACGCATACTGTAGACTTTGCCATGTCAATGTGCATGGACTAGTCTCTGAAATCTCAGTTTTAGATTCTGGTAATTACCTATATGTTGGAGATTGCCCTAAGTGTAGTTATAAGATTAAGAGAATAGTTCCAAAAAATAAGCATATAGAGTACCCAGATTCTTGGTATAGACATACGCCAAAAGGATTAGATATTAAATATGGGTCATAGAAAATTAATTGGTGGCGGGTTAGCTCTAGAGCTACAGTCTCCAATAGACTTAGTAATTCATACTAAGGCTCCAGGTAAATGGAAAATAATTGATATGGAAACAGGACAAGAATATATAGGTTCGGCAGAACCAAATCAATATGGATGTTGGATAAGAGTAAAGGATAATAAATGATATATCACAAGCACCTATTAGTAAATGCAAGGATATCAGATCCAGTTAGGTCTGAGCAGCAGGGAATTGATTTCTTAAAAGATCTCATTCAGGCAGTAGACATGAAAATCATAAAGGGACCATTTGCCTCATATGTAAACAAAGAGGGCAACAGAGGCCTTACTGGTGTTGTTATGATTGAAACAAGCCATGCTGCATTCCATATCTGGGACGAAGAGCGTCCAGGCCTAATCCAGTTTGATCTATATACATGCGGTGAACTAGATTTTGAAAAAGTAATAGCTTTGTTTAAAACATACTTTGACGTCAAGTCCTTAGACTATGTCCTTTTTGATAGAGAGAACGGATTTGTAGTTGAAAAATCTGGACAAATCAATTTATAATAGTTTATTTTAGTATACATTTTTTTAGAGCTTTATCAAATTCAGTCTTACACTTTAACATCTTGAAGTCTCCAGGTGAATGCTTTGGATAATTGATAGTATTCCATAGCGGAGAAGATTTACTTGAAACTAGATGTTCTTTGCTATCAAATAAATAATTTATATATTCTACATCAAGAAGCTCTAGGTTTAGCTCCTTAGCCAGATAGGCTAATACCTCATCTGGGCGGGAAACAAGATCCCTGTAATCTATCAGTATGGCATCGTTAGCCATTAAATGCTGATATATCTCAATATATTCATTGGCGGGGAAGCGATAGATACCATCATTGAAGGTACTAACTGTCTGTCCATTAATAAGGATATCTCCAGAATCAACAAAGGAATCATCTATAACCTTAAACTTATCTGGAAAGGAGAGAACTAAAGTTACTATAGAATTCATAGTCTCATAAGGACATCTAATAATAGATATTATCTTATTAGTTTTTACCTCAGATATAAAATGAGTCTTCGGAATATTGATATTTTCATTTAGATTATTGGGATCACGAATCTTCTGCATAATTAATTGATGTAGATAATTAGATCCACATCTAGGAAATGTAAGTATTGTATAGTCCACAGCTCTATTATATCGTACTCCACACAATATTCTATATTTAAATTAATACATATATTACAATTAGTTCGAAAAAAGTGCGGCGAAAAATAGATAGTTTTCAGTCAACTACGTTGACCATATTATGCTATAATGTTTGCTATGAGCATATTAGATAATCTTGAAATATTTATAGAAAAAACGGAAGAGACAGAGAAGTGTCATTACTGTCAGAATAAAGCTAAGTATAGCGATATAGCTAAAATCGATGAAAAGAAATATGACGTAGTAAGCGTATGTGAATGTCACTCATTTAAAGGATTATCATCATAGGAAACTAAATAATTCAGGTTCCTATAATGGTCGTAGAGCAGTTTCCGAAACTGATAATGTAGGTCCGATTCCTACACCTGAAGCAATATTTAGTACATATAAAGCAGTTGACTAGAATAATATAGATATAGTATAATATACAAATGACTGAAATGACTAGTGTAGGGACAGACTTTATGAATGAAGAGCCCATTAAGAAATGGGTAAAGGTGGGCAGAGATGATAATACTGGGCTATGGTATTATGAGAATTCTCGTGGAATTAGATCACAGGCTATATTTGCAAACAGAAAGAAAGCTTGGGCTAAAGGCAATGACTACATAGATATGATATACCCTAAGAAGAAATCAAATAAAAGGGGTAAACCATGAACTCACTACTTTGGTTTTTCTTTGGATTAGGATTGGGATTAGCATTAGATTTTGTGTTGGTCCTACACATGCTTAAACCTATAAAAAAGCGTATTGCTGAACTTGAGGCGGGGAGCCTAAAATGACCTGTAATGTATGTTATATAGATAAAGAACTCTTCCTATATACCAAAGGTGATCTAGTATATTCACTATGTCAGATGTGCCTATATACCCAGAATCAGATAGACATATTCCATGCATGGGGTAGAGAGCAATTACGTATAGCCAAAGATACTGGAGAAGCTCCATTCTAATTGGCTAAAATATGCTCCTAACTCCTATATCCCCCCAACCTTTATACCCTCTCTAATAGCCTTATATGACCTTTTAGAGCCATATTCATCAGAGATCTATCAAAGTAAATACTATTAATTATAACGTAAATGTTATCAATATATACTTAGATATATATACATGTATTTGAGCGTTCCCCACTTAGCCCCGTAATACTCCACATTGCTCCACATGGCATATATAACCCATATTGTCAAGAGCTTTGGGCCATATGTTATATATATGTTATATAAATGTGTTCCAGGATATTTAAACATGTCTCGTAAAGAGGAAATTTTGCCCACATATTCTGCCATATTTTATATATATTTTGTTATATTCTATATATGTTTCTTTAGATTAATATACATTTATTATATATTCTGAGATATTTTCCAGGATTTTTTATACCTTATCGTAAAGACAACATTCTGCCCTTAGCTATATACAACAAATGGGACATATAACCCAATGTGTACCAATGGTACATATCAGGCATATATCCCAGATGTATGTTTATTTATTTATATATGTTATGGTTACTGGACCACATAGATTATTGTATCTATCTATTTCTGCTTGTTTCTTAGCCGCCTCATTCTTCTTCCATTTACGGAATGTCCTTAAAGAATGATTAGCTTTCTTGCGATCCTTCCTAGCTTTGACTTTTTCGGTCATGCCAGGGGCTCATGCATTTCTATAACCTCGGCAAGATGACTTGAGAGCATGATTGCTTCGGAGGTTATTCCTTCCTCCCAATAAGGTCGGAATCTAGCAGCCTGCTCTTTAATAATTTCTTTCATTAAATCCATTAATCTGTCTTGCGTATATATTGGAAATCTGTTTACAATTACACTGGCACATATGGAAGGATTGAACCAATGATTGTCTAGAACTTCTTGTAACTGTTCTGCTATTTTATCTTCGTCTGTTCTTTTACCCATGTCCGCCTCTCATTAAGATTTTATCAAAAAGGTTGGGAAAGGTCAAGAGCACGTTCTCTCAACCCCTCCCAATGTTAGATAGTTTACTTAGTCTTTGTTGGGACCTCAGCTGTAAACTTCATGCCGTTCTTGTCAGCTTCCGCTAACACAACCTTGGCAGCTCCTGAGAAGCGACCACGGCGGCCAACTGTAATGCCCTTGCTTTTTAGATATTCACGCTTTGTTGTCATTTGTTGCCTTTCGATAAATCTGAGCTCCGCCTTGAAGATCAGAAAGCTTTTATTCTATTTTATCACAAATTCGGGGATTTGTATATAGCCTCGTAAAAGCTATGTTGTGCCCTCTTGCCCCCAGGTTTATGTCATCTCGTCTAGATTAACTAATCCTTCAATCATTGCTGTCTCTTGCTCTGCAGTTAGATCTACTATGTCTTCATCCTCGTCTAGCCAGCCGTCATCATCTAAGCCAACCAGGAAGTCATTGTCTATCATCCAGTCCGTTACAGCCTCATCCATGTACTCTGCGCCATACTCCAGGGTAAATGAGGCGGGAACCTTAGTCCATAATTTATCCCAGATAGTATCAAGGGTTGTCCCATTAGTAATTGTTAAATCGCTATAAAGATCGTCCTTAGAGTATTGATCATATTTATCTCTAATTAAATCCCATGTCCAAAGCCATACTAATGACATTGAAACATCCATGCCATTTAAAGTATTGACAATTTGGTCCAACTGCATTTTAACTTTTTGTCCTCTATCATACTGAATATCATCCACGGGCTTTGCTCCTATCAGATATGGCGAATGCTAAATTATACGTCATAATATAGATTTCTGTCAAGGTATCCATACGTCCTGAAAAATATTTATATTCAGGATTATCCTGTAATTCAGATATGTCTAATAGTTTTGTTTCACATTCATACATTAGATTCTTCATATGACCATGCATGATATCAGTACCTGATTCCCCCAGGTCAACTAATTTTTGGAGGTGGGGTTCCAATAGAGTATCCTTATAACTCATTAGATACCTCCAGTAGATGTTCTATAGCCATAATTTGTCCTTGGATATTGATCTTAGATTCAACATTTAAATCTTTATCCATATCTTGATTAAGACTAATTAAATGAATCTTCATATATTCAATTAACTTATCCGTAGTATGTGTTCTCATCGATATACCCTTCTGCTAGTAGGCCTTCGAAGAAGTCCCATACAATTAATAATTGCTTATAGTTTTGTTCATCCCCCTGGTTTTTGGCGGTATCAATAGCCCAAGTTAAACTGTGACCAAAGTTCTGTATATCCTTATATGTATAACCTAACATAGATAATACTCATTTCCCTCAATGTAAGAATAGAATTTATTATATTCTTGCTTTAACTCAGGTGAGGCATATTGCATGAATTCATATTCAGCATATTCAGCACCCTCATCTAGATTCTTATTAGACCAATCTTCAAACAATTGTTCTGCTATTTCCTGTTGCATTGCACCTGTAATGTGCTCTGCTACAGTATCTATAAATAGTTCAGGCATTACATTCCTTTCGCTAGGTTCTAATTATATAACGAACCACTGACATTGTATAGGCTATATCCGTGTGATTCACACCACATGAGCCCAGCTTTGTCCATATGTTAGGATTTCAGGGAAATAAATTTGACTTCCGTAAAGAGCATATGCTACCCTCACCCGTGAGCGCAAAGCTAAACCCCCATGCCAGAAGGGTCATAGGGGTTTAGGATGAATGGCTGCTAGGACCTCAACGAAAGGAAAGCCTGCCTTACTTAGCATCTATGGAGATGCACCATTCTTTCTTGTAAATTTAAACTACTAGTAATCTCTCCAATGCATACTTCTCACAAAATGAAGTTAGATCCATTGTAAAGAGCGCTTTGTTATTCATGCCACGGACTTTGTTTAAAGGATCTCGTCCATCCGCCCACTCATGAAGACTAAATGTCTGTTGGTCCCAATCAATGATAGCGATCTTATGTTCGTTGTCGCCAATCTCATTTACGTATAGGCCCCATCCAGTTTCCATATTCCACTGATCAGCAATGATATTGCTAATAGCGATACGTGTTGCATATGATGAATCATTCCAGCGTGGTCTCGCAGCAATGACAGCATCCGCTAATTTACCTAGCATTTGATGTCCTGCCCAGTGACCGTATAATACAATTGTTTGTCCGTTCGGTTGAACGAAACCAAAATTTGCTCTATCTCCCATTGCTATTCCGCCATTTCTTTTAGTTTAGGTAAGTCTTCTTTTTTGTTTAATTCTATCACTTCATAGGCCTTTTCGTCAAGGGCCTTTTTAGATTTATTATAATGATGTGTGCAAAATGCCAGCTCACCATCTAACAGTTTAATTAGATATGATGCACGGGCTACGCTGCAACTATCACAATAATAAACTGGGGATACATCTTCAGCCATCACAATTGATTCCCTTCGATCATGTCTGCTAGTCTGTCTAAAAGCCAGGTATCAATATCATTAATATCAATTTCCTTTAGCTTTTCTACAATTTCTTCACGAGCAAACTTATACCCGTCGGTGAATCCTTCTTTGTAATCTGACATTTATCTCCTAGTGTATCCAGTAGGTTCGTAGTCTGAGGTATAACTTTCAATTAAATTATACTTGTCACGAATCTTACTTACTTTCTCAATACTACCAGTTCCAATATTGAAAGTCAATGGAGACATTGCAACTGGGTCGAGTCCAATTATTTGTGCATCCCAATAGGCCCTCTCCATAGAGAGCCTATCAGGAGCAGTAAGTTCAAAGTACATTAGTAGTTTGTTTCCGCATCTTCAACATCAAATGATTCAATACATACATCGCCATTGTATGAATCAATAGATAAGTTATCTTGCAAGAAATACTTAGCATCAAAGTCCTCTAATTCTTCAAGAGGAACATCATAAGTTACTTCTACGTTTACTGTAGCAGTAATTGTAATTGTTTGTTTTGGCTCGTGCCCAAGAATTTCACATAAGTCACGAAGAATTTCTTCTTTGTCTGTGTTTGGGTTATACCAGCCCTCGGCAGAAAGATTATCAATAATCTGACGAATCTGTCCATTACTGATTGATAACTGTTCTTGCAGGCGTCGGTATGAATCAAGATGAATCTCTAATTCATTTACCTTAAGTGTTGGGTAAGTTACCTCACCGTTATTGATTGACTTATATGTTACCAACGTGTTGGCATCATATGAGTATGGGACTGTATTTGTTTCCATTTCATTTCCTTTCGTTGTTGTTGGGAGTATTGTAGCATCTTCCACTGACAATAGTACATATGGGCTATTATTAAGTGGGGTGAAAAGTAGCTTTTCCTCAGTTCCCTCTAAATGAGTAACCTCAATTAAACAGTCAGTATCTGTATTTAAATAACTATACTTATTCCATTTTTCATTCATGCTTCAACCTTTTTTCTAGATTCTAGTAATGGCTTGTGAACTTCACACTTTGCCATTGCCTCTTGGTCTTGCCAAGAACCTTGATTACAGTTTGAGCAGAATTCACCGCAGTCGTCTTCACAATAATCTAATGTATCGAAAGACTGGCAGGCATAGCAACGGTTTTCCCATTCTGCTAATTCCTTTACCTCGCCACGGACAATCTCATACTCTCCGCCCCAACCTGTCTCTTCCTCAAACTCTAGAGTAAGAAGACAGTTGGGAACAAGATTACTTAGTTTAGTTAAGATAGTTACAGCAGGTGACCAAGCAGTCTCATATTTATATACAAGCCAGTTATCATCACCTTCTGATTTATATTCAAGTAATTCTGTTTCAGGATACTCATCACCGTCACGAACTGCTACATCCCACTTGGTTCCCCAGTTAGATGTATTCCAAGAATACCAATCCTTCTGAGTTTTAGCGAATGCAACAGACTTAGGAAACCAATCAGGGTCTTTCATATCTATATCCCCATGGTTAGGCTGACAGGCATACTCTTCATCCGTAATGCCATCATCCTTATATGAATGTATGTTGTTAAATGAAAACACAGGATTATTATATTCTACCTGTGTAATTTTAGTGGGGAAGCCCATTAGGCTGATATCACCCATACCAAATGTCTCTTGTGCTAATGTGAATGGACTATTCAGTCTATCTTTAATCATATCTATCTCAGACTTAGGTCCTTGGATAGTCAATGTGTTATATACCCAATTTGGCATTGTATTCCTTTCGTTGAATGTCGTAATTGTAGCAGAGGCTACTGACATCCGCAATAGGGTTTCGGGGTTTTTTTATAATGTACGTAAAGAGCTAATTGTGCCTTTAGGTTTGGGCGCAGTTTGTGTGCCATGTAGGACTTGAACCTACGATTACCGAATTATGAGTTCGGGGCTTTAACCAACTAAGCTAATGGCACTTTGCGATCCATAACGGACTTGAACCGTCGGCCTCTACCGTGACAGGGTAGCGCTCTAACCAACTGAGCTAATGGACCAAGAAACGGGGCCCTTTCGGGCCCCATTTATTTAGGCTAAGGCTTTAACTGCTTTGAGAATTTTATTTTTCTCTGCAGTTAAAATTGGGTCGAACCCACTTGCGCCAGCATTTAGCGATTCAGTATTACCAGTGCGGGATGTGCGGTAATAATCTAAACGCTCAGTTAGTGCATTAAATGCACCCCAAGCAGTTCCCTTGATTGTAGAATTAGTTGGTGAGTTATGATAAAGGTCATCAATTAGAACAACCTTGTTCTCCCACTTCTTCAATGCGCCTTTAACATCTGACTCAGGCTTTGGGTATAGATTGCGAATCAAATCCGAGAATTGCTTATCGGTAACTGATTGAGTAAATAACTCTTGTGCTTGCTTTTGAAATTCATCTGCATACGCAAATGTTAATCCCAATGCTTGACGGGCTTGCACAATTCTGCCTTCAGCAGTTTGTGTGTGGCGAATCTTGAAAGATTGCTTAGCGCCCTTCATTGCAAGGTTAAGAGTATTTTGGCAGACAACACGAACAGGTGTGATTGCTGCTTGAACGGCAACTGAGCCATCGTGTGATGTCCATACGATTAAATATAACTTAGTTCTATCGTTAACACCTTGTGGGTCTAATACGATTTCACGAGGAATATCTAATGAGCCGAATACAACTTTGCCCTTTTTAATTGAGCCAGCAGACTCCCATTTTGCGGAGCCGTTATCAAGCACGTTATCAGCGAATTGAAATAACTCTTCATTCTGAACAGTCTTATATCGCTTTCCAACAACTGATAGGACATCAGTGCCTTGGTCGAATGGGTTATCACGAATCACGAAGAAATTATCTGATGTATTTCTCCATGTATTTGGGATATGGTCTGCAACATCCGACAAGCGGACATTCCAATTGTTTAACTTTGCTTCTTCAAGCATTGTTGATGTCGATACATTTTCATCTTGTGCGAAAATGCGATTTGCAAGATTGTGCCAAGCAGGTGCGCCACGCAACGCAAATGCTACTTGACCGTCTTGCTCTTCTAGGTTATGAGCCATTTTATCCTTTCGTTTGTTTGTTAAGTTTATTATAACAGTTAGCACTGACATTGTCTATCTTGTTTAACATCAGGATTCAGGGGTTTTCCACAGGTTTCCGTAAGGCTGTGGATAAGTCCCCAAGGTTGGGCGCATGGGAAGATGAGGCGGGATTAGAAAGCATAAGATCCCGCCCCAAGCTTTAGATTAGTGAATGAATTTCTTCTGGGAAATACGCTGCTGTTATTTTTTTATTATTAGTTACATCAAATACATATGCTTTTACATCGCCTTGAAAGTTTTTTATATTTTGCTTAACTATGTTAGCAATTTTTGGGTAGTTGATACTTTCAGCAAGTGGTATGGAAATGTCGTGAGATTTATTAGCATCATAGATTTCTAATCTATATCGCATTTTGTTCCTTTGTTAGTAGGGATAAAAAGTATAACATAGGGGGCTAGATTTTGTCTAGCCCCCATCTGTTATTTAGAGATAACGAGCAATAGCGTTATAGGTGCTTGTGCTAACTGTTTCCTCATCGGTCATTTTGAGAATACGAATAGCATTTTCCATTTCCTCTTTCATCTCACGATAAGAGTGCTGATGGATTTGCTCAAAATCTTTTACAGGCTCAGCAGGGAAATCGCCTTCCTTAACTGTTAAATCAAAATCAACATTAAGGGAGTTGTTCCAAGAACGATAGTTGGTGCGTAGGTTTTCAGCCTTTGAGAATTGACTAATAGCCCATTTCCCAATTTCCTTTTTCCAAGCATCTACTTTCTTTTGGAACTTTGCTTCGTTTTCATCTTGCTTTGTGTAATCAGCCTCTAGTTTGGCTAATCTTGTTTCTAAGGCTTTGATAACCTTAGC
>Ga0208091_1000071_pt1 | contig 25803 bp, 34 predicted proteins | sample LakMenEpi26Oct12_FD_150736 | JGI IMG/M metagenome (GOLD analysis project Ga0208091, IMG submission 150736) | Freshwater microbial communities from Lake Mendota, WI - 26OCT2012 deep hole epilimnion (SPAdes) | ecosystem: Environmental > Aquatic > Freshwater > Lake > Epilimnion/Euphotic zone ...
AGCGGCACCAGCCAAGCCCGCCGCACCAGCCGCGCCCGCCGGCCCAGCCACGCCTGGGGCTCCGTCCGCTCCGGCAGCGCCCGCCAGACCGGCGGCACCAGACACGCCGGGCTGGCCATCCACGCCGTTAAAGCCGTTGATGCCGTTGATGCCATCCGAACCGATGACGCCGTTGATGATGGTGGTGGGGAACAGGTTGGTGTTGTAGTTGGCGTTGGTGTTGAACAGGAACTCGTCGCCAGCGAAGTTGTTGTTCAGGGTGTTGAAGTAGTTGTTGTACGTGGGGATGTCGATGAAGGAGTTGTTGTTGAACACCTGAGAAACATCAGTGAACTGGTTGATCAGGTTTTGATTCCACACGCCGCCATCGCTGTACACGCCTGGCCCGAAAGAGCCTCCGCCGCCCTGCCCGCCGCCCAGGCCCAGCTCGTTCTGTGGCGTCCTGGTAGTGGGGCGGATCGCAACTGGCCCCCGGTGTTCCAGGGGCTGGTTGCAGTTGCCCAACGCCTGCATCATCCGCCGCACGGCCATTTGGGGCATCACGCCCTGCATGGCCTGCGCTAACGCCGGCATGGCCTGGGTAAGCATTACTTGACCCCCATGATGCGGACGCCAAACAGAGCCACTGGGTCGGCCGCCTGCGTGCCGGCGACCTGCACGGCAAGATGCTGATCTCCGCCGGCGCTTCGCTCGCTCTTGCGGCCAGAGTAGTGCGCCACTGCCGTGCCGGTCGCCTCGCCCAGAGCAGACCGCGTCCGCTTCAGATTGATCGTCGCCGGCCCGCCAGCGGTCACCGTAAAGCCTGTGCCAGTGTTGGACTGAATGGCATTCTGCCGGGCGGTGTCGGAGTTGTTGAAGTGCAGCGACACGTTCAGGTTGCTGTCCCCCGTGGTGGGCTTGTACTGCACGGCGATGCCCCGGTCGGGCTCGTCGGTGAGCGACATGTTGCCAGTGCGGAGCGAGTAGGAGACACCCGTCCCGCCGTCCTGCGTCCCGGACTCCTTGCGCCACGCGCCATCGCCCCCGCCGGAAGTCAGTCGCAACTGCCCGCTGATTGTCGGCACGGAAGTTGCCGTGACTGCCGTGGCGTACGACTCTTCCCACCAGGCTTGCGTGGCAGTGCAGTAGCACAGTGCCCGCACGGGCTCGGAGTCGGCGGAGCGGCAGTAATAGAACCGCACCGTGCGAGTCAGGGGGTCGCAGGCAACGTGGAACTTGTCCGACTTGGAGAAGTCGATGATCCGGTCCCGCCAGTAGTTATCGACGGCGACAGAGATGCTCTGCTCGGAGTTGCCGTCGAAGGCGTACAGGCCCACGGAGTCCACCAGAAAGGCCACCCCTGACAAGACACCCCAGCAGCGGCTGTTCAGTACGCCACGGTGCGCGGCCAGCAGGATGGAGGCATCCAGGACGGGCTGGGCCACGTACATCATCTGGTAGATGTGCGAAGTCTGGCAGATCAGCAGCATGGAGCCAAAGGGGACGAGGGCCACAATCCTGTCTGGGAGCCCTGTGTTTTCTTGCAGCACCAGCTCATTGGCCGCTGGCACGCTTTCTGGCTCGTCAATCTCGGAGTAGTACAGGCTGTTGGGGGCCTGGCCAGAGGTGTCCACGGCGTACCAAGTGCGGTCCTGGAACATGACGCCCACGGCAAACTTGCCCGATGGCACTTCAAATCGCCGGGCGTTGATCTGCCCGCTGGGAAGCGTGACCGGCATGAGGCCGTAGCCTTCCCGCTTGGGGTCGGTCAGGTCGGGGTCGCTCAGTGTGTCGGTGTAGGTGGTGGCCCAGTTGGGGTCGGTCTTCTGGATGGTGGCCACGCGGAACAATACCACCGCCTGGTCGCCCGATGTCCTCCACAGCTCCATCGCCGTGACGCGGTCGTCCACGTAGGGGTGCGCAAACGTCCACAGCACCTGCCCGGATCCCGTCCCTGCCTCTAGTTCGACCAGATGGGAGATAGAGGATGCGAACGGCCCGCCCACCTCGGGGTCAGTGTTGTCGATGTAGCGGATGGCACACAGGTACTTCCCCCGCATGGGCTCGGCCACGCTGGCCTGGGCGCGGGCGTGCGTGTCGGCAATCAACGCCGTGGGCGGGGCCGTGTACTGACCTCCCCGGGCCACGGTCACGGCGGTGACCTGGCCGGCCGTGTTGACCGTAGCCTCTAGCTCAGCGCCGCCTCCGAAGGGATCGGTGGCGGCAGGCCGGACGGTGATGAACGGGGCAGTGAAGAACCCGCTGCCCGCGCTGGTCGCAGACACGGACACCACGGAGTACGTGACATCGCCGGCTGCCGCAGCGCCGGACCCCGTCCCCGCGCCGATGGTGAAGGTCGGCGTGGTGGTGGCACCAGAGCCGGGGTTGATTACCTGGATGCTATCGACCAGCCCGTCGCCGTTGACCACCACGGAGCCGACGAAGCCCGTTAGGCCATTGCTGGTGTTCACGGCAATGGTCGGGGCCTGGGTTCCGGACTGCACGTACCCAGAGCCCCGGTTGGTAATCCGGAGGCCAGAAATGACCCCATTGACCCCCACGCCAAAAGCAGCCCCAGAGCCCAGCCCGCCGGAAAACGACACGGTCGGGTTGGACTGGTAGCCAGAGCCAGGATCGGACACCCGCACGCCCACCACGGAGCCGTTGACGATCAGGGCCTGGGCCGTGGCCGGGCGGGTGGGCGTGCCGCCAGAGATCGTCACCGTGGGCACAGAGGAATAGCCCCGCCCACCGTCTACCATCTGGATGGACGACACTCGCTTGCCGGCGGAGGTGGAGCCCGCCGTGACCACAGGAGCCCGGGCGGGCTTGTGCAGACCAATGGGCTGAACCGACGCTGCCCCACCTGGCCAGCGGATGCCCCGGCCCATGCCGTCCACGCCGTAGACCGTGCCAAACCGCCCTTTGAAGAAGCTCATGGGCCGCAGGGCGCCCGTGTGGGCGTATGCCACCGCTGACGCCCCGGAACCCAGGTGCATGAGGGTCGCCGCGCCGGTCGTTGCCGTAGTGGCGGCGGTGAGTTGCGTGGTGTTGAAAAACACCGCATTGGCCGTCACGCCACCGCTGATGAGCTTGGGCCAAGACAGGTCTGTGACTGCCGACGCCAGCGTCACCGTCACAGAGGCGGTTCCTGCCGTGATGGAGGAGATCGTCACCCCGGCGGACGGGACGGTAAACGACACAGTCGGGCTGGCCGTGTGCCCAGTTCCGCCGTTGGCAATGATCACAGAGTCCAGCCGCGTGCCAGCCATCACGGCTACGGCAGAAACGCCCGTCCCGCCAGCACCGCTCACCACCACCCCGGGGGCGGAGGTGTAGTCCTTACCCCCGGTGACGATACGGATCGACGCCAGTTGCCCCGTGGTACGGTTGCCGATCAGCATCAGGATGGCCCCTTACCGACACGGATGGCACCCGCAGCGTCCTGGTAGACCAGGCCGTTTTCGTCGGGGTATCGCATCGCAGACCGGATGGCCGTTGTGCCTGCGGTGATGGAGGTAAACGACACGGCATTCAGTCCCGGCCTGCCGGTAAGCTGACCGGGGGATAGCACCTGGAGGTTGACCTGCGTCACCGCCGCCCCGGGAGGCAGGGTGTACGGCGAGGCATTGGTCACCAGGCCCATCCACTTGTCGATGACGATCATCCAGCATCCGCCTGTAGGGAGCTACGCCAGCCGCCGTCATGCCACACGTAGCGGGACCGGCCAGAAAGCGGCGCAAGCTGGTCCTGTTCCATGGCGAGCCGGAGGTCACGCTGGTACATGGAAAACGCCTTGTCCTCTCCCGTGCCCCGGATCCGCGCTAGCCAGTAGTCGCAAGCAGAATCCATGGCTCCAGCCATATGCGCGGCGACATCGATGGGATCGGTGATGAGGTACTTGGTGGGCGTCAGCAGCTCCAGCGAACCCTGAGTGGTCAGCTCTTCGTTGTCGTTAACGGACAGGATGAGCATCTCGGCCGTATACGGGGTGAGCGACTCTATCGGCCCCGGGTGGTTTGATGCGTCACCGATTCGCAAAATGGAGCCCGCCATGCTGGCTTGGAAGTTGGTGCCGGCGCCGTCAACATCCAGCACGGGGGCGGTGTACTGCGAGGTGATGGTGCCCGCCCGGGCGTTCGCCTCATGCCCGCTCCAGCGAATCGGCCGTGCCGCCCGCCGGTAGGTAAAGTCCAGGGTCTGGGTGCCGGTTGGATACCCAATGACCTTGATTGCCCAGCCGGTGGAGTCTGGATCTTTGACGACCGTCCAGTGGTAGGGCTCACCAGAGGAGTTTGACACCCGCTCCAGCTTCATGGCCTGGTCGGGCGTCACATACAGACCGCTCCACCAGTTGTATTCGTCGGAGGGCTCGTCCAGGTTTCGGAAGTCACTGGGCAGGGGGTAGACCGTGCGGTACAGGATGTACGGAGAGGCGGTGACATTAGCCTTTAGCGACAGGGCGGAGTCCAAGACGATGACGCTGTTGGACGTTCTGGTGGCCACCCGGCAGATTTCCTCGCCCACCTTCAGGTAGGCGCCCGTGGCCGCCCAAGAGGGCCAGGTGCCACCCGTGAGCGTTACGGTGACGCCGCTGGAGGTGACACTCCCAGTGTCGTACGGGGCCTGAAGAATGACCCGTCCGTGAACGTGGTAATACGCCCAGTCGCGGATGGTCGTCAGCTCGTCGTACGCCCGGTGGATGGCCGTGCGAATGTCCCGCTGCTCGGCATCCTGGGGCCCGCCGTAGGACGAGACGATCAGCGATTCGACAAGATCGAAATACGTGGTGTATGCCATGGCTCTAGGGACTAATGCCCTAGAACGCGGACCTGAGAAACACCAAGGCCCCGGCCAGGGCCAAGGCCAGAAGACCGGCCGACAGGGCCATACTGAGCATAAAAAGCCGCAGTTTCATGTGTCCAGCAACTCCCCGTCGATCATGCCCCGTATCTCTTCCGCCAGCCGTGCCGTCTCCTCGCTCGGGTCGCCGTGCTTGAGCAAGCTGCGGCACCGCTGGTCGATGTCCCAGAGAGCGAGCAGTGCCTTGTGGCCCAGCCGTGCGGCGTCGAACTCGCCCTGCTCGTCGGGCAGGTCAAACTCTAGGGTGGCTTTCATTTGCGGTGTGTATCAGGAGTGATACGTTTCGCTGCACACAACATGCGGTTTTCTGCAATCTTCCGTAGGCTCTTTATCTAGTGCCGTGCGTTATCACGTTCCGCAGAAACACTGGTTCTCATCTTGACTTCCACCGCATGACTTTTGCTTCGCGCTCCCGACGCATCGCGTCTAGTACATTTGCCATCGCAAGCAGGTCAGACATCTCTGACGCATCGGTTAGTTCTTGTTGTCCGCGCGCTCGCTCGGCGGCGTGAAGCCGGAGGCTTACTGCACCGTGCATCAACGCCCGTATTTCCGCGTCGATCACCATTGTGATCGCCTGCCCGTGAGAACCACGCGATGCAGCGGACACCTCATCATCATCGTTCATGTGTCAGTCTCCTGTGTTCGATGCCGCTGATCGCTGGCGTTCTCACTTTGTCCGCTCAAGCAGGCCGTCGATCACGGCGGCGACCTCCACACTGTCGGCAAACCGCCCCGCGAAGTAGTCTTCTCGCACTCGCCGCAGCACCTTCTTCAACGCCTCCCGCTCCGCGTCGGTGAGCGTGGGCGAGCGGTAGAGCGGGACGACCTGCGCCATCCCGACAACCGCACCTTGGGCGTCCTGCCGATGGTACGCCAGACACAGCGGCACGCCGTTCTGGACGACCGCTGCCCACGCTACAGGCACGCCGTTCCAGCGCGATGCCGACCCGTGAGAACCAGCGGATGCAGGAGACGGCTCGGCACCGCCCTGCGTGTTGTCTGTGTTCATAGTTCGCCGCTCCTGATCCTTGTCGTTCTCAGCCTAGCCGTTCCAGCAAGGCAGCAAGTACGTCGTCCGCCTGCCAGTCGCCGTCGGAAGTCCCGAGACGAGACTTCGCCAGCGCCACCGCCTCCCGCTCCGCGTCGGTGAGCCGCAGCCGTTCGATCTCGTCTGCGGCCTCATGGCAGGCCCAGTAGGTGTCCTCGTCTACTTTGCCGATGAGGTGCGCCGGAGCGAGCCGCAGCCGGACGCAGATGTCCACCTTGCTCATGTCTCGCCGCTCCTGATCCTGCGTGTTATGCCCCTGCATCCGCTGCCGCGTCGATCAGTGCCTTGCCAAGCAACTTCGCCAACTGCGGCGACACGGTGAATCGAATGTCTCCGAAATGCTCCGCGCTGTCGGCGTCTGGTGTACGAATCTCAACGCAACCAAGCCCGTCGCTGTCTGGGCCGACTTGGATGCAAGCCCCGCAATCGTCGTCGTAGATTTTGCGGCTGAGCTCCACGCTGTATGCCATTCCTTTCTCCTTGTGAATCAACCCGGCTAACCACGCGATGCAGCGGACGAGCCACTGATCGCTGGCGTTCTCACTTCGCCTTTTCCATGAGCCACAGTATCGCCGCCTCGCCCGTCGTAACGCGGTCGTTCGCCTCCATGAACTTCTTGCACTCGTCCATGTTGGCCGCGTAGATGCCGATAATCGCGTCCCTCGTAGGCCGCGTCATTTTCACCCACTTGACCTGCGGCGTTGTCTCGGGGTGAATCAGGCAACCAGCGTAGTCATCCTGTACAGGCTTCGGTGTCGCCGGAGATGCGAAGTATCCAAGCAGCAGTCCAACGACCAGCGTGGCAACCGACAGGACAAATCCAAAAGGCGTCATGCAAACTCCTTTACGTTGAGAAACACTGGTTCTGTGGATGAAAAATGGGGATGCCCGGAGTCGAACCGGGATTCACGCCTGAAAAGGGAAGCACACCCCGCGCTGTCGCGGGGCTTGATTTCGCGTTCTACCGTTGAACTACATCCCCAAGCATTGATTGTCTCGCTCGTCCACAGAAACACTGGTTCTCACTTCAGCCGCTCCAGTAATCCGCGAAGCGTGGCCTTGAGTTGTGGCTTACACACCCATGTCGCTATCGCCAACTCAATCGCCTCCCGCTCCTCGTCGGTGAGTCTCGCTCGCTCCAGCGCATCCGCGAGGCGGTGGATCATGCAGTCCTTGTGCCACATATGGCAGCCGGCACTATGGGTGCTGACGCGGGCGGCTTGTTGGTCACGCCACTCACGGTAATCGGCCAGGATGTCTGCCACGTTGCTCTCCAGAATGGCGATCCCGGCGGGTTCTCGTCACCGCTTTATCAGTGCGGCCGATGCCCGCCGGGATCGCTGTTGCCACTCGTCGTTTGTTGCCTAGTTTTCGGTGACATTACGCAGTTTCGGTCGCCCCAATCGTATCCAATACGATACGAAAAGTGGTGCTTTTTTCTTACGACTGGGGCGTTACTTTCCGCCTCTAACGTCACTCAACAATCGTCCCGGCAGAATCGGGCCGCAGCGAGTCGTTGATTGCCGACAGTGCGTCAGCCCGTTCATGAGGGGCGAGGATTTTGTTCAGCACGCTGGCGATGTGGATGCCAAAGCACCACCCAATGCTCGCCTTTTCGTCCTCTTTCCATGCCATAGCCTCGTCACACCTGTCCTCCATCTGCTCCGCGTAGTTTTCGATGGAAACACTGATGCGGACAATCTTCTCGGCGTCTGCGTCAAACTTCATGGCGGGACTCCTTTCGCCCGCCATCGTACCGACCTGGGCAAACGAGTCTACGCCTGTTCCGGCAACCATCAAGGATCGCTTGATAGTTCCGGCACCAGATTAGTGTCGTCTAACGCCGCGCCGGAGGCACAAACAACGCCTCCAGCCCGGCCTTAACGTCAGGCCCAATCGCCTCCAGCACCTTCGCCTCAACCTGCGCCTGCGTGTAGTCGCCCGCCGCGTCGTAGGCAGCGCCGCTCCAGAGCGTGACGGGCTGCGGACAGGGGCGAATCCTCGCCACGCAGGACTTCCGCTTGGCGTTGTCAATGATGGTGATGTCCAGTTCCGTGAGCGTGACCGGCTTCTGGACGCGAACCTCGCCCGTGCTGCGAGTGATGGTCGGCGGCTGGATCGTAACGGGTTGCGGAAGTTGCATTGTGATATCTCCTATTAGCAGGACGGCGGTGGGTTGGGGACGAACGTGCCAGCCGTGCCGCCGTCGTTGCAGGCAGAGCCGGTGAACGTGGCGTCGCCAGCGACGACCCCAGTGAGGTTGACAGACAAGTCGTTGAACGTCGCGTTTCCGGAGACGGTGCCGCTGTTGTACGAACTGTCGTTGAACGTGGCGTCGCCGGTGACGGTGCCGTAGTTGTTCCACGCACTGTCGTTGAACGTGGCGTCTCCGGAGACGGTGCCGCCGGTGTTGTTTGAACTGTGGTTAAATGTGGCGTCGCCGGTGACGGTGCCGGCGTAGTTGTACGATGTGTCATTAAACGTGGCGTCTCCGGAGACGGTGCCGTAGTTGTTGTTCGAACTGTCGTTGAACGTCGCGTTCCCGTTGACGGTGCCGTCGTTGTACGAACTGTCGTTAAATGTGGCGTCGCCGGAGACGGTGCCGCTGTTGTTCGAACTGTCGTTAAACGTGGCGTCGCCGGTGACGGTGCCGTAGTTGTACGAACCGTCGTTGAACGTCGCGTTGCCGGTGACGGTGATTGCAACGAAGAGATAGAATGCGTAGTAATCAGGGTCATTTAACGTAAAGTTCACAACGGTCGGCGCACTGCCGCTGTTAGTGCCGCACGTTGCACTGAGAACAACGCTGTCGCCGCTAGTCGGCAGGGCAGACGCCTGCGTGGTGAACGCACCGCTCGTCCACCAGTTGCCGAGCGTGGCCCAGTCGCTATCGACCGCGCCGTTGAAATAGAGAGTTCTACCCTTTGCCAGCGGGCGTAATAGTCTCGGATTCATCGGCATGGTGAATGTCGCAAGAGTGGTGATGTGACGAAGGAGGGGTCAGCCCTTGGCCACAACCGTCATCTGGCAGCTGGTCCCGCCGGCAATGACGGGCACCACGTACGGGAATGAGAAGCAGGCGTCCGGCACGGGGTGGGCACCCACCGTGACGGCCGTGGTCACCGCGGAGCCATCGGAGAAGATCTGGAGGGGGGTCGCCTCATGCTCTGAGGCACCGTGCCAGGCAATCTGCGTGGCACCGCCCGTGTTGCCGATCAGAACGCCCGCCCCGGCCATGTGCTGGAAACTGAAGCGGGGGCTTGACGTGGCGGCAGAGCTGGCCGCCGTGACAGTGACCGTCTCTTGGAAGCGGGTGATTTCGATCATTTACCTTTCCTTTTCAGTGGGTGGGCCTGGCGGTTGATAATCATCTCCCGCAGCTCGCCGTCCTTCTTGCCAGGGTTCTGCTTGCGGTAGCGAGGCAGCTCTTCCTGGACGATCCGCTCATTCAGGACCGTCCTCTTGGGCGGCATGAGGGTGCCCTTGTGGGTCACGGCCCCCTCCACCGTCAGATTGCGAGCCCTCGCTACTCTCTTAATGTCCGCCGTGGAGTCCACCCACGCCATTGGGTCCCGGTGGGCTCGGCTGTCCGCCAGGCCGCCGATGTAGACCTTGCCGGCCACTGGGATCCCTGCTGCACGGGCCTCCCTGAGGATGGTGTTGGCCTGCTTCTTGGGCATGTCGTCCAGCCACTGCTGGTTCAGGCGGCCCTCCATAAAGGCCCTGTCAGAGCCTCTAGTGCCAGGAGGGGTCTGGGTGGCGCACATAAGCGCCCACCGCTCGCCGTGCGGCAGGGCCCGTTCGTATGTCTCGCAGGCCTCACGGCCCCGGCGGAGGACTTCCTGGGGGATTTCCACCTTGTTGCTCCGGCCCCGGCGGTGGTGGCGGCGGCGGGGGCGGCACCGCGTACTTCGCCACGTCCATGTCCATTGCCCGGCCCCAGTCGGCCATCAGGGCGTTGAAGAGCTGCGGCTGGCCGGCCTGCAAGAGGCCCTGGGCCACCGGCATGATGATCTGCATGGCGGAGTTGATCTGCTCCACCTTCGTCCCCGGGTTGGGCTTCCTGGCACTGCCGGCCTCCACGCGGAAGTCGAACTCCCGCAGGAGCTGCTCCGGGTCCATGGACTGCACGTGCATGGCCCAGGCCTGCGCCGCCAGGGGGCCCATCAGCGGCAGCACGTCCTGCGGCTGGATCAGCCAGCGGGCCAGGAAGGCCTCCTTGCGGGCCAGCTCCGACAGGGCGTCCTCTAGCTGGTTGGCCATGTCGTCTGGCCGCACAGAGATCTGCTCAGCCTTCACGGTAGCCTCAGCAGCTGACCTGAAGGATGCCCTGGTCATGCCGTAGACCAGCTCTGTCAAACCGACGCGGCGGTCGAACAGCTCAGTGACGGCGGCGACGATGTTCCAGAGGTCCGTGGGTACGCCCGGAAGCTGGAAGACGCTGATGATGTCGTTGACGCTGCGGCCGATGGCCTCAGAGATTTCCACAATCTTGAAGCCCGACTCGTCGGAGTCCAGGATCTTGGCCTTGATGTCGTTGTCGGCGGCCTTGGCTACGCCGATCAGGGTCTGGCTGGAGGTGGCGATCTTGGTCGCCATGAAGCTCATCGCATAGTTGATGAACCGCAGCTCACCAATGCCCGGCTTGATCAGCGAGATGGGGTACGAATACCCGGGCTTGCCGTGCCACTGGAGGATGGTGCAGGGCCAGCCATTGGGCTCGGCCCAGAAGGGGATCGGCCACTGGGCCGCCTGGAACAAGGCGGGAGGGACCCCCGTCTCGTCCACCTCCTCCTGGAGCATGTCCGGGCGGATGTTCAGGGGGTGATCCACGCCCTCGCAGACGACGATGTAGCAGTACTCGCCCAGGGCGTCGAACTTGCCCTTCAGCTCCTTGGGGGCGTCTTTCAGCCGGTCGCCGAATCCGGTCTTGGAGTAGATCTCCCAGTAGGTGACCAGGTCGTTGGTCTTGCCCATCTTCTTCTTCGTCTCGTAGCCCCGCTCCTTGCGGGTGCTGCGAGAGTCATAGCTTTCGGCGTGGCCCTTCAGCTGCTCGGGGTCCAGGCCGAACTTGGCGGCCACAAACTCCTTGGGGTGGCACCGCCGCCGGGCCATCCACAGGATGTCTTCCTGGTCGTCGGCGTCCGGGTCCCACAAGACGTTGTCGAAGCTCTCATAGAAGCTGCCGGCCATCCGGGACTCGCCGCCGGGCACCTGGTACAGCTCCGTAAACCAGCACCCCGCACCCTTGATCAGGGCCTCGTCCACCACCTTGCGGTTGTGGTTCTTCAGGTTCAGCTCATTGGGGGTGTAGTTCAGGTAGTCTTCCAGCAGCTTGCAAATGATGTCCCGCCGCTCCGACAACATCTGGGTCTGCTGGACCTGCTGCTGGTACATCTGCATCATCGGGTCCATCATCATCACCGGCTGGCCGTCAGGGCCGATGACTGGCTGACCGTCAGGCCCCATCTGGGGCACGGGCGGCTGCGGGAAGACACCCAGCATCTGGGGCGAGATGACCGGGTAGGTCCTGGGGGTACACCGCCGGGATGGGTTCCGGTGATGGATGACGGACCCGAAGAGCCGAACGGCCTCCCAAACACGGTTGATGGTCATCCGAAAGGCGGGCGGGGAGATGCCCTTGATGAACCCCTTCTCCCCGCGGGCGTACTCCGACCGGAACATCCAGGCGTTGTCCCCGTCGTAGAAGTTCATCGCCTCATCGGCGTCTTCCTGGAACGGGCGCTTGTGGTCTTTGGCGAGCTTCAGCTTCTCCAGCCACCCCTGGACAAGGGGCCGGAGCGGGTTCTGGTCAGACATGGGCGGTTCCTGGGCTACTTCTTATTGCCCTGAACGGCCTTCTCCAGGGCCGAAAGCCGCTCGGAGAGCTGGGCCAGGCGAGGATCCCGGGGCCGGCTTTCCCAGATGCCAAACTTCTTCCACTCCACGCTCGTCTCCAGGCGGGGGTCGTCCTTGTGGTGGACTGACGGCCTCTCCGTTCCGCCGTAGCCAGGCGCCAGGACCCACAGCTCCAGAGTGTCCTGGCCCACCTTGGACACAAAGGCCATCTGGGCCGGGGCGCCCTCATGGGGGCGGTACAGCACCGTGTCGCCCAGGCTCACTTCCGGCATCTTCCACGCATCCATGATCATCCCTTTCTGCTAGGACCTAAGACCACATAACCCTTGCCATCGTCTCCCTGGCGTTTCTTCTTCTCCGCCAGCCATTTCACGTACCACGGCTCCTTGCCAGGCCTCAGGGGCGGCTGGTGGTACTTCGGCTCGTAGGCACAGAGGTACTCCAAGCACTGGACGGCATGCACGTCGCCCCGCGTGTTGGGCACGTCCGTGATGAACGGCCCGGAGTTGCTCTGGATCACCTTCTTCTTGTATCGCTTCAGCTCCCGCATCAGCTCCGGCGTGGCCCCCTCCAGGAACTTCAGCTGCGTGCTGCCGTCGCCCCGGATGTGCAGCATCTGGCGGACCAGGGCGGTACGGGCGGGAATGTCGTCGGAGCCGGGGATGAACTGGTGGCCCGTCATCTGGGCCCGGATGCCGCGGTCCCGGAGTTGCTCCGAATACAGGTCGCACGGCAGCCGGCCGGACCCAAGGTCCCGCAGCGTGCCACCGTGCATGTCCATGATGAGAGCGTAGAAGTGCTGGTCCTGGGCCTTCTTGGCAAACTCCTCGCCCCAGATCAGGGCGTTGGCGTTGCGGATGTACAGCTCGTCATAGATGAGCAGCATCTTCTCGTCGGGCGGGACGGCACCGAACAAGCATGCCATCACTGTGTGGCCAGGGTCGATGGACACGTAGCGAGTCCACTCCGGCGGAATGCCGGACGGCAAGGCCTCCCGGGGGAAGGTGTGGACCGTGGGATTGAAGGACGGGTACATCAGGATGGAGTCCTGGGTGAACTCGCCCTCCGCCCGCATGCGAAGCTCGTCTATGCCAAGAGAAGACCAGCGGGAGATGTTCTTCTCCTTCTCCTCCGCGTCAATGTGGGCGTTGTCCAGGAACCGGAAGGTGAACTTCTTGATGCGGGGCGGATCTCTCCGCTCCTCCAGTTCCTTGTCGGCCCGCTCACACAGCCCCAGCAAGGCATCGTTCTTGGAATGTGGCATCGCACTCCACAGCAAGCGGCCCTTACGGTCAGCAAGACGGGCCTGCATCTCCCCCACCCACGCGGGGTTAGATATATCCTCGTCCAGGTGTACCAAATCGGCCTGAAAACCCTGGGGCGGCTCACCTTCTGAGGAGAAGAAATGAACCGTCCAGCCGTTCGACAGGACGACACGCTGGCAGTAGCCGGCGTTCTTCAGGACCCAGGATGTCTCTTCTACGAACCTGGGCGGGACGAGCGGCGGAGCAGGCTTGGCGTCCTTCTTCCGCTCGGCGTCTGTGACGGGATTGAAGGCTCGCCACGCTCCAGTCTCTAGGTCCTTGATGATCTTGAACGCCCCGGCCTTGAACAGCATGGGGTAGCAGACCAGGCCAATGTGTGGCCAGTTCCTGCCGATCACCACCAGGTTCCCGCCCTCTGCGGGGTACTTGCCGTACGGGTCCTGGCCCGTCAGGGCCCGGGCGTCCTCTACGAAGGTGCTGAGGCTCTTGCCGGATCGGTTGCCGCCAAGCACCACACGCTCAGACGCCAGACAGGCGTGCATCTCCTCCTGGTGCGGCATCGGCTTGTACAGCCGGAGGGCCTCTATCTTGCGGCTCTTCAGCTCTGCCTGAACCTCCTTCAGGACGTTCAGGCGGTGCTGGGTAATGCCAGGAACAACCGGAGGCTTCGGCTGTTCAGGTATCTTGCGCGGGTGCTTTTTCACGCTTCTCCGGGGCCGGCAGGGCGTTGATCACAGTCGCCGTCTCTAGCAGCCGCTGCCGCAGCTCGTCGTCCAGCTCTTCTTCGGACCAGTGCGACAGGGGTTTCTTGGCACCGCCCATGGCGGTGTTGTTCGTCACCAGCCGTACCATCGTTTCCAGCATCCTGGTCCGGTGAGCGCCGCCAGGAGGGGAGTCGTAATACTGCTTCATGAACAGGTTACTGAACCCAGCCACGCCGCCCATGTACTCCAGGATCGTCTCCACCAGCTCGGCTGAGTGGGGGACGTTGCTCCCTCCCAGGCGAGCCACCTGGCAGAAGGCGTCCACCGCGTCGGCTTCGATCCGATCCAGCCGCTCATCCTTGCCCTTTTTCCTTCGCTTCCGCTCCCGCTCGGAGCGGCAGGTCTTGCACATGGCGTGCCGCCGGCCGTCTTCGGCCACATGGAAGGCATGGGCCGGCAGCTCCTTCTGGCACTTGGTGCAGCGTTTGGTGCCGTCCATGCGTCACACTTGCGTCATCCAGACGTTGCCTTCGACGTGCGGGGTGATGCCGGAATCCTTCACGGCTCGCCGTACGTCAGGAAAACAGCCGTAGTCATGGCCCGCCAAGACATGCCTGGCCTTGGGCCTCCAGGCTGCGATGTCGGCCTTGACCGATTCGTAGTCATGCTCGGCATCGATGTAGACGATGTCGAATGAATGATCATCGAAATCCCTGGCCGCATCCGGCGACCTGCCAACGTGGGCTGTGATGGGGAGCCCGGCGGTGTTGCGGAAAAACACATGTAGCGGTCGGCCCCTGGAGCCGTCGTATGCCTTGCAGCCGTCGTCGTTCTTTGAGCCCTCCCACGTATCCACGCAGGTCACCTTGGCCCCAGCCTTGGCCATGATGATGGCACTCCTGCCGGCCCATGAACCGACCTCACACACCGTTGGTGCGTGGCCGTGGTCTTTGATGAACTGCGTCACCATGGCGGTCAGGGCGTTGGCGTCCTCGCCCGGAAGCTCCATCCCCATGCCGTCGAACGGCTTGGGCAGCTTGTCCAGGACGGGGGATTTGAAGTCAACAATCTTGACTCCACTTTCTACATTCGCCTCCCAGCAGTCCTTCATCTTCTTGGACACGCCCTCGGCGGTGATCACCTGGGGCTTGCCCACGCACTTGGGTTTCCAGTGACCGGCCCAGGCGTCCCAGTTGCAGTACACGGGGTTGTAGCCCAGCTTCTGCGCGCCCACCAAGGACACGTCCCGGGTCATGGTTACGTCTTCAGTGGACGCCTTCTCGGCGGCGTACATGTCCTTCCACTCGTAATAGAACCATGGCTTGTCTTCCGGGGTCTTGGGCTCAGTGAGTTCAAAGACCCGCATGTCGTACATGATCAGCCCGGTGGGAAGCGCAGCGCACTCTTGGATGCCGGCCATCTTCACGGCCGTGTGCCGGTCGTACATCTCCAGCTGGAAGTCCGGCCCTGGGTTCTGGGACTGGAGGTTGTTCCACCGGAACACGTACACGCACTCCACAGGGGGCGGGCCGCAGTATGGCACCCCGATGACGCACGGCCCCTTGTGGTAGTGGTTGACGAAGAAGTCGAACGACGAGTCGAAGAACGGCTTGGCGTCCGCCTGGCCGGCGAGCATGTCTGGCTTCATGTCGCTGTCCACCATGATGAGACAGTCCACGCCGAACTGACGGGCCTGCATGACTGCCCGGTTGCGAGTCATGGTGATCGGCGTATCCGCCAGGTTCCAGATGCGGATCTGGTCGATCCGGGGATCCTTGGAGGCGTTGGCCACCAGCGGGACCATCCACTCTCGGATGTCGGGGACTTCAGAGGAAATCCCGCCGTTGCCGCCGTAAGAGAACGTAACGATGCCGACGTTAAACTTCTGCTGCATGTGTCACCTTAGGGGGGGGAGGTGGACAAGTATATAGAACTGAACAGATGGCCGCTAGCGGATTCAGGGCCCTCGCCGTGCGTTCCTGGCCCGGCCCCAGTTGGCAATCGGACTGCCCGTTGAAGTCCAGGTGTCGCCCATGCCCCTGGACTTCATCTGCTCGGCTACCATGGCCTCGTAGACCCGCTGGTGGGCCGGAGACAGGGGCTTGGTCTGCGTGTTCGTCGTCGCCTTAATCCGGTTCCACTGGTCGGTGGCTGACGGAGCCTTGGGCTTGGCGGCCTCCATATCCTGCTTGGCCCGCCTGTCCAGCGAGGCAGACCTCGCCTGGTCCCGGTACGCCGTCTGCTTTTGCTCCAGCCCCCGCATGGTTGCGGCCTGGTCGGGCATGGGCATTTCACGGTTCACCCAGGCGGCGGCGTCGGCCGGCGACATTCCATAGTCCCGCTGGAGGGCCTGGGAGGCTTGGGCGCGCTCGGTCATGCGGCTCTTCATCTGCTCCATGGCAGCGCCAATGTCCTGCCGGCGTTGCTGGGCGCCGGGAGCCGTGGACCGATCCAAGCCCTGCGCCATGCCAGCCAGATCCTGGTACTGAGACACTGCCCCACGGATATCCGCAGGCAGGCCAGCCATCTCTTCCGGCCGCACAAGCGTCCCGCCTCGGCTGTTGTTAATCAGCCCCAGCATCAGCTCGTCCGTGGACGCACCGGGCTGGAGGTTGGCCCGGCGGTACAGGTCGTTCACGGACTGCCTTTGCTGTTGCTCCTGCCGGTCTTGGCGGAACTGCTCGGCAGTGGGCGGCGGGCGGTTGATCGGACGGCCGGGGCCGCCGCCGGGGGGCGGGCTTCGGTCAACTACCCCATCCATGTCCATGTCCCGCTCCCCATTCATGGGATCGCGGGCCACCCCGTCTTTGTCCATCCAGGGCCTATACATCGTCTCGTTAATGCCGTAGTCGGACCTCATCGGATCGTAGTCGTTGATGCGGTACGGCGTGGACGAGCCGTAGGGGTCTTGGGCGGGCTGGGCCTGGCCGGGGGGGGTAAATCCGCCGCGTGCGTCTGGAATCTCGGGTGCGGCCTCCTGGGTCCGCTGGCGGCCTTGGTTAACCCACCCGGACCCCTCTTCGGGCCGGACTGTGTTTTTGTAGGAGTCGAAAGTCTCGCCGGTCGATGGGTTGTAATAGGTGGTATGCCAGTCTGGCCCACGGTCAACCTTCATGCGGTCTGGGCGATACAGGCCCGAAGGCAGGCCAGGCGTGGGGCCCGGCTTGCCCGGCTGCGGCCCCTGAATCAGGTCGCGGATGTTGCCGCCCGGGTCTTGGGGCTGCTGGGCAAACGGATTTTGCCAGCCCTGCTGGAGCATCTCCATGCCCTGGTTGTAGGCCATCTGGGGATTCAGGGATCCAAACTGCCCCTGGCCCATCATGCCCTGACGTTGCTGGTTCAACGCCAGCGCCATGGCTCCTGTCTGGGCCATCATGGCGTTGGGGTCGGTGTACTGGTTGCCCATCCAGTCCGTGCCGCCAGCGAACTGGAAGGAGGGCATCTGCTGCTGGAAGGCGGGGCCCTGGCCTGCGGGCTGGCTGTAGAAGGAGTGCATCTGCCCGCCCTGGACGTTGGGCGTGTTGCTCACGGACTGCCCGTATGCCGTGGAGTTGGCGTAGGGGCTCTGCTGGGATTGGGCCTGGCCTGGGCGATAGGCCGCATACGCTCCTCCGCCGGCATTCGACTGCGGGCCCTGGCGATACCTCGGGTCTGCGATCTGGCCGTCGATCTTGCGAGCGTCAACGCCGCCGTCTTGCAGGTAGCCATTGCTAGCGCCGCCAGGACCACCGCCATACACTTGCTGGTATGCAAGGCTCTCAGGGCCGCGAGTCAACCCCGTCTGGCCGGAGCCAATACGCTGCTTGTAGCTGTCGGCCATCTGCTGCGTCTGCTGCGAGGGGAGGAACGAACCGGCACCTGTGGTGAAGTAGTTAGGATTGGCTTGGTCCCACGCCGTCTGCGCTGCGCCTCTTCCAGCCGGACGGCCAGAGAGATGTCGCCCCGTGATTGGGTTTATGGCGTCTCCCACTAGCGATCCTCCTCAGTCACTGCGTCCGTCCCCACCCCCATGCCGTAGATCATCCGCAGGCGGGCCATGTCCTCCATCTCGCTGCCTCGCACCAGGGCGATCAGCTCTCGGAGGTAGTCCAGATTCTGGATTGCGGAGTCGTCCATAATAGAAAAGCCTCTGACCCGGTTGCCCAGGTCAGAGGCCTCCCCCTAGCCCCCGAAAGGGCACGTATCAAGTTCCAACCAGGCCGTAGTTCTGGAGGGCTACCTTCAGCGTGGCAAAGTCCGTCACGGCCGCACTGGTGGCCCGGGTCGAACCCGTGCCGCCAAAGAACGCCACCGTGCCGCCCGTCACGCCCAGGCGGAGCGAGGTCGGCGCTACCGTCAGCGCGGTGACATTGCCGGTGGTGTGGCGAATCACCGCCCCCACCTCGTCACCGGCCTGCTGGTCAGCCAGGCCGATGACGATTTTCCGCAAGAGATTGGCGTCGGCGCTCATGCTTAACTCCGGACGAGGTTAACTACCGCCAGGACGTTCTGGCCCGTAGTGCCGGCCGAGAGCGCCCGGCCGATGTAGCCAGCCTGGAGGAACGTGGCCGCGGCAGTCTGGGCCTGGCCAGCGGTGGTGCTGTGGGTGCTGGCCGCCGCCGTGAGGGCGACAAGCGAGGTATCCACCGCAGCCTCCTGGGCAGGGCCCAGCTTGATCTCAGTCGGGCCGTTGACCGTGACCCAGAACACATCGTTGTTGGCCACGCCCGATGCCGGGATATGCTCGTCCACCACGCCGGCCGACGCGGCGTCCGTGAGACGGGTATAGCCGTCCACCTCCGAGAGCGAGCCGCTCTTAAACGTCACCACCCGCTTGGGCAGGAGGGTGACGCCAGAGACGTTCCGCACGGCGATGCAGGTCTTGACCCGATTCGACCGGATCTTGCCCGTAACGGGATTCACGTCAGGAAACTGCTTCACCACGCCCACCCAGCCGACGCCGTCCGCGGTGGACGACACGCCAAGGGTCTGGCCAAGAGCGAAGGGAGGATCTACGTTCAGTGACATTCAGGCTGCTCCTATGGTCAGGCGAGGTTGACCCACTTGATAAAGTTACGAGGCGACTTGAACTTCAGGTTGCCAAGAGTGGACACACAGTAACGATAAGACTGCGTAGTCTCGTCGTAGAAGGGGCCCTCACTGTTGTACATCTGTCCCTCCATGTTCAGGAGTTCGATGTTCCCAACCGCAAGGCCGTACGCACAGTTGGCCGGCACCGCGTACTCCGTGCCCAGCTCCACGCCGTCCAGCTGCACGGTGTTGAAGCCGTAGCTCTTCAGGCTGTTCTCGCTGGAGATCGTCACCCGCTCCTTGGCGTCCTGGGCGTTCAGGAAGTCGATGTACAACTTCCGGTCCATGACCACCAGATCGACGGCGTCTTCCTTGGTGTCATTCCGCTTGGCAAAATGGAGGCCCTCACGGAGAGCCTTCACGCAGTTGGCAGCCCAGCTACTGCCGCCGAAGTACGTGCTGGTGTAGTTCACCACCAGCGGGCTGTAGAAGTCATACTCGCTGTCAGCCTTGCCGGCGGGCCAGACGCCCTCCAGCTGCGAGCCGCCGTAGAAGCCCAGCCCCGTGTTAAGCGAGGCGTAGCTGTCAGACGGCGAGCCGAACGGGTCCGCCGCGTTGGCCGACCGCTGGGCACCCGTGGCCACGTTCAGCGTGCCGTTGGTGCCGAAAAAACTTTCCAGGCCGTGGTATCTCAGCTCATTGCCGGCGGCCGACCCGTCAATGTAGATCTCATTGGCCAGGTACTGTTCGATGCTGGTGAGCAGCCGGCTGCTCATCTTGCCAGCCACGTTCACCAGGGCGTTGGTGCCCCGGTTCTCCAGAAGCTCCTTGCGGAAGATGGCGTCCGTGGCCTGGTAGCCCCGGTACTCCAGCTCCGCCTTCTTCCAGAGGTTCTGACGGCTGAAGGAACGCGGCGTTTCTCCGTTGTTCCCCTGCGGCTGATGCAGGCGGTACGACACCTCCCAATCGAAGCCGCGGCCGGACATGTTCATCCGGATGTTGCCACGGCTTTCGATGGCGGCGAACACCATGTACTTGCGAAGGGACGCAATCTCCTCCTCACGCAGGTGGTTAACCAGCGTAGTGGCGATAGAACGAGCGAAGTCGGTCGTACTCGGCATTTCTTACTCCTAGATCAGGCCGTCTTTCACAAGCTGGCTCTTGAGGCGCTCTTCCAAGGTCATCTTCGGCCGCGGAGCCCGCGGCTCCGATGCCCCGCCGCTCCTGCTGGGCGTGCGAGTGGCACGCTCCCTCAGGAACTGCATGTTCGATTGTGCTACCGGCTCTGCTGGCGGAGGCGCCATCTCCTGGGGAGGAGGAGGCTGCTGCATGCCTGCCATCATCTGCTGGTAGCGAAGGTTCAGCAGGTCCCGCTCCAGCATGCTGGTGGCGTACTGCCACCGGGCATCGGGAGACGAGATCCCTGACTTCGCCGCTTGATCGATGTAGCCCTGGATCGCCCGGCCCTCCGGACTGACCTGGCCTCGTTGGTCGTAGAGCCAGTCAGCGTTCTGCTGCTCCAGGCTCTGGACGTAGTTTTGTGCGGTGTATTGGCCAAGGTGCTGTTGAACCAGCTCCTGGGCCTTCTGCATGGCCACCTGTTCGACAAATGGCTTGAGCGTGTCTTCGGGGTTGGTGACGAATCGCTTGGCGAAGTCGGCCGTGTAGGTCTGATACTCCTGGAGCGCCATCTTGGCTTCCAGCGGAGCGTTGGCGTCGATGACCTCTTTGCCCGTCTGCGGGTCGCGGATGATGTAGTTCCGCCAGGTGTCCTTGACCTGGGGCGGGTTCCACCACTTCGGCGGCTCGGCGGCCTTCTGCTGCTGAGCCTGCTGAGCGTTCACCCATTCCTGGTAACGCTGCCGGTTCTGCATGTACTCCATCGTCGCCGGCATCGTTTCCTGATACTGGCGGAGCTGGCTCTGGGCCTGCTGGTAGCCCTGCATCGACTGATACAGCGTGCGGGCGATGGACACGTCGTCGGCGCCCTGAAACTCAGGGAGCGCCTTGAAGGCGTCGTACACACTACCGGCGGGGGCCGGCGTGTGCTGCGGTGTCGGATTGTCAAAGGACTGGGAAGGAACCTCAGGTGCCGGCATCTCCGGCGAGTCAACCTGCTGGATCTCTTCGCTCATGTCTTTCCTTTCAGGCTAGGGGGGGTTGCCTGTGGAAAGAATGCCCGGAATGCCTGGGGCGTAATCCGATTTTCACTGAGCCATGCGAGCGATGCCCTGCACGTCGCCCATGTCTCGCAGGCGGTTGAGCATCTGCATGGCCTCGGTGGTGCCGCCCACGTCCGGGTGGTGACGCCGGGCCGCGGACCTGTATGCGGCGTTCAGTACGTCCGGATCGACCAGCTGGCGGATTCGCTCTCCGGCCGGCAAGGCTCGCTTGGGCATGACGCCCCGGTAAAACAAGAACGGCAGCTGGCCGGCCACTTCAATAGGCGCGGCCATCGAACCGGCATCAGGCCGCCAGTCCTGCTCGGACCCGGGACCACCGCGGTGGAAAACCGGACTGACAAGGTTGGGGATTCCGTAAACAAAGTCCTTGAAGGCAGATCCGCCCTGCCCGCGCGCCATGTCCCGCCCGAAAGCGAGGTAGTTGTCAGAGAACCGCGACAGGCCGCCATACACTGCGCTAGTGGCGCGGTTCAGCGGGTCAGTGATTAGCTGCTCGGGCGATAGCTTCTCCATTTCCGGCGAATAACCGTCCGGCACGTACTCATAGGGGGATGCCAGCATCTTGCGGATGGCCGGATTTTCCTGGAAGTACCTGTCTTCCACCATGGCGTCCGCCAGGATGTCCTTCCCGGGGCCGTAGTAGTTGTCAATCGCAAGGGGGCTGCCGGGTGGGTGCCGCTGAGTGTGAGGTCGAATCTTGTCCAGGATGTACATCTGGCGGGCGTTAGCCAGCCTATCGTCGTCCGACCGCGGCACGGCGGTCAGTAGGCTGGGGTTGGCGTACGCCCACTGAAAACCTGACAGCTCCGGCACCCGCACCTTCTCCGCGCCGGCCATGGCAGAGGCCAGGAGGTTTTGGGGGTGGTCTTCGACGCCTTGCTCCAGAGACTTCTCCGCAAACTCCACAGCCCCGGCTTCGGGGCTGCCGTAGTATGCCTGCGAGTCCGCCCGGGCTACCGCCACGTCCTGGCCGGGGAGCAGTGGGCCGTAGGGAAGCCCAAGGCCCTCCCGCAGCTGCCACTCAGGCTGGCGGATCTTAGCCAGTGCAAGGCGGGCCTGCCGAAGCCGCTCGGCCCGGGACGCCAGCTCCTGGTCTGGGCCAAACTCTTCAGCCATCAGCGCCCCCCAGCTTGGCGAACCCGCTCCAGCATGGCATCAATCTCCATCCGCTTCATGTCCTTCTCATGCTGCATGCGGCGGGCCTCCCGGGCCTGGGCCACCCGGGACTGCATCTCCCGGGAGATCACGTCGTTTACCTGGCCAATGGCCGCAGAGTGGGCGTTCATGCCCGGCGCCATCATGGCGTTGGCGAAGTTAAGGAACGGCATCGGCCCCTGCACGCCAGGCGTCACTCCGGGGCGAACAGCAGCCTGGCCGCGGTTGATCCGCTGCTGCCGCTGGCGTTCCTCCGCCTCCCGTTCCCGCTCGGCGGCGGCGGCGTCAGGGAACATCTGATTCTGCAAAAACTCAGCCCAGGCCATGGCAGTCTCCTTACGTCTTAGTGCCCTTCTTCCGCGCTCTGCGTATCGCCAGGCGGATCAATGTCTTTCCTGCCAAGGAGAGGTAAGGCAACTTCCGTTTCTTCGCCTCCTCTGCCAGCCAGCCGTCGATCTCGTCAATGTGTTCCTCGCACCAGTCGCAGCCCTTTTCGTCCATGATCTTTGCCCTCTTGTTACAAGAGCAGTTGGGCTTGGCGACGATGCCGATGGTTTTCAGGAGGGCCTTGAGTTCTGTGCCTGGGCCCCGCGGGTAAGACCTAAACCGCTCGCACAAGGCCTCATATTCGTCCCGCGGCAGGAAGACATGCGTGTCGCTCTGCCTGACAACATGCCCCATGACAGCCTCCAGGTAGTCGCCCCTGATTGCCGCGCGCTTCGCCAGTGCGTCTTTGGCAATGCCGACCAGGCTCACGGCGGAGGCTCCCCGGGCTCGCAGGGCGGGATGCTGCCTATCGGGCACGTCACGCACGTATCGGACTCCCACGGATACTCCTCCGCTTCCCAGTCTTGATAGCCGCAGCACTCCGCAGTGACGGTCACAAACACCTCCGCGATGTAGCACACCTCCTCGCACTCCTGGCCCTCTCCGGCGGGAAAGCAATCTGTCAGCCGCGCAACCTCCTGAACGTCGATGATCACGTTGGAGTACCCCCCACCAGTCAGCGCCGCTTCAAATCCATCCAGGCAGCCTATAAGGTTGGAGCGAAGGCCAGCGAGTGCGGCCTGGGCTTCCTCAAGCGTGCAGTATAGATTATTTGTTCCGCAGCCTCCGAGGGAGATCACCTCGCAGCACGGCTCCGCCTGGCACACCCCGTCACAGCAATAGGGCTTCGACTCCGGACAGTAGACGACCGCTTCGCCGTCCACGCACTTCTGGCACAAGGATGGATCGGCCGGCGGGTCGCAGGGGCACAGGCCAGAGACGCACTCCGTGTCTACGCCCTGGAACACACCGCCCGCGTCTTCACAGTCGGCGCATGTCTCTTCGGTACACACGCCTCCATTGCAGCACGCGCCCGTCGTTGTGCAGCAGCGACAACAGCCCATTAGCAATCCCAGGCACGCCTGGCCTTCCGGAGTCGGCTGTTAGGGTCCTTGGCGGCCTTTGGCCACATCTTCATCTGGCCGGCACTGCGGGCACAGTACGAGTCCCGGCGAGGACCACCTTCGGGCTGGGGTGGTTTCAGGTTGCCACCAGTCTCACGGTTGTAAGACGCACGGCCCTTAGCGTTCAGGCCGCCATCAGGATCCTGGCCCTCGCTGCGAGTCCAGGCAGGAGAGCGGAGGCGGCGGATGTTATCCTCACTTGCCACTCAGCTTCCTCCACTGCTTCTTGTCGGGATAGTCCTTGTCGCCGGGCTTGGCAGGCGGCTCGCCCCGCTCACGCTTGGCGTGGATGTTCGCCCACAGCCCCGGGCGGAGCTTGCGGATGTTGTTCTCGCTGCTCATGTGTCGCTCGGACTGGATCGCTTCTTGGCGGGCCGCTGGCCGCGGGCCCAGATGTAGCCGCGGTTGCCGATGTTTAGCTCGGCCGTCTTGCCGGGCACAAAGCGTGACTGCCCCTTGCGGCGTTCAGCCCAGTCCTTCATCTCACGCTCATGCTCTTCCAGCTCTTCAAAGACGTTCTTCTCCGGCTGGCGGAGGCGGCGAATGTTGTCTTCAGTCGCCATACAAGTCGCCCTCCCAGTCCATCCATTCGATTTGGTCGAACATCAGTCCAGCCCCACGCTGCGGCCGGCAGGTTTCTTGCCCTCCTTGCGGACGTACGGAGTCGGGCGATTACCTTGCGGAGGCTGCTTCCGCTCCGGCCGCATGTACTGCGAGGGGCGGGGCGGCGTGCGGTACATGAGGTCGCTCATGCCGTTGCCCATGTAACTAGCCGCCGCCGCAGCTTCGGCCTCGTCCATGTCGGCCCGGTATTCCTCAGGGGTAACGCCGTGGGCGTTGGGAATGCCCGTGGGGCCCTGGTAGTCCCCATAGCGCGACCCGCCTTGCAGCTGCGCTCGCAGCATGGCGTTCTCTTCCATCAGCTGGCGAATGCGATCTTCCGGATTCATGGCGTTCTCCTTAGTGGTTATTGCCCTGCTACTCTTCGCTCATAGCCGGCAACGCCATAGGGGCTAGCAGGCCGTACTTGCGGAGGATGCGAATGCGATCCTCTGTGCCGGGGAACATCACGTAGTTGTGGGTGCCTTCGCCTGCGGAGCGGGAGCCCTGGTCCAGGTAGCGGATGCCGGGGACGCCTCGTTGCAGCAGTGCCGCGGAGGCGGCCGGCTGGTCATGGGTGACGTGATAGCCGCCGACGATCCGCGGGTTGGCATTGGCCATGTCGCCGGCCATCCGCATGTAGGCGTTCTCCCCGGCCCACCCTTCTTGGCCCAGCGAGAACCAGCGAGGCGCCTCTACGTATTTGCCCAGGGCATCTTGGACGACTTGGGACTGGCTCTGCACCGGAAGGTCCAGGTCCAGCAGCTGGCCTTCCGGAGCGTCGATCTCCACTTCGTACATGTGGCCAAGTCTTGGCGGAGGGCTTGGGGGCGGAGGGACAAAATCTGACGGCAGCGACATCAGGTATTCGATGGCCGCCCGGTTGTCCACGCCCAGAGTCGCCTGATCGTTGGCTAGGGTTTTAAGCACAGCTTGCCTTGGGTCTGTGGCGCCGGAATTTGCCATATACCTCCACAGAAACTCGGCCTTCTCTTCCGGCGTGTGCCTCACAAGCCCCCCGGCACTTAGTGCTTCCCGATAGCCATCGGCCACCTTCTCATTGCCAGCAAAATACAGCCCATGGCCATACGCCTGCTGGCCCTCACCCGTACCGATCTTGGACGCATCAAACCGGGAGAAGCTGTGCGGGCTGCCGTGGTAGGCGATGATCTTGGGCGACGACTGCCCGGCCAGGCGAGGCAGGAGACTGGGGCGAAGCGGACCACCCATTACTGCGGCCTCACTAGCAGGGCCCGGATGGCATCTTCCGTAGTGGGGTAACGCTCCCTGGCCCGGCGGTACTCCACGCCCTTGTCCGGGCGAAGCCAGCCATCAATCACGGCCATGCTGCCGGCCGGCATGATGCCCAGGTTGTGCGGCTTAGCGTCGTCCCAGTGAAGCCCCTGGCGGGCCATTACGTCGTACAGCGTGTCCGCCCGGTCACGCCACATCCGGTAGTTGTTGGGGTCCGCCGCCATCATGGCCGGAGACGCCACCTCGGACGCGCGGGGTTGAACGCCAATCCGGAACGGCCCCGCACGGTCGGCGTAGACATACGGCGCCACTCCGGGGATGTCTGGGAGGTGGTAGGGCCCGGCGTTGAATGGGTCCGCCGAGATCTTGACGACATGGTCGCCAGACCCAAAGACCGCCGCCTCGCCACCCGCGCCTATCGGCTCCCCC
>Ga0208091_1000076_pt1 | contig 25245 bp, 15 predicted proteins | sample LakMenEpi26Oct12_FD_150736 | JGI IMG/M metagenome (GOLD analysis project Ga0208091, IMG submission 150736) | Freshwater microbial communities from Lake Mendota, WI - 26OCT2012 deep hole epilimnion (SPAdes) | ecosystem: Environmental > Aquatic > Freshwater > Lake > Epilimnion/Euphotic zone ...
CCGTGGTGTTGACGCTGGCCACGCCCGCCGCCGTCACCTCGATGTAGTTCGTCGCGTTGGTGATTGCGAGGCTGCTTTGCGCTGCCACGAATGCGCCGTTCGCCGCGTAGCCTGCGGCGACGTTGACGAGCAGGCCGGTGCCGTTCGTGACTAGGAAATCGTTGCGACTCAGCATCGTTGACGGGTTCGCGTCCGTGTCTCTCAAGGTGTCCGCATCCACCGAATACTTGCGCCGCTGCGTCTTTTTGAAGGTGCCGCTCCCAGCGGACACTTCCCACTTTACCTCGATGCTGCAATCATACCGCGTCACGCCAGCCGTGAACTTCGCCAGCATCTCCGACGTATTCAGCGACAGGCTGAACGTGTATGGCGCACCATCCGGTTCTGGCCGCGTCGCCGTCGTGTAGGCAAGCAGCACGTCAGACGGGTCGTTCCACGACTTCACGCCGATCTGGATCGCCGTTCCAGCCGGAAGACGGAAAGGCACCCCGCCCTTCATAAAGGTGAGCGTGCCAGGGATTGTCTCGCCACGCACGGGCGGCACTGGGCCGAGACTGAGCCGGCGGGAATCTACATCTACAATGAGCTGCATAGGAAAATACCGTGCTCGAAAATTGGTGTCAGGAGTTTTGCCAGGTTGGGATTAGAAAGCACATCCCGTGAGGCACGGCTGCCCTGACGAACAGCCGCACCCCACAGAAAGCGTGTAAGTGCCTTACACTACGCCGGATACGGAGTTGCGCTATACTGCGGATTCAACGCACTCCGCGCGCAGCGGATAACTGCGCCGAACGTGGTGTATTGCGGCATCGAGCCGAGCATGAAGACACCGTTGAAGATGCCCGTGCTGCCCTGCTTGTTCGTGTCGGTGCGGTAGTTCAGGAACTCCCACATGCCGCGGTAGTTCACGTTGTTGAACGTGGTGCCGTTGGTGTTCGCCACGCTGCCGGGAAACATGATTTCCATGAGGCGGGGGTGGAAGAGGATCACATCCTCCCACAGCGCGGTTTCGTAGTCGGGGTTCCGCTCCAGCTTGTAGCCGCCGACGTTGGCGGTCTTGAAGTAGAACGGTTCCACTTTGACCCACGCGCCGTTGGTGTAGTTCCAGCGCGCAGCCACCGAGGTCTTGAGCAACTGGAGGCCGTTGATCGGAGGCTGGGTGACGTTGAGCGGCTTGAGCAGTTCCGGCACGCGGTCGCGATTCCAGCGGAAGTTGTCGAGCTGTGGCGTCGCGACCATGAGGTTGCGGGCCTGCTGTTGGCTGGTGATGAGGCCATGCACGGGCGCACCGTCGTCGGTCGCCAGCGAGTCCTCGAATGCGCCGTCACGGTTGACCTGATCCTGAAGGTCAATCAGGAACGGCATCGTGAGGGCTGTCGGGAGTGCCGCGCCTGCGTTTTGGAGCGCACCGCCATCGTTGAACGTGCCAACCGTGCCGGAGCCGTTGTTGGTCGAGACGATACCGTTGCGGGTGAAGACGTACTTGTTGGCGCAGAGCGTCACGTAGTCGTAGGTGAACTTCTCGGCGAGCATCCAGTTCGTGATGTCGGCGAGGTTCTTCTTGATCATGCCGAACTGCCGTTCACCGTCGAACGCAGCCGCCAGATCCCGCACGCAGAAGCGCGGCGAGTTGATCTGGATGTGCTGCAAGCCGAACAGGGTCTTGCTGGTGCCCTGCTGGAGATTGATCTCCGGCGGCGAGCAGTTGTTCTGCGCGGTGGTGCCGAAGCCGGCGGTGCCGATGTCCTGCCATCCGCCGCTGGCTGCCCATGCGGGGTTGAACACGCTGCCGCCGTCCGAGTAGGTGTCAGACGGGGCTGGGAGGGTGCGCTCGACTTGCGTGACGGCGACTTGGTAGCCCATGCCGTCCGACCAACTGCCCTGCTGGACGAGACCGAGCATGGGGGAGGTCATAATGCCGCGGTGAAGGATTTCGCCGGGGAGCATACGCCCCGTTTCTTGAAGTAATACGTTCTCGATTTGCTGAACTGCCATGTGGTAATTGTAGGTTCTTGGGGCAGTGCGTTCTGCGTGCAGCTCCACACTGCCGGGTGTGGATGAGAAGTTCAGAAAATCCTTCCGATGGAAGGGGCTGACTTCGGTTCTGACAGCAGATAATTTTTTCGACCCATCGCGGGGTCGCCGATGCTAAACAGGCATCGGGCGTGCGGCAAAAATACCTCCAAACTTCCGCTTGGCAAGAAAAATCTTTTGTGTATTTTCAGGGCATCAGCATCCGCTGTCTGCCGATTCAATCCGGCATCCAAAATTCACAACGCCCCGCCCGCGCCTCGGCTTTCTGTCGAGGGATTGACGCAGGCGGGGCACCTTTTGAAATGAAGAAGCTCGATTTGACTGAAGATGAACTAAAGCAGCGCAAGCGTCAGCAGGCCCGCGAGGCGACAAAGCGATGGAGGGAGCGAAATCCGCAAGCCAGCAAGGAGAGGAGTCGGAAATATGCGTTGGAGTATTACTACAAGAACCGAGCAAAGTGCGCCGAAAAATCCGCAAAATTTAGAGCGACCCATAAGGGCGAGATGACCATCTACAACGCCGAGTATCGGGCGGCAAACAAGGCTAAACTCGACGCCTACATGAAGGAGTGGTACAGGAGAAACAAGGATACTCTTACGGTGCGCAGGAAGGCGAATTACGAAGTCATTCGCGACGCTCACCTTGCGCAGAAGCGTGAATACTACATCAAGAATCGAGATGCGATTCGCGCCAAGAAAAAGATGAACCGCGAGCCGGAGCGACGCAACGAGGACATCCGCCGCGCGAGGAAGTCAGGCGCAACGGTCGGCGATCTGCGACTCATCGCTGAGTGGGAGAAACGCTGGAGGCGGAAGCTGCTGGTCCGCTGCTATTGGTGCCGGTCTGACATCAAGCCATCAGTAGCGACGAGGGATCACATCGTCCCGCTGGCGCGTGGTGGCGAGCATTCCGTGTCGAATTTAGTGGTGTCTTGCGGCTCCTGTAATTCAAAGAAGCACGCTCGATCGCTCGACAAGTGGAACGCGACACTGGAGCAGCCGGTGCTGCTCTAGCGTTTTGAGAACGGATTCCACGCGGTGCCAGTTGGCGTGACTTCCGCGCGCCTCTCCCGCGCAGCCGGATCACCGCCTGCGCTCGGCGTTGCGCCTTTGAGTTCGCTGTTGTGCCGTTTGAGGCGGGCGATCTCCGCGTTGGCGGCTTCAAGCTGCCGCACGGCGAGCGGGAATGCCGCTGCCTGCGCGGTGAGGCGGACGCGCTCGGCGACTGGCTGCTCGGAGAACCACTTGTCGTCAGCCGCTTCCACGAAGCCGCGCACTGAATTGACGCGCTCCGCCAGTTCTTTGTCGGCGGTGTCCTTGAGGAATGGCGCGGCGGCGAGCACGGATTCGTCCCACACCTTCGGGATTGCGGCCTTCCTCTCGCTCACGTTCTTCGCCGCGGCGAGATCGCGCTGCTCGCGCTCTTGGGCGAGAGTGTTGTTGTAGATGTCCTTGGCCTTGGCGAGCACTTCGTTGCGCTTCTCTTGGAGCTTCGCGTGGTCGTCCAGAAGCCCGGCCAGCTTGTCGGCCTTGCGCTTGGGCCAGTCGGCGGTCACGTCCTCGAACCTGTTGTCCTGTGCGCGGCCTTTAAGCGAGGCGAGTTCGATCAGGTCTTCGGCTGCCACGTCGTAGTCGGCGGAGAACTCCTTGAACTGCGCCTCGATTTCGCTCATCGGCTTGGCGATTTCGTTCTTGAACATCTGCGTCTTTTCCACGCGGCTGCCGGCGAGTTCCGATTCCTGCTCGTCAATGCGCTTTTGCAGCGCCTCGCGTTCCTTTTGAAGTGACTGCACCGCATCGCTATCCGGCGCGGTTTTCTTTGCAGCTTCCAGTTCAGCGCGGATGGCGGCGGCCTCGGCGAGCGCGGCCTTGGCTTGCCGTTTGGACTCCCGCGCGTCAAAGTTGCTTTGCTTGAGGTGTTCGCGTGCCGACTTCGACATGCCCTTTGATGCGTCCTCGATCCGCTTGTTGAGTTCGTCGTCCGTCGTCTCGTCCGTGATCTCAGACTTTGCGGTGGTTTCCTTGACGGGTTCGGCTTTCGGCTTTTCCGGTTCCGCGATCTCGGGCGCTTCGACCTTCTCGCCGCCGGGCGTTTTCTCCGCCAGCTTCTTCAGGTTTGCGAGCGTCATCGGCTCGTAGTTGCTCGGAGCCGGATCGGGGTCTTGGAGTCTCGCTGAGCGCGCGGTGTGCTCTTTCAGCACGGCGTCGTCTTTGATTTCGGCGAAAGGCTGAAACGTGAGCGGTTCAGCGACGGGTAGTGTGGCGGTTTCGGTAGGCATGGTGTCAGGGTTCTTGTTGTTGTTTGGTGAGATTGTATGTGTCCTCTGGCGTCATCATCGTGTGCGCGTCGGACTCTTGATGCGGCTTTTCCGGCTTTTGGGTAAGTCGCACTAGGTCGTCGAGTGCGTCATGCTTGCCCGCGATTTGCGCGGCGCGGATGGCGATGGACTCAATACTCAGCGTGCCGATCACGTTTGGGCGGCTGACGCCTCGGATGGTGGCGAATGCCTCGCGGAGAATCGGCAGTTCGAGCACCTTTTCGAGTTCGCGCTGTTTGCCGCGGTTGGATCGCCATTCGGCGGGTGTGGTGAAGTCAGGCATGATGTCAGGGTTTTAAGGGATCAGACGTTTGGCGTGCGCGCCGTCCGGTTGGTCACGAAGTCGCTACGGCTTGCGGGAGGTAGTTCAGCGGCCATCGGTTCGCCGACCGCCATCTTTGCCAGCCTGTCGGCGTTGGCCTTGTTGATGGCGATGGACATCTTCACGTCGCTTTCGCGCTTGCGAATCTCCATCTTGGTCTGAACGTCCGCGACCTTCAGTTGTTGCTCGGTCTGGAATTTGCGCACGCTCATTTCCATTTCAGCCTGCATCTTCGCGATCTTCGCCTGTTCCACCGGATCGGGCTGTTCCTGTTGCGCGGCTTCCGATGCGCGCTCGTCGAGTGCTTTCTGGAGTTGGCGCACGTAGGTCATCCACATGGCGGAATAATCACTGAGCGCCTTCCGGTAGCTGGCTGCGAGTTCCGCGCGTGTCGGGTCTGACGCCATCGCCTGAACGTGCCGTTCAGTGTGCGGAATCAGTAGCGCAAGAAACGCAATCTGCGGTTGAAGCTCGGTGATGTCGCCCTGCTCGCCGTTGTTGCGCCAGTCCTCCAGCGTCTTGATCGCGGATGCAATGTCCGGGCCGGGGTCGTTTCCGCCCATGTGAACCATCGCGTGAATGGTGTGGTTCTGGCCGTCCAGCGGGTCAATGTTTCCGCCGCCAAACATGAGCGCGTTCTCCATCTGCGCGAAGCCCTGGTCGAGCACGGGGCGCGGTTTGTCTTGCAGCGGCATGTAGCGTTGCGCCCTGCGGTTGCCGACCAGAAGCGTCACGCTGTCGTGCAGGAACATCGCGCGCCCGCGCTCGTCAAACGTCGGCATGAGCTGCGTCATCCGATCCATTGTGGCCTGCTGTGCGCCAGGTGAACCCGCGCCGATGGCCCGCACTTCGTTGACGCGCTCCACCGCCATGATCATTTCCGTCGTGATGCCGCGCCGTTCGCACCGGATCACGAACTGTTCCACTTCCGGGAAGTCGTCGTATCGTTCGTTCTTGATGATCTCCTGCGTCCTGCGGAACATTTCGCGAAGTAGCCGCTTCCACGAACGGTTGAACATATTCACCGATGATGTGTTCAAAGCCGAGCCTGTGTTCTGCTCTGCTTGAAGCTGGTATTTCGTCATCACCGGACTGCCGGGATTGGCGCTCCCCGCGCCGATTGTGGGGCTGACAGCATCGAGCTTGTTACCAAGGAAGTTCATTACCGGCATCGTGGTGCGGGTGTGATCCTGAATGCCCTGCTCTACGTAGTCCACTTCCGGCGAGATGATCGCCATGCCGTTACTGATTACGATGGGAGATTCGTCGAGTGCGTTTGTGTTCGACTTTTTCAGCATCGTGGTGGTTCCGAGACGGAACTGGTTCACCAGATCATTCAGCATCTTGTTCTCGGTTTGAACGAACGGGAACTGGTCGTACCCCTGTCCTCGGATGCTGTGGTAGTAGCCGTCGCCGACGTTGAGGCAGAAGATCGTGAAGCAGTTCGATTCAGGAGGGAACCGCGAGACTTTCTTGTAGAGGAAATCCGCGCTGTTGTCCACGCCGTCGCGAGATCCAGCCGGGTCGCGCTCGGCAATGTAGTGCGAGAAACTGCCGTCAAATTCTCGTATCCAGCCGTGAACCAGATACACCCTCGCATTTGTGGAGTAGCTGCTTTGCAGATCGTTCCCCTTGATCATCTGACTGAGCTTCCCCCACTCCGGCCCCCACCTGTTCGGCAGCCGCTTTCCGGCAAAAGCCGTGGCGCGAACCAGCGCCCTCTTTACCGCATCCACATTCCAGCCAGTTTCCTCGGCGGCTTTCTCGTTCTCGATCATCTGATAGAGCGCGCTCGGGATCTCGTCTTTCGTCTGCAAAAGGATGTCCACGAACTCCTCGGAGTTTCGGGTGTCGCGAGGAATCAGGAAGTTGTCGAGGCCGGCAGCGTCGAACCGCCAGTCGAAATCCTTCGGGAAATGCGCCAGACTGACGCCGTGTTCGATGAACTCCTTTGCCAGCAGTTGAAATCGCGGGTCGAAGTCATTCCAGTCGCGGATCATCACCGTCCACTCCTCGGCCACAGTGTCCTCCGCGTTCTGGCGTGTCGTGTCGTCGTAAAGGTTGATCGGAATCTCAGCCGCGATGAACGCCTTGAGGGTGTCCAGCATGTCGTTATAGACCGTAGTGGAGCGGACGATGCGGGACTTCGCGGAACCGAAGTTCAGATTACTTCCGCCGAATGTCGCGGCCCTTTTCTTCGTCGAGGTCGCGTAAGGGGCTGCGCCGTTGATCTGTTGGCGGATGCCATACCGCTGCATGGCTGAGAGCGAATCGTCCTGCAACATCCGCCAGTAAATACTCTGGAGCGCGGCGGCATCCTTGAGCCTCGCACCCGGCGGCTTGCCCTTCATCGGGAATGGAGCCAACTCGTTTGGGGTGCCTTGCGTGATCTCGTTGCTCATGTGGATTTAGGGTGTGCGGCGATTTGGTAGCCTCTGCGGCGCTTGGCTCGCCTGCCGCGCCGAAACTTTCGGCACGGATTGGGTTTTTCCGCTTTTGGCGTAAAAACCCACGCATGTCCATCATTTTCCTCAGAAATCTGCATTATTTCCGCTGGAATCTCGCGTTTTTTCGTTTCCGCTGAAAGCAGGCGCACGAGGCTTCCGTCCTTGCAGCCATGAAGAAACACCGCTTCCGGTCGCACGGGGCGCGTCATTGACCGTCCAGACAGCGCCACGCGGAGCGTCGCCGGATCGCACTCGATGCGGTCGCCTTCCCATCGGTAGTTCGCCGTGCTCCAATTATCCTGCATGAGCGGGCAGCTTCTGGCGTGTGGTCGAATGTCCTTCGCGATGGCGAGATCGAATGCGTCCAGGCATGTAAGATGCGCCATCGTGTAAGCTCGCAGCGCGGGCGGATACACCGCGCAGCCGCACATGTGCTCGCCGATTTTGTGCAGCGTGTTGCCACCGAGATCAACGTAGGTGTCGTCAATCACACCCATGAACGGCACTGCTGGATTCTCGTTGTAGGCGTCGGCGATCATGTCCGCCCATCCGCGGCGAATCGGCGTGCAGTCTGGCTCCACGAACATCCACGGTCGCCCCATTGTTTCGGCTGCGACGACGCACTGACGGAAGATGTCGTTCGGTGCGGTGGGCCATGATTGATGCGTGATGAGGGCGTTGATGGCGACCGGCGGCGTACGCCAGCCGCATTTGCGAGCATTCATCGCCACTGTCTCGCGTTGGAGTGGCGAGAGTTCTTCGGAGTACGCCAGCAACAGGTCGTGCCTCGGGTAAGGTCCGAGCTTGCGAATCCACTCCATCAGCGGCACGGCGAGGTGGATGTCGTTCTTGGAGAATGGAAAGACGATCAGCATTATTGTCCGAATCCGTAGTCAATCTCCACTTCGACTTCCGGCTCCCAACCGCCAGACGACTCAGCGCCGTCGCCTTGCCCGATGTCCTCAAGGTTCATCGGCAAAGCCATCCTGTCGGATCGGATGGCGTGATCGCGCAGCTTCCGCCAGTTCTCGGCGCTCGTGACATTCTGCGCGACCGCAACTTCGGAGCGAAACCGGAATCGCTTCCGGCAAAGGTCGAGCAGGATCGCCAGCGAATCTCCTGCGTCCGGGCTTCGCCTGATTCGCTTACGCATGACCTTCTTGCTCTCCACCGCCCGCTTGGTGCCGTTGAGTCCCTGCTTGCGCAGCACTTCCCTGCGCGCCAACAGGTCGTCAATAATCTCGGTGGTCAGCCCCTTGATTTGACCGCTGCGAATGTAGTCCTTGATGACCAGCCAAAGCTCCGAAACCCTGTCGGCGTAAAGCTCGTTGCACGGCTTTGATTCGATCCCGTGCGTCAAGTCTGACGCCCTGCCGTTGAAGTCCACCGCATGAAGGACGGAGTTTCCCACCATGTTGGAGATGATGGGGCCGATCTCGCCCGCTGGCCCGGTGGAGTCGTATGCCATGTTCTCCGGCGTGATACCGTGCTCGCGGCAGATGGCTACGAACTGCGCGGCGATCTGGAAGTTGTATGGCCGAGGGTCGCCCTTGCTGTCGTTGAGTTGGACGCTTTTCGTGACCAGCAAGACGCGACTTCCTGACAGCGTATTGCCGAGCAGTCCGAGCGTCATTTTGCAGGCGTCTCCACCGCTACTGCGTGCCGGGTCAATCGAGGCGCATGGATTCGGTGATCCGGCCCACTCCACAGTGGTCGCCATCACGTCGCCCTGCACCAAGTCCGCCTCAGACAAGATGCACTCCGGGTCGCTGCCTTCGGGCGGCCAGAACCCGCGGCATTGACTCCAATGCACAAGCGAGTCCTCGCCGTTCTGGTGCTTGCTCATCGCCACGTCCTCGATCTTCGGGAGGAACGGATACAGCACTTCGCCAGCGAGGATGTTTGGCGAAAGCTCTGAGTCGAAACGGATGCAGTAGCCAAGCTGCGTTTTCCACTCGTAATCCTTGTCTGAGATTTCACCCCATCCGTTTTTCGGCGTGCAAAGCATCCCGTGCGGATCGTATTTCGACTTCGGGTTTCCGATGCCGATGAACTGGAACCACTCGTTCTTGGAAAGGTTGCCCGTCGCGAACTTCACAAGCCCCGGAGACAGCTTCGGAAGCTCGTCCGCGATCATAATGACGCGCTTGTTGTGGCAGCCGTCCAGCTTGTCCATGCTCTCCTTTTCGTGAGCAGCTTCGCCGGCCACCAGCGAGATGCCTGATTTGTCTGACATCTTCGCTTCGTTTCCCGGCATCCTTGTCCGCACGATGCCGAGGCTGTCCACCAGCTTTCCCGGCATGTCCGGCACGGAGTTGTAGTAGTCCACGATACTGCCCCAGATGCGCTTCCGTGAGGCTGTCAGCGTGGTGGACGTGACGATGACCATCGTGTTCACTGGGTCGCAAAGCCAGTTCACGATTGCCCATAGTGCCATGCAATCCGACTTGCCCACGTTTCCTGGCCCCGCGATTCCGAGGTATTGCCATTGGCACGCCTGCGCGATCATCGTCTCGGCCCACGGATGGATCTGGAAATGCTTCCGCTTGTTTTTCTTCCCCCACAGCAGTTCGACGATCCGCCAGAAATGCCCCGCCTTCCCGAGTCCGCCTTCTTCCTCCTTGTGTCCATATCGGAAGCACTTCAATTCGATGTTCAGATCATCAAATTCGTCAGGCCAGTCGAGTTCGTATTTGCGAGGCACGGGTGGGTTTTTACGTGAAAAGCGTAAAAAGGCAAGACAAAGTAAGCGGTTTGTGCTTTTCTCCCTGAAATGCCTAAAGAAGACGAGAACGTACATCCGTGCCATTGGGGGGTTGATCGACTGGCCGCGTGGTCGAAGGGGACGGATGTTGAGATCACGATAGAGAGCGGACTTGACGAAATCAAACTCGCCCGGAACCGTGCTGCCAACGAGTTCCTGAACCGGATGCGGATGGACAAAAAGGCAGCGATGGAGCGCGTAAAGGAGCGGGTGCGGATGCACTACGAGTCCGGCGCGTCCATGAAGATGATTTGCGACACCTACAAGGTGAAGCGCGCGCTTGTCGAGCGATGGGCTGAGAAGGAGAAGTGGAAGCTGCCGCCTGCGCGCGAGCCGGACAAGCCGATGACTCCGAGCGCCAGGGCGTACGATCAGGACGCGATTGCGGAGGATGTGCAAACCGGCATCGTGACACATCAAAGCGAGGCGCGACTGCCGCTGGCGGTGAGGGAACTGAACGAGCAAAAGCGGCTGATGAACATCCGCGGCGCTCAGTGGGACGAGATTCCGCATGAGAAGGTCGCCCTCGCGCTACGGATGCGCCTCACTCGGCAGGCTCGCCGGATGATCGAGAAGATGGAGACGCTGGACGAAGACGAGATCATCGCCCCTGAGATGATGAAGACGTTCAAGACCATCGCGGAAGTGCTGGATAAGGTCGCGCCGATTCCAGAGGACAAGGCGGTGCGGACGAATTCACTGCTGCACGTCACGCTGTTCAAAGACGACGGCCTGCCAAAAAAAGCGCAGGCGATTGAAATTCCCGCTTGACGCACTCCATGAAACCGCTTACATCGCGCAAATGCCAAATGACACAACAGGAAATGTCTCGCAAGGGAGGCCAGTCGAAGTCGCCCAAAAAGCTGGCTGCGGTTCGTCGAAACATTCGGAAGGCGATTGCGGAGCGGATGCGGAAGTTCCAGATGCGTTCGGTAGTCAAAGCGCGTGGATGTTGATCTCCCGACGTCTCCCCGAACGTGGGCAGCGCATTGTTACGCCTTGGTGGCACCATTACAGCAGCACCTCGTTGCTCGGCATCTGCCTTAGCGAATCAATCCCAAACCTACTGTTTGAGGTGATTTACCTCTGCATCAGTGTTGTTCGGCTGCCGATCTGTGTCTGCCGGGACTTGTTCAAACTGGTAAGGCGTAACGAGCACGCGCATGACATTCCAAGTCCTCAGTCCTGACGCAGCTCGGCGCGTTGACCCTCCCGTGTCGCGCTTCCTGCAAACGCTACCGCAGGGCCGCGACATCGCCGTGGTGCCGATCACTCGGCTGGACGACTTCCGGTTCCGCGATGAACTGCGCGGGACGCTTGAAGGCAAGCCGTGGGTGCTGCTGGACTTTTCCGAGTTCGGCCCCGAATGGGATCAGCAAACGAGTCACCTGTGGGGGCGTGACCGCCTCGCTCATGGATGGTTCGGCGGCGATGAGTGGGCGAAGCTCGACGCCTTCATTCGCGAGCATCCGCCGCTCATCACATTTCAGCGCGAGCTTCTGCTCAAGGACGTTTCCGACACGATGCAGCCCGTCGAATACCTGAACTACTCCGCGCCGATTCAGGCGGAAACCGAGGATCAGTTCAACGCGCGTCCGATTGACGTGCTCTTCCAGTGGGGGCTTTCCAATCCGTTCCGCCCGCATTTGCATGGCGAGATTTTCAAGCATTCGCAGCGACTCGGCTACGACGTGTGCAGCCAGCTTGATCACCTTGACCGCTGCATCGCCCGAAAGGACAGGCCGAGCATATGGGCAGCGATTCACACTCCGCACTACGCCCGCGTGAGCAACGACGAGACGATCCGCTGGTTCGGCAAGTCGAAGGTCGTCATTGCAGCGCCGGGGTGTGGGGTGAAGACATTCCGGCATGGCGAGATCAACAACAGCATCATCGCGATGAGGTCGGACAAGCTGGCCTACTCAGTGAACCAGTGCGGAATCGCGCTTGGCGACGCTCCTGTGGATGCGCTGTGGGAGGCGGTGCGTGGCCGCGATGCCGACTACCTGTATCGAACCTACCTACTGAACCACGCCGCCGCGGACTCACTCCGGCACGAGCGGTACGTGAAGGAGATTTTCATGCCTGCCATCCAGAAATTACTATGAGTGCCAACGAACGGGTGAGCGACCAGAGAGCAAAGCAAGGGTACGTTCCAAAGCCTATTCCTCTTACGTGCTCAAACTGCAAATACTCTGACGCAGGAAAAGGAAGTGGGGCTGTACTTTGGTGTACTTATGGTGGATTCCGGGTAATTGCTGCCGGAACTTGTTTTTGTCACAAAAAGAAAGGTCGCTCATGCAAATCGTAACCGTCGCCAACGCCGCTCCAAAAGCCGACTACTACTGCTTCCGTGAAATGCTCGCATCGTGCCGGCGCTTCGGGCATGAGCCGCTGATTCTCGGATGGGGCCAGCCGTGGGGAGGACTTGGAAACAAGCCGCGACTGCTGCTGAAATCCATCGAGTCCGGCCAGATCACCGACGACCACATCCTCTTTCTCGACGCCTTCGACACGGTTCTTGCGCGCCCGCCGTGCGACATCATGGCGGCGTACGCGGAATACGATGCGCCGATTGTGTGGGGCGCGGAGAGGAACTTGTTCCCCGACATCGGGTGCGACCGCGACGCCGTGTTCCCTGATGCACTGGGAGGCTTCCGCTACCTCAACAGTGGCGTGTGTGTGGCGCAGACGGATGCGATGCTGGCCTACCTTCAGCACATTGACGCGGCCAACATCCCCGACGATCACAAGTCGGCGGATGGGGCGCGCGACATAAATCCAAATGACCAAGAGATAGCCTTGAAGGCGTTTGTGCGGCAATTCACATGGACGGATATTTCGGAGAAACAGCCGATGTGTCCGCGTATGGCCCTCGACACCGAGTGCCGCATCGCACTGAACATGCACAGCGTCACGCCGGATGAGATTGACGTGAGTGGAGAGCGCATCAAGGTGCTGGCGACCGGCGCGGAGCCGTGTATTTTCCATGCCAACGGGAACGCCAAGGACAGCGGAATGCTGGCGCTGGTGCTGGCGAAACTGGGATACTGAGATGAAACTTTCGATCTGCATCAACTTGGATAGCCGCCCCGGAGTGGAAGGCGAGAGCACGGCTTTCACTGGGCATAATCAGGGCTGTCGAAATTGGGATTTCTTCACGCACGGGGTCGCGAATAAGCGGAAATTTTTTACCGGATTCGATACGGAACTCGTGGCCTTTATTGACGAGACGATTCGGATTCCCGATGACGTGATGAACCATGTCCGCGACCTATGCGACTGCGTAGTGGTTCGGAAGCACTCAAGCTCGTACCGTAACTACGAAGTGGCCGGATTCGCCAATGACATCCGATACCTTTCCTGCCTGAGCCAAGCGACGGGGGAGATTGTTTTCCATGCGGACGCGGACACCGCCTGCTTCGCCCGCGACAAGGATGCCGTAGAAGCGTGGCTGTCCCATCTGGAATCATACCGCTTCGTCAGCTACCCGTCGCCGTGCAGTCCGCGCCCTGTGGACGACGCCAGCTTCGGCAAGCACACATGGGCCTCGACGCGAGCGTTCGCCTGCAAGCGCGAATGGCTGAAATTCGACGTGCTGGAGCGGATGCTGCGCGAGCCTGATTGGGGATGGGAGCAATTCGGCGAGCCAGTGCGAAAACTGAATTGGCTGGAGCACATGCTGGCCCTGTCCAACAACGAATCCGTAATCTACCCTCCCCGCTGCGACGACCGGATGCTCATGTTCTGTTGGAGCACCTATCACCGCGGCGTGATGGAGAAGCTGAACGGGATGAGCTTTGACGAGGTGCGCGATTACGTGCGTCGCTGCGGCGAAATCCAATATCCAAACGACTGCGTAGCCATACCATTATGAACCCAACCACCCTGTCCCTATTCAAATCCACACCCGGCGCGATGTCATGCGCGGAGGGCGAAGCCCTGTCTCGCCTCGCCGCATCCGCGCCTGCGGGAGCCTGCGTAGAGTGCGGGACGCATAGCGGCAAGAGCGCGATTGCGATTGCAGCAGGGCTAAACAGAGAGCAAATCCTCAACCTGATTGATCCTGACTTTAAGGTGTCAGAACGTCAAATCACGGAGGCGGTATGGGAGGCTTCGTCGAAGAAGGTGGTCGCCGTGCTCTATCAAGGAACTTCCGAAGAAAGAATGCCGCCACTACGAAAGTTCTGCGGCGACTTCGCCTTCGTGTTCCTCGACAGCGGCGACCACTCCTACGAACTGTGTCGCGCCGAGTGCGACATCGTTGCGCCGCACATGGTGAAGGGCGGCATCATCGCCTTCCATGATTTCCGTTCGCAATTCATCGGCGTGGAACGGTGCTACAACGAACTGCTGGCAACCGGCTTGTTCGAGGAAGTCGTTATTCCGTGGAAGGACATCGAGGCGGAGGTCGTCGCTGGCAATCTTGAGGCGGGGAACGATACCTACCACCATACCGAACTGGCAAACCCGATGTTCCTCGGAGCACTTCGCCGCAAATGAACATCGGCATCCTCGCCTTCACCACTCCATCCTTCGCGCCCGTCGCCGACATCACGGTGCCAGCGTTCAAGGCTTACTGCGCCATGCACGGCTACGCCTTCTGCCTTGCTACCGGCGACGACTGGAAACCCCGCACGCGGAAGCTCGGCTTTATCAAGACGCAGGCCGTGTTTGACGCGCCGCCTCAGTTCGACGCGCTGTTCGTGGTGGATCTCGACATCCTCATCACGAATCCGCTGGTGCCGCTCGAAAGCCTCATCCATCCGACCGCTGACATCATCGTTACGACCGACGTGAACGGCTTCAACTCCGGCGCTTACATCATCCGAAACACGAAAGCAGCCAAGAGCTTCCTGACGATGGTGTTTGAGATGGAGCGCGAACCCGGAATCAACGGCGAACAGGACGCGATGGATTCTGCTCTGAAATTCCAGAAGCCGGGATTCGCCGCATGGCTTCCGCAGCGGGCGATGAACAGCTACCTTTACACCGAGTATCCCGACACGAACGGCGCGGATGAGCCTGGACACTGGCAGCCGGGAGACTTCCTGCTGCACTTGCCGGGGCGCAGCAACGAAAGGCGCGTTGAGATTTTCAACTCGCCGGAGATTCAGGGAGGGATTGTGCGATGAATGCGTGCAAGCCTCGCTGCGAGCGACTGGATTCTTCGGGTACTTGCCATAAATGTGGCTCAGTATGGAAAGACGGCGAATGGAAGGGTATAAATATGAAAAAGCGCGGGGTGCGATTCCGGTGGATACTGCGCCGACTGGTTAATTGGTATTGCTACGATGGCGGATTTTGGCTCCGCATAATGGGGCGCGGAATCAGCGTGGTAAACAGGCAAAAGCATCCGCAACTATTCAGCGAACGAGACGGATATCGGCGCGGCCTTCGCGTCGGAAAATGGGCTGTGGAGTGGCTACCATCTAACACCAAATGACGAAACCCAAACGAACACGAACCATGACGCCAGCGGCATTGGCCGGACTGGAGAAGGCACGCAAGGCGCGGATGGAGGCAAGGCAGGCATTGCTTCCGGTTGAAGCCGTTCCGCCGCTGCCCTTCATTGACCAAGTGAAGGCCATGTCCACGCCGATCGCAGTCACCGGTAATTCTGAGCGCACGTTCGCCATCGCTGGCGACATCGGCGACTGCATCGCCATGCTGCCGAGCATCCGGCACATGGGCGGAGGTCACATCGTCATCACCCCGCCACCGCCCGGCGTCGGCACGGGGCAGGGCTTCTGCCGTGAATCAATGCAGGGTGCCCGCTACGAGTCGATCAAGCCGCTACTGGAATGCCAGCCCTACATCCACAGCGTGTCGTGGGGGCGGCTGCCAGCCGGCGCGATTGACGTGTCGCACTTCCGCACGCCACCGCACTTTCAGGAGAACATTATCCAGTGCATCGCCCGATACTTGAAACTCGGAAAAGTGTCCGAGGAACCGTGGCTGACGGTGCCGTTCGACGGCGAGGCAGGGAAGGGGCCGGTCGTGTTCTCGCGTTCGCCGCGATACCACAATCCTCGGATGCCGCTGCCGGGGTATGCCGCTGAGTTCAGGGACGCGCTGTTCATCGGGTCGCCGGATGAGCACAAGGCGTTCGAGAAGTACGTTTGCAGGGACGTGATTTATCAGCCGACGAAGAACCTGCTCGAAGTCGCGAAGCTGATGATGGCGGCGCGGTTTGTGATCTGCAACCAGTCATGCCCCGCATGGGTCGCGATGGGTCTTGGTCGTCCATTCGTCTTGGAGGTTTGCCCGGACGAAACCATTCAGAACAGCATCGTGGTGCGCCAGAATGGGCGTTGGATCGGAAATGAGAACCAAGTTGGAGTGAAAAAGAATTGGTATTGACAACAATTACTGAGGCACTTTCTCCGTAACCTTCCAGCAGAAGCTAGGAGGCTCCGGTACACCATCTTGGTGCGCCATAAGAGCGTCATGCGGCGTCCAGCACATCAGTTTTAGAGAACATGAACACAGACTGCAAGTATCCAGTAGGTGATCGCTGGCGGTTTTTCGCTTTCCAATGAACTGAAAAATCTTGGTCGCGATGGCTGCGGCGTTTCCGTTGCACTTACCGCACTCGGTACCAATAGGGGCAAGGTTATGCGGGCATTTTGCACACACTGCACCTCGGGCGTCAGCTTTTTCTTGGGTTACAACTTCGTCCGATTTCCACCATGAAACCACAGTTGCAAGGAATCGCATCACGGTAGATGCGCTGTTAAGATACTTTCTTCTTAGAACCTCTGGTGTTGCATCGCTGATTTTCGCGCATGCCTCGTCGCGTAGAGATGTCGGCAAAGCAAGGCAACAGCAATTTCCATAAGTTGCCCACTCGTTGTCGAACGTCAGGCCAAGCTGCGCGCAGCGGGCACTCCACGCCTCGTAGCACTGCTCCGCGCTACCTCGGTGGATTACCTCATCGGTGCCCGGCACGATTGCCTTGTCGCGCGGGAAGTTCCTGTTGCGCCACCAGTATTCAACGGCGCTCACCGGCTGTATCTCCGCTCCTTGGGTGCAGTCTTGTCCCTCGTCACACTCACGCCGACACCGATGGCTTCCTGTAACTTCGCTACGACAGTCTTTGCGAACCCGGCCCGCTCGAAAAATTCATCGGCACTCCGCCACGCCAGCGGCACCGTCAGGTCGCGAGCAATGCTTGGCACGGTTGGCACCTTCCCGTCGTAGTTGCTACCTGTGAAAAGGTCTGTCGCCACGCCCACCCACGGCGCAGAAATCGAGCGAATCTCGCGACCGATAGTTGCGTAGGATTTGAAGGCCCGCTGCTTGTCGGCTTCTTCTTGGCCTGACCGCATGGCATGGATGGTTGTGGAGATGCCTTCAATGAGCGCGGCACCTATCCGAGCGAGCTTAACCTCGCCGCCAGTGTAGTCATACTCCATGCGGGCGTCACTGTCTGTCACCTTCATCTTGAAAAGGCGTTTAGCCTTATCAAACATATCTTCGTCATCCCCAGTGTCTCCGTAAAAATAGCGCGAGATGGCTGAAACCACCATCCATCCAGCTATCGCGCGGAACTGCTCCTTGAGTGCTATCTTGCGGATTCGCATAGAGGAATTGCGCCTCCAAATGTGATAGCCGGAAAGGTTCTTCGCCCGCGCCGCGAGGAAATTCGCAGAGTAGAAGACGAATTGCGCCAGCTTTCCGGCACCGGCCTTTAGTCCGCGCCCACGCCCGCTGTTGATCATGTCGCCAAGCGCCTCTTTCTCGATTTTCGACATTGGCTTGTCGCGCAGTTCATTGATGCGATAATCAGCCACGTCAGCGGCCAGTTCATTCAGGAAGGTGGTGAAGGTTCGACTGCTGGCGCGAACGTAGTGACCGAGCAACTTGGGAACAAGTTTAGGCAGCACAAGCAGCGGATTACCGGACAGCTTGATGTCCGCCCAATCCTCGATGTTGGAACGCACTCCTTCTTCCGCCATGCGATCATGTGCCTCCGCCTCGACGGACGGCATCTGTATCTTCATGGGCTTATAGAGAGCGTAGTTCGGGCGCAGTTTCCGCTCGGCCTCGTAGCTCACCGCCTGCTTTTGGCTGAAAATTGTGCGGATCGATCGCCATATCGCTTTCGCGGCCATTATTGGATGAGAATACGCCATGCGTATGCCTTGACGGGGGGCCGACAAGTCGCCGCTTCCCATGAGTGAGCGTTCAGCGGTAATGGCAGTCCACATTGCGTCAGTGAACTTCTCGTAGCCACCACGCCGCTCCTTGATGTAGTGCAGGAGTCGCTTTGCGTAGTTGCTCTTGATCTCCTGTAAGTCCGAGGCGATTCGCACGGCTTCGGGGTCTTTAGATAGGTCAACTGGCGGCCTTGGCGGACGCTTCTCGAAGTCACTTTTTGCGAGCCGGTCGGTGAGGTCGGCGATTTGTCGCAGCATCGCGGCTTTGCGGTTTGCGATCTTGGTCTGCTCGGTTACTCCTGCGGCGTTCTTTGCAGCATTGTAAGCGGCGAGCGCGGCGTCGCGTAACGCGCGGGCTTGCGCCACGCGCGCCGAGTCAACGGTTGTCGTTTTGCTTTTTGCCGTGAAGTCAGATTCGTTGACTCGCCGCTCGTATTCAGCGGCAGCCGCTTCCAGCGCACGAACCTTTGCGTCGTCCGGGTCTGTCGCTGGCTTGGCGTCGCGCCGAATCTGCGCGGCGAGTTCCCTCATTGCGGCGATCTCCATGCGCGCATCTTCCTCAAGCTGCGTAAGCGATTCCTGCGGCTGCCTGCTTGTCGGTTGCTGCTCTCCGGCAAGCATCTGTTCCCACCGCTCCCGCGCCACAAGCGCGGCGTCGAGTCGCTTTTGCGCGTCACTCAGCGGAGGACTGGCTAGTTCCTTCAAAGCCTGCGTCTCTGCGCGTGCTGCGTCTGCTCTGGCGCGGATGACCAGAACTTCATTTCGCGTCTCCGCCCCCTTCTGGACAGGGCGCGTAAATACTCCGCGCTTCGCTGCCTCCAGTTCAGCCAACGCCTTCTGTTCCGCGCGCTCCGCTGACTTGATGGCGGACTTGAGCTTTTGCTCTGGCGTTGCTTCGCGCCGACCAAACACGGCCAAATGTTCCGCCTCAACTGTCGCGAGTTCGGCCCTCAGTGCCTCAAGGTTTGGGGATGTTGGAGTGACGCCGCGATTCTTGATGGTGCGCTCACCCTTCGCGATCTCGAAGCGAAGGTCTTTGATGCGGTTGCGTGTGCGCTTCTCCAGCGCGTCGAGCGCGGACTGTCGGCGAGATTCCGCCGTGCCTTGTGGTGGCGGAATTTTCTTCTTTAGCTCGTTAAGCTGCTGCGCCAACGCGCGAGCCTGATCCCGCACTGGAACTCGTTGTTGCCCTGTCAGCTTCAAGTAATCGCCAACATCCTCGCCAGCCTGTGAGCGCACGAGCGCGGCCTCGGCATCTATAATCTGACGCACGATCAGCGCCTCTTGCCGGATTTGCGATTGCAGCCTCTTGAGCGCGTCCTCCGTGGCGGCCTTGCCCTTGCCGTAGTCTGTCCATAAATCCAGCAACACGTCATCAGTCGGATTCCCCATGACGGGATCAAGGAATGCGTGCAGCCTGGCCATCACGCCCTTCACGGTCGTAGCTCCGGATTTCACGTACTCATTGGCAAGCTGCTTCACGTAGCGGCCCATGTCGTCCGGTAGTCCTTCTTCCGCCATTGCCCGGATGCCGTCCTCAATGGATGCGGCGTCTTTCGTGGCGGCCTGCTGACGGGCCTTCTGCTTGGATGACACCTTCCTTCCGGGCTGGTTGGTGTTCAGATACTTCATCGCCTTGTCCCATGCGGGCTTGAGATACGGCCTCACCCATTCGCCAAACTCTGACGCTGTGCTTGCGGCGAAGTTTCCAAAGGACTCCATGCCCTGCGCGATCTTGCCGCGAGCAAACAGGAAAATATCGCCAAGGATCGTCGGATCAACGCCGACGTTCACCTGCCCCGCGCGGGCACGCAGCCGCTCACTGGCAGCATTTCCAGCGGATACCCACTCGTTCACCTTCTGCTTTGCGTATTCCAGTACGCGGGACGGAATCTTGCTCCACTCCGCAATCTTCGCTTCGGCATTGGCAATCCTTTCAGCGGCCTCGGTGGCTGCTTTTCTTGCATCCAAATCAGCCTGAGCCTTGGCGATCCTTGTCGCCTCATCCCTGATTCGATCCACTTCCTCTAGCGTCAGGCTGGACTGCTTGGCCTTGCGCTCCCTCGCTTCCATTGCGGCTAGCGAGAAGTCTTCATTCGCCATAAGTTTGAGCGATTGCAGTGCCGCTCCAGCCTCGCTGCCAGCCATCCCCTTGAGGATTTCGGATGCCTGTAATTTCTTCTCGTAATACTGAAATTGGTCAAGAGCGTCACGCTGCTCTTCTTCGCTGAGGTTCGGGTCGCGCGCACGATCTGCTGCCTCCTGCCGCTTGTTGTGCAGATCAATTTGCTGCGCAAAGACTCCCGCAAATTCCTCATCTGTCAGCACGGTTTTTTCGCCACTGCTGATCTCGTCAACCAGTCGGTCCGCCCATTTTGGTTCCGTCTCGAATCGCTTGACGGCGGCATCCCAAAGAACACGGTTTGCCTTCCTGAATCTCCGCGCCAAAGGTGGCAATCCTCGTTCCGCCCGCTGTGCGTCCATGCTGTCGAACTTGCCACCGTATGTTCGCGGGCCGGATTCGCCTGTTTCCTCTCGGTCCGGCGGCTCGGCATTCGGGTCTGCGATGTTGATTTCTGGCGGGGTTGCACCCTGCGCGACATTCGATGCTTCCGCCTGAATCTCCGCCTGCCTTTTTGCGATGAGGCTGTCAATCGCCGCTATCTGCTGCATCTCCTCGACGGTGGGCGGCCTTCCGCTTTTTCGGATGTCTTGCAGGAGCTTGTCCGCGCTCCCTTGCAGCATGGCGACTTCGCGCTCTTTATCCATGACGGCTTTCTTGGTCGTGGATGTCGCTTCGGGGTTCTCGTCCTTGAGGCTGAACCGGATGTCCGACGTGTCGGGGCGGATTGGATTTCCAGCGCGGTCAATCAGCCTGCCACCTTGCACCCACTGGATGTAATCGCTTGCAGTTGCGAAGGAGTCCACTCCGATAGGTCGCGCCCGCCAAGTTTGGCGATCCTTGCGATAATCCGGCTTGGCTCGTCGGGAACCGGCTTGTTCTGCTTCAGGAGATTCTGAACCTCCGCCAGTTCGGTCGGAGACATCTCCTTGCCGCGCGCCCATGCTTTCCGCTCCGCTTCGGAAGCGAAGGTTTCCGGTGTCTTCATCAGATACGATGGATAGTCCTTGTTCGATTTCACCAGATAGCGCACCGGCTTCGGGCGCAGCCTCGGAGCCTTGAGTTTTCCGAATACCTTTCCGCGCTTCGTCACGTAGGGTTCCGGTTTTTCGGATAGGCAGCTCGATTCCATGTGAAAACTTTACGCTGTTGCCGTCCGTGAAGTCAACCCAGTAACTCGCGCCGTTTTCCTGCTTGCGAACAGAACTGACGGTGCGTTCTGCGTCCGCGTAATTTACCACGTCGCCAGCCTTTAGGTTTTCAACTTTCTTGCGCTGCAATTCGCCCATCTTCAACGTTTCCGAAGTTGGGCGAAGCTCGGCTTCGGTTGGGTAGCGAACGGATGGCGCGGTCGGCGTAAAGCTACGTCCGGCGCGTTTCTGTTGCTCGGTGTATAGCTTTTCGCGGACGGCTTGGATGTCAGGTGGAACCTGCTCGTCCTTCGCGCTCATCTTCGGCCCATCTCCGCGCGCCTCACTCACGCGCGCCCGCACGTCAGCCGTCACAGCAGGATCGCGGTTGATGACATACATCGTCTGCTCGGGAGTCAGCACGACGCCAGCCTCGCGCGCTGCGTAGGTCAGCTCACTGCCGGAAAGCGTATTCACGTCAGCCGCCCGCGCCCTCTGCTTCCGCACGGCATCCACGCCGCGCCGCAGCAGCGCCATCACGTCGTTTTTGCTCCACTGCTTTACGCCGAGCTTGTTCAGCGCGTTGCGGAGCCAGTCCACCACGCGCTGCCAGCGGGTGCGGTGCTGCGCGGACATCTCCGGGCCTACGCCCTCCATGATCTTCGCGAGCGTCTCGCTTACTTGTTCGCGTGAGGGGTAGCTGCGCTTCACGGCGGCGTGCTCGTCGGGGAACAGCCGCTTAAGCATGGCGTCCAGTTGAGTCGTCGCTTTCTCGCCAAAGGCTTGCAGTAGCGCGTCCACGCCGCCGTGCCCTGCCGCTTCGTGCATGAACGTCTCGATGGCCTGTCGCGGGTTCTCGATGGCGGCTGCGTTAATGTAAATTTTGCCGCCCACCACGGCGCCGCGGATGCGGTTCAGGTCGCCGGATGCGCCGTACCGTTCGAGAAATACCTCCTTCACGCGGTCTGGAAATGCACTGCCGTCCGCAATGACTTCGTGCGGCATCGCGCCGGCCAGCCGCTCGGCGACGACACGAACAGCGCGCTGCACGGACGCGACGGGAAGGCTGGTGGTAGGGGCGGCGTCGGCAATCGCGAACGGATCTTCGTCGAACAGGTTGCCCTGCTCCTTGTCCTGCTTGGCTTTCGCTTCGGCGGCGTCCTTGGCCTCCTTTGCGACCTGTTCAGCAGCCTCGCGTGCTTCGCGCTTGGCGATGTCGGCGGCGGTTTCGGCTACCAAGTTGAACGGCGCGGCTTCGCCCTGTAAAAGCTCCCCGGTGCCCTTGCCGTCGCTCGGGCGCAGCTTGGGGGTGGCGGGTTCGGGTGTCTGCTTCGCAATTTCGCGACGGGCAATTTCCTTTGCGGCGTCAATGGCTTCCTGTTCTCCACGCGCTTCATAGGTCTGCTCCAAGTCTGGATGCTGACCCTCGGCTTTGCTGTACCCTTTGACCTCGTAGGCCATCTGACCGCTCTTGCGTTTGATCGTGCGGACTGTTGCGTAGAGTCCACCATCCGCCGTCCCGGTAATCTTGGTGCTGTCGTTGTATTTAAGGACGTTGATTGTCGGCGTCTCCGGCTTAGCGGCAACTGGTGCAGTCGGCGCGAGTTCGGGTGCTTCGCCTTTGATCATCAGGGACTCATCGGGATGCACTTCCTGCGTTCCGAATTTCTCGCCGTCCTGCAACGTCACCACGCCGTCCTTGTCAATGTCGATGACGCGCATCTCCTCGCCGCCGATATTGATCGTCTTCCCGTATTTTAGATCGCCTGCCTTGATCTCGCCGTCGCCTTCCTCTTTCGCCTCCTGAAAGTCCGCATACTGCTTGCGCTCCATGCCGGGCTTCTTCGTGAGTTCACGCATCTTCTCCACAAGCGAAGCCTGCGTGACTGCATCGCGCGCATCCGCCTTGTCTGGATGCACGCCGAGCGCGATCATTGCCTCCACATACGCATCGGCACGTGCTTTCTTTATTGCGGCCTCACCCTGCGCTCCGGCTGCCACCGCTTCAAGGTGCCCGCTGTAAAATCCAAGCTCAGGGTACTCGATGACGAGTTTTTTGAACTCCGCAGCCGCGGCTCGCGTTTTTCGCGCTTCCTCTTTCGTCATGCCTTCAAACTGCTCATTGGTCAGCATCCGCGACTCCACTCCGGGGCGTAGCGATACGTTGCCGTAAGGCACGGTCTGTGTGATGCCTTTCTTTTTGCCACCATCGAACGTCACACTGACGGACTCGGGCTTGCCCTTGCTGTCCAGAAAAACATCTCTGACTATCGCCGGATGCGCCAGCTTTGCGCCCCTCACGAGTTGCACGCTCACCTTCGCGCCGGGCACGATCTTGGCACGCACCTTTTCGGTGAATGACTGCGCCGGAGGCTTGGCCTCCACCGCCTTCCTGCTCGGCCTATCCACCGGCAGTCCAAGCCGGTCAATGATGCCGACCTTCACGTTGTCGTAGAGCCAGTCCATGCCGTGCTTCTCCAGCACGGCGAAGTCCGATTCCGTGGCCTTGGGCGCGTTGCCGCGAATCAGCGCAGCCAGGGTGCCGCCCTGCTGCTTGCTGCGGATGTCCGCCCATGAGTAGCCGAAGATGCCGCCCTCGGCCTGCGGGACGGCGGGGGCGGCTGCTGGCGCGGTGGCGGCTGCCGCGTTGGCCGAAATAATCTGGTCTTTTCTGGCTGAGTCCAGAATATCCTGAATATTCGCCCTGCCGCCTTTTTGATGGATTCCTTTTGTGATTTTAACGGCTATGTCAAACACTTGATCGCCGGTCAGCTTCTTCCCTAGAGCGGACTCGTACCTCTCCTTGATTCCGCTGGTTGCATCCTCAATGACAGGCATCTGCGCTTTTCTCACTCCCTCAATCTCGGAATTGGACATTGCCCGCTGAGTCTTAGCGGGTGCCTGCGGGGTGGGCTTCGCTTCCGGCGGATGCCACAGGTCGCCGCGCTGTGTCCAGCCGGTTGTTTCCATCGGCATCTCAATCGCCTTGGCGAGTGCGACAGATACGGGGCGCTCGTTTGCGATTGCCGTCTTCACAGCTTGAATCTGCTCCGACAGGGCGGCGGTTCGCGTGCGCTCTGTCAAAGCGTCCATGTCCCGCTGGCGAATGTCTTCAATAAATCCGCGTTCTCGGGACGTATCGCCCTTTTCGCGAAGTGCCTTCAACTCGTCCAACGAAAGCGTTTCGTAGTATTTCTGCGGGGACAGCTTGAAGATGTTTGGGGTTACATCCACGCCCTTCTTCCCTGCGCGAAAAACGTATTTGTCTCCCTGCTTCAAATAACCAAGTGCCAAAACATCCTCGCGGTTGAGCGGATAATTGGAAAGCCAGTCGGCAGGAATGTCAGATCGGTCCGAAATTGCCGATGCCAGCTTTTGCGTGAGCTTTTCCGCCCACGATTTCCTTGCAGCCGAATCTGACGGTTTCGGGTCATTGGCGATTACGTCCTTGATCGGCAGAAGCGTCACAACAGAACGGCGCTTCAATTCATTGGTGAAGTACTCCTCCGGCGTCATCTGCTCCACCGGCTTCGCCGCCTGTGGCGCTGCGGCGGGTTGCTGCTCCGTGTATCCCGGTTGCGGAAACTCGCCGCTACGAACCGGAACAGCCTGAGCCTTTCCGATCTTTAACTTCTGTGATTCGGTCAGGTCGATCTTTGCGGGGGGAGGGTTGTTACGCATGTCGGCCAGCGCGTTGTTCGCCTCGTTCAGTTTTGTAACGAAGGTTGCGTGGCTGCGATGCTGCTCGTTCGTCCAGTCCTTGCGCGGCCACTCCTCGATCTGTGAAAGAAGGTGCTTCTGGTAAACCACAGCGGCGTTCAATATCACCATTCGCTCCCGCCGCTGTTCGGGACTCAGTGCGGCGATTTCCTTATCCGAAAGATTCGGAAGCAGCGACAGGTGATTCACCGGCTTCGCCGCCGCCGGGGTTACTGGCTCCGGCGACG
>Ga0208091_1000080_pt1 | contig 24514 bp, 35 predicted proteins | sample LakMenEpi26Oct12_FD_150736 | JGI IMG/M metagenome (GOLD analysis project Ga0208091, IMG submission 150736) | Freshwater microbial communities from Lake Mendota, WI - 26OCT2012 deep hole epilimnion (SPAdes) | ecosystem: Environmental > Aquatic > Freshwater > Lake > Epilimnion/Euphotic zone ...
GCAAAGAGAAGCCTCGTGTATCTGAATACATAGGAAAGTGTATCTATCTTATTGCCGAGAACTTGGCACATAAGCCCAGGTTCATGAACTATTCCTATGTTGATGAAATGAAATCAGATGCCATTGAAAACTGCCTAATGTATTTTGACAACTTTGACTCGGACAAGTATAGCAACCCATTTGCTTATTTCACCCAGATCATCTATTATGCCTTCCATCGCCGTATTAACAAGGAAGAAAAGAATAGATATGTAATGTATAAGAAGTTTCAGGAAAGTGTTTTAGATTCCTGCGTTTCAGATTTGATGCTTGATAATGACGGCAATCATATGATACCCACTACAATGTATGATAACATTAATGACTTTATAGATAGGTTCGAGAAACGAGAAGAAGATAAGAAAGCCAAGCGCAAAGAGAAAAAAGAGGGACTTGAAAAGTTTGTAGGAGAGGATGATGAAGGAAGAGAATCAGTTTGATGTACCATTTCAGGTGCAGACACTAATCACAACATTGAAAGATAAGAAGGAACGAGTTCATATTCGTGGCAACTATCGTATGCGATTAGACGGCATACGTAAGGCCATTGATAAGGCTATTACTGATTATGATGTTGAGATGGGTACGGTTCCTTCCAAAACAAAGAAGGTACCAAGATAATGGATATAGATGATTTTGTCAAAGAGGTAGACCAGAATATAGAATGGTTCTGTGATAAGGTAGTAGAACCTGTTCCTTTAGATAAGCAAAGCAAAGAGAAGATCATGAAGCGTATGATCACCTTAGGATGGCTTCGTCAATCGGAATACGAAACTTACAATGAAGCTACCAAAGAAGATTGACGAAATCATTTTTATGGTATATACTATATCATTGAACTTGTTAATAGACTTTAAGGATTGGGTATGGCAAAGATTGCGATGGTAACTGATACACATGCCGGGGTCAGAAATGACAACCCGGCATTTCAGTTGTATCAGAAGCGTTGTTGGAAATGGTTCTTTGATTATATCGATGAACATGATATCAAGAATATTATTCATCTTGGTGATATGTATGACCGCCGTAAGTATGTGAACTTCATGTCCGCCAAGCGCCTGCGTGAGGACTTCTTTGAACCTTTAGCCGAACGAAACATTGAAACTCATATCATCGTCGGCAATCATGACATGTATTACAAAGATACCCACGAGGTCAATGCCCTTGAGGAAGTGGTGCGTGGTAAGTATGACAATGTTCATATCCATTCTGTTCCTCAAGTAATCAATGTCGGTGGTATTGACATTCAAGTTATCCCCTGGATTACAGAAAGTAACAAGGTAGTCTCCCTTGAAGCAATCACAAAACCTAAAGCAAGTATCCTCATGGGTCACCTTGAGTTGAATGGCTTTACTATGCACAAAGGTCAAATCTCTGACCACGGAATGGATCGTAATGTTTTTGATAAGTTTGATAAGGTTTACTCAGGCCACTATCATCACCGTAGCACTATTGGTAATGTATCCTATATTGGCGCTTTTGGTGAATACACTTGGGCTGATTACAACGATCCCCGAGGTTTTTCGGTGTTTGACACGGAAACATCTGTTCTAGAGTTCATTCAAAGTCCTTATCGTATGTTTAGGATTGTTAAGTATGATGATGTTGCTGATCCTAATATTGTAGAAAGAATACAGAAAACGGACTTTAGTAAGTTCAAAGATTGTTACATCAAGTTGGTTGTCGTCAACAAGTCTAATCCTTATGCGTTTGATTTGTTGTTTGACTCCATGTATAAGGCAGGTCCTCTTGACATTCAAATTGTAGAGGATGCTTCCGTTCTTATCGAAAGTGAAGAAGATTTGGAGGTAGACGAGGCAGAAGATACAGCAACTATCCTAAGAAAGTATGTTACAGGACTCACGTTGCCTGTTGACTCTGACAGAATGAAAGAATTTATGATAGATATATATAATGAGGCCCTACAAGTTGAAACTGTATAGAGAGGTTTGATATGATTAAAAAACATGCGCCTTGGTTGCTGTTCATTCTCGTTGCCATTGGTTTGGTAGGAATGATTTGGAGTGAACCAAAGAAAAATGCCGTGAGTGAAATCGGTTACTCTGACTTTATTGCTCAGGTTGATGCAGGCAGAGTTCATGATGTTACTATTATTGGTTCTGATGTTCATGGTCACTACATGGATAACAGAACGTTTACGACGACTGTTACTGGTGTCGGAAGTCTACTACCAAGACTTGAAGCCCACAAAGTAAACATTACAGTTAGAGAAGAAGGACAGAATGGCTTTTGGCTAAGTCTGTTTATCAATCTTCTTCCTGTTTTCCTATTCTTTGGTCTATGGCTTATGCTATCACGCCGTGCAGGCGGTGGTGCTGGTGGTGTTATGGGTCTAGGTAAGTCAAAGGCAAAACTTCTTACAGAAAATAGCACTAAGATAACATTTGATGATGTTGCTGGTGTAGATCATGCTAAAGAAGATTTGCAGGAAGTTGTAGAGTTTCTACAAGATCCTCATAAGTTTGAAAGACTAGGTGGTAAGATTCCAAAGGGTGTTCTACTCGTTGGTCCTCCTGGTACTGGTAAGACATTGCTTGCTCGTGCCGTTGCAGGTGAAGCAGGTGTTCCATTCTTTAGCATTTCAGGTTCAGACTTCGTTGAAATGTTTGTTGGTGTTGGTGCCAGCCGTGTTCGAGATATGTTTGAACAGGCAAAGAAGAACGCACCATGCATTATCTTCATTGACGAAATCGATGCCGTTGGTCGTTCAAGAGCAAATGGTATCTCTGGTAATGATGAAAGAGACCAGACACTAAACGCTATGCTAGTTGAAATGGATGGCTTTGAAACAAACGAAGGCATCATTATCGTAGCAGCAACAAACCGTGCTGACGTTCTAGATAAGGCTCTATTGCGTCCAGGTCGTTTTGATAGACAGATTCAGGTTCCTAATCCAGACTTTGTTGGTCGTGAAAAGATTTTGAAAGTTCATACTCGCAAGGTGCCAATTGGTCCTGATGTCGATCTAAAGACTGTAGCAAAGGGAACACCAGGCTTCTCTGGTGCCGATCTTGCTAATCTTGTTAATGAAGCCGCTCTATTGGCAGCAAGACGTTCAAAGCGTATTGTTACTAAGATTGAGTTTGAGGATGCTCGTGATAAGATCCTAATGGGACCAGAGCGCCGTTCATTGATGATGACTGACGAAGAAAAGAGAATGACTGCCTATCATGAAGCTGGTCATGCTCTCGTTTCTCTTAACATGCCAGGTTCTACACCTATTCATAAGGCAACAATCATTCCACGTGGTCGTGCGCTAGGCATGGTTCAGTCTCTACCAGAACGAGATAAAATCTCCATGCACTATGAAGAAATGATTGCCCAGCTTGCTATGGCTATGGGTGGTCGTGTAGCAGAAGAAATGATCTTTGGAACAAACAAGGTATCATCTGGTGCATCTGGTGATATCCAGCAGGCTACACAGTTGGCTCGTGCTATGGTTACCGAATATGGTTTCTCTGACGTTCTGGGAAGAATGGCATATGCAACTCCTAATGCTGATATGTTCCATGCTCCTAAGATTGCCGAGTCAACACAGAAGGTTGTTGATGGTGAAATCCTACGTTTGGTTGAGGAAGGATATAATACTGCAAAGAAAATCCTCACAAAGAACAAAAGAGACCTTGACACACTAGCACAAGGTCTGATAGACTATGAAACTCTATCAGGTGATGAAATCAAGGATCTTTTAGAAGGTAAGATTCCAACGAGGGACTATTGATATGACCGAAGAAGATAAGCTAATGGAAAGTATAGAAAAACTGGGTATGGAAGAAGGCACTAAACACTTGTCTTTTGATGAAAGAAAGAAGATGTGTATAGAAAGATTGAGTTTTGCGGATAAGTTCAAAATTCTTGAAGAAAAGGTCAAAGAAGGATTGATTGGTGAAGAAATCGCCATAGGACTTTTTGGTAAAAGAAAAGCCAAAGAACTATTGGGTAAAGTAACTAAACACTAACGGTAATACATGCTAACTTTTCATTATGTCAAGTGGAAGAACTTTCTGTCCGCCGGTAATCAGTGGACAGAAATCTCTTTAGATACACACAAGAATACCCTTATTATGGGACACAATGGGTCGGGGAAGTCAACCTTCCTCGACGCATTGACTTTTGCTTTGTTTGGCAAGCCGTTTCGTAAGGTGAGCAAGGGTAATGTGGTCAACTCTATCAACAATAAGAATTGTATGGTAGAGATTGAGTTTACCATAAACAATAAGAAGTATAAAGTCATTCGTGGTGTCAAGCCTAATGTGTTTGAAATCTACTGTGAAGGCACCATGGTCAATCAAGATGCATCTGTTAAAGACTATCAAGATCACCTTGAAAAGTTCATTCTAAAGATGAACTATAAGTCCTTTACACAGATTGTTATTCTTGGTTCGGCCTCATTCACTCCGTTCATGCAGTTATCACCTAACGACCGTCGTGCCGTTATCGAGGAGTTGCTGGACATTCAAATCTTTTCTGCTATGTCAACGGTAGCCAAGAACCGACTTCAATTGAACAAAGAAGGTTTGGAGAAGAACCGTATTGTATTGACAAGCAAGGAAGAGAATAAGACTTACATTGAACAGACATTAGAATCCTTACGTGCTAACAGTGAGGAGAAGTTAAAAGAACTTGAAGCAAAGAAAGAGAACTTAGAACTTGACCTTAAAGCTGCCGAGGTCGGAGTTGGTAATCATAAAGCATTGCTTGAGAAGGCAATGGAAGAGGATTTGGACCTTACATCACTAAAGTCAAAGCATTCCAAACTCATTGGCTTCAAGGCCAAAATGGAGAACAATGTTGAACGTTTACGCAAAGATAATTCGTTCTTTGAGGAGAATGATACTTGTCCTACTTGCCGGCAAACTATTGGAGAATCATTCAAGAGTGAGACGGTTTCAGCTAACACTAAAAAGATTACAGAGATTGAGGACGGACTAAATAAAGTTACCGACCAGATAGACTTGGTTCTATCAGACATAGAGAAAATTGATGAAGTTCTCACAAAGATCAACGAACTTAAAATGGGTCTTTCATCTGCTAAGTCTTCCTATAACAATACTGCTAATAATCTGCGTCAAGTTGTTGAGCAGATTGAATCCTTCATGGGCTCAGATAAAACCACCCAAGAGTCAGAACGACAACTCGAAACAGTTCAACATGATATTTCCGCCCTCCAAACGGAGAAGGAGACCCTTCTAGATGAAAGACAATACATTGATCTTGCCACCACGTTGCTCAAAGACGGAGGAATCAAGACGAAGATTATTAAACAATATCTTCCTATCATCAACAAGCACATCAACAAATACTTGGCAAAACTGGGTTTCTTTGTCAACTTCAATATTAACGAATCCTTTGAAGAATCCATCAAGTCAAGATACAGAGACGAGTTCTCATATCACAACTTCTCCGAAGGAGAGAAGTTAAGAATTGACTTGGCTATTCTTCTGACATGGAGACAGATTGCCAAACTCAAGAATAGTGTGAATGTTAATATACTTGTGTTCGATGAAATCTTAGATCGTGCTATGGACACATCTGGTATTGATGAGTTCATTCGTATCATGTGGGATCTTGGTCATGAAGGCACCAATGTCTTTGTTATCTCTCACAAGGATACAATGGTCGATAAGTTTCAAAGAACACTACAGTTTCAAAAAGTAAAGAACTTTAGTATCATGACAAAGGATGAATAGTATGTGTGCAGTCTCTATGGTTACAGATTACTGGCAAAAGAATGACCAGTGGAAGTATAACGGTATTCCTAGTATTCCTGGTACTCCTGGTGTAGGTTTTCCAACAGGTGGATTGAATTACAATCCAGTTTCAAGAGCCGAGTTCGAACAGCTCCGTAAGGAAATGATGGAACTTAAGGAATTGCTTAAAGCCGCTAAGGCATATGACGATCTTACCAATCAGCATAAGTGCGAGAAGGAAGAGAATGTTAAAGTTCTTAGACGAATTGCTAAGGCATTAGATGTTAATCTTGATGATATCTTTGAGGAGAAAAGTGAATGATCACCTACGTTTATAACACACAGTATGGTTACCAGTCATATAACGTTGATAGCCTATGGCAGGGACTATCACAAATGGGTTGGTAATGAACTTCCTTTTCTATCAAGAATGGACCAACAAGAGAGTCAATAGAATTGTTGATATCTTTGGTGCAAGCTGGTTCAATGATAAAACTGTTCTTGAGTTAGGTGCGGCACACGGTGATATCGGTATTGAGTTATTGAAACTTGGTGCCGATGTTACTTTTTCCGATGCTCGTTATGAACACTTGAATAGTATTGGTGATAAGTTAAACGAGTTTGCTTTTATGCCAAAGACCCAACTTATCGACCAAAACAAGCCATATGAAATGGGCAAAAAGTTTGATTTGGTTCTACACCTTGGTGTCCTGTATCATATCGAAAACTGGAAACAGGACTTGGAATGTGCCCTCAATCACACCAATACCATGATACTTGAAACAATGGTATCTCCATCAAAAGTAACAGATCATCCGATATACGGCACCTATAAGTGTAAGAGTCCTAACTTAACGCAAGAGTTAATAGAAGGTCATCTTACCGATCTTGGTTGTAAGTTCATTCGTTATGATACGGCAGAACTTGATTCTGTCGGACAATGGTTGCAGCCCGATATCAAAAACAACCACTTCTATAGTTGGAATGAAAACTGGATTCCAATAAGACACACAAATCCAATGGACATGAACCACTATAGAAGATTTTGGCTTGTTCTAAGATGATACTTGAAATAGGCACAACCAAAATACTTAAGACAAGTTATCCTACCAATGAGTTATATGAAACTGTAATAGACAAGATCAAAGTCATAACAAGTCAGCCAAATAACTTTCCTGGCTTCATTGCTAATGGTAGTTGCTCGTTTCATAACAAAGACGGTGATGGTAGAAAGTTATATGAATGGAAAGAGTTTAAAGACTTTATACCGTTCCTTAAACAGAATGTTAGAGATTACCTTGAAAGTATCTCTATACAGGAACAGGATGCTCCAATAGCAGGTATGTGGGCTAACAGATACCCACCTGGAACATTCGTAGCAAGACATAATCATAACGACCTGAATAGGCATAAGACCTTAATCATCGGCGCTCTCTTTTACCTAAAGACACAAAGGAACGCTGGTGAATTAGTTATTGACATTCCGAACTATGGCGAGTATAATGTCAGTATGAATGAAGGTGACATTGTGATATTCCAATCTTCCTTAGATCACTGGACTACACCAAACAACAGTGACAGTGATAAGTATGTTATCGGATTGGAACTTGTCGTTGGTATGGAAGGAAAGAAGTTAGATGAAATTTAGTTATGAGTTTGTCCTTGAATGGCTATCAACAGCACTGGTTATCATCGGCGCCGTTCTAACAGCATGGAATATCTACCCAACCAACATCATGTTCCAGTTTGTAGGTAACGTTGGTTGGTTTGTTGTCGGTTATATGTGGCGCAAGTGGTCTCTAATGACCATTCAAGCGGTGATCAGTGTAATCTATATTGTCGGTCTAATCTCGAAAGGATACATTCTATGAGGTACAATCACTGGTTTTGGAACTCCTCGTTTATGAATTGTGTGGCTCGTTTCATTGTTAATGCCAACAACTTCATTTGGAGTAAGCAGTATGGAAAAAATTGATCCTCACATTACACATAACTATTCACATGAACAGATTATCAAGTTCGCTTACACACAGGAACTATATCATATCAAGAACCCAAAGTATGATAACGTCCGTGAAATTCTAGAACAGTTTATGCAGGAACGAGTAAAAGAAATCACGCAACGATGGAAATAAGAAAGAACTTCGAAACATTCAAGTCTGGTGATGTTGTAAGACTGAAACCAGGCTTTCCTTATGTCAGTCGTGACCTTCTTACAGACGAGATATATATTATAGAGAAGATGATAGCTGATGCCGGTGTTGTGACGTTGAAAGGTATGCCTTACAACAAAACATTCCCTGATGATGCATTTGAACTAATACATAATGGAGATATGAGTGGCAAAGAGCAATGAAGAACTTGAATCCGTTGAACGCCAGTGGGATCAGTTTAAAGAAACATTTGTGGCACCAGATGCACTTTCTGATGCCGAACTAAAAGCTGCTGTCATCGAGGACCTTACCAATGTGTCCAAGATGACGGTAGAAGAATATACACTTTATCAAAAGTGGCTTGAAATTCATATCAAGTATCCTACTGAATACAACGCCATGTATCAGGAACAGGTGCTTATTGATGGCTATCAAGATGTTGAAATCTTCCGTATCAAAGATAACATCTGGATTCCAGAACAGCCTGACGATTATCTAAAGCTAAAGCCAGAGTTGATCTATGCACCTGAGGACAATCAGCAGAGTGTATGGAACACCATTCGTGACTTCACTTCTACAATGAAGAATAACTCCAACATCGGACGTAATCTATCTTACATTGTGGCTGATTCGGTTTCAGGTAAGTACCTGGGTGTTATCTGTATTTCCTCTGACTTCCTCGATCTAACTCCTCGTGACAAGTATATTGGCTGGGATCGTGACGTTAAGACCAATCAAGGCATGATCAACCACACAGCCATTGGTTCTACTATCGTTCCATTACAGCCGCTTGGCTTTAACTATGTTGGTGGTAAACTACTGGCATTGATGTGTCTTACTGATAAGGTACAGGAAGATTGGAAAAGGCAGTATGGTGATACCCTTGTTGGTGTTACTACCACTTCTCTATATGGACAGAAGAAAGCTGGCGGCCTTTCACAGTATGATAATCTGAAACATTGGAAGAAGATGGGTTACACCAGCGGTTCCGTGTCCTATGAAACAAGAAAGCCAACTGTAAAGTTAATGCTTGATTGGTTGAAGAAGAACCATACAAGAAAGTATTTTGAATGGTACATTGCCAAGAACCTTGATGGCATGCCTTACAAGCGTGATCATAAGAACCGTTCCTATACTTTCATCTATTCTACACTGGACATTCCAAAGGACCTTATTCGTTCCGAACATGCTCGTGGTATCTATTTCAGTCCTTTGTATAACAACACCAATGAGTTTCTTCGTAAGGAAATCACCGAAGATAAACTTGACAAGTCTTTCGATACCAGCTATGATTATCTGGTAAATCTGTGGAAGGAAAAGTATGTAGCAAGACGGATTCGTTCCTTGAATGAACGAGGATCCTTCTCTACCGAAACTCTTTTCTATGATGACCTAATCTATATGGATTGGGAAGAAACGAAAGACAAATATCTATCTCAAGTTGGAAGATAAAATGGCACACTATGATTTGACAAGTGGTAATGTGGTGTTAACGGAACATGATGTTGCTGAAAAAATCTTTGATTGTCTCGATAAAAAGGAGTTTGTAGAGGTTATTAGTGATACTACTGAAACTGGTGTAACACTTGATATTCCAATGACAGAACTTCCTGATACACCAGGTCTTTATCTTATCTATCATAAAGGTGACTTTAACCAGTATGAATGTATGTATGCTGGTGAAGGTAACATCCGATATAGAGTGTATAGATTTGAGAAAGAACTTGCTGATAAGTCCAGAGAAGATGAAGGTCATTCTGCTGCAAAGAAAGTTAGACGCACTGGATTCATTCGTCATGGTGATCCTGTCTATGTAAAGTATATCACAAAAGCTGAAAGAGATTCGGTTGTGGTTGATACCCTTTGCAAATATTTACGATTGAAAAACATTGATGAACATATCGCACATATCGCAGGTGCCAAGTTTAACAAGAGGGTGAAAAAGGCATGAAATATACTCCGACATACTTTGACTTTGATACGTTAAAGCACCACGAGTCCATTGCGGAAATATTCCTTTTAGTGGCTGGTGTTTACATTGTGATCTATTCCGTAGCGTGGATCTTGAGTAAACTACCTGTAAGTGATTGATCCTAAACGGACTTGACAAAACGGTCCGGATTTGCTATACTTATGAAAATCGTGAAAGGATTCATATGTCTGACAAGTCTCTCCTGGCAAAACTTCTCGCCACTGAAAACATTACCATCCAGCGTAACCCGTCTCTAAAGACGGCTGCGTTTGATCTTAAGAACCGTGTCCTTATGCTTCCCGTGTGGCAGGGTATCTCTAATGACCTGGAAGATTTGCTTCTGGTTCATGAGACTGGTCATGCCCTTGATACTCCCGAAGCGGAAGTATATAAGCAAACGGCTGACGATATTGCCGCTAAAGTTTTCCCTGGTGAAAAAGTTACCGATGCTCTCCGTCGTACCGTTCAAGGCTTCTTGAATGTTATTGAGGATGCCCGTATCGATAAGCGTCAAAAGCGCCGTTATCCTGGCTGCCGTCGTAACTATCTTATTGGTTACAAGGAACTTGCCGAACGTGACTTCTTCGGCACGGCTAAACGTGATATCAATACTATGAACTTTATTGACCGCTTGAATATGTATTTCAAGGGTGGTAACGTTCATATGAACTTGACTTTCTCTACCGAAGAAAAGGTTATGCTTCGCAAGGTTGAACTTGCTGAAACTTGGGCAGAGGTTGTTTCTATTACAGAAGAAATCTATACCTACTGTAAGAAGAAACTTGAAGAACAAAATGAAATGGCTCTTACCTTAACCGCAGGAGAAGATGATGCTGACATTGATGGTGATTTTGACGGTGATGAATATGACGATGAAGGTGATGGTGACGAATATGGTGAAAGCCAAGGTCTAAATCCTGGCGAAGGTGATATCAATGGTTCGGCTCATGCTGGCAAAGGTGCTGGTCCTGCCGACCGTCCGATCAACGCACCTCGTTCTGAAACGGACGATAACTGGCAGCGTAAGTCGGAAGAGATTGTTAAGAACGAAAACTCCACTTTCGTTTATGTAACAATGCCGACTGTCAATTGGGACAAAGCCCTTAATGACTTCAAGGTCGTCCTTAAAGATTGGCGTGAAGAACTTGCTGGCCTTCGCCGTGATGCTTATGGTCGTGGCCTTACTCAAGAGTATTACACGATTGCTCGTGCGGATATGATGACTTGGAAAACGAAAGAAAAAGATTCCATCTCCTTCATGGTCAAGGAGTTTGAACAGCGCAAGGCTGCCGAACTTTATGCTCGTATCAATGTGGCTAAAACTGGTGTTATCGATACCAATAAACTACATTCTTACAAGTATAATGACGATATCTTCCGCCGTTTGTCGGTTATCCCGAAAGGTAAGAACCACGGCTTTGTGATGTTCATTGACTGGTCTGGTTCAATGCATTACAGCCTTAAAGAAACGATGAAACAGTTGTTCTCCCTTTGCTTGTTCTGCAAACAAATCGGAGTGCCTTTCGAGGTGTATGGCTTCAAAGATTGTGGTGGTGACAATCCTTTTAGCTATATCGGTAAACAGAATGTTATCAAAGGTGACCGTGTGGTTCTTCGCAACTTCCTTTCTTCTCGTATGAACACGGAAGAAATGAACTTTGCAATGTCCTTCCTTTGGGCTGCTGGTATGGGTATTTACTTACAGTCTGATGGTATGGGTGGTACGCCTCTTAATGATGCTATCATGATTGCTCCTAAGGTTGTCCGTGACTTTACTAACCGCAACAAACTGGAAATCACCAATGTCGTTTGGCTGACTGACGGTGATTCCAATGGTGCGAACGGTATTGAACATTCGACCGAACCTCGCAACTATACCAAAGGTCATAACACTCGGTACTTTTATGTGGATCCCAATACTAACAAAACGTATGATTGGTATCCTCATCTTTGGTATCATACCCGTGACAACACCAATACGTTGCTCCGTATTCTGAAAGATAGCACTGGTTGTAACCTTGTTGGTTTCTTCCTGTATGAGTATAACAACTTTAAACGTATCGATAATGATTTTAATGTCTCTAACGGTAACCCAGAGGCATTTGTCAAAGCCCGCAAGTTCTGGACGGATAACAAGTTCTATCCTGTCAAGAGTGCCGGCTATGATGAATATTACATTATCAATACGTCGGCTATGAGAGATACGGATAACAATCTGGAAATCGACAATAGCGGTACCAAAAAGATGACCGTTAAAAAGATGGCTTCGGCATTCTCCAAGTTTGCCGCTAAAAAGACTGTCAACCGTGTCCTTCTCCGCAACTTTGTGGAACGGATCGCTGGTCATTCTAAGAAAGCAGCATAAAAACAATGACTTACCGGGTGGTTGACAAAGCCACCCGGTTATGCTATACTCCGTATATAATGATGATTCAGTGAAAGGAAACATTATGGCTAAGCGTATTGATCGTACCGAGTTCCTCGATAAGGTTCGTTTCGAGTTCGGTGCTATCCGTGAAATCACCCGTCCGCAGGTCCTTGAGATTTGTGAAAAGTATAATCTTGACCGTCCTAACTGGCTGCTAAATGATACGACCCGCCGTATTGGTCGTGGCGTTTATGCTATGTTTGAAAATGGCACTAACCCTAAGGCAACTGCCAAACCAGTTGCTAAGGCTCCGAAACTGGCTCCCGTTGAGCCGTCTGTTACTGTGGCAATGGTTGCTCCGTCCGTTCTTTCGCAAAATGCGGAACTTTCTCTTGTACCTGAAAAGGCTACTGGTTATGTACCGTTCGGTAACTTTGCTGATGTTCGTTCTATTATCAAGTCTCGCAAGTTTTATCCCGCTTACATTACTGGTCTTTCTGGCAACGGCAAGACCATGATGATTGAGCAGGTTTGTGCCCAAGAAAAGCGTGAACTTGTTCGTGTCAATATCACAATTGAAACTGATGAAGATGACTTGATCGGTGGCTTCCGCCTTGTTAATGGTGAAACTGTGTGGCAGGATGGTCCTGTTATCACTGCCATGAACCGTGGTGCCGTTCTTCTTCTTGATGAAGTGGATCTTGGTTCTAATAAGATGATGTGTCTCCAGCCTGTCCTTGAAGGCAAGGCTGTCTATCTTAAAAAGACTAATCGTGTGGTTCATCCTGCCGCTGGCTTCAATGTCATTGCTACTGCTAACACTAAAGGCAAAGGCTCTGATGATGGTCGTTTCATCGGTACCAATGTTATGAATGAAGCGTTTCTTGAGCGTTTCTCCATTACAATGGAACAGGAATATCCTTCTGCTAAGATCGAAAGCAAGATCCTTAACAATGTCCTTGGTTCTTCTGGTATTGAAGCCACTGACTTTGTTGATAAGTTGGTGACTTGGGCTGATGTTATTCGCAAGTCCTTCTATGAAGGTGCTTTGTCTGAAATCATCTCAACTCGCCGTCTTGTCCACATTTGTGAGGCATATGGCATCTTTGGCCAGAATAAGGTCAAGGCTATCGAACTTTGTCTAAACCGTTTTGATGTGGATACAAAAAATGCCTTCATGGAACTCTACAAGAAAGTGGACGAGACGGTTGATCCGGCTCCTGTGGCTGAACAGGCGAGTGCCGAAGATACTGTTGAGGTAGCTTTCTAAGTAACACAAGAATACCCGTGTATAATAAAATGGTGTTGGTGGTTATACACGGGTCCTTTCCTTTCACGACCACCAACACCGATAACTTTGAATGGAGAAAATATATTATGGCTACACCACGTAAGACTCAGATTGAGAAGATTGAAAACGTTCTTCGCCGCTATAACAAGGGTGCTGGCATTACTGCTGATGCAGTTGCTCGTATGGCTCGTGTTCCTCGTGAGAACGTTTCAAAGCGTGTTTATGATCTTCGTGAAATGTATAACATTTACACCAACTACCGTGACGTTGATGGCAAGCGCACCGCTTTCTATCGCTTTGCTGGTTAATACTTAAAACTTTACTATATAAAAGCGTAGGGGCAGTTTTGCTCCTGCGCTTTTCGTGTATGGAGAATAATATGGAAATCAAAATCTCTACTGATGATTTGAGAAAGAAAAAGTTATTTGTTGCCACACCTTGCTACGGTGGCCAGTGTCTTGGTCTTTATGCCAAAGCATGTCTTGATCTTCAAGCAATCTGCATCCAGTATGGCATTGAATGTCGTTTCTCATTCATCTTTAATGAGTCTCTAATCACTCGTGCAAGAAACTATTTGGTTGATGAGTTTCTACGTTCTGGTTGCACCCATCTACTATTCATCGATGCTGATATCAATTTCAATCCACAGGATGTTCTAGCACTCCTAGCATTAGACAAAGATATCATCGGCGGTCCTTATCCAAAGAAGTCAATCAACTGGTCAAACATTGTCAATGCTATTCAGAAGAATAGTGTAGTTGATAATGACAAGATCAAGTTGCGTGATGGCTTTACGCCAAATGAACTAGACCAGGTTACAGGTGACTTTGTGTTCAATCCTGTTCCAGGTACCACATCTTTCCGTGTAACTGAACCAGTCGAAGTTATGGAGATTGGTACAGGTTATATGATGGTCAAGCGTGAAGTGTTTGACAAGTTTAAAGAAGCATACCCAGAATTGAACTATAAGCCAGATCATGTTGGTCAGGCTAACTTTGATGGTTCACGTTACATTCATGCTTTCTTTGATACAGTTATTGATCCTGAGTCACATCGTTATCTTTCAGAGGACTATATGTTCTGTCAGTGGTCAAGAAAGATTGGTATCAAGATTTGGCTCTGCCCATGGATGAAAACAACCCACGTTGGAACATATGGCTTCCAAGGTGATCTTCCTGCCGTTGCTGCATTGAGTGGTAATCTACGATGATAATAGGACTTGTCGGATACATCGGTTCCGGCAAGGGCACAGTCGGTGACATATTGGTGAGAGATCACCAATACACCAAGTTTGCTTTTGCTGATGCTTTAAAGGATGCTGTGTCACAAATCTTTGTGTGGCCACGAGGGTTACTAGAAGGCGACTCGAATGCCTCCCGTACCTTTCGTGAGCGTGTCGATCCCTGGTGGTCACACAAGTTTGGTTATGAGGTTACTCCTAGGCTAATCTTACAAAAGTTTGGCACAGAAGCCTGTAGACACGGAATTGCAGATAACATCTGGATTGCCGCTCTAGAAAAGCGCATACAAGGATATGAGAATGTGGTTATATCCGATGTGCGCTTTCCAAACGAAATCGATTTTGTTCGGAGTGCCGGCGGTGTTATCATTCGTGTCCGTCGTGGTGAAGATCCTACACCAGAAGAACTTTCTAAGATGCACATATCAGAAACGGCATGGAATGACCAGCCTGTGGATTATACAATGATCAATGATAGCACATTAGAAAACTTGAAGGACAATGTAAAATTCACCTTGACACAACTCGAAAAACCTCGTACCATCTTTCATCATCAAGTTTAATAACAAGGAGTATATTATGATTCTAAGTGACAATACGCTATCCGTTCTCAAGAACTTTGCCTCGATCAATTCAGGTGTTGTTCTAAATCCAGGTAAAGTTCAAAAGACTATCTCTCCTGAAAAGTCCATTCTTGTTGAGGCAACTCTTGAGGATGAGATTCCTTCACAGTTTGGTATCTATGACCTCAATCAGTTTCTTTCTAACATTACACTAGTTAAGAATACAGAGATTACCTTTGAGAAGGATTCTGTTAGCATCTTTGACGGTGAAATGAAGTTCAACTATCTTGGTTGTTCACCAAACCTCGTTATCACACCGCCAGAAAAAGAACTTGCTCTAAAGAATGTTGATGTTAAGTTTACCTTACTCAATGCATCTTATCAGAACTGGATCAAGAGAGCAATGGTCAATTCTATTCCAAACCTATCTGTCATTGGTAAGGATGGAGAACTTCTTATCAAGATCCACGAGAAGGCAAACGATACTTCAAATCATGGTTCTGTTAAGATTGGTGACTATGCTGGCAAGGACTTTGTTGCTACATTCAAGACTGAAAACCTCAAGTTCCTTCCTGATGATTACAACGTTGAAATTCAGGCAGGTGCTTTTGCCAAGTTTGTCAATGTCAATAACAATCTAAAGTATTTCATTGCTTTGGAGACCAAGTAATGGAAAAAATTATTTTTGTAGTGTTTGTATTGTGGATTGCTACAATAGCAGCAGACATATATCTTACAATAAGTAACGAAAATAAATGTAAAGATGCCGGCGGCGTTTATGTAACAACCGCAGTCTGTATTAATCCATCAGCAGTTATCGAGGTGAACTAATGAGTATGATTGGACATAACCAGCAGCAGCGTTCGGTTCAGGGTCTTACCGAAGAAGATCGCAAGACACTACGAAAGGCAGTTATGGAGATGAATGACTCCATGACCCGTGTTGGTGCCGAGCGTGAACTACAGAAAGAAACTACCAATGAGGTATGCGACAAGCTAGGCATCGATAAGAAGCTATTCCGTCGCATGTCTCGTGCCTACTTTAAGGCTAACTTCAAGGACGAGGTTCAGGAGAACACCGACTTTGAGGAGTTCTATTCAACCGTAATGGAAAAGACCGCTCTATGAGTGATTTAGGTGATATGATCGCCTATGAAATTGGTAGACGTATTATAGCGGCGATTGTTATTGGCGCTATAGTTTTTGGTGGAATAGGATTCGTGATAGGGAAGTTTTTATGAGTGAATTTTTATATGTTGAGAAATACCGTCCTCACAAGATTGAGGACTGTATTTTGCCTGATCGACTCAAGAAAGTCTTTCAGGAGTATGTGACAGAGGGTAATATCCCTAATCTAATGTTGACTGGTACGGCAGGCTGTGGTAAAACCACAGTCGCCAAAGCCATGTGTGAGGAGATTGGTTGTAACTTTCTATTCATCAATAGTTCTGATGAAAGAGGTATCGATGTCCTTCGCACAAAGATCAAAGGCTATGCTTCTACAGTTTCATTGACTGGTGGTCGTAAGGTTATCATCCTTGATGAGGCTGACTATCTTACACCAGAAGCACAGGCGGGGTTGCGTGGTGCAATCGAGGAGTTTTCTGAAAACTGTTCTTTCATTTTCACCTGCAACTTTAAGGCTCGTCTGATTGACGCCCTTCACTCTCGCTGTTCCGTTGTTGACTTCGCACTAAAAGGTGATGAGAAGGCCAAGATGGCAGCGCAGATGTTTAAACGCCTGTCAAACATTTTAACAGAAGAAGGCATTACATATGACAAAGATGTATTGGGTAAGATCGTTCAACGCTATTTCCCAGACTATCGTAGGACTCTTAACGAGTTACAAAGGTATTCTACTTCTGGAAACATTGATGCTGGTGTTCTTAGTCAAGTTGAATCAGTAAGAAAACTTGATGATCTAATCAAGGCTCTTAAAGATAAAGACTTTTCAACCATGCGTAAGTGGGTTGTTAATAACTCTGACATTGACCAGAGCCGTATCTTTAGATCAATCTATGATAACCTTTGTAACTATCTAAAGCCCGAGAGTGTGCCAATGGCTGTGGTTACTCTTGCTAAGTATCAGTATCAGTCCGCTTTCGTCGCTGATCAAGAGTTGAACTTGGTCGCATGTCTAACTGAATTGATGGTAGAATGTGAGGTGAAGTAATGGATGTGTTTCGTGATTTGATTCCATCCATTCTTCAAACAAAGAAGAACGTCCTTGAAAACGACAAGGACTATCCAGCTTTCGTAGTGAACCGGGCTCTCTCGTTTCACTACGATTGCGTTCTTCAAGCAAATGAAATGAACCAGAATCCTGGTTTACCTGCATCCATGCAATACCAGTATTTGCTAAATACAGTGAGAGGCTATAAAAGGCCTTTTCGCAAGTGGGAGAAGCGTGAGACCATTGATGACTTAGAAGCCGTCAAAGAATACTATAACTATTCTAACGAAAAGGCCCGAGAAGCATTGGTTCTACTGGACGCTAACCAACTCGAAACAATAAGAAAAGCAATCGACAAAGGTGGCACAAATGACAGTAAACCTAGACGAGTTCGTGGAAGTTAAACTTCCGGACCCTCAGGCCTTCCTTAAGGTGAAAGAGACGTTAACCCGTATTGGTGTAGCGTCTAAGAAAGATAAGACACTCTATCAGTCATGTCATATTCTACATAAGCAAGGCCACTACTATCTCGTTCATTTCAAGGAGATGTTTATGTTGGATGGAAAACCAACAGACTTCTCAGAAGAAGATCGTGGTAGAAGAAACACTATCGCTAATCTATTGGCAGAATGGGGACTAGTAACTCTAGTCACACCAAGCAAATCACAAGAACCATTAACACCTCTTAACCGTATCAAGATCATATCTTATGGTGAGAAGGGTGAATGGAATCTAGTTGCTAAGTATTCATTGGGAAAGAAACGTTTTTCAGATACAGAATAAGAAAGTGAGTTCGTTATGACAACATTGAGAATATGGAAAACAAATCCTGCCGTCCAGCTTCCTAAACACCAGACGGCACAATCAGCCTGTTTTGACCTAGCCTTTCAGACCGCAGGAAAGAATAGCTATAAGGGTTATTCTCATATGAATAAGCCTTTCTCCAGAGAGATGAAGGATCGTCTTACCATCGCTCCAGGTGAGCGGGCGCTCATTCCAACGGGGTGTATCATGGATATACCAGAAGGCTTCTCCGTGCGTCTCCACGCTCGTTCCGGAACGTCTCTAAAGCAGGGTCTAGTCCTTGCTAATGCCGAAGGTGTGATTGATTCCGATTACGTTGAGGAAGTGTTTATCATACTTCACAATATCTCTGGTAATGCCGTTACCATTGAGAACGGTGACCGTATCGCCCAGGCGGAACTTGTTAAGAATGTGGAATACACCGTCGAAGAAACACCAGCACGACCACTACCAAAGACCAGCCGAGCAGGTGGATTTGGTTCTACAGGTATCACAAACCAACACAATATGGTCGTCATAAATATTCCAGAAACTAAAGAGGTCAAGGTTGAAGAACCTGCGCCTGTTAAACGTGGTAGAGGTAGACCAAGAAAGAATGCCTAAAGCCCATAGAGTTGGTGATCAAAGAATGTGTGGTGCCGTTACGACAAGTGCTGGCATCAACACAAACGTTTTTGTTAACGGTCAACTGGCATCCGTTGTTGGTGACCTTGACAGTCACAATAACCTTGGTGCTTTGATATCACAATCACCTGGCACTATTTTGATTAACGGCATTCCTATGATCGCTGCTATCATGGATCAAGGTTCGCCAGATCAAGAAGGTATTGTTACACACGTTACAGGACTACCAACTCCAGGCACAGGATCGCCTAACGTCAATATGTATGGTGGTCAAGGCACATTCGGCGGTGGATTAGGAAACTTTGGTCTATCTGGTGTTCCCGGTATCGGTGAGGTCATGCAAATCGGTTCTCAGATTGTAGGACAAGTATATCGCACCGCAGTTCAAAGTGGTAGTTCGGGAATGATGGCTCTTAACAATATGAATCCTGCCGTAACTCCACCGACGGTCAATACAACCATTACAAGTGCTAATACAGGAAAGACATTTACGTTTACCTCGTATTATACCTCTTGACAAGTTTGTGACAATTACTATATAATGTTATGACGATAGCCGAAAGGTATCGTCCTTATACTCTCGCTGAAAAGGAGAACTAATATGACAAACGACTATTTCGGAATCCCAACCGGCCTTGCCCGCCAGTTTATCGGCTTTGAACAAATGCTAGATAAGATTAGAGAGGCAAGCGAAACCCTTCCTAAGATTCCATCTTACCCTCCATACAATATCAAGAAGATTGACGATGAACATTTCGTGATTGAAATGGCTGTCGCTGGCTTCGGTAAGACCGACCTTGATATTGAATTGAAAGATGGTACGCTAACCGTATCTGGTAGTCATGATGCAGATGACAAGGATTATATCTACCAAGGTATTGCTAATCGTGCCTTTACTCGCAAGTTTACTCTTGCTGACACTGTTGTTGTAAAAAATGCGGAGTTAGTCAATGGTCTACTTAAAATTGCTCTCGAACGTTTTGTACCGGAAGAAAAGAAGGCGAAGAAAATCGACATCATGGATCCGTTCGGTGTCCAGGAAGTGACAAAGCAATTTCTGACCGAAGGTACTAAGACCTGGGTCGATCTAGCACAAAAGACCATGGATGCCGTGACACCTAAGTAAGAATAACAAGACCCCTCCACGCCTCTCGTAGAAGCGCACCCGGAGGGGTTACTTTTATAATGAGGTTACTATGAAACTTGTGATTGAAGAATCCCCAAAGACTGTAACAGTTATTACTCCTACAATTGGTTCTCCTAAACTTTGGGATGCTGTTGAGTCCGTCAAAGCACAAACTTATCCTTGTAAGCATCTAATCGTCCTTGATGGTCCGGATGTTAAAGCAGACCGCTTGCCATGGCCGCATGATGGTTATGATAGCATTATTGTAAAGACACCAGAGAACACAGGTAAGACTGGTGGCAACTTTTATGGTCATCGCATCTATGCGGCTTATCCACATCTACTCAATTCAGATTACATTCTATTCCTCGATGAAGATAACTGGTATGAACCTAATCATGTTGAAACACTGGTCAAGACTATTGAAGCAAAGAACCTAGACTTTGCCTATTCTCTCCGTCAGATTTATGATAATGGTAGGCATTTCCGTTGCAATGACAATTGTGAAAGCCTTGGTAAGTGGCCAATCTTTATGTCCCGTAGTTCTCGTCATGGTGAACAGTTCCTAATCGACACATCATCGTTCTGTTTCACAAGAGAGTTTATCCAAAAGACATGCCATCTATGGCATTCTGGTTGGGGTGGTGACCGTCGTTATTTCTATGCTGTTAAAGATCAAGCTAAGTTTGACACAAACGGCAAACATACACTATGCTATCGTTTAGATGGCAATCCTAATTCAGTAACAGAACAATTCTTTGTTGAAGGTAACAAGACACAAGAAGCATATTATGAAGGGAAGTTTCCATGGCTAAGGACCTGATAATTGGTGGGGCGAGCGGCTACAATTGGGATCAGTTGAAATACTGGGTCAATTCTATTAAGAAAACTGGTTTCAAGGGTGATGTTGTTATCGTTGCCACTAACATGCCAGGTGATACAGTTAAGAAGCTGGTAGAGAATGATGTTAAAGTCTATGCCTATGGTCAGAGAACGGAAGATGGTGGTATCGGTAAAACCGAGAATAACATTCCTCCACACGTTGAACGTTTTCTATTCATTTGGGATTACCTGCGCCGGAACAAGGACACTTATCGTTATGTTACCGTTACTGATACACGTGACGTTATCTTTCAGAAGGATCCAACCGAGTATCTTAGTTCTAATCTATTTGCACAGTCCATTGTGTGTGCCTCCGAAGGATTGTCATACAAAGACGAACCATGGGGAAACAAGAACCTTCTTGACACCTTCGGTCCTTTAGTGTATGATGAACTTAAAGATGGGTTGATCTACAATGTAGGAACGATTGCCGGCTTCTATGAGGAAGTTCGTGATCTACTATTACAGATTTTCTTTCAATCTGTCAATCGTCCGATTCCAATTGTGGATCAGGCAGTGTTTAACTTTCTGATTAACCAGCATCCTCTACGTGGTGAAACTCTATTCACTAACAATGTAAGTGGTTGGGCTGTCCAGTTAGGTACAACTAAGGCAGCCGTCGCTGCTGGTGCTGGTGATATCGGTTTGGCAGTTAAGCAAGATCCGTCCAAGATGGATGAATATATAAAAGTATATCAAGATGAACAGCCTGTAGTAAACGGCGACATGGTATATAATGATCATGTGGCTTTCACCATCGTCCACCAGTGGGACCGTGTTCCTGCTATCAAAGAATTGGTTATGAAGAAATATGGATAAGTTAAGACTAGGCTTTGCGGATACCTTTGATGGGGCCAAAGAGTATTTCACCACTATTCTTTCCATGAGATATGAAGTAGTCCGGGACGATCAGCGCCCGGATTATCTTATCTTTGGTGATCGTAACTTTGGTGAGACAAACGTTAGATATGAGAATTGCGTTCGTATCTTCTACACTGGTGAGAACCAGCGTCCATCAGATTATCGTCATGACTTTGCTATCACGTTTGATCATCCACAAGATCAAGCAAAGATGTATCGTTTACCTCTATATGTAATCTATGAGTTTGACCATCTAATTCATCAGAATAGAGAGCAACGACATGTGGATGATTTTGATAATAAGAAGTTTTGTTCTTTCGTTGTAAAGAATCCTGGATGCCAGTATCGCAATTCTTGGTTTCATGCATTGAGTCAGTTTCAACAGGTAGACTCAGCAGGCCCTTTATTCAATAACATGTATAATGGTTGGCGCCCAGAAACGGTTGTTGATAAAGTAAAGTTTATGAGTGACTACAAGTTCAATCTGTGTTTTGAGAATAGTTCATATCCTGGCTACTGCACCGAGAAACTATTTGAGGCTCTTTGTGCTAAGACTATTCCAATCTATTGGGGTTCGTCTACTGCTGCACTCGACTTCAATCCTAAAGCGTTTCTCAATCGTCATGACTTTGCTAATGATCAGACTTTCTTTGACAAGATCGTTTCTCTTTCTAGAAATAAAGAACTATACAATGAAATGTATATGCAGCCTATGTTCCGTGAGGACGAGTTTAATAGAAACTTTAACATACATCGTTTTTTGAATTGGTTTGAATCTAATGTTTATCAAGGTGTGATCAATGAATAAAGCACTAATCATTACTCCCACAGGTCGTCCGATCTATCATCATGAAGATTATGACAAAGACAATCACTGGCGCTTTACAAAGCCCGAGCGCACATATGAGACTTGTGTGGTTGTCTATAATGACTTTCAGCCAGAGCCAGGAACTTATGACTATATCATTCGTCGCAAGGGTCTAAAATGGAATCTTGCACCAGAGGTTTCTAAGATCATCAACTGGCAGGACTATGATTACATCGGAGTGTGGGACGATGACTATGCTACCGATATTAAGTCTGTCAATCTTGCTTTGTCATATGCTCGGCGCTATGATTTTAGATTGTTTCAACAGGCCACTACATCATTCCAGACATACGATTGCCTCAAGCATAATCCAGAGTTTGCTTTTACCGAGACAAACTTTATTGAGTTAGGTGTTCCATTCTTCCGTAATGATATCTATCGCAAGGTTCTTCGTTTCTTGGATGCCTATAAGTATGAAGCATCCGATTGGGGCATTGATAAGGTTCTTTGTTTTTATCTACAGGCGTCGGCTCATGTGGTTCATGATTGCACAGTTAGACACATGCTACCAGATGAAAGCACCTATAATAAAGAAGATGGCTTTAGAGAAATGGAATATTTAATGCGTGACTTCTTTCCAAAGTATATGAAAGAGAACTTTGGTTTAGACTATCAGTATTCGGATGTCCAGAAAACAATAAGGGCTTATAAGCATGGATAAATTGACAAGATACATTAACTGGATTGACGTTAAGCGACAGTATCAAAACTCCCTTCCTTTCAATCATGTTATTATCGACGACTTCTTCCTACCACATGTAGCTGAACAACTCGCCACAGAGTTTCCATCATATAACAATCCTGGCCTCGGCTTCTATAACAATGCTATTGAGAACAAGAAAGTTCTTAACAAGTGGGACAAGTTTCCAAAGCTAACATATCAGGTCTTTACATACCTGGCTCGTAGTGAGTTTCTTTCTAACATGAGAGAACTTATTGATGAACCAAATCTAAACATGGATATTGGTTTGAATGGAGGCGGCTGGCATATGCATGGTCGTTCTGGAAAGAACAATGTCCATCTTGATTACAACATTCATCCAAAGCTAGGCGAACAGCGCAAACTAAACATCATCATCTATATGACACCAAACTGGAAGAAAGAATGGGAAGGTGGACTTGAAATCTGGTCGCATGATCCTGTGAACTTTGCTCCTAAGGATCTTGTCAAGACTGTGGAGAATAAGTTCAATCGTGCAGTCATCTTTGATACTACACAGAACTCATGGCACGGTCTACCTAATGAACTAAAATGTCCAGAAGGAACTGTTAGACAGTCTCTTGCGGCATACTATGTTCGTCCTGCTCCTGCTGGTGCTGATCCTCGTGGTAAGGCTCTATTCGCTCCTACTGCCGAACAAAAAGGTAACCCAGAGATTGAACAGCTAATCCGTGAACGATCAAGCGTAGCAACGGCAGATAAGTTCCACGCAGGAGACAAGTAATGGAAGAGACCGACGTTGTATTCTTTATCAATAGCGCCATGAATGTCACTGGTCGTTCCCTCTACTCTAATGATGTTAGATGGGAACAGACACAGGAAACGATTTTATCTATTGACAAACAGGTACCAAATAATATAAAATACATTATTGACGGATCGTATCTACCAATTGAGGAATACAAACTCAAATGGTTGAATGATCATGGTGTTAGGATCATTCTAACAGGCCATGTTCCTGGCGTGAAAGAAATATCTCAACACATTGCCAGTTATGGTATTGGTAACAGTATCGCAGAAACACAGTCTATGGTTCATTTCGTCAGATGGTTCAAAGCTAATCTACAAGAAAAAACCAAGGCAAAGCGTATCTGTAAGTTATCTGGTAGATATAAGATT
>Ga0208091_1000095_pt1 | contig 21049 bp, 21 predicted proteins | sample LakMenEpi26Oct12_FD_150736 | JGI IMG/M metagenome (GOLD analysis project Ga0208091, IMG submission 150736) | Freshwater microbial communities from Lake Mendota, WI - 26OCT2012 deep hole epilimnion (SPAdes) | ecosystem: Environmental > Aquatic > Freshwater > Lake > Epilimnion/Euphotic zone ...
GATTAAAATTCCATCTTTTATATTGATTTTACATTTAATTTTACTTTTGGGAGTAATCTTTTTTGTTCATGATTTAATAATTTTTCTTGGAATTTTTTTAATATTTTTAGCCGTTGTAAATGCCTTTAATCAATATCAAGATAAGCTAATTATTAATCAGGCTTTTCTGGTTTCGTTGTTTTTAGCTGGATTGGTGGTTTTAGGAGGACAACAAAAATGGTGGCTTCAACCAGTTCTTGCTAAATTTACTCCAGATCAGATTTACTATGTTGCAACAGCCTTAACAGCTGTAACAGATAACGCTGCTCTTACTTATTTAGCCTCGCTTGTTGATGGCCTTTCAGACCAATTTAAGTACGCAATTGCAGCAGGAGCAATTACTGGTGGAGGATTAACCGTAATTGCAAACGCTCCTAACCCTGCAGGTTATTCAATTTTAAATAAAAAATTCTCAGGAGGCATCGTTAGTCCTTTGTATTTATTTTTATCTGCTTTGGGACCTACGATTGTTGCGATTATTTGTTATAAAATTATATAAAGAGCGGAATAATTTTTCTAATACTTAATATTATAATAAGAAAGCCAACAACTGTTAAAATCATTTTAACACTCATTTTCGAAGTAGCTTTTGCAGCATAAGGAGCTATTAAAAAACCACCAATTATAAGCCCAGCTAACGCTTCCCAGTCTGTAATCTTTACTAAAAATAAAAGAGTAGTTGCTGATGCTAAATTAATAAAAAACTCAGAGGCATTAACAGTTCCAATAACTTTTTTTGGTAACATTTTTCCGCCTAACAAACTTGTTGTAACAACAGGTCCCCAACCACCACCAGCAGCACCATCGACAAATCCACCGGTCACTGCAAGAGGAACGACAATTGTACTCTTTTGTTTGAATTGTAATTTGATCTTTGTGTAAGCTTTTGCAATTAGAAATATTCCCATAAATAATAGATAAATAGATATCACGATTGATAAATACGGAATCTTAACTTTTGTTATTATTAAAGCTCCAAGAATAGACCCAATGATTCCAGGTATTAGAAGTTTCTTAAATAATTTGGTGTCAACATTTCCAATTTTCCAGTGATTTAATCCTGACGATCCTGAGACAAAAATTTCAGCTATATGAATATAAGCAACCGCTTTGACAGGAGAAATTCCATAGCCAAGTAAAAAGGCTATACCTGTTACTCCATAAGCCATTCCTAAGCTACCATCAATTAATGCAGCGACCGATCCAAATAATAAAGCCCAAAAAAATAAATCACTATTAAAAGGTGTTGCATCTGCTCCACGATAATAGGTTAACATTGTTATTGCAGAAACAACTAATAGGCCAAATAAAACTCGAAATACTTTATCGCTCATTATATAAATTTATTATTTTCCAAATAATGTTATTAGTTAATAAGCATGTTTCAAGTGTTAGATAAATTTAGACAGCCGATATTTGTGTTAATCGCAGGTTCAATTCTACTTGCACTTGCATTTGGTATTAGACACTCCTTTGGAATTTTTTTAATTCCAATCAGCGAAAAAAATCAGTGGGGTAGAGAAGTATTTGCAATGGGTCTTGCGTTTCAAAATTTAATGTGGGGAATTTGGCAACCTTTTACTGGCAGAATTTCTGACAAGATCGGAGCTGGCGTTGTCGTATGCGTTGGTAGCATTCTTTATTGTCTAGGTTTATTTTTAATGGGATTTCTTACAACAAAAACAGGATTTATTATTGCATCAGGAATTTTAGGAATTGGGATATCAGGAGTTACATTTCCAATCTTTGGAGCAATTAGCAGATCTGTAACACCTGAGAAAAGAAGCGTTTCAATTGGAATTGCAATGTCGAGTGCATCCCTTGGACAATTTATAATGTTGCCAGCTTCATTAGTATTATTACAAAGCTTTGGGCCAACTTTAGCTTTTGGTATTTTATCTTTACTTACACTTATAATGTTAGTTCTCGCAGTTCCTATGTTTGAAAAACCAATTCAACAAACAAGCACTCAAGATTTATCATTAAAAGAAGTATTAACCGAGGCCTTTGGTCATAAAGGTTTCTGGTTATTATGTTTTGGATTCTTTGTATGCGGCTTTCATATTCTTTTTATTATGACTCACGCGCCCGCATTCTTAATTGATAAAGGTTTATCACCACAAATAGGAACTATTGTATTAGCGTTAATAGGACTATTTAATATTTTTGGAACTTATTATGCAGGATTTTTAGGAGCTAAAATTAGAAAACCTTTACTCTTAAGTTCTATTTATGCATCTCGTGCAGTAATTATTTTAATTTTTATTTTATTTCCTGTTTCAAATTTAACAGCTTATGTATTTGCAGCTTTAATGGGAGTATTATGGCTTTCAACAATTCCTCTAACCCAAGGAACAATTACAACAGTTTTTGGTGTTAAAAATATGAGCATGCTTTATGGAATTGCATTTTTATTTCACCAAGTTGGAGCTTTTTTAGGAGGCTGGTTGGGAGGCAAAGTTTATGACGTGACAGGCTCTTATGATATTGTTTGGTATATTTCAATTGCACTTGGAGTATTTGGAGCAATTATTAATTACCCGATTGAAGAAAAAACAGTAACAAGATTAGAAAGACAGACTGGATGAAAAAAACGTTAATTTTTTTATGGATTGGTTTTGCTTTATTTCTTTTAGCGGTTGCTTATTCTTACCAAACTAAAGGGATGGAGCTTTATTTTTTAATCTCTAAACTTTGTTCTTAATTATTTTTTATTATTTTCAACCCAAGATAAAAATATAAAAAATAGAATAGTTCCAATTACTCCAACTACGAAAAGAATAATGCCTGTAATTAAACTCATAAATTATTTTTGTTTTGGTATAAATGCTTGAATAATTTCTGAATAATTCATTTTTATATATTCAATAAATTCTTCTAACAGACTAAAAAAATCAGCAAATTTTGGATTTTTGTTAAGTATAAACTCTTTGTTCTCAAAACTAACTGCTATACCAATAATAAAAATAATCAGAATAGTTAAAAAGATTTTTGTATAACTTATTTTACTTTTATTTTTGTATTTAACCGGAACATAGCTTTTACTAGGTTTTTCTTTTATTGTTTTTTGATCTTTAGATGCTTCTTTTTTTTCTTCTTCTTTAACAAAATTTTCTTTTAAAGTTTTAAACTCTTCAGAACTGGCAGGTTCTTGAAACCATTTTTGATCGCAAACCCCACACTGAACAACACGACCATTAATTCCAATTTCCTCAGCTTTAACTGCAAACTTATATTTTTTACAAGCACACTCAATAATCATTTAAAAATAATACGGTTTAATATTAAAATATCTTTAGCATTATTTACTACTAATAAATCATATTTTTTTTTCATCTCATCTTCTTTTTTATATTCAGGATTTTTTGCTATTTTTTTTGCATTATCATTTTTTTGATAAATTTCATTTATAATTTCTTTTGCTGGGGCTTGAATGGATTTAACTTTTAAAATGTTATCTACTGCACTTAAAATATCTTTTACAGGGATTTCGTTTGTTATTTTTTTCTTTGTTTCTTGAGTAGATTTAACATTTAAAATGTCATCAACGGCAGTTAAGATATCTTTTACTGAGTAATCTTGCTTCATAAATATAATATAATTAAATCTTAATAATCTTCAAATTTCTGTCGTCTAATTTTTATTATTTTAAAAACAATTCTTCTTAACACGGTTGTTTATGAACTATTTTTTAGATTTAGAATGTTTGCTTACACTTCTGTTCATAATGAAGTCCATCATCGCAAGAAGTACTCCACTAACAACGAAGGTTAGATGCACGACAACATATAAAATAATTGTATCTTTTGAATATTTATCTAAATTCATAAATATTTTTAGCAAATGAATTCCCGAAATAGCAACAATTGATGAAATTAGTTTAATTTTTAAATCTGTAAAATCTACATGACCCATCCATTCAGGTTTGTCCTCATGGTCTTTAATATGAATTTTAGATACGAAATTTTCGTAACCTGAAAAAATAACAATAATTAATAAATTTGCAGCAAGCGAAATGTCAACAAGACTTAGAATAAAAAGTAAAACGCCTGCAATATCCGTATCATGAATAATTGTGAAAAAGTGAACTATTTCTCTACCAAACTCATAAAGCAGAACCAATAAACTTAAAGATAAACCTAAATAAAACGGAGCAAGTATCCAGCGTGATGCAAATATTGTTTTTTCTAATAAAATTTCAAATTTTTTCATAATACTTTTGTTTAAATTTTCTAAGAATTGTAGCATTAATAAATGCTTGCTAAACTCTTGTATTCATTATTTAATCGGATTTTATAATTTATGCCATCAGTAATTTTAAGAGATACAAAACTACAAGGTAATATTAGTGAAAATAGCAGCATCACTTTAGATGGAATGCTATTAGGCGATATAAAAGCTGAAGAAGTTATTATTAAAGAAAATGGGAATATTACAGGCAATATATCAGCAGATCATAATATTGAAGTTGGTGGTCAGGTAACCGGAGACCTTTCATCAGATAAAATTCATTTAAATAACAGTGCTAAAGTTAGAGGAAAATTATTCCATAGAAATTTAGTTGTAGATGAAGGTGCCCAATTGGAAATTGCCGCCTCAACAAGAAAAAAAATAACGAACAACAATAAAGATTAATAATGTTTTTTAAATTAGATAAAAAATTACAAAATCAAATAGATGGATTTTCGCATTTAGGAGAAACATTGCGTTTTGAGGGAGAAATAGATTGTAAAGGTGAAATTGAAATTGCCGGAAAAGTAAAAGGGAATATCAAAGCAAAAATATTAAGAATATTAGAAACGGGAAGTGTTAAAGGTCAAGTCCAAGCTGAAAAAATTGAGATTTTGGGTCATTTGGTTGGAAATGTAGAATCTGAAATTATTCACGTTGGAGAAAATGGCGTTGTAAGAGGAGATATTCATTTTTTTACTAATTTAAGTGTTTTAAATGGTGCTGATATATTTGGACATATTCAAAAAATTAAAAAAGACAAAGTTAAAAGATCAGATACTGATAAAGTTAAGTATCTAGAACATGACAAAAAGGCTTCTTAATCAAATTTTGTGAAACAAAGCCAAATTTTTCTTCAATAAAGCTTTAAATAAGCTTGTTAACTGATAAAGGTTATATTTTATTATTAAATAATTTTATTAAATTTTTACTTACAACTTTCCCCATACTTTAATGATTAACTTTGAAGGCTTTAGCCTTTCGCAAAACTTAAAAAATTCATTAGCGCGAATGAACTTTACAGCGCCTACTCCTATTCAAATAAGCTCTATACCACTTGCTCTGGAAGGGCGTGATATTTTAGGTTCAGCACAAACTGGAACTGGAAAAACAGCTGCCTTTAGCATTCCATTAGTTGAACTGTTAAGCAGATCAAAACAAGGTTCAGCATTAATATTAACTCCAACTCGTGAACTTGCAAACCAAGTGATAGCAGTAATTATTCAGTTGCTTGGAAGAAATAATCCAATCAAAGCAGCATGTTTAATTGGAGGAGAGTCGATGCATAAGCAGTTAGGACAACTTAAATCACGTCCAAGAATAATTGTAGGAACTCCAGGTAGAATTAATGATCACTTAGATAGAAAGTCATTAAAATTATCAGATACAGGTTTTTTAGTTTTAGATGAAACAGATCGAATGCTTGATATGGGTTTTGGAATTCAAATTGATAGAATATTAAAACACCTGCCAGCAAAAAAACAAACATTAATGTTTTCAGCAACACTACCTGAAGAAATTGTTAGAATGTCAGCTAAATATCTAAAAAATCCTGAAAGAGTTTCTATGGGGGCAACAAATGTGCCATCAATTAAAATTAAACAAGAAGTCATTCATATACAACAAGAACAAAAATATCCTGAATTAATTAAACAATTACAGCAAAGAACTGGCTCAATTTTAGTATTTGTTAAAACAAAACATAATTCAAAAAATTTAGCCGCTAAGCTTTGTAAAGAAAAATTCAAGGCAGATGCGCTACATGGTAATCTAAGACAAAGTAAAAGAACTACTGTGATGAGTGCTTTTAGAAATAAGAAGTTTACTATACTTGTAGCAACAGATATTGCCGCAAGAGGTCTTGACGTTCCTCATATTGAGCATGTTATAAATTACGATCTTCCACAGGTTGCTGAAGATTATATTCACCGTATGGGCAGAACTGCTAGAGCAGGAGCTGAAGGCTCATCATTATCTTTTATTACTAATAGTGATAGAGAAAAATGGAATGCCATTGAGAGATTGTTAGACCCAACTAAAAAGAAAGAAAATTTTTCTAAAGGTAGAAGTGGAAGTGGTGGATTTCAAAGAGATTATAAAAATAAAAGAAGAGGTGGAGGAAGAGATAGAAATAGGGGAGGCAAACCAAGTTTTGGTCGTAGCAGATCTGCAGAAGGATTTAGAGGAAATAAGCCAGCAGAAAGATCTCGAGAAAACAAACCCACAGATAGATTTAGAGGAAATAGACATTCAGAAGGATTTAAGCCCAAAAATACTGAAGGTTTTAAAGAATACAAACCAAGAGAAGGTGGTGAAAAAGATTACAGAAGAAAAAGTGACAGAGAAAAGCCAAAATTTTTTAGTAAAAAATCTAATGATTTCAAAGATAGAAATTTTAATACAGGTAATAGAAAAAATTATAAGAATAAAGAATCATTTAATTAAAAAAAGAATTTAGCCTTATCAATTAATGGACAAATACATAACTTTTGTTGGTTTCTTTTCTGGCTTTTGCACAACAGTTGCCTTTGTTCCACAAGCTTACAAGGTTTGGAAAACTAAAAGTACAAAGGATATTTCTTTGTGGATGTTTTTAATATTTACAATTGGTGTTGCTAGTTGGTTAGTCTACGGAGTGTTAACTAATAATTTACCTATAATATTTGCAAATATTGTAACTTTATTTTTAGCGTTTGTAATTTTAGTTGCTAAAATTAAATTTAATTAAAGTTTAGAGAAATATCTAGATTTTGAGGACTGTGGGTTAGTCTTCCAATTGAAATTCTATTAACACCCGTCTTTGCATAATCAAGAATATTTTTATCGTTAATATTACCAGAAGCTTCTGTTTCATATTTGTTACCAACCATACTTAGTGCTTTTTTAATTTCATCTGGTTTCATATTGTCTAATAATAATCTATTGAAATTAAGTGATTGAATAGTTTCTAATTGACTTAGTGTGTCCACTTCTACCGTTATGATCTTTCCGCTTCTGTTTAATCTTAAAGCATTTTGCACAAGATCAAATATATTTTGTGATGCAGAAATATGGTTGTCTTTTATAAAAATTTCATCAAATAAATTAAATCTATTATTCGTGCCACCGCCAAGAGTTACGGCGTATTTTTGAATAGCTCTAAGTGTTGGTAGAGTTTTTCTAGTACAACAAATTTTTGTTTTATATTCTTTAACTAAGTTAACGTAATAATGAGTTTTTGTTGCAATGCCTGATATTAGGCCTAAAAAATTAATTGCCGTTCTTTCTGATTTTAAAATAGAACCAGTTAATCCTTTAATTTCAGCAATAATATCGCCTTTTTTTATAGATGATCCTTCTTGAAATTTTTTCTTTAATTTTGTTTTTTTATCAATTTGTTTAAAAGCTTCATCTGCAAAATCTAATCCACCAATAATTCCATCCTCATTTGCAATAATTTTTGCAGAAGTAATAGAACTTTTATTTACCAAAAGATCAGTCGTAATATCTTTTTGCGCTTGGTCCTCAAATAAAGAAGCGCCAACAATGCTTTTTATATAGCCGCTAGTAATAAGTTTAGATTTTGACATTCTTTAAGCAACTTTTTCTATATATTCTTTTTTACTTAAGAATTCCTGCATCTCGTTTAACGTAATTTTTTTTCTAAATAAAAATTTCTCATTTGATTGTGGATAATCACTTCTAAAATGAGCTCCTCTGCTTTCTTTTCTCATGTAGGCTGAGTAAGTGATTAATCTTGATACTAAAATCATATCTTTAAGTTTAGCTGATAAATCTTTTGCTTCTCTTTCTATTCTATCAATTTCAATGAATGCTTTTCGTAGTTTTTGTTCATTTCTATAAACGCCTACTAAATCACTCATGATATTTCTAAGCTGCCAAATATATTTTTTTGCTCTAATTCGTGATGATGTTTTTTCTTTTGGTAAATATTTTTTAAAATTAATATTTTTATCTTCTGTGTTATTAAGAACTTCAGAATTAATAGATGCTGCTATTCTTTTTCCAAATACAAAGGCCTCAAGCAAAGAATTTGAAGCAAGTCTATTCGCTCCGTGTGCACCTGTTGAAGAAACCTCGCCACAAGCCCAAAGCCCTTTAATAGATGATTTTCCATTCTCGTCAACGAGGACGCCCCCCATGTGATAATGAGCAGCAGGAGTTACAGGTATTTTTTCTTTAGTGAAATCAATATTAGCTTTTTTTAAAAAATTGTAAGCACTTGGAAACATTGTTTCTAATTGTTCGTTTGAAAATTTTCTACAATCCAAGAATGTTGAATGTCCTAGATCTTTTAATCTTTGTAGTTCACGAGCAACGATATCACGGGGAGCAAGATCTCCGCTTGGATGAATTGATTTCATAAATTGACTATCATTTTCATCAACTAACTTTGCACCATCTCCTCTAAGCGCTTCAGTTAATAAAGGCGTTGGATCAAGCCCAACATCCATCCCTGTTGGATGAAATTGAACAAATTCCATATCAGAAAGAACAGCACCAGCACGAGCAGCCATTGCAATACCTTCACCATAAATATCTCTTGGATTTGTAGTATGTTCGTAAATACTGCCAAGACCTCCCGTTGCAAGAACAACATTAGGTGCTTTAAAAAATGTAAAATTATCAACTATGTTCTTTCCAATATGACGACCAATTAAACCAATGACTTTATTATTTTCAGTTATAATTTCATCAACCGTAACATCTTCTAGAATAGTAATATTTTCTAACTTTTGAATGTTATTTATCAAAGTTTTTATAATTTCTCTTCCCGAACTATCACCGTTTACTTTTAATACTCTACGTCTGCTATGAGCTGCTTCTTGAGACATTAAAAAATTTTTAAGATGATCTTTGTCAAAATTAACTCCTTTTTCTTCTAGAAATTTAATAATAGAAGATGCTTCTTCCGTTATAATTTTAACAATTTTTTCATCACTTAGTCCTGAGCTTGCTTTAATAGTATCTTCAAAGTGAATCTTTGGACTATCATCCTTACCAACAGCTGCAGCAATTCCTCCTTGTGCCCAAGCGCTTGATGAAGCTTCGCCTAATTTTTTTTTAGAAATTAAAGTAACTTTTCTTGGGTAAAGACAGATTGCAGTCATTAATCCAGAAATTCCAGATCCAATAACAATAACGTCAGTAGTGTGTAAACTTTCCATTAAGCAAGACTAGATTGACGACCAACTTTAATCATACGCTCAATAGGAAGTCTTGCTTTATCTATAATAGATTTATCGATCAAAACTTCATTCGTTTCATTCATTAAACAATCATAGATTTTTGGTAATTGTATTCTTTTCATATGAGGACATAAATTACATGGTCTAACAAAATTAGTTTCAGGATTTTCAACCTGAACATTGTCGCTCATTGAACATTCTGTAACTAAAAATACATTCTTAGGTTTGTTATTTTTAACATATTGAATCATTCCAGATGTTGAACCAGTAAAATCAGAAGCTTTAATAACATCAGGAGGACACTCAGGATGAGAAACAATAACTAAATCAGGATAATTCTTTCTAAGTTGATTTAATTCTTCCGCTGTAAACTGTTCATGAACCATGCATGTTCCATGCCAAGGAATAATTTTAACTTTAGTTTTTGAAGCAACATATTTTGCAAGATAGACATCAGGTAAAAATATAACTTCTTTTACTCCCAAAGATTCGACAACTTTTACTCCATTGGCTGAAGTGCAGCAGACATCTGTTTCAGCTTTAACCTCAGCAGATGTGTTAACATAAGTGACCACTGGAACGCCTGGATATTGTTTTTTTAATTTTCTAACATCTTCTGCAGTAATCGACTCTGCAAGGGAGCAACCCGCTTTCATATCTGGAATAAGAACTTTTTTATTAGGAGACATTATTTTTGCAGTCTCAGCCATAAAGTGAACGCCTGCCATAATAATAATATCTGCTTTAGTTTTTCCAGCCTCAATTGCTAAAGTTAAAGAGTCCCCAATAATATCAGCGACTCCATGATAAATTTCTGGAGTTTGATAGTTATGCGCTAAAATAACTGCATTCTTCTTTTTTTTAAGTTCATTAATTCGATAAATATAGGGAGCATGCAGAGGCCATTCTAATGTTGGTACAACAGATTTTATTTTTTGGTAAATACCTGCGGTATTTTTTTCAATTTCTTTTGTAAATTCTAGCTGAGTGTTCATAAATTTATATAATTTATAAATGATAATTGACTAAGTTATTATAGTAAATTTAATATTTAAATTGGTTAAAACAGCGCTATTTGCTTAGATAAGCATCCAGTCAGGGATATTAATTTTTATAGACGCCGTTTCTGTTTTTAATTCTCGACCAATAATCAAATTTTTACTGTCCTTATTAATTTTGATTAATCCAAAGGGAAATAAATCGTTTATTAAAACTTTTCCGATTTCTTCGTTATTTAAAGTAATTTTTTGTTCTTCTTTAACCTTACCACCTATAGTTTGTAGTGCGAATAATCTTTTATTGACCTTATTTTTTAAATGCATTCGAGCAGTATTTTCCTGACCAATGTAGCATCCTTTTTTTTGATCTATTCCATTTAGTTCTAGAAAGTTAGCCTCAAGAGAGAATAATTGATTTTGTAATTTTTGAATGTCTTTAGATGGAACTCCCAAATCAAATAGTTTTTTCTCTAATAAATATTTTTCATTGGATTGTTCAATGTCTAAGTCGTTCAAAAATTCTTTAATTTTAGGCTGTTCTATAATTGCTCTTGCTAAAGTACCTTTTATTCTTGGGTCTTCAAAAATTAGGTAATTTTTATAATTAATTAGATTTAATTTATTAATATTGAGATTTTTAAATTTTGCAAAAGGTATATCAATACTTACTAAATCATTTTCAATTTTAATTTCTACTTTGGATCTTAATTTGTAATTATAAAGTTTATTGAATAAATCTTTTATTAACTCGCCATTACATTCAATTAAAAAAATATTTTTTGTTTTTAAAATAATAAATTCAAATAAAAATTTTCCTTGCGCAGTTAATAATGAGGCAAATACAGTGTTATTATCTGTTACTTTCTTAATATCATTAGAAATAATATTTTGAATAAAATCGATACTATCTTCCCCTTTAATACTAATAAAACCTTTTGAAGTTATATAAGCTTTATCCGTTTCCATTATTGTACGTTTATGTTCTTTGGTGTATTAAATTTTAGATGTCAAATATATATGATTTAATTATAAAAGACGGCAATTGTTTTATAAATAATAATCTCATCCAAACTGACATTGGAATTAAAGATAATCAAATTATTAAAATAGGCTCAATCAACGAAGGCGGAGATAAAGTTCTTGATGCGAAAGGCCTTACAATTATTCCAGGCGCCATAGATACTCAGGTTCATTTTAGAGAACCCGGTAATCCAGATAAAGAAGATTTAGAAAGCGGCAGTAAAGCTGCAATTTTAGGAGGAATAACTTCTATTTTTGAAATGCCAAATACAAATCCAACAACAGATAACTTTGAAAGATTTCAGGAAAAACTAGATAGAGCAAAAAATCGAATGCATTGTAATTATGCATTTTATTTTGGAGCAACAGAAAATAACTTTGAATTAATAAAGCAAACATCTGATTTAAAAGGATGTTGTGGAATTAAAATGTTTGTTGGTTCATCCACAGGTACATTGCTTGTAAAAAAAGACGAAGCGATTGAAGAAGTTATTAGAATAAGTCCAAGAGTTGTTTCAATTCATTCAGAAGACGATGATTTGTTACAAAAGAAAAAAGTTTTAATCGAAAAGGGGAATGTTAAGACACATTCTATTTGGAGAGATTCTGAAGTCGCATTAACTTCTACTACAAAAGTTGTTGGCTTTGCTAATAAACATAAAAAAAGAATACATATTTTACATGTATCTTCCAAAGAAGAGATAGATTTTTTAGCAAACAATAAAAAATATGTAACTGTTGAAACAACTCCGCAGTTTTTATCTTTATTTGCACCTGATTGTTATGAGGAGCTTGGAACTTTGGCGCAAATGAATCCTCCTATAAGAACAAAGGATCATCAAGATGTTTTATGGAAACGTCTGTTAGATGGAACTGTTGACGTTCTTGGTTCAGATCATGCTCCGCATACATTAAAAGAAAAACAAAAACCATATCCTGAAAGTCCTTCTGGTTTGACAGGCGTTCAGACTATGCTTCCTATTATGTTAGATCATGTAAATAATAAAAAACTTACATTTCAAAGATTAGTTGAATTGTTGAGCATTAATCCTTGTAAAATCTTTAATATTAAAAAAAGAGGAGAGATCAAAGAAGGTTATTATGCAGATCTTACTGTTATTGATATGAACTTAAATTTCAAAATTACCAATGATTGGATTGCAAGTAGATGTGGATGGACGCCATTTAATAATAAAACTGTAAAAGGTTTACCAGTTGGAACTATTGTAAATGGCAAAATTGCTTCATGGAATCAAAAGATTGTTGATACTAAATTTGGAAAACCTTTAGAATTCTAATTTTTAATTATTCCAGCTTCAATCAAAGATAATTTAATCTCATCTAAAATGACAGGATCATCAATTGTTGCTGGCATTTTATAAGGAACTTGATCTGCTATTTTACCAACTGTTCCTCTTAAAATTTTTCCAGATCTTGTTTTTGGAAGTCTTTTTACAACAACTATATTTTTAAATGCAGCCACAGGTCCAATTTTATCTCTAATCATTTGAATGCATTCTTTAGAAATATCCTCAGGCTTTTTTGTTACTCCAGATTTTAAAACAATTAATCCAAGAGGTATTTGACCCTTTAAATTATCTGCAATCCCAAGCACTGCACATTCAGCAACACTAGTATTTTCAGACAATATTTCTTCCATTGAACCCGTTGAAAGTCTATGTCCCGCAACATTAATAATGTCGTCTGTTCTAGACATTATCCATACATATCCATCTTCATCAATGTGCCCAGCGTCATAAGTTTTGTAGTAACCCTTATAAGGATCCATATAATTTTCTTTATATCTTTTGTCTGCTTTCCATAATGTTGGAAAAGTTCCTGGAGGAAGAGGTAATTTTACTACCACGTCACCCATTTCAGACGGTTTAGCTTGTGTGCCGTCAGGTTTTAAAATTTGAATATTATAACCAGGAACTGCTTTGCCGGCAGAGCCATATTTTGTTTCAAACAAATCAAGACCCGCACAATTTGCGCTTATTGCCCATCCAGTTTCGGTTTGCCACCAATGATCTATTACAGGTTTTTTTAATAAGTTTTCAGCCCACTTAATTGTATCTGGATCAGCTCTCTCTCCTGCTAAAAATAATATTTCAAACTTAGATAAATCATATTTTTTAAAAAATTTTCCTTCGGGATCTTCTTTTTTTATAGCTCTAAAAGCAGTAGGGGCAGTAAATAATGATTTAACTTTATGTTCTGATATTACTCTCCAAAAAGAACCAGCATCAGGAGTTCCGACGGGCTTTCCTTCATATAATATTGTTGTGCATCCATGAAACAATGGCCCATAAACAATATAAGAGTGACCAACAACCCAACCTATATCACTTGCTGACCACCAAATATCACCAGGGTCAATATTGTAAATATTTTTCATCGACCATTTTAAAGCAACGATATGACCACCAATGTCTCGCACAATACCCTTTGGAGTTCCTGTTGTTCCAGAAGTATAAAGTATGTAAGCAGGATCGTTAGCATCCATATGCTCACAATCAGCTTCTTTTGCATTTTTAATAAAATCTTGCCAAGAAATATCGTTAATACCCAATTCAACAGAATTATTTTCTCTTTGAAATATTACGCACTTTTTTGGTTTAAGGGCTGCGAGTCTTATAGCTTCATCTAAAAGTGGTTTGTACTGAACTGTTTTTCCAGGTTCAAAACCACAAGAAGCAGAAATAATTAATTTTGCTTCAGAGTCATCTATTCTTGCAGCAAGTTCGTTTGCCGCAAACCCTCCAAATACAACTGAATGTACAGCGCCTATTCTTGCACAGGCAAGCATAGCAAAAACTGCCTCAGGAATCATAGGCATATAAATAATTATACGATCACTTTTTTTTATTCCAAAATTTTTTAACGCGCCTGCAAATGTAGAGACTATTTTTTTTACCTCAGAATAACTAAATGAAATTTTTTTAGAAGTAACAGGGCTATCATAAATAATAGCTGTCCGAGATCCGTTTCCCTCTTCAACATGTCTATCAACTGCATTAAAACAGGTATTAATTTTTCCTTCAACAAACCATCGATAAAAAGGAGGGTTAGAAATGTCTAAAACTTTTTTATAAGGTGAAAACCATTTAACATCTTTTGCAGCTTCACCCCAAAATTTTTCAGGATCTGCAATCGATGCTTTATATAAATTATCGTACTTATTATTCAATTTTTTCCCAACTATTATTAGGTTAATTTAATAGTAAACCAAAAGATATGCAGTTTCAAAGCTAAGAATTTAGCTATTAAAGTCTTGCTCTTTAGATTTTTGATATTTCAATATTTTCCGCAATGGAATGTAAGATTATATGAGGAAGTGTTAACGACGCTAAGCCAATAAAAATAATTTTCTCAATCGAGTTTTGAAGAAGGTTAAATTTTATCAAAAAAAATAAACTAATAATTAGAATAAAAAAAGTTATTAAAGTTAAAAATAATGATTTCTTAAAAAATATTTGAAAGCCTCTAATTAAATTTGGGTTAAGTTCATTAGAAATTAGAAGAATGTTTTTAAGAGAATGCATGAAACAAAAATATAAGGTAAATGCAACAATTGGAGCAAACAAATAAAATACAATAATTATTAAAAAAATTTCAAAAATAATTGAAATAAAGTCACTTCTATTTAATTTTTTTTTTAAATAAGCATATAAATAAAATATTGCCTGAGTTAGCAAATTTAGTATTAAAATCAATTTAGTATAATTACTTGATAACAGAATGTAATCTTTTGAAAAAATTATTGTATTAAAAATCAAGTTAGTTTGTTCAAAATTAAAAAATAATGGAAGCAGCACAATTAAAGAACCTTTTAAAAAAAAAATAAATAGGTGGTGTCTATATTTTTTATCTAAATAAATTTCTAAATCTTCTTTCCCAAAGTGAAATGAAGATACAACTAAAAAAATTATTAATGAGATTAATGGATTTAAATACCAAATTATAAAAACTGAAATAGCTAATGCAACATAAGTAAAATAAAAAATAAATTTCCAATTTTTGAATTTATTATTAAATAATAACTCACCTTTTTTTCCGTCATAGGCCCCATGCGAAACACCTACTGTTGCAATTAATAAGAAACAAAAAATATATATATATGCAGATGGTAAATTTAAAAAAAAATTAATTGTAGCTAAAATACAAATTAATAATAAAAAAAAAATATTAATATTATTAAAATAATTTTTTAAATTATAGGTCATTTATTAAAAATTTAGTAATTTTTTAATAAAAATTAATTTGGGCATACTTAAAATTATTTTTATATCTTGCATAAAATTACTGTCATTAGATAAAAAACTTATAATATCTTTTGTATTATTCTTTTTAAAAAGTCTAAAAAAAATTTTGTGCATATTACTTTTTTCCTCAAGTAAAACTTTGATAAATATTTTGTCCAAAAAGTTATATTTTGATTGTATTTGAACATTACTAATAATTTGATTTTTGATTAGTTTTTGAACTAATTCTTTTGTGAATTTTTGAATATTTAAAAAGGTGTAACCAGTGCTTTTTCTTGTGAGATTTGCCGCAGCTCCAATTTTTATTATTTTTTTATATTCTGTCTTTTGCTGAAAGTGAAACATTGGGATGGACCCCATTTCATTGTAGCCAAAAGTATATTCCTTTTTATAATTTAAATTCTTTTGAATATATTCATTAATCTCAGACATATACTCATCTATTGTAGAGTTTTGTTGATCTGAAATCCAAGTTGTTTCAATAAATATTTTTTTATCACTTAGAGGCAGAGTATAAAAAAAGTGCGTCCAATTACCTTGATCGCAATTAAAGTCCATAAGGGTCGGGTATTTACTTAAATTTATATTTTCTTTAAAATTTACTTCACAACCATAAAAGTGCTGGTAGATCTTAGAGTCTTTACTGTTGTTAATTTTTAATGAGCTATCAAAAACTAAATTTGCCTTAAATACCTCATTTTTACTTTTGATTATTATTTGATCATTCTCTTCTCTAATTTCGTCGACGCTATGATCTAAAAAAAGTTTAATATTTTTATTATCACTTATATTTTTTAATATTTTATTATAAAATTTTTCACTATCTACGGATTGATAAGCAAAGTCTTTGCAATCTAAAATTATTTCTTCATTACCCTTAACAATTACCTTGTCCCATTGGTCCAATAGGCAATCAGAAAATGAATGTTCAAAAACATTCCAATATGACCAAATTTTATCTTTGCTAAATTGTTTTCTCTTATCAAAAACTGCACAAGTCTTATTTTTTAGAATATTACTTTTATTCATTTCATACAAAAGAGATAAGCCAGAACAACCAGCTCCTATAATTATAAAATCGAAGTTATTCATTACTAATTATTGATTTAATATTTAAAGTTAAAGATAAAAAATGTTTTTAAAGAAATAAATAATTTTTCAAAAAAACCAACATATATTCTGGAATTAAAATATTTATTTAAATTACTATTAATAATTTTTACTCCAATTCTATGATATAATGAACTTGCAAGAAATATTGGATATCTAATTGGTCGTGGTAAATATTTTATTCCATTATTGCCACTTTTGTAAAATTTTTCAGACATAATAATAATTTTAGCTATAGCTGAAAATAATTTAGTTCGATCAAAATTTTCATTAACTATATCTTTTGTCTTAATATTTTGTTTTAAAAAGTTTTGAGGTAAATAAATTCTTCCTAATTTGGCATCAGCCACTACATCTCTTGCAATATTAGTTAATTGCATTGCTATCCCAAGATCTATTGCATGCTTAATTGCTTTAGGATTAGTTGTGTTAAATATATGAGCCATCATTGCTCCTACTGTTCCTGCTACATAATATGAATATTTAATAATCTCTTTTTCGGATTTAATTTTTACAATTTTCGTATCTAATTTTATTCCGTAAAATAAATCGTTAATAAATTTATTAGGAATATTATATTTTTCTTGAATTTTTTTAAACTTATTAATAATTATATTTTTAGATTTTGTATTTGAATATTCTTTTATAAATTTATCAATTTTAGTTTTTGAGTTTTTATTTTCATCAACAAGATCATCTGCGACCCTGCAAAAAGCATACAGAATTGCACAATCAGCAAATACATCTTCTTTTAAAAATTTACCTGCCCAATAAAATGATTTTCCGTAATGCTTTATATAAAATTCTAATTTCATAGAATTTTAGGCACAATTCTATCTAAAATTTTAGCAGACGATAAAACTCCAGGAATTCCTGCCCCCGGATGTGTTCCGGCGCCAACAAAGTATAGTCCTTTATATATCTCAGATTTATTATGAAATCTAAAGTAAGCAGACTGCGAAAATAATGGTTGAATTGAAAATCCCGATCCGTGAAGAGTTCTAAGTTCTTTCTCAAAGTAGTCAGGCGTGAGGTAGAAATCACTTTCTATATATTCTTCAATATTAGGTAATAAAGTTGAGCTTAATTTTTTTATAATTATTTTCTTAAATCTCTCTGCTTCTGTATCCCATTTTATTTTAGATAAGTTATTTGGAACCGGTACCAATACATAAAAACAATCCTTATCTTTCGGAGCCATTGTAGGATCTGTCGCCGTTGGTCTGTGAAGATAATAACTAATATCATCAGTTAATACTTTTTCGTCAAAAATTTTATTTAATAAATCTTTATAAGAATCTCCAAAATAAATTGTGTGATGCTGAACGTCATTATATTTTTTTTTAGATCCAAAATAATAAACAAATAGACCCATTGAATAATTCATTCTTTTTATTTTTTTTTTAAATAAAAATGTGTTTTGTTTTTCATCTAATAAATATTTATACACAAAAGGAGGATCTGCATTGCAAACAACAATTTTTGCATTAATTATTTTATTACTCTTAGTAATAACACCGATAATATTTTTTTTATCTGTTATTATTTTGATAACTTCGTCATTTTTAATAATTTTAACTCCAATTTCATTCATTAGTTTTTCTAGTGCTATAATAATTTTTCCTGTACCACCTAGAGCATAGTGAACACCCCATTTTTTTTCTAAAAATAATATCAATGCATAAATTGAAGTTGTTGAAAATGGATTTCCACCAACTAAAAGCGGCTGTACACTAAAAATTTTTCTTAATTTTTCGTGTTTTAAAAATTTTGATACAAGTTTGTAAACGGAAAAATAACTTTTTAACAATAATAAAGATGGTATTTGTTTTAACATGAAAAAAAAATTAGTGAACGGTTTGTCCGCTAACTCTAAATAGCCTTTGTTAAATATTTTCTCTGAAAATTTTAGCAATTTCTCAAATCCAATGGTGTCTTCAGAATTAATCTTTGATATTTGTTGTAAATTGACTTTATGATTATCCGTATAATTAAATTTCGATAAATCACTAAATATAAATTGGTACCAAATTTTCAATGGCACAATTTTTACATAATCATTAATATTCTTTTTAAAAAGTGAAAATAGTTCTTCAATAAGATAGGGCGCTGTTATTACGGTTGGACCAGCGTCAAATGTATATCCATTTTTATAAAATGTTCTTGCTCTACCTCCTAAATCAGAATTTTTTTCAATCAAAGTGACATCATAATTCATAGCCCTCAATCTAATTGCCGATGCAATTCCTCCAAAACCTGAACCTATAATTATTGCTTTTTTGTTCATTTACTTAGTGATTCATTCATATTTCTATTTTAACGCTAATAGTCACTACAAAAAGTTAGGAAAATCATCGATTTAATTAAATTTAATTTTCTTTTAAAAAATAACAAATTACTCTATTTTTGCACCACTTAAATAAACAAACAGGGGATTAATGAAAACAACTCTTCTACAATCTAGCGATATAACTGGAATTACATTCTGGTTAATATCAATGGCCTTGTTAGCTAGTACGTTTTTCTTTTTCATAGAAAGAAATTCAGTAAAAGCTTCTTGGAGAACGTCAATGACTTTATCAGGTCTAGTTACAGGTATTGCATTTGTGCATTACATGTACATGAGAGAAGTCTGGGTAAGCACAGGTACATCACCAACAGTATTTAGATATATTGATTGGTTATTAACAGTTCCTTTATTAATGATTGAATTTTACTTTATACTTTCAGCTGTTAAAAAAGTTTCTTCAGGAATTTTCTGGAGATTATTTTTAGGAACATTAGTTATGTTAGTAGGCGGATATCTTGGCGAAGCTGGATATATGAATATTAACGCTGGTTTTATTATTGGTATGGCCGGATGGATTTTCATTTTATATGAAATTTTCTCTGGTGAAGCTGGTAGAGAAGCAGCAAGACTATCAGGTGCCGCAAAAGATTGTTTTGAATTCTGTAAATGGATTGTAACAATCGGTTGGTCTGTATACCCATTAGGATATCTTTTTGGATATATGACAGGTTCTGCAAATGAGGTTACTTTAAACCTTGTTTACAACTTGGCAGACTTTATTAATAAAATATTATTTGGTTTAGTTATTTACAAAACTGCAGCAAGCTTAACGCCTGCTGGTAGCAAGTAATAATAATTAACTAATTTTTTTAAAAAGGCCCTCAAGATTTTCTTGGGGGCCTTTTTTATTTAGGCTAATAAAATTCTTATTTAAAAGCAAATTACTATCTTTATAAGTAATTCCATTTTTAAAATCTTTTTTTAAGAAATAGGCACCATCAAGATCTAAAAAATCACAATACTTTGCAAGCGATAAAGCTGGGATAATCGACAATGACGAACTGACCATGCATCCTAATAATATTTTTTTATGTTTTCTTTTTAAAAATTTTATAATTTCAAGACTTTTACTTAAGCCACCGAATTTATCCAATTTAAGATTTATTACTTGGTAGTATTTTAAAATTTTGTTTTTATTTTTAATATGAAAAGATTCATCAGCACAAAATAATATTTTTGTTTTGATATTTTTAAGCTTATAGTCCAATCCATATTTCAATGGTTGTTCTATAATAATTACATTTAATTTTTCTAAATCTTTAATAATTTTTTTTAAAAGTATAAAATTTAATCCTTCATTAGCATCAATTATTATCTTTGATTTAGGACATCTTTTATTTATAAATTTAATCGTCTTTAAGATGTTATTTTTATTAACTTTTACTTTAATAAAATTAATATTTTTAAATTTGCGAATTATTTTCTCAAGTTTTTCTTGGCTAAATATAGGAATAGTAATTGAAGTTTGATATTTTTTTCCTAAATAATATTTTTTATTTTTTTTTATATTAAGATGTTTAAAAGCTAATTCTAGAGCCGTTCTTAATGATAAATATTTAATTTCTTGTAGCCTATTTTGTCTAATTAGCTGTGTGATTTCATATTCATTACTTTTTAAATATGAAAATATTTTTTCTTGAGTTTCACCATATCTTTTGTATGGAACACATTCTGCAAAACCGGCTTTGTCGTTTTCTGTGAGCTTTATTATTATAGTCTTTATGAATTTTTTGTTTTCTCTTGATATTTTAAAAGAATCTTTTAAAAAAAATTTTTTTTTAACAAATTGTAATTTTAAAAACATAAATTCACTGTTATATGATCTAAGGTTTTTAATTTAATGCCAAA
>Ga0208091_1000096_pt1 | contig 20590 bp, 20 predicted proteins | sample LakMenEpi26Oct12_FD_150736 | JGI IMG/M metagenome (GOLD analysis project Ga0208091, IMG submission 150736) | Freshwater microbial communities from Lake Mendota, WI - 26OCT2012 deep hole epilimnion (SPAdes) | ecosystem: Environmental > Aquatic > Freshwater > Lake > Epilimnion/Euphotic zone ...
AGAGCCATACATTTACGAAATGCGCTGCGAACTATTCCGCTTCTCCGAAGATGCTATTGATACTGGTGTTAAGGAAATTGATCAGATCGAGGAAGAAAACAGTTATACACTAAAGCTAAATGTTGAACTATCTGGTGTCGGCAACTTTAAAGACGGTGAAGTTGTATATCAATCACCAGACGGAACATGGGCAAACAATACGGCACATGCAGAACTTAGTGAGTGGTATAAAGCCAATGGTACCATGTTTATTCATAGTATCACTGGCAACTTTACTGCTAACACTCTATATGGTAACACATCTCTAGCCCAAATTACCATCAATACTATTGATGATGAAAAGAATGATTATGTTAAATTTGATATCTTTGACAACAAAGACTTTGACACTGGCGCAGATTTGATCCTTGATCTATCTGAAACTAATCCGTTTGGAACACCTTAATGCTCGGTAACGCACACTATTATCATCAACTAACCAAGAAAGCAGTCATCCTTTTCGGAAGACTGTTTGATGATATCTCTATCATTAGAAAGAATGATCAGACCGGTGCAGAGGTCAACCGATTCCTCGTGCCTATCATCTACTCACCAAAAGAGAAGATGATAACTCGTGTCTTTTCTGATCCAGACCTAACAAGACAGCTTCAAGCTATTCTACCACGTATGGGATTTGAAATCTCTGGTATTACCTATGATGCCTCTAGAAAACAGAATAGTCTACTGAAAGCATCAAAGCCAATTACCGGTGGCACAACCGCATCTTCCGCTTATATGGGTGCTCCATACGATCTAAACTTCCAGCTAACTGTTTATGCTCGTAACATCGACGATGGCACACAGATTGTTGAACAGATACTACCATTCTTTAATCCTGACTTTACCGTTTCAGCATCTATGGTACCTGATCTAGGTTTCGTCAAAGATATACCAGTCATTCTCAACAATGTCACTAATAACATTGAATATGAAGGCAACTACGATTCCGTAAGATATGTATATTGGACTCTTAACTTTACAATGAAGCTACACTACTATGGTCCAATTACAACACCTAAGATCATTCGTACCGTTTATGCCAACATTCATAACAATAACAATTTAGGTCCAACATACATTACCAAAATGATGCTTGCCAATACAGCAGGCACATTCAAGCAGGAAGATGTGGTTTTCCAAGGCAGCAGTCTAAAGTGGGCTGATGCTCAAGGTATTGTTATGCATTATAATCCTGTTGATGATGTATTGACACTAGGAGCCACACAAGGCACCTTTACGGTTAACAATACTATTCATGCAGCATCTACCAATGGTGTTGCTCAAATATACAGCCTAATAACAGAAGCAGCCAAGACAGTCGAAATCAAGGTTGAACCAGATCCGATCACCGCACAACCTGGTGATGACTATGGCTATACTACCACTATTACAGAGTGGACGGACTAAATAGAAGAAATAACTAGGATAGAGGCAAATGTCACAACTTATCATCAATGTGGGCACAGTAGCTAACGACGGTACCGGCGATACAATTCGTGGCGCCTTTACCAATGTCAATGCTAACTTTACGGAAGTTTATGCCAACCTAAACGGACTAGCAGCAAATGTGGCCAGTATTGATGCCGGACAGAATACTGCTCTTAGTTTCGCTTACGTAACAGCAAACACCGCTTATGATAAAGCTAACGCTGCTAACCTACTAGCATATAATGTTGGTGTCAGTGCCAACCTATACTCCGAGTCAATCGGTGCAGTAGGAAATGCATATACAACCGCTGTCGGTTTAGCTTCTAACTCATATGCCAATTCAGTAGGCACATCGGGAAATGCATATGCAGTTACAATCGGAACTGCTGGTAATAACTATGCATCAATTCTAGTGGCTAACAATGCAGTTGGTGCTAATGCATGGACTAATACTGTTTCTGTTACCATTACAAACTGGGCAAACTCAAAGTTTGAGGTCGTAGCAAATACCACAGCACTAACTAATGCTGTCAATGCTGCCTTCACCAAAGCCAACACAGCTTTCCAGAACGCATCAGGCACACTCATTGGTAACTTTATTGCCACTGGTTCAATTTCAGACGGTGTTGGTGTTGTTAGAGAAAGATACACCAGATCAGCCGACACAGACATTCCAGTTTTGACCGCAGGTTCGGTTATCATTGCCAATAGCAGCAACAATATCACTGTCAATGTTCCTGATGATTATCAATTCTTGGTATTCCCAAATGTAGGTACAGCAATTGAAGTTATACAGTATGGTCCAGGACAAACAAGAATCAAAGCAAATAGCGGTAGTGTAAACGTTCTTTCATCTAATAACTGGGCTAACATTGCTGGTCAGTATCTATCAGCAACCCTAACCAAAGTCCACTCAAATACATGGGTTCTAACAGGTAATCTAAAAACGTAAGGTATATTATGGGTGTTGAGAAAAACTTATCAGATGCTTTAGGCATCGAACACTTGCCTGTGACTAAAGAAGAAGTCAAGCAAGAAGTTATTGAATATGTTCCTGCTGATAGTAATGATGATCAAGATGAAGATTACCGTCTAGTCAGAAACACTTTACGCAATCTTATCGAAAAGGGTAATGATGCCCTTGAAGATATCTCCACTATTGCCAGACAGAACGAATCCGCTCGTGGATTCGAGGTTGTCGCCAATCTAATTAAGACTGTAGGTGAAACGTCGAAAGACTTGTATAACCTACAAAAGATGAAACGTGACTTGAAAGAGCCTAATCCTGAAACTGATCCTCGCAAGAAAACTTCCGAAGGCATCAATGTGGAGCAGGCCGTATTCGTAGGTTCTACAGCCGAACTATTAGCGGCTATTAAGAACAAGAAAGAGCAAGATGGCCAGGACGCCGTTTAGTTATCAGAATAACCCTAACCTGCCTAATGAGCAGTATCGTCATTCTTTTACCCAAGCCGAACTTGATGAATATATCAAGTGTGCGGATGATCCTGTTTACTTTTCCAAGAAGTATATTAAGATCATCAACGTTGACCGTGGTCTTATGCCATTCGAAATGTGGGACTTTCAGGAGCGTATGCTTCAATCGTTCCATGACAATCGTTTCTCTATTTGTAAGCTACCTCGACAGGTCGGTAAGTCAACCACCAGTGTGGCTTATATTCTTCATCAAGTATTGTTCAATGAGAACTTTGTGGTTGCTATTCTTGCTAACCGTGCTCCAACTGCCCGTGAGTTGCTACAGAAACTAAAGCTGGCTTTTGAGTATCTGCCTATGTTTCTCAAGCAAGGTATCAAAGAGTGGAACAAGGGTTCTATCTATCTTGCTAATGGTTCGAGAGTTCTAGCAGATTCCACCTCAGGTTCCTCTGTCCGTGGTTTCTCGTTCAACCTAATCTTTCTGGACGAGTTTGCGTTCGTTCCCAACAATATTGCGGAAGAGTTCTTTAACTCAACATATCCTACCATTTCATCTGGTAAAACTTCTAAGGTTGTTATCGTTTCTACTCCTAACGGTATGAACCTGTTCTATAAGATGTGGACTAAAGCGGTTGAAAAGACCAGCACCTATATTCCTATTGAGATCCATTGGTCGATGGTACCTGGTCGTGATGCCAAGTGGGCAGAAGAAACCATTAGAAACACCAGCCAAAGACAGTTCGACCAAGAATTTGGTTGTGAGTTCTTAGGTTCATCTAACACACTAATCAACGGTGCCAAGCTAGCCTCTCTACACTGGAAAGAGCCTGTTGCACGTAACGAATGTATGGATATCTTTGAGCAAGCAGTACCAAAGCATACCTATGTGCTATGTGCGGACGTGGCCGAAGGTCAAGGTCTCGACTATTCCACCTTCTCTATCTTTGACGTTAGTGAGGTACCGTACCGTCAGGTAGCTAAATATAGAAACAACGAAATTAGCCCCATGCTACTACCAGCAGTCATCTATTCGGCTGCCAAGAGGTATAACGAGGCTTTCGTTCTAATTGAGATTAACTCTATTGGTCTACAGGTAGCAGATATTCTACATTATGAATTGAACTATGAAAATCTGCTAAAGTTCCAGCAAAAAGGTAAGCAAGGTACCCAGTGGTCAGGTGGTTTCGCCGCTGGTAAGAACAAGCTAGCCTTTGGTCTAAAGATCACAGCACAGTCCAAAATGATCGGTTGTGCTAACCTCAAGACGCTGGTGGAAAGTGATAAGCTAATACTAAACGATGAAGATACCATTACCGAGTTATTCTCATTCTCCGCAGACAAAAAGACCTTCAAGGCGGAAGAAGGTTCTAATGACGATTTGGCCATGACACTGGTTCACTTTGGCTGGTTGACCGCCCAAAAGCTATTCAAAGAGACCGTTTCTAACGATATTCGCTACGTTCTACAGAAAGAGTTGTCATATCTGGAAGATGTAGAAAATGTGCCTTTTGGATTTATTGATAACGGAATTGATAGTCCACATGACACTGAAATTGATGCCGCCGGTGATCGATGGGTCCGTGAAAGAGAGCAGCTATATCCATTTGACGATCTAAACTATGCTTGGGGTAGCAGACTATAGTTCTGAAAAACAAGAAAACGATAAATAAGGTTTGAAATGGATTTTACACCATTCCAACCTATAAAGGAGTAAAAGATGGTATATCAACTTTCCCCAGGCGTGGCTTGGTCAGAAATTGACCTTACGACCGTAGTTCCCGCCGTTTCGACTACAGAAGGGGCGTTTGCCGGAAACTTTGATTGGGGTCCTATTGACCAGGTTGTGACAATTGCTAATGAAGTTGAACTAGTTCGCTGGTTCGGTAAGCCTTCAGATAATACAGCAGTTTCATTCTTCACCGCAGCTAACTTCCTAGCTTATGGTGATAACCTACGAGTAGTTCGTTCAGCAAATACAGCCGGTGCCAAAAACGCTACCTCTGGTAACACAGCAGCTATTATTAAGAACCGTGATGACTGGGACCTAAACTGGGACGTATTCAGCACAAACAGCCCAACCTATGGTATGTTTGCTGGTCGTTATGCAGGTACCCTTGGTAACGGTATCCGTGTTTGCATGTTCGCTAACGCTGGCATTTCATCAACCAACGCAGACTGGACCAATTGGGAACAGGCAGCACAGTTCGATGGTCCTCCAGGCACATCAAAGTATGCACAAGATCGTGGCGGTGCCAACGACGAAATGCACATTATCGTTCTAGATACCCTCGGTTATTTCACCGCTGGTATCGCTAATGCCGTTCTAGAAAAGTATTCAAACGTTTCTAAGGCTGTTGATGCCAAGAACGATGACGGTTCATCTAACTACTGGGTCAACGTTATAGCTGACAAATCAGCATACGTATGGCCAATTAACAACGCTATTGCCAATAACACTGTTCCTGTTGTTCAGACAGCAACATGGGGCAATACAGCACAGGGAACATCATTCACACAGGGTAATGCTTCATTCAACATTACACTAGCTGGTGGTGTTCTATCTTCACCAACTGACGGTAATCTACAGAACTCATACGTTCTATTCTCAGATACCGACGCTTATGACACCTCACTAATCATGACTGGTGGTGCTTCAAATACCGTATGTAAGTATGTTATCGATAACATTGCTGCTCCTGGTGGTACATATGGTCGTGGCGACGTAGTTGTATTCGTTTCACCACAATACACAGACGTTGTTAACCAGCCAGGTTCAGAGGTTACTAAGTCAATCGCTACACGTAACTTCTACGGTTCAACCTCATATGCCTTCATGGATTCTGGTTGGAAGAAGCAGTTCGATAAGTATAACAATGTTTATCGTATGGTTCCTCTAAACGGCGACATGGCCGGTCTATGTGCCCGTACCGACCAGACAAGAGATGCATGGTTCTCACCAGCAGGTCTAAATCGTGGTCAGGTTAAGAATGTAACCAAACTATCATGGATGCCAACAAAGGCAGACAGAGACAATCTATATAAGAACGGCATTAACCCTGTTGTAACCTTCAAGGGTGAAGGCACTGTTCTATATGGTGATAAGACACTACTTGCTAAGCCATCAGCCTTCGACCGTATTAACGTTCGTCGTCTGTTCATTGTTCTTGAGAAGTCAATTGCAAAGGCAGCAAAGTATTCACTATTCGAGTTCAACGATGAGTTCACACGTTCACAGTTCGTTGCTCTAGTAGAACCATTCCTACGTGATGTTAAAGGCCGTCGTGGCATCTATGACTTCAAGGTAGTTTGTGATGAAACAAACAATACTCAGCAAGTCATTGATAGCAACCAATTCGTCGGGGACATCTACATTAAGCCAGCACGTTCAATCAACTTCATACAGTTGAACTTCGTTGCTGTCAGAACCGGTGTTGCCTTCTCCGAAATTGTTGGCAAGTTCTAATAAATAAAGGAAAAGGAGAAAACACAAATGGCTTTTAATGTCAATCAATTCAGAGCAACCCTGGTAAACGACGGCGCCCGCCCAAGTTTATTCGAGGTTGTAATGACCTTGCCACCAATCCTTGGTGCAGCGCCATTGACAAACGACATCATCTTCCGTGTTAGAGCAACATCTCTACCAGGTGATGGAATTTCTCATATCGTTGTTCCATACTTTGGTCGTGAGATTAAGATTGCAGGTACCCGTACCTTCCCAGACTGGTCATTCACAATCATCAATGATGAAAACTTTGTGGCTCGTCGTAATCTTGAGACTTGGCTAAATGCTATCAACTCACACGTTGGTAACCTTCGTAGCCCAGCCGCTCTATCAGCAGCTTCATATCAGGCTGACGCTCTTATCACTCAGTTTGGTAAGGCTGGTAACGTCATTAAGATGTATAAGATGGTTGGTTGTTTCCCAACTGACGTTGCTGCTATTGACCTAGATTGGTCAATGGGTGACCAGATCGAAGAATTTGGTGTGACACTCGCCTATCAGTGGTGGGAATCACTCGACGGTTCTACAGACATTTCTGGTGCTTAATATATACTAATAGGATCCATGGGGCTTCGGTCCCATGGATTTTCATCATGTTTAAGGAGTAGGGACCATTCGCTTTTTTGGCTTTCAAATCGGCACTGACGATCAAGATAAAGTTGATCAACAAGGCCGACCACTACAAAAATCATTTGCTGTACCGCAATCTGACGATGGCGCCGTTACGGTTGCTGGCGCTGGTTACTATGGCACATATGTTGATCTAGATGGTACATTCAGAAACGAAACACAGCTAATCACCAAGTATCGTGAACTAGCTATTCAGCCTGAAATGGAAACTGCTCTTGACGAAATCGTTAATGAAGCTATCGTGGTTGAGGACTCTGGCACATCCGTTGAAATCAATATGGATGAAGTCAAGGCTCCTGCTCAGATCAAAAAGAAGATCGAAGAAGAATTTGAATATATCCTTAAACTACTAAACTTTGGTAACATGGGTCATGATATCTTCCGTCGTTGGTATATCGATGGTAGAATATACTATCACATTGTTATCGATGAAACTAGTCCTGCATTAGGTATTCAGGAACTAAAGTATATCGACCCTCGCCGTATTCGTAAGATCCGTGAAATCCAAAAGATGCGTGATCCAAATACTGGCGTCGAACTAATCAAAAAGACAATCGAATATTATCTCTATAACGAAAAGGGAATGATTGGTGCTGGCACTAATCTAGGCGCAAAGATCGCAGTTGATTCGATTGTTAATGTCAATTCGGGTATCATGGATCCAAAGCAGACCATGGTGCTTTCCTATCTGCACAAAGCAATCAAGCCATTCAACAATCTAAGAATGGTTGAAGATGCTACCGTTATCTATCGTCTATCTCGTGCACCAGAGCGCCGTGTATTCTATATTGACGTTGGTAACATGCCTACAGTTAAAGCGGAACAGTATGTCCGTGATATCATGGTCAAGTATCGTAACAAGCTAGTTTACGATTCCAATACTGGTGAAATCAAGGATGACCGCAAGCACCTATCAATGCTAGAGGACTTCTGGCTACCACGCCGTGAAGGTTCCAAAGGTACAGAAATCTCTACACTAGAAGGCGCACGTAACCTAGGTGAAATGGAAGACGTTAAGTATTTCCAGAGTAAGCTATACAGATCACTAAACGTTCCAATTGGTCGTATGGAAGCACAGCAAGGCTTCTCTCTAGGTAGAACAACCGAAATCAATCGTGACGAAATCAAGTTTAACAAGTTTGTTACCAGACTTCGCAATAAGTTCTCTACACTATTCGATGACCTTCTTCGTGTTCAGCTAGTTCTTAAAAGAATTTGTACCGAAGAGGAATGGAAAGAGTTTAAAGAAGATATCTGGTACGACTATAAGAAAGACAATAGTTTTGATGAAATCAAGGATGCAGAACTATTAAACATCCGTCTTGATACTCTTGCTAAGGTTGATCCATTTGTTGGTAAGTATTATTCTGTAATGTGGGTTCGTAAGAACATTCTCCAGCAGACAGATGATGACATTGAGGAAATCAATGCTCAAATGCAGGAAGAAGGTCAGATACAGGCACAGATTGATCAGGCTAATGCCGAAGCCATGGCTGTTCAACAGCAACAGGATATGCAGAACCAGATTGCATTTGGTGCCCAGCAACAAATCGCACAGGCAGTAACACAAAAAGAAGTTGATAAGATTGCTGGGCCAGATCAAGGTCCAAGTAAGTCTGAAAAGACTAGTCAAGATCACGAATCCAAGATGATGGATAAGAAGATCGCACTAGAAAAGATGAAGCAAAAGAAATCAGCGCCGCCAGCTAAGGCAGCCAAGAAAAAGACAGTTGCCGAAGAAGCTAAAGATTTAGGTCTAGTGTATGTTGGTTCAGGTAAGTATGCTAATAAAGGTGGTGAAATAACACACCTAAACGAAAACGGTATTCTATTACCTTACCTAAATAAGGATTAAGACTTTGAAAAAAGGTATGTCAGGTGTTGCGACACCTTCCGCACAACAGCTAGCCAAAAAATGGAATCTTCCTCTTGCTACTATTGCAAAGAAGATTGTTGCTGGTACTAAAGTTGAGAAAGAACATACCACAAGTTCTAAGCAGGCGGCAGAGATTGCTAGAGATCATATCAATGAGAGACCTGATTACTATGAAAAAATTAAGAAGATGGAAAAGTCTCCTATTGTCAAAGAAGCAAAGCATCCTTTACAAGCTAATTTTGATAAGTATAGAAAAGGTAAACTAAACGAACTTGGTGAATACGACAACAAAGGTGGCACAGTAGATGCCGAAGGATTAACAGATGCCTCTCCTCTTGCTCAAAAGAGACGATCAGTAAAAGAGCAAGGTTATGGCATCAGAAGCTATACGGAGAAACCACTAGTGGAAAAGAAACCTACACCAGACGCTATGCCAACAGGTGCGGATCGTGGTATCTATCAAGAAGCATATAAGTCTAAGGATGAAAAATACGGTTTTAATCATCCTGAAACAGGTAAAAATATCGGAAGAATTATGCCTTCTTACGGAGAGTTTATAACCAGACGAGTAAAAGCCGGTAAAACTCAAAGCGTTCGTATGCGTCACAAGACAAGAGAAGATGCTGAAAAGCATTTGATCCAACATGCCGATACAACAAAACAAACCAATGAAGGTTGGGCATCAGTTGGACATCCATTCACTCGTGATGGTCGTGTAAATCCTAATGCACAGTTTTATGGTGGTAAGCCTAAACAAACCACTACTAAGAATGATGAGAAAGATAATACCTATAAGAACTCAAAGCAGGGTGGTACTAACGTAAACAAGGTTAAGCCTGTTAAGGAAGATGCTGTTACAGTAGCAGCAACCCAGCATATGGACACAGCACAGTCTGGTTATCAACAGTCTGCTAAGCCATCAAGAAGCCGTGTAAATCTAAGAGGCACAACCGCACATGTCAAAGGTGCCGAGTATAGATCAGGAACAGGTTCAGCAAGAGCCTCACTAGGTGCTGGCGGACAGATGAAGCCAACTAGCACTAATGTTCCCACCAGATTTATGCGTAGTGTTAAGAACGCTCCATCAACACAGGGAGCAGGTGGTCAGCTAAAGCCTTCTAGCACATCTGGTTCATCATCATTTACACCTAACTCCCAGAGCCGTTCAATGAATGTCGGTAAGGGAATGGCAGCATCAAAGCAGACAAGTCCGGTTGTTAAGGGTATGTCAGCCGCAGGTCAGGAAGCATCTAAGAAGATTGTTCCTAAGGCCGCCAGTGTAATGGCTACAGTAGGTAAAGCCGCAAGAGCAATGAGTGGACCAGAAGGCGCAGCAGTTACCGCAGCAGCCGAACCACTAGCCAAAAAGATGGCATCATCATATAAGGCAGGTCATCAGAGTTTTGCTTCACACGGTTCAGAAGGTGAAAAGACTTCAACCGTATTTGCTAGAATGAAACAACCTTCACAAGGCCGTTCAGTTAGCCAGTATGAAAAAGACGTTCTAACACCTAAGGCATCAGAAGCACCTAAGGCTCCAGAAAATCCAAAGGTAGATGCTCCAACTCCACCATCAAGACCAGATTACTTCTCTCGTGGTCAGGCATTTAGTGCAGCACGTAAAGAAGCTGGTGGTGGTGAAGGTAAGTTTTCATATCAGGGCGGTTCAGATTCAACACCTAAGTCATATCAGACAAATGTTACTAGTGAACCATACAAGCCATCATCACAGCTAAAACAAACAAGTGTAAAAGAGGAAACTAAAATGGATAACAAAGAACGCATTAACGAGGCTCTTGATTGTATTCTTGAGAACAATCTTTCAGAAATGAAAGATAACCTCCTTGTCGCTCTACAGGAAAAAGCTATGGAAAAGTTGGAAGAGCGTAAGAAGGAAATTGCTGCTAACTACTTTGCCGAATAAGGATTAGACAATGAAAACTCTCAAGCAGATTAAAGAAGAATATGACAATATCACTTTAAGTCAGATGCCAGAAGCACCTGAGGATCTTGTGCTTGAGGGACGTGAAGCTGCTGTAAACAAATCATCAAAAATTATTCCATCTTTCAGTCAGATGCCAGCAATGCTTCTTTTCAGAAGGGTTGCATACAGACTTTATCCTAACAAGCAAGTTGTGGCACTATACTATTCAAAGACTGTAGATAAGTATCTATCTGTTCCATTTGGTCCTGATGGCAATCTTAATTTGAGTGAGTCATCAGTTTATAATACAGAAGAACAAATGGAACTAGAAGAAGGTGCAAAGTGGGAAGCAACAAAAGGTGCTGTTAAAGGTGCCTTGCATGGTACTATTAGAGGCGGCGCTATCGGAGGTGCTATTGCACCAGGTCCAGGAACAGCCATTGGCGCAGTAGTTGGTGGTGTAAGAGGTGCTTATAAAGGCGCTAAAAGAGGATACGAAAAAGGTAAGAACATGGAAGAAGATTGGCAGTCCGTAAACCGTAAAGATAAAACAGATGGTCTATCACAGAAGGCAGTTGATGCCTATCGCCGTGAGAATCCAGGTTCTAAGCTAAAGACAGCCGTTACTGAAAAGAATCCAAAGGGCAAAAGAGCCTCACGCCGTAAGTCATTCTGTTCACGTATGGGTGGAATGAAGAAGCGTTTGACCTCTGCCAAGACAGCAAGAGATCCGGATTCACGTATCAATAAGGCACTACGCCGTTGGAATTGTGAGGAAGACTTTAAGTTAAAACTAGCACAGCTACGTGAAGGTAGAGTTGATGAAAGTCCATTGGATACACTAAAGGCATTCTTCTCTGCTCCTGCTGATTTAGAGAAAGCTGCTGGTGCAGGCGGTGATATTGTTACTAAGAGTTCTAAGGCACCTTTAGAAAAGAAGGGTGTTAAGACATACAGTGGTTTCTCTAAGGCACCACAGAAGCATGATGATATTGCAGCAACACGCTATAAGCAAAAACTCATGCAGGTTAAAGAGAACAAGATATCTGATATCCGTGATATGATCAGTGAAGGAACAGATAATATGAACCTTCAGATTAACGGAAGAACAGTTACACTAAATACCAGTATGGCAAAAAGAATCCTTGAAGTTTATGACTCGGTCAATACTAAGAACAAAAAGATTGTTGAAAGTATGCTAAACGAAGACCTAGAGTCCTTCAAGAAACTACTAAACTTTTCAATAAAGGTATAACAGATGGCAACAGTTCTAACAACACAAACATTAGTTGATTCTAATAGACATTCGGTTATTAAGGTAGTTGGTGTTGGTGGTACCGATGCTAACGTATCACTTATTAGAGCAGCAAATCTAGCTTATGCTATCAATGCTACTGGTGTTGTTAGCACAACAAATCCAAAGCGCCTTAATAGAGTTGCCATCAGACGCATTTGGGGTCAAGGACAGATTGCAACAGCAGGAGCAGGTGTAACACTAAAATGGGGCGGCAATGCCAATAGCGCCATTGTTACATTTGGTAACGGTCTTTTTGATTACGGCTTTGACTCTGGCTGCACCGCTGGTACAATTGAAATTCCTGATCAAGCAAACTGCACAGGCGATATTGTATTCTCCAGCACAGCAGGTGCTACAGATACCTGGACACTATTCATCGATCTAAAGAAAGACGGCCGTGACTACGATCAAGGTCAGGCTCGTGATCCTCTAGCATTTAACAACGGACTCTAACATGTCAAGACAACTAGTCGAATCCATTCTATCTAAGAATATGCTTGAAGCTAATGATATCTTTGAGGCTAAACTCAAGGACATTAGAGAAAAGAAAATGTATGAAATGAAGCGCATGTATGCCGCTAAGATGGATGAAGCCATCGGCGGCCTAAGTGGTGTTGGTGGCAATCCTGAGGAACTAAGAGCAAAAGGATATAAGAAGGCTGCTCCTGAACTCGAAAGACGCAAGAAGGAAGCCAAGGCTGAATACAAGCAGGCCAAGAAAGAATATAAGAAGGCAACTGGCAAATCATCAAAGTCAGCTGGTGAAACAGATTATGAAGGTAAGGGTAATGCACCTTGGACCATGTTTGGTAGAGCCGCACAAAAAGCTAAGAAGGCTATAAAAGATTATGAACCAGGTCGTCCAGGTGAAATCAACTTAAAGGTTGCTAAGACTGCCGCTAAAGGTGCTGGTTCTGTTGTTAAAAATCTAGCAAAAGAACTTGGTAACATAAGCGGTTTTTAGGAATCAAAGTATTATAAATATACCTAAAGGGTAAACAAATGAAACTTATTAGAGAAGAAATTCAGGACATTCAGTATTTGGTTGAGTCAGACGGTAAAGGTGGTAAGAACCACTTTATTACTGGTATCTTCATGCAGGCTGAAAGACAGAACCGTAATGGTCGTGTCTATCCTATGAATGTTCTTTCAAAAGAAGCTGACAGATATAATAAAGAATACGTTCAAAAGAATAGAGCGTTTGGTGAACTAGGTCATCCAGAGAATCCTCAAATCAACCTAGACAGAGTTTCGCATATGATCACCAAGTTATATGCTGATGGTACTAACTTTATTGGTAAAGCTAAGATATTGGATACTCCTAACGGTAAAATTGTTAAGAGCCTATTAGATGGTGGTGCTAGTCTTGGTGTGTCGACCAGAGGCGTAGGGTCTCTCCGTCCACACAATGGATATCAACAAGTCCAAGACGATTTCAAGTTGGCTACAGCGGCAGACATTGTAGCAGATCCAAGCGCACCTGACGCATTTGTGCAAGGCATCATGGAGGGTAAAGAATGGGTTTTTGAGAATGGTAAGTGGAAAGAGCAAGAGTATTATCATGCTAAGAAACTTATCAGTGAAGCCTCTAAAAGCGAAATAGAGTCAGTGGCTCTAAAGATTTTTGAAAATTATATTTCAAAACTTTGAAAATACTAAATAGGAAACCATAAAGGAGTATCATTCAAATGGCATCACTAACAGAAACAGCAAAGGCTGTTCTTGAAGGTAAGAATCTACAGGAAGGTGCTACACTTCCAACCGTTGGTCCAATCAGCGGTGGTGTGTCAAATCCTAATCCTGTAGATGGCTCTACTGCATCAACAGCTAACGCTAAGACACTACGTCCAAAGTCTAAGTCATCAGAAGCCGATCCAAAGCATAACGAAGCCAAGGATCTTGGTGGTCAGACACCAACTTCACTTCCATCTGGCAACCTCGGTGCTGCCGCTGCTGGTGGTGAAAAGCGTGACACCTCAATCAAGGGTTCAGGTTCAAATGCAGAACCATCTAAGAAGCTATCAGAAGATGAGGAAACAGAAGGTGACGTAGTTGCCGAGACCTCACTAGCAGAACGTGTTAAGGCCCTTAAAGAAGCCCGTAAGCATAAAGCTGAAATGGAAAAGGGTGAAAAAGAAGAAAAGGGTGAGTGCAACGAGGATATTGCTATCTCTGAGGAACTAGAAGCCTTCATTGAAGAAGGTATTGAAGCTGGTCTATCAGAAGAAGAAATCCTAGCTGCTATCGATGAGAACTTTGAGTTCGTCGCCGAAGAAGAACAGTTTGAGGAAGAAACAGTAGCAGAAGCCCTAGAGACCTATGAAGTCAATATGGCCGAGCATGTTGAAGCCCTACTAGCCGGTGAGGATCTATCAGAAGAATTTCAGGCTAAGGCAACCACAATCTTCGAAGCTGCTGTTAAGGCAAAGCTAGAAGAAGAAGTTGCTCTACTAGAACAGGCTTATGCTGAAACTCTAGAAGAACGAGTTGAAGAAATCATGGAAGAACTCGCTTCTAGCGTTGATGAGTATCTTAACTATGTTGTTGAACAGTGGATTGCCGAGAATGAAGTTGCTGTTGAGTCTGCACTACGTTCAGAACTAACAGAAGATTTTATCTCTGGTCTAAAGTCACTATTCGCAGAACACTACATCGATATTCCAGAAGAAGAAGTCCAGGTTGTTGAGGAACTATCTTCAACAGTCGAGGAACTAGAATCAAAGCTAAACGAAGAAATTCAGCGCAACGTTGAACTTACATCAATGCTTGCTGAATCTCGCAAGGTTGAACTAGCTGCTACCGTTTGTGAAGGTCTAACCGATACACAGGCACAGAAGCTACTTGCTCTTGTTGAGAACGTCGAGTATACCGACGATGCATCATTTGTTGAGAAGATTTCCACACTAAGGGAGAATTACTTCCCAACTGCCGTTAAGAACAATGAAGTTCTTGACCTTGTTGAGTCATCAGATCCATCAGTGATTAGCGAAAGCAATCTAAATGGTCCAATGGCTAAATATGTTAAGGCAATTGGAAAAAGTCTTCCAAAGTAATTTTTAACTATAGTTAATCTAAGAAAGAAGGAACTAAAAATGTATCTTACAGAAAATCTAGAGTCTAAGTGGTCACCAGTTCTCGACCACGACGGTCTCAATCCAATTAAGGACTCATATCGTCGTGCTGTTACAGCCGTCGTTCTTGAGAACCAGGAAAAGGCAATGGCTGAGGAAGGTAACATCCTCAACGAAGCAGCCCCAACCAACTCAGGTGGTGGTCTAGGTGCAGGTACAAACATTGGTTCATACGATCCAATTCTTATCTCACTAGTTCGTCGTGCCCTTCCAAACCTAATCGCTTATGACGTTTGCGGCGTTCAGCCAATGACCGGTCCAACCGGCCTTATCTTCGCTATGCGTTCACGTTATAAGTCAATGAGCGGTACAAATGCTCCAACAGCAGGCTCAAACGAAGCCTTCTTTAACGAAGCAAACACCGCTTTCTCTGGTCAGAACAATGCTTTCGGTATCACCGAAGCTGGTTATCATCCAGATGCAAACAACAACCCATTCGCTGACGCTACCCTATCTGGCGACTCATACGTTGTCAACAAGGGCATGACCACAGCACAGGCAGAAGCCCTAGGCGATGCCGCTGGCAACATGTTCAACGAAATGGCCTTCTCAATCGATAAGGTTACTGTTACTGCTCGTAGCCGTGCGCTAAAGGCAGAATACACCACCGAACTTGCTCAGGATCTTAAGGCAATTCACGGCCTTGATGCTGAAACAGAACTAGCAAACATCCTATCAACTGAAATCCTAGCTGAAATCAATCGTGAGGTTATCCGCACCATTTACCGTTCAGCAACACTAGGTGCTCAGTATGGTGTTACAACTGCTGGTACATTCGATCTTGACACCGACTCAAACGGTCGTTGGTCAGTTGAGAAGTTCAAGGGTCTAATTTTCCACATCGAAAGAGAAGCTAACGCTATCGCCAAGGCAACCCGTCGTGGCAAGGGTAACGTTCTGATCGTTTCTTCAGACGTTGCTTCAGCTATGGCTATGGCTGGTGTTCTTTCTTACACCCCAGCCCTTTCAGCCGATCTAACCGTTGACGACACTGGCAACACCTTCGTTGGTATGCTACATGGTCGTATCAAGGTTTACATCGACCCATACTTCGGTGGTTCAGAAAATGGTGACGAACTAGTTACCGTTGGCTATCGTGGTGCATCACCATTCGACGCTGGTCTATTCTACTGCCCATACGTTCCACTACAGATGGTTCGTGCAATCGGTCAGGATACCTTCCAGCCAAAGATTGGCTTCAAGACTCGTTACGGCATGGTTGCAAACCCATTTGCTACCACAGCTGGTGACGGTGTTGTTGGTACCCGCCAGACCGCTTCAAATGCTAACAGATACTATCGTATCTTCCGTGTTCGCAACCTAACCTAATAAGATTAGGAAACGAATATCAAACTTAGAGAGAGGGCTTCGGCCCTCTCTTTTTTTGTGCGCTAAATATAATATGGAGGAACACTATGGCAATCGAATCATTCGCTTCTAATGTACCACAGAACTCTAGTATTCTACAGCTTACCAGATTTACGTTTATCATTCCTGATAAGCCATACCTAAAGTATTTCTGTCAGACTGTAGCCTTACCAAGTGTGTCTACAGGCGAGGTGGCGGTCGCTACTCCATTCTCTAATACATACCGTCATGGTGATAAGCTAAACTATGAAGCATTGACCATCACCGCTATGGTCGATGAGGATCTAAAGGTGTGGCAGGAAACATATGACTGGCTAAGCAGTCTTACCAGACCACAATCATATGACCAGTATCCTAGAAAGAGTTTGGCTGATAGAACTCCGCTTTACTTTGACGGCTATCTAACTGTCAATACCAATTCCAACAATCCTAACATTCGTTTCAAGTTCCATAACTGTCACCCAATCAGTCTTGGTTCCATACAGTTTGATACCAAAACGGATGCGGACAACATTCCCACCTGCGACTTCACATTCCGTTACGATCTATTTGAAATAGAAAGACTTTGACTTTTAAAAATCCATATGATATAATGAGACATAACTGAAAGGACTATATTATGTTAAAGGCTCCTGTGACACTTAATGACCTTATGCGTGAATGGTCACAAGATAAGATTGTTGATGGAACGGAACTAGAAAAAGAGATATTGAAGATTTCCTATCTTCATGGTAAGTATCTCAATATCATGTCTCACCATCGTGTGCTATTCCATAAAATGGAAGCGGACTATAAGATGATGAAAGGCCTGCGTGAGGACTACTATCAAGGTCACCTAACGAAGGAGGAGATGGAGGAGCGAGGATGGGAGCCTATCCAGCACGTTCTGTCTAACCCTCAGGTGGCCCGTAAACTAGATACTGATAGTGAGTTAAATAAACTGTTACTTAAACGTGTCGCTCATGGTGAGATTGTAGAATACTGCCAAGATGTTCTAAAGTCTCTAAACTCACGGACATGGGATTTAGGTAACGTTATCAAATACCGTCAGTTGACAGGAAAATAATGCATCTTGTTATTACCAATGCGAATGAATCCTATATCAAGGTTCAATGTGATGAAAGTGTAGCATGGGAACTCCGTGACGCCTTCTCATTCAGACCACCTGGATTCCAGTTTGTTCCATCCTATAAGCAAAAGTTATGGGATGGATACCTAAGACTATTCAATCCGCTATCAAGACAAATGTACCGTGGTCTAGCACCACAGGTAATGGCATGGGCCACCAAAAGAGGCTATACATACTCATATGAAGATGAGGATTATGATACATCGTTTTCTGTAGAGGAAGCAAATGAATTTATTGAAAAACTCAATCCCAAGCATATGCCTAGAGATTATCAGGTCAACTCTCTCGTTCACGCAATACGTTCTAAGCGTCGTATTGTGTTGTCTCCTACTGGTTCAGGCAAGTCTTTGCTTCTTTACATGGTCTCTATGCATCTCCTTACCAAAGGGAAAAGAGGTCTTATCATCGTTCCTAGGTCGGCCCTTGTAGAACAATTGTATTCAGATTTTGAGGACTATTCTGCAAAGAATGGTAAAGACATGGAGAAGTATTGTCACCGTGTCTATTCAGGTAAAGATAAGGTAACAAACAAACCAATCATGATATCTACATGGCAGTCACTACAAAGAATGCCTAAAGAATACTTTGAACAGTTTGACTATGTTATCTGTGACGAGGTGCACCAAGCGCAAGCCAAGTCACTAACAGAAATCGTGGGTAAATGCACCAAGGCAGAGTATCGTCTTGGTGTTACTGGTACACTTTCCGGTGCCAAATCCCATGAATGGCAGTTGATAGGTCTTTTTGGTCAAATCTATAAGGCCACATCATCTGCCGAACTCATGGCTAAAAAGCAATTGGCAGAGTTAACCATTAAATGCCTATTGCTCAAGTATAGCGATGAGGAATGTCGGTATATGAAGTCTGCATCCTACAAAGATGAGATTGATTACATCGTCAGTAACAAGGAAAGAAACAACTTTATTTGTAACCTAGCATTATCATTAGAAGGCAATACGCTGTTGCTGTTCAACTATGTTGATAAGCATGGTAAAGTCTTATATGAAATGCTGCAACAGAAGGTAAAGAATGGCCGAAAGGTGTTCTTTATACACGGAGGAACTGATGTCGAAGATAGAGAATCAATTCGTAAAATCGTTGAAAGCGAGCAATCTGCCATTATTGTTGGGTCCGTTGGTGTTCTTAGCACTGGCACTAACATCGTGGCCTTGGATAACGTCATATTTGGATCTCCTTCCAAGTCCAAGATTCGTAACTTACAATCAGTCGGTAGAGGCCTTCGGGTTAGTGAAACAAAAAAATCCGCCACCCTCTATGACATTGCCGACGACTTTAGCTGGAAGTCCAAAGAAAACTTTACCCTTAAACATTTCTTTGAACGAATCAAAACCTACAGCGAAGAACAGTTCAAGTTCAAAATCTATAAAATCTCAATGAAGGGATAAAACTTGTATTACATTTATGCATACTTAAGACAAGACGGAACTCCTTACTATATTGGAAAAGGTAAGGACAATCGTGCTTGGGATAAGTCTATGCATAAAATAACACATACTCCTGATAATGAGCGCATAGTCATCATGGAGACTAACCTCACTGAAATAGGCGCTTTAGCTTTAGAGAGGTTTTACATTCGTTGGTATGGACGCAAAGATACTGGAACTGGAATCTTGCGTAATCTTACTGATGGTGGTGATGGTGTATCAGGAAGAGTATGGGTTCCTACTGATGAAACAAAAGAAAAAATGAGTCAGTCGAAGATGGGTAATACTAATGCTAAAGGCAACAAAGGACTAAAGAAACCTGCTATAGGTGACGCTCTAAGAGGAAAAAAGAGATTATCCTATAAGAAGCGTGTAGGTAAACCAAGAGGTCCTTACAAAACAAAAGTGAAAGGTTAGATTATGGAAGATGTGCAACCATTAGCAAAGTTCATTCGTCTGACGAATGGTGATGACTTGATTGCCGATGTGGTGGAAACAGAGGATGAAGATGGAATACTATATACTGTTTTCAATCCTCTGAGAGTTGTATATATAGATTCAGAGAGAGAAGGTTATACTGCTATAGCTTTTTCTCACTGGGTCTTTAGTGGACTATGTGATCAACAGGAGTTTGTTATTCATGCGGAAGATGTCATGTTAATTGCCGACCTTTCCGAGAAGATGAACAAACATTATTGGGATTATCTTGAACGGGATAATGATAATAAAGAAAAGTCTCGAATGGATAAGATCAAAGAAGCTGCTGATATCGGATATGATGAAGATTTGTATTCTATGGAAAAGAAAGTGTATCACTAATGGTCGATAAGAACAAGTATATGGACCTCGAAGGAGCGGATGATTTTGGTTTCACTTTTGAGGAAGAACCTGATCTAGCACCAATCACGGACGAAGTAGCCGACCTAAAAGAAAGGTTGCAGGCTATCAGGAGAATATATCTTCCGTTACTACAGAACCTATCAAAGAATGCCGACCAACCTATCATCAAATGGCCGGATCGTGGTCCTGTGCTTAAGAAGCAGATTGATAAACTGGTGATGCTAACGGAACCAGGATTTGATATTCCAGTTAAGTAGTTGCTTCGCAACTGTCTCGCTTCGCTCGACGGTTGCATTTGGTAGGCAGTTTACTTGGCTGGGGTGGTTACTGCAAAGCAGATTATACACAGATTCCGGAACCTGTCAAGCCATAAAATGCCATTTGACAAAACTTTTTTTATGGTGTATAATGAACAAAATTACAAAAGGTGTATAGTATGGCCAAGAAGAAAAATCACTATGTTGATAACGAGCGTTTCTTAGCGGAGATTGTCGAATACAAGAAGAAATGTAAAGCGGCAGAAGCCGAGGGTAAAGAGAAGCCT
>Ga0208091_1000097_pt1 | contig 20542 bp, 46 predicted proteins | sample LakMenEpi26Oct12_FD_150736 | JGI IMG/M metagenome (GOLD analysis project Ga0208091, IMG submission 150736) | Freshwater microbial communities from Lake Mendota, WI - 26OCT2012 deep hole epilimnion (SPAdes) | ecosystem: Environmental > Aquatic > Freshwater > Lake > Epilimnion/Euphotic zone ...
TTATCATAATTTCTTATTTTGTTTTAATTGAGCCCATACTTGCAAACATACCTGATCTCTGGGTTTCACCCACACTTGACTGTCTATTCTAGCTTCTACCTGGTCATTTACTTGACTCTTTGTTAAAATCCGTAGTAGATTTCTTAATCCAATATTCATTTTATAAGTTATAGTATCATTTACAGTCTTCATAACTTCATGTTTTCTTTTACTTGAAAAGCTATTTGATTTGTTATTTCAGTTGTTGCTTGATATCTTAATTGAATTAGATCCTTGATTAAATACCATACCTGAGTATTAATTTTATTACCTAGTTTTATTCTTAATTCACTTCTCAATTCACCACTTATTTTTTGGTATACTTGTTTCTTTACATTTATCATAACTTCTTATTTTGTTTTACTTGAATACATAGTTGATCTTTCATTTGATCACTTATCTGTTCAATTACCGGATTTCTTACTACATTCCATACTCGATCTATTACGGAACTACTTGATAAATCCCATACTTTATTTCTTCCCGGATTAAGTACTTTACCTCTTACTTGATCCCATACCTTTCTTCTTTCACTTCTCATACTTTTCTTATTGGCCATGATGCGTCTATGTTTTCCTGCACATCAATATATAATGAATCAAATATCTGTCCTCTTATTCTACTCCCTATTTTATCTTCTACCAAGTCCCTTACTTGATTACCTATAGTACTCCATACTGGACTTTTTACTATAATTCTTATTTCACTACTTACTTCATTTCGCACATTCTTCATAACTTTATGTTTTCTTTTACTTGCTCCCACAATTGATTACTTACTTTATTACGTACTTGATTACGTACTTGATGATTTACTTCATGTCGTACGTTATCCTCTACTCCATACCATACTTTATCACATACTTTATCACTTATTTTTTCACTTACATCCTTCATAACTTTATGTTTTCTTTTACTTGCTCCCATAATAGAATACGTACTTTATTTTTTACTTGACTCTGTACTTCCTTCGATACTTGGTTCCATACATCTTTCCATACTTTACTACTTATTTTACCACCTATTTTATCACTTATTTTTTCACTTACATCCTTCATAACTTTACATTTTGTTTTACTTGAGCCGATTGTTGATTACATACTTGAATCCATACTTGATCGCTTATTTTCTTCCATACTTGATTCCACACTACATCATTTACTTGATGCAATACTTTACTTCCTATCTGCTGTCTTACTTTATTTCTCATATCCCTCATAACTTCACATTTTGTTTTATCTGTCCCTAAATTTGATTTGATAATTGGTCATGTTTATCCTCTCCAATTTGAATACATGTCTCACCTCATTACTTACTCGTCCCTTTACTCTATTACTTACTTGATCGCGTATTTGATTGCTTACTTGATCGCGTACTTGCTTACTTACTCGAGTCCATAATTTACTACTTGCTTTACTCCATGTTTGATTCATAATATCTCTTACATGCTCTCTGACTTTGTTATCCACATTATTCATAACTTCATATTTTGCTGTACCTGTTTAATTACTTGAAGTCCCAATTGATTCCATGCTCGATTCCATACTTGAATACATACTTCATTACTTACTTCATCTTTATTTTTTATCTTCCCTCCTATTCCATTCCTTAGTCGCCTGGTTATTTTATCATGTACTTCCTTATTTACATTCTTCATAACTTTACATTTTGCTGTACCTGTTTAATTACTTGAATCCATAATTGATCACTTGTCTGCTCAATTATTGGATCTCTTACTTTAATCCACACTTTATCTCCGACTAGATTCCCTATTTTACCGTCTGCTTGACTCACCATTTTACTTGCTATCCTCTCTCTTACTGTATTTTCTACATTCTCCATAACTTTACATTTTGTTTTACCTGGTTTTCTGAATATTTCGCGGGGACACTACATAATACATAATCCCAGTAATACATCATTTAATCATAATACAAACATACAACATTAAAATAACATATCCAAACATAATAACAATAAAAATAAAAACATTTACTCCATCATTTATACCATCATAAAATAAAACATCATTCATCATACATCTAACATCAATATACATTCCATCCTACTTTATTCCCTAATGTATTCCCTCATTTACTCCATCATGTACGGTATCATGTATGGCATCATGTCCGGTATCATAGTCGGTATCATGTACGGTAACATCTATTCCATAAAGACATCCCTATATCATAAAATCATCTATAACATCATCTATAAAGCATATCAGTAACATAAAGAATAATAAATGTAATCCTAATCAACATGACTGTAACATGGAAAGATATGTGATAAATGAAAGAAAATGATATAAATAGAAAGGTCAAATCAATCACGTGTAGGAGTAGTACTGGAAATGACGTGCAAGTATCGGGAAAGGAGCAGCAAAAAATACGTTCTATGTAGTAAGTTAAATTGTAGTGCATCTGGGTTAATATGTGGATAAGTGGGGGGTTGTCAGGCGAATTTTTTCATCGAATGCCTTTATTTCGCACACACGAGGCTTCTAATAAACTTTGGGCGGAACCCTTCGTCTAGTTCCACCCACCATGAGAAGATGCAGCAGAATGAACGCTACATGCCTAAAAATGGATTCTATGATGTCTAATTGGAAAGCATGTTAAACACATATTTAAATCCATAATATAAGAGGGTTGGAGTGATTATTAGGATGAAAGATATGATGTATACCTGTTTGTCCGTTAGTTTAGATACCCAATGTTCGTTATTTTCTTCCATTTTGTTTGATTTTTCCATCATTTGTGCATTTTTTAGACATTTTGTTGTGCATTTTTGATGATTATTGATAAAAAATAGCATTGATTGTCAACATTTTATGATTTTTTTGATCTTTTTGTGACTAGAGAGATAGAATAAAATGCATCTTTTTCATCTAATTGACATGTTTAAAATTGAAATACCATTGACAATCAATCATTTACATTTTTTGTTGATCTTTTTGTGGCTAGGGAGATAGAAACATAAAGAAAGGGGACTGGCTTTCGCCAGTCCCCTTCTCACATGCAACCATTAACCAAGTATGTCTATGATACATGCGAGGGATAGAGCCATTCCGGAGAAGATTAACAATGCTCCTGGTACTTTCTTTTCCCAAACAGATGTTACTGTTCCTTTGTCGGCTAAGACTACTAAACCCATGATCATAAAGATAATGGCTACAATTGATAACGCAACTAAAACGGTTGTTGATAACATTTTAAAAAGATTTAATGGTTATGTTAAAATTAATTCATGTGATATTAGAATGGTAAGTCGTCGTCGGTTAGTACCTGGCTATGTGATGGAGTATTTGCAGGTACTGTTATGGGGTCATACTCGAATACATCGTCGAACTTATTCTCTTTAGGTGCGGGCTTTGGTTTTGCTGCGTAAGTTGATTGTCCTTTAGCTTCGTCCTTCTTATAAGTGTCTATACTAATGGCGTGGGTCCGGAACTTATCATCTTCTTTTACTTCTTTTAGTGGCCATGCGATAAGCGGTAGATATTTCTTCCCAGTCTTCTCGGACACATAGATGAATTGAGATACTTCCGGATCCTTCATACATAATTCGAATAGGTCGGTAATGCATATACTCATACCAAAGCCTGTAGAATCTTTTGTTTGGATTAGTCTGCCGTTACCTACAAACTTTTTACTCTTCTGTTGTTCCATGTTAATTTATTAATGGGTTGCACCCTGTTTGTTAATGTTTATAAATTCTGTGATCTGTTTGGCCATGTTCAATGTAATCCATGGAAATAACTTACCGTTCTCTTCCATGCTTACTATGTTTATGTTACCGGTCGGATTGTGAATCATTGCCATGTACTCCATGTATTGTTTATGAACCGGATTAAAGTCACCGGTTAAAACATACAATTCAACTCCGTCGGTTTGTAGTCGTTTACCGCAGTACCTAACTCCGTTCAACCTAATGGAGAGTGCGTCGTTGAACCGTTCTTTAAATGTCTCCAAAGTCATCGTAAGCATCTTTTATGAATTGTTTACTTAGTACGTACATGTAGTGAGACTTAAACGTTTCTTTAGCCACGCCGTATATTTCCTCCTGGCTTTTCCTTGCCTTTATATCTTTCTCTAGCTTCTGTACTTCCGGAGAGTAGGTATAGGTCTTCTTCGTTACTTTCGTTACCGATATAAAGGAAGTAGATAACGTTTCTAAATTCTCTTCAGCCAGAGCCTCCTGTACTTCCTTCTTAAGTGCGTTCTCTTTTTCCTCTAACTCTTTCCGCTGTTGTATAAGGACCGCCGTTCTATTTAACAGCCGTTCTATTTTTTCATTTTCCATGTTGATCATTTTAATATGCTGCAAAGATAATACATTCTTTTGATATATGCAAGCCCCGGCGAATATTTTTTTGCATATTTTTTTTGGGCTCTAATCCAAATGCGTTCCTTAATTTTCCGCGGGGCCATTTTTTCAGGCCCGGCGAACAATTTATGCCGGTAGGGTTAATATACCTTTACATGATTTATAATATTTTCCTCTTTCAGAATCTATTTCTATCTCATGATTTATCTGATCTATGAATTCTTTAAGTTTTGGAACTTTTACATTTTCAGATACTTTTACCATGTAATCTAAAAATACTTTTGTATCTTCTTCCGTTTTCAATAAGAATGCTTGCATGTTCTTTTCATCATCTTCAAACAATGGAAAGAAGAATACATTTGTATCATCTTCCGGATCTTCTATGAGTAGATAAGCAGTACATAAATAATTGGAATCTGGAAATGTTTTAATAGATGTAATGACGTTATTGAATATTTCCATCTTATTATCTATGGACTCCCCTAATGATAATGAGTCTAATGATATGAGATCCGTTGTATTTAATTTTTTAGACATGTGTTGAAATGTTTTTAATTGGTTAATAAAAAGAACTTCACCGCCGAAAGTAAATCCGGGTAGGTCTTGTAGGTACCACCGTCAAATGTGTACCGTCTCTTCTTCGAGTTGTAGATTACTTCCCGTTCTTCTCCCCGGAACGACACGACCCTGTTGTTCCTTTGCGGTGCCACGAACATTAGGATGGTGTTGATACCGTCTATTACATCTGTACTCCGGTCAACTATAACGTACTCGAACTCATCTTGATCAGGCAACAGGTTTTCAAACAGAACAGTATTGTTTATCACGCAACTAATTTGTCTTTGACCATAAGATGAAAACACTCCTAAGAGTAAAAAGGTTGAAAGAATTAATCTCATATAATTGATTTGTTTGTTTTAAAAAGGAAGGTAGGTTAACCGGGGAGGTTAGGGCCCACCTTCTAAAATGCACCACTTAAACTTTGTTCTTTGTTCATAGCTTAATAAAAAGGAAGAAGGGATAATCGGGGAGACCAGAGCCCATCTTCTATATATACCACTTAAACTTTGCTCTTTACACACCGGTCTGTTCCATTATCTTCCGGTGCGTTATATTGTCTATAGAATCATACCATTGTAAAAACCGTTTGATCCCTTCTCTATATTTCACTTTAGGTTCGTAGCCTAGACTTTTCAGCGGGGCTACATCAGATGCAGTAAAGTATACATCTCCATCCTGCATCCGTTCAAAATTCCGCAGGGCTCCAATACCAATCTCCTCCTCCAGGACATCAATGAAATCTAATATCTTAATGCTCTCATTGCTACCAACATTATATAACATGTACTTGACATCCGTTTCATTTTTAATCACAATATTAATCCCATCAATAATATCATCAATGTAAGTAAATTCTCTAAACATCTCTCCATGATTATAAATGTTAATGGGAATGTTATTATGAATGTTATATGTAAATTTATAAACCATCATATCCGGTCTACCCCATGGACCATACACTGTAAAGAATCTAAGCCCTGTAGTACGCATGTTGAACAAATGACTATATACATGTGCCGTCAATTCATTCATCTTCTTAGTCGCTGCATAAAAGGATACCGGCCCATCCGTTCTATCATCTGTACTAAATGCCATATCCATGTTATCTCCCATTCCATATACACTTGAACTAGATGCATACACTAAATGCTTTACATCATATTTCTTACATGCCTCTATAATGTTTAAGAATCCTTGAACGTTTGATCGGGCAAATAGATCCGGATTTTTGACGCTGGCTCTAACTCCGGCCTGTCCTGCTAAGTTCACTACTATGTCAAACCTGTGCAGAGCGAATATAAATTCTACCTTCTTCTTGTCTGCTATATCCAAGTCGTAGCAGCCAATACCTTTTCCATCCTGGCGGTTGTTCCATATATCATTCAACCTCATCTTTTTTAATAACTGGGCATCGCTTCCATCAAAGAAGTCCACACCTATCACTTTTGTGCCTTGGGTTAACATAGAGTGTGCTAGCTGACTGCCTATGAATCCTGCGACCCCTGTTATTAATACTTTCATGTTAGTTATCTTTTAAGAACTTATACAATTCCACGAACAGCAGGGAAGCCTCCTCTCGGGTTAGTATCATCTTTCCTTTCTGGTTAATGTAAGAGTGCACTACAAGAACCTTCTCATCAATGCCGGATCCTTCATGCACAGATACAACGGCCTGTTCGGTAAATTTTGTTTCGTAACTCATGTTATTTTTTTGTGGTCAGGACAGGAATGGTTTATACACTATGTCTCCCTTATCTTCTATGGAGAGCATTACATAGACATCATCCTCACACCATGAAGCCCAACCATCGAACCAATCGTCCTTTGTGTAGTTAGTCCACTTAGCAGATCTATCTCTATTTATTTCATTTAAGACATCTTCTATATCCCATGTCAATTCTTCATTACTGTAACCATCCAAGACAACGAATACAAAATCATTGACATTTCTGCCTGGTAAGAAGTCATCTACATACTTGAATATTGCCATTTCTTTTTTAGTTTTTCGCGGTGACTAACAATTATTATTTTTTACACGAGGATAAAAGTTCATTACATAACTCTTCTGGAATTCTACTTCTTTCATAAGAACCTTTCCTTCCTTGAGTTCCCGTCTTTGAACCTCTAGGAGCAGGAGTATGGTGACAGTTCTTATTACCATTTTTACATATTGGTCTAGGAACCCAATCTTCTGAGTTAGTCCATATATCTGTAGGCTTCGCTCTGTCGTCTCCGTACTGGCAATACCATACTGTATGTCTTTTAAATTCTTGCATCCATGGCATCTTTCTTAACATGCCTCTTGGATTCTCTATGAAGAAAACCATGTTAGGATTAATCTCTAACCATTCCTTTATCAATGATATGAAATGTTGGTTAGTGATGTCACACTCACCTGCATACTTACTCTTCGGCTCTACGCCATTTCTGTGAGTAGATATAGCAGCGATAGTATAGGTTGTACAATCCGGGGATGCCCAAACAATATCCGGAACAAACGGAACATCTTCTTTCTTTAGTTTTGAAATGTCTATCTGCAAATCAATGCCATCAAAGTTTTCCCAATCAACAGAGAATACGTTCATGTCTAACTGAGCAGCAGCTTTGCCAATAGACTTACTGCCTGCGAATAATTCTAATACGTTCATTTTTTTTTAGTTTAGTGGCGAATAATATAGTGCAAAGATAAGGGGAATATTTAACATATCCAAACATTCCCCTAATTATTTATTTAAAAAAATTAATCCATTCAAATATAGCGGTACACATTCCTATTGTATCCTTAGGTCTTGATATATACCAATCAAGTTTGCCATCATGTAACCAAGCATGGTAATACTCTAGTGATTTATCCGAAGACTTTCTGTGAATCATTTCCAAGTGATGCTCAAATCGGAAAAACTTTTTAGCAATCAATCCTTCTGACTTACTAATGATTTCTACCAAGTACCCGTTAAAATGGTCTCTTGTTCCTCGGTCTTCCAAAGTTATTCTAACTACCCTCTCGTCAGCCAAAAGATTTCTAACATGGATACTATAAACTCCTTCCATATCAAACCAGTTTATTCTAGGCAATCCTGTACCTTTGAAAAATTCCTCATTAAATTTTTTGAAATACGTTTTCATTTTTTTGTTTTAAAGTGGTGAATAATATAGTGCAAAGATAAGGGTATTACATGATATATACAATACCCCTATCGTTAAAGTTTTGTTAATTGTGATAAACGTTCGTTCCCCTCCTGGCTTCCTTGCTAATACTGTAAGAGCCGAAGTAATGCATCTTAGCCTTAGAGAGCAATCGTATGGCCTCTTTCTTGTTGTAAGCAGTAACACAAGCGGCACTACAATAAAAGCCATTAGAATCAATCCTTGTGCCATTTAAGGTAGCTATCCATTCCTTACTATTTCTCATATTACTTTTAGTTGTTTAAATGATTATTCCAAATTAGCATGTCCTCTCTCAAGACATTATCTTCACTCGTATCGAACTCCTGGAATCCAAAATCATAATTCAACTTATGATTATCACATATCTCTAAAGTGGAATTAATTTTACCTAACTCCCACATTTCAAAATACATATCACATTCGATTTCGTCAGGAGCAGATGTATCGTCACACCTTAAAAAGTATCCTAACTTTAAGTTTAACTCGGACTCTTTTTTTATTATGAATTCTTTTAACATGTTACTTTTTATAGTAGGTTAAAAATTCGGTGTACACATGCTCATACATTGCTTCATCGCAATCATCTAAAATATCCATGTCAACATTCTCTACAATCTTTAAAGCCAAAGCATCTAAGTCATCTATGATAGACTCAAATGAACCCATCATGTGAGTAAATTCTAGTACAGATCTAGCGTCGCGTGTTCCAAGTTTTTCTGATGTCTCATCATCCTGGTTCATGATTTCATTACAGATGTTTGATACATGGTAGAAAACAATCTTGAATAAATAAGAACTTCTGTCAATGTTCATTTTTTTGTTTATTATAGTGGTGAAGAATATGATGCAAATATAGGGGGGATAATCAAGAAAACCAAATCCCCCCATGTTAATGTTTTGTTAATCTAAGTATTCGGATACTTCATTGTAGATTTCATCATTTATAAACTCAAATACAGAGTCGCTCATTAGCACATTGGATAGTATATTAAGAGCCTCCTCATTTGATAACTTGAGATTAAATGCACCATCCTCTTCACTAGAATTATTGAATGAGAGGACGTCGTGTATTGTCCATAGATTCCTTGTGGCATATCCTCTTCTCTCCAACTCCAATCTTAATTCAAAGTCTGAAAAATTTTCTAATGCGTTCATTTTTTTTTAGTTTAATGGTGAAGAATTTAAAACAATATTATTCGAGCATCGCGTTCGGTTACATGGCCTACTTCTATTCCTATATCGCATCCATTCTCTAATGCTTTCAAAAGGTCTTCGTAGGTTTCACACGCATCCTCGCTATCGTCATCGTAAAGTACATAGATAGAACCATCGAATAGACCCGACTGGTAAACTTCCTTAGCTTTGTCAGTAATCAATAGCCATACAAAGCCTTCAACAACTTTAATTTTTTGGTCGTACATTTTTTTAAGTTTAGTGGTGAATAATATGATGCAAAGATAAGGGTATCGGATATACTATGCAATACCCTTATCGTTAATGTTTTGTTAATCTTCGACTTCATAGAAGATTGTCTCATCTGGAAAGTACCACTCAATTGCATCAGTAATTGCTAACGAGATTTGTTCCATGGTAGCTTCGTTGGTAAGAGCCGTGTTTAAAATCTTTTGAGCATCTTCATCGCTAGCCTTCATGTAGTTAGCTTGAACATCCTGGATATGCCATAGGTTGTCAACAAAGTAACCATGGTCTCTTAATACCTTTCTTGCATTTTCTACTGCGTCCATTTTTTTTAGTTTAGTGATAAATAATATGATGCAAAGATAAGGGTACCGGATCTAATATGCAATACCCCTATCGTTAATGTTTTGTTAATTTTTTACTCTTCGTGGATTGCCCTATAGATAGCTCTGCCGTCAAGAATCCGAGTCTTTGGTTTGAGGCCATCATAAATTTCCCAGGCTTTAGCGAGAGAATTTGAGGTGCCAGCTATTTGCTCACCCTTAAAGATGATATACTTCTCATCCTTCATTGGAGCAGGTCTTTTTACTTCAGTTGCTTTGTTCATTTTTTAGTTTTAAAGCGGTGATTAATTATAGTGCAAAGATAAGGGTATCGGATATACTATGCAATACCCCTATCGTTAATGTTATGTTAAAATGGTAAGTTAGTATTTAGAATGTTAAGACCCTCTTCTCTCTTCTGCTTGCATAAGTTTCTTAAGTATTTAGAACCCTGCTCAGTCTTTAACAAATCTTCTATTTTGGTACGCTTGCCGTTTACAATTACTTCAAACACCTTGTAGAAATTTTCTGTGCCAACACATACTCCTTTACTAAAATCCTTTTCTATCTTTTTCCAATTTTGTTTTTTTACCCAAGACTCAAATAGTTCGTCCACTACATTTTCTAAACTAGGACTACCTATATAATTTTCATTGTCAGGCAGAGTTTTACAATAAGCCTCCATTTGGTCGTACAACTTTCCATGACCTGTACAATAACAGTCGGTATTCCCCCCGTGTCCATCATTCCTACAGTACCCTACTTTCTTTCCATCGAAGAAAATATTCGCTTCGAAGCAATAAGTCTCTTGTGAATTCCACTCAGAGAATTTAATACTCTTTAATTGAACCCTATCCATTTTTTTTTAGTTTATGTGGTGAATAATATAGTGCAAAGATAAGGGTATCGGATATACTATGCAATACCCTTATCGTTAATGTTATGTTAAAATTACAAAGACCATTGATTTGCCATAGCTTTAGCCATGCCTATGAATGTCTTACTTCTCATAGTTCTTCTTTCTTCCGATGACTTAGCATTTGATAGAGCATCAGCATACCACTTAGGATGACTTTTACCGCTTTTAAAATACACTCTCTCACCCTCGCTTACTATATCTGTAGGCTCTAATTTAGGTAGATTTTTTAGCCACAAACAAGTTGTCTTTCTTGCCTCGTCGCCAAACATAAACGGTTGCACAATTTGATCAGGTTTTCTGTAAGCTGATGATATGACACCAACAGGGTTTTCAATTGCAATCTTATCAATAGGCGCATTAGCTATCCTTATGAAAAACTCAATAGCCTTTTCTCTTTCTGCTGCTCTATCCGGATGTTTAGGATGTGGTCTTCTAGATTCAACCGGTAAGTCCTTATCTTCCGGATGGTAGTACCATTGCGCACCACTCACGGCCAAATAAGTACAAGGCGGATGTGCAATCATCATATCCCAATCTGCATTTATATTAACCGTTTCTCCATTTTGAAGAACACCGCCTTGATTCTTGATAATCTCAAAAACGTCATTGTTAAAATGCCATTCGGGATGTCCCCCACTACAAGGAAGAAGGTCGCAGCTAAATGCATTGTGTCCTAATAATCTCAATTCTCTAGTTAAAGCTTGGCTCTCTTCACAAGCTACTAACACATTTAATTTTTTCATTTTTTAGTTTATGTGGTAAATAATATAGTGCAAAGATAAGGGGGATATTTGAGAAAGTCAATACCCCCCTATGTTAATGATTCCTTAATTTTCCGCGGGGTTATTCTCTCTATATATCCTAATCATTTCTTCCATATCTTCCTCAGTAACGTAGGGATAATCCTCCTTAATCTGCTCCTCACTTTCAATAAATCCATCTTCAACATTCGTAATAAAATCATAGAAGAAATTCTCAGGGACTTCTTTATACTGGTATTCATTATAAGTCATATCCTCCCTACTTACTTCATCACCATTTACATCAATCTCCACAATACCTGCAAAGTCACACCCCCCTTCCGAATATTCAATCCGTCCTTCCACTCCGTACTTCTTACATACTTTCTTAACAAATTCCGTACATGGACTCCAAGCCGTTTCACAATTAAGGTAATCACATTCTTTCATGCTATGTCTAATGTCATCGTCCATCAGTACACTCCATTTAGTGCCGAACTCATCACACCAATCATTGTAATCATATTCTTCTTTATAATCAGTCAATGCAGTAAATATACAATGACCGTCCTCAATACTGGCAACATCTTTTCTCAATGTTTCCATAGCTTTTTCCGTACCTTCAAATGAGATACAATTAGAACACCAATTTGGCATAGTAGTTAAAATTTAATGTGGTTAATAATATGTCGCAAAGATAATAACATTCCATCTAATATCCTAATCCTAAAATGTTAAAGTCATGTTAAAATGAAATGTAGTAAAATGTAACTCATACCATATCTCATCTATTCCCCATCATCTAATTGACATTGCAAAGATACATCCCATTTCCCTATTATCCTAATTTCAAATGTTAAAAAGATCTTAAAGAAATGTTAAAGTCATGTTAACGGATCCCCCTCACATTACTAGCCATGCTAGAAAAGGGAAGCGGGAAAATTTACTCAGGCAAGGCTTTGCCTTGCCTGAGTAAAATTCACTGGCAACAAAAAAACTCCCGACATCTACTGCCGGGAGCTAAACCACTTAAACATCTATTAACCTTTGGAAGTCAGGGTAGGAATCGAACCTACATGATAAGTAGTATAGTTGATTAAGCGAAAACGTACTTACTTATCTATTCACTTCTAGCGTCTACCATTTCGCCACCTGACTTATCATTTACTTATTGATTATCTCCTTTTTTGTACGAGTGAAATATATTACTAGATGGGTCATAATTAGCCTCGTTCTTATAAAAGAAAGCTGAGTTAATTATAGCGCTAATAAGTTCCTCTTCGGTCAAGTACACAAGTTCTGATGAATCAAACTCGTCTGAAAGTAATTCTTCTAAAGCAATTACTAGATCTTTTCTAGAAAGATTTTTTAGTTCTACTAACATTTTTTTATTTTAAAGTGGTGATTAGAAAATTAACACATTCAAGTTCTGCTTCTTCGTAGGTTTCAAATACAGGACTTTCCCAATCTCCCCAACTAACATGCCAAGTATTCTCTGTAAACTTTTGTGGGTATATATGAGCGTTGTACTTCTCCCTAAACCAACGGAAAACTTGTTGGTATAATGGTGCAGATGTAAAAATATTTCCATCCTTTTTATCTTTATTAAATTCACTATTTAACCAACTTCCTCCAATTTCTAAATGATTATGATAAAATTTACCAAAACAAGGTTCATCAAATCCTAATTCTTTAAGTTCCAATGCTTGTTGATATGGCACAAATTCTTTTTCCATGTTTTTCAATTTAAGTGATGATTAATTTTTTACAAAGATGAGGGGTATTGGATATACTATGCAATACCCCTATCATTACTATTTACACTTCTTACTTTTAGGTAAACGATTCACAGTTGCTAATCTCGCGTTAATCTTTTCAATAATTTCCTCATAGCTTTCTTTGACCTCAAATCCTCCGTTGTTATTCCATCCTACAACGTATGCTCCTTTTGCTGTAGATACGACTCGTTGCAAAAGACTTACATTACCAATAAATTTATCACCGTTACTTGAACTAGTTAACTCAATAAAAAACATAATTTTAAAATTTAAAGTGGTTATTAATATGATGCAAAGATAAGGGTATCGGATATAATATGCAATACCCTTATCGTTAATGTTTTGTTAAGAATAATAGAGTAGTGTTCTCTCTTGACTTCTTCGTTCTGTGATGTCCTTTATATCCCTTTCTAAAATATGAAGCTTGATTACATCTTGCCCTAATTCAATGACTTGAGAAACAGATTCTAAAGGATATGTAATAAAAGACCCATGTTCCAACCAACCTTTACCTATCTGAATAGACCCTGTAAAATTGCAAGATAACCTTCTTCCACAACTTTCAAAAGGAGCGGCAAAAGATATTTTTATATACCCTCTACCATGACCAAATTTTATAAATTCACTAATTCCGTTAGAATATAAAGTGATTTCATAATCTCCTCCACGAGCTAACCAAGAATACAGATTGTTGTAACCGTTAACTTCAAAATAGGGTAAATCTAATGCATCCAAAACATTGCATAGTTCACCATAATAACTAAGCACAAGTTGTTTGAATCTTTTAACAACTTCTTGATTGTGAGAATCTATATCTCTTACATTCTGATTTGACTCTTGAATCAGAGTTGACAAATTAAATCCAGACAAATCAATATTGCCTTTGGTAGCTTTTAGTTCAAACATGATAAATTAATTTAGTGGTTTAAAATATGTTGCAAAGATAAGGGCATCGGATATAATATGCAACACCCTTATCGTTAATGTTTTGTTAATTTTCCGCGGGGATCTTAAACTTTATATCCTCCCATTCTTGCAGCATCCGGAATCAAATCAATACACAATTTATAATCAACCGAAACAATGTAAGAAACATCTCTATCATCTATATCTTCTCCCAGGAAAGTCCAATTAGGAGCAACCTTAGGATTATACTTAATTTTAAAATCAGACTCCTTAACAAAATCAGAATGTCTAATCTCTAAATCATTACATAAAATCCATGCACATACAACCTTAGTGCTTTCTCCATTGAAGATTTTAGTAGCCATTTTCTTATTATTCCTTAACGTGCATTCTCTCATGATTAATTGAACATCACATGGATTGTAATATGTAACAATGCCATCACTACCAATCACTCTCCATTTCATATAATTTTCTCCACGTTGTAAAGAGAATCTAACTTTAATCCTTTTCATGTTTTTCAATTTAAGTGGTTATTAATATGATGCAAAGATAGGGGGGATTTTTGAGAAAGTCAATCCCCCCATGTGTTAATGTTATGTTAATGGATTACATTGTAAATATTCTTAGCTTTCTTTCCACCTTCGCACAACCCACATTTAGCGCAGCTTACTTGCTTCTCCTTTGCTATGGTTGGCGCTGATGGACAAAGTATAGCACCTTCAACCTCACTGGCATTGTAAGACCTAAAACCAAGGCCTTCGGCTAATTTTACATCAAAGATATTGTGCGTACTTGCCATTAGGTATTTTGCATATTGCTTATTCTCTGGTTTGTGCCATTGGTGAGTATAGCCCGAAACCTTGCCAACCAAAGGCCTTATTTGTTCTAGCAATTCAAAAGGTAATAAGGTAGGCTCCCCATACGTTCCCATGCGAGCAAAGGATATCTTAACCTTTTTTGTGACGTTCGTAATTTGTTCCATTACGCCTTCCGTTCCTTCCGGAATTAATCCGTTATCCAAACGCTTTTTTAAGGCTTTTAATTTTGCTATTAATCCCCAAGCTAAAGATCCGTTCGCATGGGTATAGCAACCGCCTGACTTTCCGCCGTTTGCATTATAAGAGAACTTACAATCAAAGCATACCTTAGAGTCATTTTTTAGGGTAGCCTCATTAACCTGGTCAATAGAAAAATGATAGGTTTGTAGGATAATTTCGCCTTTTTGAGCGAGCTTAGGAGTGGCGCTAGGCTTGATATCAATACAGTGAATGACGTCGCCTAATCTGAAATTAATTTGCTTAAGCATAACTTGTGTATTTAAGTGGTAAAGAATATGTCGCAAAGATAAAGAGTAATTTTCTATTTTCCAAATTTAAGGCAAACTTTTTTTAAATTACTTTTTCGCCTCTCTAATTACCCTCTCTCTTTATAACACTGCAAAGATAAGCATAAAAACAACACCTAGTAGTTAAGGGAGTGTTAATGTTTTCTCTATTATAGTTAAGGAAATGTTAAGATCCGAATCCACGAAATTTACTCAGGCAGGGCTTTGCCCTGCCCTGAGCGAAATTCACTGACATGAAAGATCCCTCCCGGAGTTAACCAGGAGGGTTTTTATTTACGAGTGCATATTAACTAAGACAACAAAGGTAAGTTCGCCATCACAACCTAAGTCAGTAATGCCAGGCTCATCAATATACCCATCATAAAATGTATCTGACCATATATCAATTTTAGTAGGGTCTGAAAGAGATGATATTTCAGCTTGCTCTTTGCAATATTTGGAAGCAAGCGTCCAATCAAAAGACTTAACTAATACAGTACTTCCTAAATTAGACACCTTGAGGAATGCTTGCTTATAGTAATCATTTACCTCTGTTAAGAAATCAAATCTATTTGGGTCATTGAGTAATTCATCCTTAGTTATCCATTTCTCATCAAAAGATTCAGAGAATGATTTGTCTTCTTTGCAATGAGAACCCATGATAGTAAACCAATTATTCTCTGTACCCCAATCAAATAGATAGTCTTCAACAATGCCAATAGCGTCGGAATGAGAATCAGCTTTTGTTCTAATTAAATGCAGATTGTGCATGATTTAAAATTTAAAGTGGTTAATAATCTTATGCAAAAATAGGGGGAACATTTTACATTTCCAAACATTCCCCCACATTTTTTTAAATTAATTTGCAAACTCCATAGAAAGATTGGCTAACCTCTCATTGATAATTGCAGTCTTGTTAGGGTCTTTCAAGGCAGAATACTTTCTCCTACCTGCAAACCCATTAATCAATTTTTCTTGAAGACGATTCTGAATAGCCCAAAGCGTATTATCATCATCTGCGAACCTTTCTGACGCAAGTAATACCTTAGCCTCATTTTCTGTAAAGGCTCTCTTAAAACGCAAAGCAGCAGCCTTCATGGCAAATTCAATAGCCTTTTCTTCGGTCAAGTTTACAGACATTTGCTGCAATACGTATTCCTCAAGTTTAGGTAACAAATCAAAAAAGTTGGCTACGATTTCACCCGATATAACTTTCTCTGAAATATCCATAGCTTTCTTTCCGAAATGCCTTACTTTGAAAATCTTAGATTCAAATCTTGAGTCAGAGACCGTTAGTCCGTTTGAGCATACTAATCTGAATATTCCCATTGAACATTCAAACCCAACCGTTCCGTCAAACGAATTGCGGATAACAACTTCGGGATATAAAGTTTCACCTTTCAAGATTAATTCCTTATTGTACCTCATTCTAATAAGGTGCGCGGAACTTTTAGCGCCTTTCTTTTTAGTCTGAAAGCCTGAAAGATGAAAGCCATTAGACTGAAGGTCATTAATCAATTTTTGTGAGCTGATAGCTACATACTTCGCGCTTAGATTTGCGCTTTTTACTTCTGAAAGAATCATAGTTTTTAAAAATTTAAAGTGGTTAAGAATCTGATGCAAAGATAAAGAGTAATTTTCTATTTTCCAAATTTAAGGCAAACTTTTTTTAAATTAATTTTCTGCCTTTCTAATTACCCTCTCTCTTTATAACACTGCAAAGATAAGCATAAAAACAATACATAGTAGTTAAAGGAGTGTTAATGTTTTCCCTATTATAGTTAAGGAAATGTTAAGATCCGGATCCACGAAATTTACTCAGGCAGGGCTTTGCCCTGCCCTGAGCGAAATTCACTGGCATGACAAATCCCCGACGGACACTAAATCCGACGGGGCAAAAAACAAGTCATGTATTCTTATCTGAGCTTTGCTTTGAAGTACTTAAAAACTTCGGGGATATGTTTCTTATAGTATGGTTGATTATCCTTAAGCCACTCTTTTAGTTCTTTGTCGTCCTTAAAAGGTGCTGTCCAGGAATGACCGTTAACAATTCTATTAAACGTGGGTTCGAGTTCATTAATAAAATCTTGAACTGTCCAACCTTCCCAAATATGCTTACTATTCATTTTATTATTTTTTTAAGTTTTTCGCGGGGATTAATATGTTGCAAAGATAGGGAGAACATTTTACATTTCCAAACATTCTCCCATCTTTTTTTAAATTCTATCCATACATAATTTCATTTAAAAATACAATCTGTAAAACAACATCTCCAGTAACTGCATCATCATTTCCATCTATCATATCTAATAAGTCAGTGATAGGAACATTCTTAACTCTTTCATGTACTGTATCTAATGTAATGTATTCCGTACCCATTCCACCTTCAAGATCTTTCAATCCAATTCTAACTCCATCTTTTAACATCTGCATTAAAACATCTTCTAAACATGGACTACTTAATTTAGCCTTAGCATTCTTGTAGTCAGATTGCTTGTACACTAAATCAAGCCCATATCCACTACACATATAATCCAATGAATTACATAAAGCATTGAAAAAAATCTCTTCGCTCAATTCATTTGTAAGCGAAATTTTTAAACCTTCTTTGTTCATTTTTTAAGTATTTAAGTGGTGATTAAAATATTGAAATTCTACTTATCTGTTTTCCATAATTTGACTAATCATAATATTCATTGCTTCTTTATGTGTGAGAATGTTTCCAAACTCTAACATACTTTCTTCATCATAATATACTCCATTTCTATCATTCCATTTCAACCAACTAATTAAGCTTTCCCTTGTCCATTTGCTTAACTCTTCTTTTAATTGCAACTCATTCATAGAATCATCTAAAATTCCATAAAAATTATGTCTTGTTTCCATAGATACTTTATTTAAGTGGTGATTAATATAAGGCAAAGATAAGGGGAATATTTAACATATCCAAACATTCCCCTCACATTTTTTACGCTAATTGAAAAATTTCTTTTGCTTTTAGATTCTGAATGCAGTCAACCTCAATCATTCTCAATTCAAAGGTATTAGATTCCGTTTCCGGTTCTATTTCCTGCATTCTCTTAACTAAGGCTAATCGGTTCCGTTCTGTCGTTGCGTCCGGAAATCCCCATTTAACCTGCTTTCCTGGAATTAAGAACACGCGTAGAAATCTCTTAAGGTTCTTTGGATTGTCGAATAAATGCCCTTTGCTATCCAACGCTCTAGCCCAACCCGGATTAATAGCCACGCCTTCGCCTTCTCTATTCTCTAATCTTGTTTTGTAGGTGCTACCCAACTGACAAGTACGGAAAGTAATACAACGCACTTCTTCGCGTGTAATACCATTGGCAGCCAACCAACCATAAGTTAGTTTTTTTGCTACCTTATCTGCTGATGACTCATACTGGATAGCTGCAAACGTGTTTTTAGGCGATAAGCCCTCGATGAAATTTAGAATACTCATAAGACTTGTTGATTAAGTAGTTTAAAATTATGATACAAAGATAAGCATAAAAACAACACATAGTAGTTAAGGTAGTGTTAATGTTTTACCTATTTTAGTTAAAGAAATGTTAAGATCCGGATCCGCAAAATTTACTCAGGCAGGGCAAAGCCCTGCCTGAGCGAAATTCACTGGCATGAAAGATCCCCGACGGACACTAAATCCGACGGGGCTAAAAAACAAGTTATTATATTTTTAGTAGTTTATGCCTCCTTCGCATCTACCGTTATTAAAAATTTGGTCGTCGCTTGGGTCTTCGTCGTAAATTGTTAGTATGTAATTTACAAAGTTTTCTAAGTCCTTTTTTGATATACCGTTGAACCCGTCGAAGTCCTTAAGTTCTGATACCGTTTCTTTTGCAAGTTGAATAAGCTCTTCGTTTATGTCATTTTGAGAGCTTGCAGATATTCTACTGTTGATTGCCATAACTTTATAATTTTAAGTGATTAATATGTTGCAAATATAAGGGGAATATTTGACATATCCAAACATTCCCCTATATTATTTTTAGTGTTTAGGAATATAAATATTTTTTGCGCTTATTGAATTGCCCGCACAAAGCCCACAATTGGCACAGGATACCCTTTTATCCTTTTCTATAGTTGGTGATGATGGACACATAATACTGTTTTCTATGGTGCCTACATTGAACGTCCTGAAGCCTAAATCATTTGCTATTTTTGCCTCAAAAATATTATGCGTCGAAGCCATTAATAATTTAGCGTATTCCTTAAATTCCGGTTTATTCCATTGGTGCGTATAACCCGTTTTGCGCTTCGCTAATTTAGATAAACCGTCTAACAGGTCTAAAGGTAATGTAACCGCTTCGCCGTATGAACCGAACCGCACTAATGAAATATCCATATTTTTAGTGCTTAATTTATCGGCGTATTTGTTTAATAAAGGTAATACGTCGTTATAATTTTTACCTAACAAGCCTAATTTGTACCGCTTATTAAGAGAGCGTAATTTAGACTTTAAGCCGTATAACATTAAACCTTTATGCGTATAACAGCCGCCGCTTTTACCGTCGTTCTGATTAAAACTAAAAGGACAATCTAAACAATTTTCTTTATCCATAGTAAAGTCATTGTTTATAACTTGTTGCAAATCAAAATGGTATGTTTGCACAACAAAACGACCGCCTAACTTTTTTGTGGCTGATAACTTGAGGTCAATTGAATGTACTGTTTGACCTAAAATAAAATTAAAACCTAAAATTTTCATAACTTGTTACTTTAAAGATTAATAAAACGCTTTCGCTTAATTGCTATTGCATTACAAAGATAAACAAAAAAGTAATAAGTAGTAGTTAATAAGTGTTAATATTTTCGCTATTTTAGTTAAAGAAATGTTAAAATCCGGATCCACGAAATTTACTCAGGCAAGGCTTTAGCCTTGCCTGAGCGAAATTCACTGGCATGAAAGATCCCCGACGGACACTAAATCCGACGGGGCTAAAAAATAAGTTATTATATTTTTATATTTAGTTCGTGCAAAAAGACTTCCGCCTCTGAACGTCCTTCATT
>Ga0208091_1000103_pt1 | contig 19807 bp, 19 predicted proteins | sample LakMenEpi26Oct12_FD_150736 | JGI IMG/M metagenome (GOLD analysis project Ga0208091, IMG submission 150736) | Freshwater microbial communities from Lake Mendota, WI - 26OCT2012 deep hole epilimnion (SPAdes) | ecosystem: Environmental > Aquatic > Freshwater > Lake > Epilimnion/Euphotic zone ...
GATTATCTGTGAGCGCTTCTCATTCCAAAGCGAGATTAGATCCTTCTCATTCATTTACTACTCCATCTGTTATCCAGTATCTACTTGATCTGGGATAGAACAATTTTAACGCCAATGTGGTTGATATCAATGGTTCAACCGCTGCAATTTGAGCAAATTTCTAGTGAATTACCCAACTATCTATTCATTCTTACAACTAAGGAACACTCTGAATTATCAAACTACCTTGCCGATTAAGAATCTGATCTGATACCCATTTTTCATACAGCTGCTCAAGTGGCCAAGCTGCAAATGCTCTAATTGATACTCCCCTGGCCCCAGTTCTTCTAACTACACCTTTTGCCAGGATTAGGTTATTTGCCTTAATAATATGGGCATAACTTTGTTGGGTATCTTCAAAAAAGGTTAGATCACTACAGCCAAAGCCATCATCTATGGTTAGAAATAAAACTCGTTTGCCACTTCTAATTGGTGGTGATTGCAGCGCCACCTTTACCCCAACAACTAATACCTCTTGATTAGATCTCACCCTTATTAGATCACTTGATTTACAAACCTTAAGGGCATCTAAAAATGGGGCGTACTGTTTAAGTAGGTGCTCGGTAATATCTAAACCTAGATTTTGTAACTCACTACTAATTTGCTCACTTTTTGTAATATCAGGTAAACCTAAGCTATCAATCTCACCCGGAGATAAGGCAAGGGATAATTGACCAGCAGCTGCTTTGCCAGAGTTTAATTGTTTTAACTCCTGCAGATGAATATAAAGATCTCGTCTATTTAACTTACTCTCCTTACCAATTCCATGAAGTAGATCAAAGGCGCCAATCTCAACTAACACCTGGGTAGTTGGCCAAAAAGCCCCGGAGCGATAGGTGAAATCAGCTAGATCGGTATAAGGACGGTTGGCAATTATTGATTTAATCTCGCTAGTAGATATGCCGGCAATATCTGCCAGGGATACTCTAATTCCATAACTAGAAGCATCTGGCAGAGTTAATTTCTCGCCTGTGCTTTTAGTATCTGGTGCGGTGTATAGGTAGCTCTCTTTTTCACCTGCTGCTACTTTCTCAACCCGATAACTGGCATCTGATTTATTGATATCAACTGGCAAGATCTTTATTCCCCACTGCCTAGCCTCATCAATTATTAATCGCTTTGGATACATCCCAGGTTCATGAGTTAAAACTGCCGCCAAAAAAGCTGCGGTGTGATGGGTCTTTAAATACGCTGATTGATAGGTAGTCATGGCAAAGGCAGATGCATGTGCTTTACAAAAACCAAAGGAGGCAAAATCTCGCAAGATCTGCCAGGTGTAATCAACAACTGATTTTGAGTAACCACACTTTGCTGCTCGCTGATAAAACCAATCACAAACCTCGGCCATTCCCTCCTTGCTGCCTAAATTTCTGCGCATCTGATCGGCTGCGCCAAAGGTTGAACCGGTTAACTTGGCAATTATTTCAATTACCTGCTCATGAAAGACCACTACTCCTTTGGTTTGCGAAAGAATTGGTGCTAAATCATCATGAATTAGATTTGCCTCTATCACACCAGATCTAGCATTTAAAAAGGGTGTGATCATCTCAGATTTAATTGGACCTGGCCGAAAGAGTGAGATACCAATTACTAAATCATTAAATTGATTAGGAACTAATTTGCCAACTAACTCCCGCTGTCCTGGGCTTTCCACCTGAAATAAACCTAGAGTTCTAGTGGATTTAATTAGATCAAAGGTTAACTTGTCATCTAAGGCAATCTTGTTGATATCTAAGCTTTCATCTTCAACCTCTTTAATCTCATTTAAGGTGTAGGCAATTGCAGATTGCATTCGCACCCCCAATACATCTAACTTTAAAAAGCCAAGCCCCTCCACATCATCCTTATCAAAGGAGAGCATTGGGTAATTACTTTGGTTAATTAAGATGGGTGAAAAATCTAGTAATCGATCATCGGAGATCACCACCGCACATGGGTGCATCGATAGATGACGGGGCAGCTTATCTAGCCGCATTGCTAAGTTAATTGTGGCTTTAATCAATGGGGAGGAGAGATCTAATCTTTTTAACTCAGGTAATTGCTTGATTGCATTGCCAATATTTCTAGCGCTGATATGTGGCATAGATTTTGCTAGTAGATCAATCTGGGTTCGATCTGCCCCTAATGCATTTCCAGCATCTCTAATTGCATGGCGAGCGCGGTATCGCTCCACCATTGAAACTGTGGCACACCGCCCTTGATTGCCCACCTTTGCCCAATTGCTATCACCATACCTTTTAAAGATTAGGTCATAGATCTCATACCTTCGATCTGACTCAACATCAATATCAATATCTGGTAACTCATTTCGCTCTAACGAGCAAAACCGCTCCATCAGTAAGCCATTACTAATTGGATCAACCTCAGAGATACCAAGTAGATGACAAGTTAGCGATCCCGCCGCACTTCCCCGGGCGGCAACTCTTATGCCAAGTGATCTTGCTGAATCAACAATGCCAGCTACGGTAAGAAAGTAGGAGGTAAAACCTAATTGACCAATTGTGTTTATCTCCTGCTCTAACCTGCTAGCTGCAACCTTCTTTAAATCAGCTGGGTAGTAGTAATCAATATTTGCGGCCGCCTTTTGCTCAAGTTGTGCCAATAACTGCACCTGGTTACTTGCATTAAATAACTTTGGCTCAGGCAGATGAACACCGCCAAGGCCAATCTCACCTCTTGGCTTTAATTGGCAGATTTGGGCAATATCTTGGGTGGTTTTTATTAATTGATACCCATCAAAGAGCCCAGCTTGTCTTGATATCTGATCTGCTAGATAACTCATATCCTGGCTATCTTTTAGGTAAGCCTCACCATTGCTTCGCTCAGTAGTGGCATCACTTATTAGAGATAATTTGCGACTAGCATCTAGTAGATCTGCCACCGGTCCATCTGAACGATCTAAAAATCTAACTGAATTGGTAATTACTGCAGGTATTTGATATTTATTAGCAAAGGTTAGGGATTTTGCCGCATTTGCAGTTGATCTTAAATTTCCTGCCCGCTCCAGGTGGCTAGTGCACTCAATTACTACCTGATCAAAGCCAGCCTTTGCTAACTGATAGATACTTAAAGCTGCTCCTTCTTTTCTGCCAATTAGATTGGTAATTAACCCAGAGTTTATGCCAAAGAGTGCGATTAGATCAGATGAGTATTGATTAAATCTTTCTAATAACTCAACAGTCAATACCCCATCACTGGTGTTGGTGTTAATGGCAGTTACTAATCTATATAAAGATGATAATTTGCCAGCTTTGGCAAGTAAGGTAATACGAGATTGCTTTTGGATAAAGCCAATATTGATGCCAAGAATTGGGTTAATCCCATAGCTCTCACAACTTTGGGCAAATCTAACTGCGCCAGCTAAATTGTCGATATCGGTTAATGCTAAGGCGCTCATATTTAATTGGGCAGCTTTAGCAACTAAATCCTCTGGGTGGTTAACCCCATACTTAAAGGAGTAGTTAGAGCAGACAGATAGATGGGTAAATGGTGTAACCATTTTTATTTGCCTCTAGAGCTTGGCCTAATCTGCCAAGAGTTATCACTTTGATTAAACTCAATCTCAAAGGTGGTGAGTGCGCCAATGGGAGCTGCCTCTACCTGCCAATACCTACTTACCTCTTCATTAATCTGATCGGAGTTAATTTTTTGCCACCAAGGATTACTTTGCAGCCAGGTGGTTAATACCTCACTGATATGAAAGCGCACCCCTTGGTAAATAAACTCAACCGGATCACCACTTTGGGTAGTCAGGCAGATCTTGGCCAACTGGTTTTGGCTTAAATCATCACTTGATTTGCGTTCGAACATTTGTTCGATAAGATACTAAACCCCACTGACAGTGGCAAGTTGGCAACTAGAAGTGATGGGTTTTAAAAAAGTGTGCCAGAGGGCGGTAGCTCTATTTGTGCTGCCAGCTGCTGCCCAGTATTTCTTGCATTATTAACCTCATCAGATACTGGCCAAAAGGTTAAGCCGGCATCTGCCTGCTTTATATCAATCATCTTTAAGTAATCACTTATCTCATCTGGTGATAAAGATTTATTACTAAGCCAGGTGCTCCATAAACTCTTTGGCAAGATCACCGGCATTCGGTGATGAATTGGTTTTAATACTCCCACTACCTCTCTGGTAATAATGGCAGCGGTGGTAATTGGTGAGGATGTTTGGGGATTAATCCACTCTTCATAAATACCAGCGATGGCAATTGAGCTCTTATCTTTATTTGAGATATAAAAAGGCTGCTTTGGTTTGTATTGGCCAAGCTCTGTTGCCCACTCATAATATCCAGTTGCCGGTATTAAACATCTTCTTGATTTAAAGGCGCTCTTAAAGGTTGGCTTTTCGGCAATTGATTCCACTCTGGCATTAATTGCATTTGCTTGTCTGCTGGCATCCTTTGCCCAGGATGGAATTAATCCCCACCGACCCATTTGAATTGTTCGGCTATCTCCTGCCAGATTATCGGATGCAATAAATGGAATTGGTGTGGTGGGTGAGATATTCCAATTACTTGGAGTGAACGCTGCATTAGCATTTCCAGCTGCAAACTCAAGTGCTAAGTCATCTCCTGAGATATTTAACGCATACCTTCCACACATGCTCTTACTCTACCGATAAAGATTAAGCCGGCAGTTTTTGGCCAACACAGGTTGATAAAATTTTATCTATTGCCACCTTCTCCGGCTGTGTCACCCATAAGCCATACTTTGCTTTGACTGCAACCTGCCTAGCAACATACTCACAGCGAAATGCTTTAGAAGGTGGTAGCCAGGTGGCAGCATCCCCATCACCTTTTTGACGATTTAATTTTGAATCAACTGCCAATAAATTAAGTGGATCATTGGCGATTTGGCTGCGCTTGTTTTTATCAAAGTAGGCAGCCCCGGTTTGCCAAGCATTAGATAGCGCCACCACATGATCAATATCAATTACTACCTTGGTGGTAGAGAAGGTAATTACCTTGCCACTAAATGGATCTAGTAGTTGCCCAGCAATCACCTTGCAATCTCTAGTTCCTACCTTGTAAGTAATATTTGTAAGATCTCGTTTTAAGGTGTCATTTCTAGCATCACAACCATTTCGATCTGGATCTGACCAGTGTGGAAATTGGGATCTGGCATACCCAGTCTTAGCCGCTCTTCCCTTTACCTCTAAATTATTTAGTGCAGCAAGTGCATCTATTGGAGCAGCTTGGGTGTTGGAGGGTGAAAGGAGTGTGAGTAGAAGTGTGATTACTACTGTCCGTCTCATACGGCAATACTCTTAGTAATACCTTAATAAGGCAAGTATTTAAATAACTAAGCTACCAAGTTCAGAATCAACTGCATTTAACAACAAGATTAGATCAATAATTACGGTAATAATCAAAGACTTAAAGATTACTGAGTTTGGTGCGATGCTAGTAATAGCTGCTGCTATTAGCCCGATTACTAATAATGGCGTATTGCCAACAAGTGAGTGCAGGATCAATGTTGTGCCAATTAATAAGCTGGCACAGATTATTCGGCTTACTTTTTTGCCCAATCTCTGCGGCAATCCCTTGATCTTAGATTCAAGATCTTGATCTATATCCTTAAGCACATTTGCAAAGTGTGCTGCCACTCCTAGAAGTGCCCCGCAGGTGATTAACCAAATTGGTGGGGTTCGATCAGTTGAAATAACTATGGATGAAACTAAGGCTGCAAAGGCAAGTGCGTATGGCAGGGGTGAGAAGAGTGTGGATTTAAAGTAGAAGTTATAAGCAACGCCCATCCCTACCCCAAATAAATAAAGTAAGCCACCTTTAATACCAAGTGGGCCAAATAGATTAAAGATAAGTGTGAAGGGTGCGCAGATTTTGATGGCACGTAGTAACTGTTTACTTGTTATCTCACCACTTACTAAAGGTTTTACGGTCCGGTTATGTTTTAAATCATCTGGATAATCATTTAAATCATTACTCCAGCCAACAAGAAGTTGGCCTAGGAAGATGCCAAAGGCAATAACAAATGCCGGTCCTTCCCACCATAATGAGGTAGCCAGCAAAAATGAAATAAAAGTTACTGCAGCCGTTGGCCCTATGTGGCTTGCTCTAAGCAGAGACAGCAAGGTTACTTATTACCTATTGCCTTTTTAAGATCTAAATACTCTTCGCAGTTAACCCCGCATAAACGCTTTAATTTAGCTAAATTACTTTTTGCTGCACTTATCTTCTTTGTCACCATAAACAACTCACCCTGGTATTCAAGAGCGCCTAGGTGATTTGGATTTATCCGCAACGCTTTTGTGTAGTAGGTGGCGGCAGCCTTATTTTGCTTTAAATTTCTAGCGCTATAACCCAGCAGGTTATTGATATCAGCATTATTTGGGTAATTTCTATCGGCAATCTTTAATGATGCAAGAGCTGATGAGAAATTTTTGCTAGCAATTAAACTTCGTATCGCGGTTAAATCGGTGGTTAAATTCTTTGTCGGTGCAGATGGCATCGGAGTTGCAGCCGGAGTTACTACCTCATACTTAGCAGTTGGCGTAGGGGTTGCAGCTGGCGCTGGTGCTGGTGCTGGTGCTGATCCACCAGTATCTGCTGCATAAGCGTTTGGCGTAATAAGTACCAGCAGGAGGGTTAAAACTAATTTTTGCATAGGTAAAGGTTATCCATACCAAAAGGTTATTAGTAGATAGAAAGGTGTAATTTAAACTACAAAATTTACTAATTTAGGCGCTACGGTAATTACCTTACTTACCTGTAATCCAGCTAGCGCACTCTTAATCTCAGCATTTTCTCTGCCTAATTTTTCTAGCTCCTCTTTTGAGATATTAGGTGAGACCTCAATACGATCTTTGATCTTTCCATTTACTTGCAATATTGCAATCACATTATCAACACCTAGTAATGACTTATCAATTACTGGCCATCCCGCATTTGCAATCGCAGGTTTGTGTCCAAGCTTTTCCCACATATCTTCAGCGGTGTAAGGGGCAACTAGTGAAAGGCAGATGGCAATAGCCTCCGCTGCTTCACGAACTGCAGGGTCTGTTGGACCACACCCAGAATCAATTGCTTTTCTCGTGGCATTTACCAACTCCATAACTCTGGCAATTGCTACGTTAAATCTAAAGGATTCAACCGCTAACTCAATATCAGACAGTGATTTATGAGTTACCTTCCTTAGTTCAATATTTCCACTCTTAAAATCAACCCCGGCTTTGCTACTTACATCCTGGCTAATTCGCCAAGCACGATTTAAAAACTTTAATGAACCAGCAGGTGATACATCTGCCCAATCAATATCATCCTCAGGAGGTGCGGCAAATACCATCGATACACGAATCGCATCCACGCCATGCTTATCTAACTCATCAGATAACTTAACCAGATTTCCTCGACTCTTACTCATTGCTGAGCCATCCATTAAAACCATTCCTTGATTTAAAAGGCGAGTAAATGGTTCGGTGAAGTTTAAAAGGCCAAGATCATGCAATACCTTGGTGAAAAAGCGGGAGTATAAAAGGTGCAAGATTGCATGGGTTACACCACCAACATACTGATCTACTGGTAGCCAAGTCTCAACTGATTTTTTATCAAAGGCCACATCATGATTATTAACTGATGTGTAACGCAGGAAGTACCAAGAGGAGTCAACAAAGGTATCCATGGTGTCAGCATCTCGTTTGGCAGGGGCGTTGCACTTAGGGCATGCAACATTTACCCAATCTGAGGCTGCTCCCAAAGGAGATGTTCCCTTTGGCTTTAAATCCAAACCTTTAGCATCTGGTAACTCAACTGGTAGTTGTGATTGTGGAACTGGAACTAAACCACAACTATCGCAATGAATAATTGGAATTGGCGTTCCCCAAAAACGCTGGCGTGAGATCAACCAATCACGAAGGCGGTAATTCTTGGTTGCTTTTCCAAGCTTTTTATCTGCCAGCTCAGAAATAATTCTACTTATTGCCTCATCTTTGGCTAAGCCAGTGATAGATCCAGAGTTAATAACCTTGCCATCACCATCGGTAGCAATACCTGAAGTATTTGGATCTTCTAAGCCGGTATCAATTACAACTCTTACTGGCAGCTTCATTGCTTTTGCAAAATCTAAATCTCGCTGATCATGTGCTGGAACTGCCATGATTGCACCAGTTCCATAATCAGCCAATACATAATCAGAGGCCCAAATTGGAATCTTTTCTCCATTTACTGGATTAATTGCATATCGATTTAAAAAGACACCACTTTTTACTCGATCTGTTGCTAATCGATCAATATCAGAGGCCGCCTTGACACTTTCAACATACTTTTTAAACTCTGCCTCCACTGAGGTGCCAGCAACTAACTTTGCAGCTAATTCAGAGTCAGCGGCCACCACCATAAATGTTGCGCCATACAAAGTATCTGGCCTGGTGGTGTAAACAGTGATGGTTTGCTCTAGCCCATCAACTGCAAAATCAACTTGAGCACCAGTTGATCTACCAATCCAATTGCGTTGCATTTGCAAGACTTTTTCTGGCCATGCACCCTCTAGCTGATCCATATCATCGAGCAGGCGATCGGCGTAATCGGTAATCTTTAAATACCACTGATTTAACTTCTTCTTTGTTACTGCGCTGTCACATCTTTCACAAAGACCGGCTACAACCTGTTCATTTGCTAATACAGTTTGGCAATCTGGGCACCAATTAACAGCTGAATCTTTTCGGTATGCCAAACCCTTTTCAAACATCTGTAAAAACAACCATTGATTCCATTTGTAATACTCAGGATCACATGTGTGAAGTACTCGATCCCAATCAAATGAGCAGGCGTATCTACGCATCGAAGCTTTCTGTACATCAATATTTTCATAGGTCCAAGCTCTTGGATCAGCATTGCGCTTAATCGCAGCATTTTCCGCCGGTAAACCAAATGCATCCCAACCAATTGGATGCATGACATTAAATCCTTTTTGCAACCAATATCTGGCAATCACATCACCTAATGCGTAAGCCTCAGCATGTCCCATGTGCAGATCCCCAGATGGATAAGGGAACATATCTAATACATATTTTTTAGGACGCTTATCATCATCTTTACCAGATTTAAATGGTGCTAATTTGTCCCAAATTGGCAGCCACTTATCCTGCACCGCTTTAAAGTCATACGCCTCATGCATATTTATGCCCAACTTACCTTTGTTAGCTCTTGGCTTACCTGCCATAAGTTTTTCGCCAAAGTTTGATCATAGGCAAGTGCTTTTGCGCGAGTTAATTTTGGCGTGCCACGCATCTCTAAAAACCCATTAGGTCCGATAAAGCTAGCGCCAATCAAATCTGGATAAACACAGCCAGCAAGAGTTGGTAGTGCTCCTTGGGATGATGGCTGAGCAAAGATCTTGTTTATCTTCATCGTAATTTGTTCTTCAATTTTGGCCCCACGCATTTGAGAGGCAACTGCTTGCAAATTAGTATCGGCATAACCTGGGTGAACAGCAATTGGAATAAATGACCAATTATTTTGAATTCGAAGCCGCTCAATCTCAGATACAAACAATAGATTAGCTAGTTTACTAGCACCATACACCTGCCACTTTTGATACTTACCAATTCCAAGGCAAATATTGCGAATTGCATCCATGCTGTTATCGCCAAAGTTGCCTAGTTTGTGGGCAAAGGATGAAACTACAACTAAGCGGTCTTTAATTTGATTCTTAATCAAACCAGCAAAGGCAAAGTGGCCAAGATGGTTAGTACCCATCTGCAATTCAAAGCCATCAACAGTTTTTGTAAATGGTGTTGCCATCACACCGGCATTAAGCACAACCACATCAAAGGCTCGATCAACTCGAGCGGCGGCCCGTTTGACCGACTCTAAATCGGTTAAATCAAGAAGTATGTAATCAACTAAACCGGGCCCAATTTTTTTGATTGCATCCCGTGCCTTATCTGCATTACGGGCAGTAATTACAACATGGGCATTTCGACGAGCAAGTTCTGTCGCAGCAGATAATCCAATACCTGAGGTGGCACCAGTTATTAAGAATCTCTTGCCAGTTAAATCTGGCATGTCAGATGCGTTCCATTTATCTGGCAACGTTAATACCTTTGGCACCACTGCTCCTTAAATTTCCTTTTATAAAGTGGAGCTGAGGGGATTTGAACCCCTGACCCCTTGCATGCCATGCAAGTGCGCTACCAGCTGCGCCACAGCCCCGCTATTTGAAGTAAGGGCCAACCTTATCTAATTAACCGCATCATCTCCAAAGACAGGCTCAGGTAGTGAGCCAGCATTGTGTTCTGCTAAATACCAGCGAGATCCAGTGTGATGTTTTGTTAATTCCAATACCGACCAACATGCATTTGATAAGCCACCAATTACACCCCATTGCTCAATTGGTAATTTAAGTATTGAACCTAAAACACTTCTTACCGTTCCGCCATGAGTAACAAAAACTATTGTGCCGGTGAAATTTGCTGTTTCTTTTTCAATTACTGAGACCGCTCGCTTTGCCACATCACTTCGCCGCTCACCAGTTACTCCTGCTGGTTCATCGCCACCTTCATACCACCTGGTAAAAAACTCCCCATGAGATGCTCGATTCTCACTTCCAGTCTTGCCCTCCCACAATCCACCATTTGTCTCTCTAAGTCCAGGATTTATTTCAACTTTTAAATTAGTTAATTTAGCAAGTGCTGCTGCAGTAGATTGGGCACGAATTAAATCACTAGAGATAATTCGATTTGGATTTAGTCCGGCTAAAACTTCAGCAGCTTGAGTAACTTGGTACTCACCAACCTTGTTAAGTGGGATATCAGAGTGGCCTTGAAAGCGATTTTCAACATTCCAATCAGTTTGGCCATGACGCCAGAGAACTACTTGAAGTGGTGATGATGAGTTACTCATTACCTATCTACCTTCACTAAACCTAAATCAATCTTTGGGCAATCATTCCAAAGTCGATCTAACATGTAGTAATTGCGAAGCTCTGTGCTTTGTATATGCACAACCAAATCTGTGTAATCAAGCAAAATCCAAGCACCGCTTCCCTCTTTTCGGGCGGGCTTTTCACCTGCCTCAGCAAGTTTCTTTTGCACCTCATCAGATAATGCCTGTAGCTGTGGCTCATTATTTCCAGTTACTAGCAAAAACACCTGATTTAAAACTAATTGCTCAGATAGATCAATTGCCACAATCTCACTACCTAACTTATCTGCAAGTGCATTAGCTGCGATTTTTGTTAACTCAATGGTGCGCTTACCGACTGCCATATAAACCATACTCTCTGATGTAGGTAACTACCTTTGCTGGTAATAATGCACTGACATTTTCTCGTTTAGCGATTGATTGCCTAACGATTGTCGATGATATATCTAAAGCTTTTATTGAAATCTCATCATAATCAGAGGGTTTAGCCCCTGGCCTTTTAACAACCAAAACCTTCACCTGCTCTAATAACTCCTTTGATCTGTGCCACTTATCTAACTTGCTAGCTGCATCAGAGCCTAAAACCATTGTGAAGTTGGTATTTGGATAAATCTTTTTTAACTCTTGAACTGTATCAATCGCGTAGCTATTGCCAGCTCTTCGCACCTCAATTGGTAGCACCTCAACTTTTTCACTTAACCCCATTGAGGTAACTGCTAGATCTGCCATTTGAAATCGTTGTTCAGCAGTTGCCACCGGTGGCTTTTCCTTAAGCCATGGCGTGCCAGATGGAATTACTAGTACTTTTTCAAATCTACTTGAGATCTCTTTGATCAGATGAAGGTGTCCAAGGTGAATTGGATCAAAGGTTCCGCCAACAATCCCAAATTCTTTACTTACAGCGACAATAATTAATCCCGGTCGATACGAAGTGTTAAATAAAGCAGTAATGAAAGAATTCCAAAGGTAACCAGGCCGAAGGCAACTGGTGGCATTGGAAGTTCTCGTAACTCTTCACTAAGGAAAATCATGTGGTTAGTTTATCCCCTTCTCTAGTAATTTTTTAAATCCCGCCTCATCAAGGATGGTAATTCCTAGCTCTTGTGCTTTATCTAACTTAGATCCAGCAGCATCTCCGGCAACTAAAAAGTCTGTCTTTGAAGATACTGAGGATGATGCCTTTCCACCACGAGATGTGATCGCCTCAGCAGCGCCATCTCTGGTGAAATCAACTAATGAGCCGGTGACTACAAGGGTTAACCCTGCAAGAGTTTGTTTGATTTTTTCTTTCGGTGCATCAACTAATGCAACTTGCGCCTTCTCCCACTTTTTTACTATTTGTTTATGCCAATCGATGCTAAACCACTCAACAATGGCCTCTGCCATAACCTGCCCAACACCATCGATATCTGCTAACTCTTGCGCACTTGCTTTTTGGATATTTGCAATTGAGCCAAATTTGTTTGCAAGTGCTTGTGCGCTAGTTGGTCCAACATGTCTAATTGATAGCGCAACTAATATTCGCCAAAGCGGCCTAGTTTTTGCCAGCTCAAGGCCTGCTATAAATCGATCTGCAATAACACTTAAGGAGCCATCTTTCTTCTTAAAAAACTCTGATCTTGCTAAATCCTTAAGAGTTAATCCAAATAAGTCACCCTCATCAATTACTAACTTATCTGCCAGCAGTGCAGCAGCTGCCTCATAACCTAAGACATCAATATCTAATGCAGAGCGAGAGCCGATATAGAAAAGCCGCTCCACAACTTGCGCAGGACATGATTGAGAGTTCGGACAGCGAATATCAACATCGCCTTCACTCATTGCCCGCAATTTACTTGCGCAATCTGGACACTTACTTGGCATAACAAAGGCTCTTTCACTGCCATCTCGTTTTTCAAGAACTGGTGCAAGAACTTCTGGGATTACATCCCCTGCTTTTCTAATCAGAACTGTGTCGCCAATTAAAATGCCTTTGCGGACAATCTCTTGTGCGTTGTGAAGAGTGGCATTAGTAACTGTTGAGCCAGCTACCTTTACCGGCTCCATAAATGCAAAGGGTGTTACTCGTCCAGTTCTGCCAACACTTACCTTTATATCTAATAATTTAGTTACTACCTCCTCCGGCGGATACTTATAAGCAATCGCCCACTTTGGGGCTCGGGAGGTATAACCAAGTGAATTTTGCGCAGAGATCTCATTAACCTTAATAACTACGCCATCAATCTCATGCTCAACATTGTGGCGATCTTTTTCATAACCTTTTATGAAATCTAAAACCTCATTGCGAGATGAAACTACTTTGTAGCGTTTACTTGTTGGCAATCCCCAACCTTTTAACAACTCATAAGCAGTTGATTGTTTTTCAAAACTAACTCCAGTTGCAGCGCCTATGCCATGAACTACAACATCAAGGGGGCGAGAGGCGGTAATTTTTGGATCTTTCTGTCTTAAGGAGCCGGCGGCAGCATTTCTTGGATTAGCAAATCTTGGTTTGCCTGCCTCCTCCAATGAATCATTTAACTCATCAAATGATTGGAGTGGGAAAAATACTTCACCTCGAACCTCAAGTGTGGCCGGAAGATTTTTTCCAGAAAGCTCTGTTGGTACAGATTTAATTGTTTTAATATTTAAAGTTACATCCTCACCAGTTGTGCCATTTCCACGGGTTAATGCTCTAGTTAATCTGCCATCTTCATAAAGTAAATTAATAGCCAATCCATCAACTTTTACCTCACACAACCAGCTGTTTTTAACCCCTGACTTTTCAATTCGATCAAACCAAGTAGCTAACTCTGATTCATCAAAGACGTTATCTAAGCTCATCATCTTCTCGATGTGATCAAACTGGGCAAAGGAGGTGGAAAATCCACCGCCAACCTGCAAAGTAGGTGAGCTCTCTAATTTGTATTGCGGATGCTTTTTCTCTAACTCAACTAACTCTTTCCACAACTTATCAAAGGCTGCATCTGAAATAGATGGAGCATCTAATACGTAGTACTTAAACTGATGATCGGCAATCTCCTCGCACAGCTCTTGAATTTTGTGGCGGATTTCAGCGCTCATGTTAAATAGTTTCGCAGATAGTGCCAGAACCAACTACACGATCGTTATCATAAATAACCAATGCCTGACCGGTTGCTAATCCAAATACGGGCTCATCTAAATTTGCAATCAGATTTGTGCCATCAAACTTATAGTCACAAGCAAGTGCTGCTCCATGTGCTCGAACCTGAGCAAATCCTCGTAAAGTTTTATTTAGCTCTGGGATTGGACCACACCAGGTAGGCGGGGTTGCACTGATAGTTGAAACAGCAAGTGCGTCATGGCTACCAACCACCACCGTGTTACTTTTTGGTTCAATCTTTAATACATACCTTGGCTCACCAGTTGGATCTGGCACAGTCAAAGCTAAACCACGCCGCTGGCCAATTGTGTATGTGTAGGCACCTTTGTGTTCACCAAGTTTCTTTCCAGATTGATCAACAATATCGCCAGTTTCAGAACCTAATCTCTCTCGCAACCAACCAGCATTATCGCCAGATGGTACAAAGCAAATGTCATGACTATCTGGTTTATTTGCGACAAATAGCCCGCGCTCTTTTGCCTCTTTACGAGTATCAGTCTTAACCGTATCTCCTAGTGGAAATATTGCACCCTCTATTTGATCAGTTCTTAAAACAGCTAGTACATATGATTGATCCTTATCAATATCAGCTGCGCGGTGAAGTGTTTTTCCAGTCGGTGACTCTTTAGTAATTGCGTAATGGCCAGTAACTACCCCATCAAAACCAAGTGCCTTTGCTCGATCTAATACCGCTTCAAATTTAATCTTCTCATTACACCGCAGACATGGATTGGGGGTGCGGCCAGATTGATACTCAGATAAGAAGTTCTCAACTACTCCCTTGTGAAACTCCTCCGCCATATCCCAAATATAAAAAGGTATTCCAATTACATCAGCAGCACGTCTGGCATCATGGGAATCTTCAATTGTGCAACAACCTCTTGCCCCTGATCGATACTTTTGTGGATTACTTGATAAGGCTAAGTGAACGCCAACCACTTCATAACCTGCATCAACTGCGCGGGCAGCAGCAACGGCGGAGTCCACGCCACCACTCATAGCTGCAATTACCTTTAATTTTTTCATTTTTTCCCTGATGCTGCCCTTGATCGCTCTACCACCGATGCAATTACTGCACCGAGTTTTTCAATCTCTGCAATTGTATTTGAGTGGCTAAGTGAAAACCTTAATGTTGAAGTAGTTTCATCCTCTGACAATCCCATTGCAAGCAAAACATGGCTTGGCCGTTGCACACCAGCGCTGCAGGCTGAACCAGTTGAACAGGCTATTCCCTCACTATCTAGCAGAAGTAGTAATCCTTCTGAATCACTCCTTGGAAAGGTGATTGAAACTATTCCAGGCAAGGAGTTGGCTTGATCACCATTAACCCAAGCATCTGAAACATTTTTCTTAACCACCTCAACTAATGATTGCTTTAACTTACGAACTACGACTGATCGCTCTTTAAATTCTGATGCACTCTCGGTAGCAGCAGCTGCAAAAGCTAAGATGCTGGGTGCGTTAAATGTGCCGCTTCTAATATCTCGCTCTTGGCCGCCGCCATGCAATATGGGTTCAATATCTAGCCCTCGCTTTAAAATTAAAGCTGCTACCCCTAATGGTCCACCAATTTTATGAGCACTTATAGTTGCAGCGGTTAAACCTAACTCTTTAAAGGATAACTCAACCTTGCCAAAACTTTGGACACAATCTGAATGAACTGGAATATCACCAGCTATCTTTACTATCTGCGCAATATCTTGCAGAGTTCCAACCTCATTATTTGAATGCATAATTGAGATAAATGAAATCTTGCCTTTGTTATCAATTACTACTTGCTTTAACTTATCAAGATCAACCATCCCATTTTTATCAACATCAATCTCAATTATTTTTGCACCTTCATGCTCTGCTAGCCATAAAATCGGATCCATAACCGCATGGTGTTCAAAGGTTGAGGTAATGATTAGATTCTTACCCTCTTTGATCGCTTTCCAGTACAAACCTTTAACTGCTAAGTTATTTGCTTCAGTGCCAGTGGCGGTGAAGATCACCTCACTTGGCGCACAATCAATTGCCTTTGCTATCTCCTCCCGAGCAGCCTCTAAATCTTTTCGAACAGATCTGCCAGCAGAGTGTAAGGATGAGGCATTGCCTAATTTCTTTGCTTGATTTGTTAATGCAGTAAGTGCTGAATCTGAGATAGGAGTAGTTGCGGCATGATCAAAATAGATACTCACTTGCTAAGTCTAAAGGGGGCTACCGATAGCGGAGTAATTACCCCTTGCGAGCAATAATTTGAGCAGTAGCTTGTGGCAAAACATTAAATAAATCACCAACCACCGCAAAATCTGCGATTTCTAGGATTGGCGCCTCTGGATCTTTATTGATCGCCACAATTGTTTTACTAGTTTGCATACCAGCACGGTGTTGAATTGCACCTGAGATACCTGCTGCGACATAGAGTTGTGGTGAAACAGTTTTACCAGTTTGACCAACCTGATTTGAGTGTGGATACCAACCAGCATCAGTTGCAGCTCGGGAGGCACCAACTGCTGCCCCTAATGCATCAGCTAACGCCTCAACTGGTTTGAAATCTCCATTAGTTCCACGTCCACCTGAAACCACAATTGATGCTTCAGTTAAATCTGGTCTGCCACCTTTTACTACTGGAGTTGATGAGGTAATTGGCGCAAGTTTTGCCGCCTCTGAAATTGTGGCAGCAAAGGTTTCTACTGCAGCAGATGATGTGGCACCTGTTGCCTCAATTGAGTTTGCTCGTAAAGTAATAATTGGAACACCTTTAGTAACTGTTGCATGCACAGTTGTTGAGCCACCAAATACAGATTGAGTAGTTATTAAATCCTTATCAACATTTACTGCATCGGTGATAATTCCACTGCCGGTAATTACCGAAGCTCTAGCAGCAATCTCTTTGCCATTGGCAGTTGAGGTGATTAATACCGCTGCAGGTTTTCTGTCGGTAAGAAGTTGGGCAAGACCATCGGCAATTGCTGCTGGGCCATACTTATCAAACTCACCAGCGATAGTAATTACCTTATCTACCGGAAAAGCATTTAACTGATCAACAATTGGTTGGGCATTATCTGCAAAAACTACCGCTACTGAGTCACCAATTGATTTGGCATAGGTGGCAAGCTCACCAGCTGCCTTAGTAATTTTGCCAGCAGAGTGATCTACTAAAAATAAAACCTCACTCATGCCAATCTCTTCTCTACTAGGAATTCAACTAACTTTTCCCCGCCATTACCTTCATCAGTTAACTTCACGCCAGCACCTCGTGGTGGCCGAGGAAGTGCCTCTTTTACATTGCTCCATGCAGCAGCAGAGCCAACATCGGAGGATCCAATACCAGTATCTGCTAATGACATATTTGTAATTGGTTTTTTCTTAGCCGCCATAATTCCTTTAAATGATGGGTAACGTGGTTCATTTATCTTTTCAACTACGGAGAGTACTGCTGGAAACTTTGCACTCATTACTTGGTTACCAAACTCAGTTACTCGCTCAATCTCAACAGTATTTGCAGCTGGATTAACCGCTACCTTGCCAGCAAATGTTAATTGCGCCCAACCAAGACGTTGGGAGATCATCGCTGGGATTACACTCATTCGAGCATCTGTGCTCTCGGTGCCACATAAAACTAAATCGTAATTACCTTTTTTTATTACCTCAGATAAAACCAAGGAGGTAGCCAGCGCATCAGAGCCAGCAAGAGATGGATCAGTTACCAAAATTGCATCATCTGCGCCCATAGAGAGTGCTTTTCTTATCGCCTCAGTTGCTCGCTCAGGTCCCATTGAAATTAAGGTGATGGTGTGGCCGCTTCCTTCACCAGCCTCTTTAGTTGGAGAGTTTGCCTCCACAATTCGCAGCGCCTCTTCAACTGCATACTCATCTAAATCATTTAAAACTGCATCAACACCGGCGCGATCTAATACCCCACCAGCCATTTTTTTCTCAGCCCAAGAGTCTGGAACTTGTTTGATACAGATTGCGATTTTCATACTGGGATGTTACTGGAAGGTAATATCTTTTACCAACCTTTAAATTGAATTAGTTGGTTTTAAAACTGGCAGAGAGTGTGACATTGACCGTCTTTTCGATGGTGGAGAGATCATAAACACCACCTGCTGCACGATCTAGTGAGTTCTTAGTAGTTACCTGTGTTGGTCCGGTAGAAACTGAAAGTAATGCGCCAACCTGCCCACCAACAGCTTCGGTAATCGCCTCCGCCCTCGCCTTGGCATCTTGCATGGCAGCAGCTAATAACTTTGGACGCATATCATCTAATGTTGAAAGGTAGTAAGAAGGTCCATAATTTCCAACATTTACACCAGTTGCAAGAAGTGTTCCGATGTTATTACTCAACTGTGCTACCAGCTGAACATCCTTAGTTCTAACAGTTACAGTGCGATAAGCCTGATAAGCAATGATGCGACCAGTTGGATTGCCATTTATGTACTCAGGCACGGCATTGGAGTTAATCGGTCCAAGCTCAATCTGCTCACTGCTGATGCCACCAGTTAACAAATACTTTTTAAGGCCTTCTGCTGAGGAGTCAATTTTTTTAACGGAAGCTGCAAGTGTTGGTTGTGATTCATTTAAATTTAAACTCCACACCGCATTATCTGCAGTTGCATTCTCAGAGGCGGTTCCAGTTACCGTAATTGAATTACCAGCACGGGCAGCAAGTCCTGAGCCAACTTGGAAAAGACCAAGGGTTAAGCCAGAGGATAAAATTGCCGCAGCTAAAATACCGGTAGCAAATTTGATTCGATCACTGGCTTCAAATTTCATACCTTTATCTTAGCCACTTTTACTAACAATATCTTTCAGCCCGGACGCAAGTGCCAATCGATACGGCTCAAGCTCTGCCTCCCATTGATTACCCAGTGCGTTCTCAAGGTTGTTTATTAATCGATCATGAGTCATAGAGTTTTTTAAGATGGTATTAACCTGATTTTCATTTAGTACTACATCCCCATTTGAGGCAAGAGATGCTTGATGCAAACCTAAATCTGGGCTCACCCGATACAAGGTTGCATCATTGGTATTTTTATTAACTTCGGTAATTTCAAATCTAATGTAACACCAGCCCTTAAGGGCGGTTGCAATTTGTGCTGCCACAGGGTGTTGATGTTTGTACTCAAACTCCATTGCCAAGCTAGATGGAGTTAAGGGTTGGTTTACCCAGGTGAGAGTTACCACCTGGCCTAGCTTTTGATTTATCGCCCACTCAATATGTTGAGTAAGAGCAGCCGGGGTTGAATAAATAAGTATTCGCCCAGCGTAAGGAAGAGATTTACTCACTAGTACCTGCCTTTGGGATCACTCGGTGTGACCTTCCCCAGCCCACCAGTGCCTTATGCAGTAAGAGATTTATACATCTCTTTTCGCAATTAGCCAATAGCAGGTTAGACTTTCTACTAGTCCGACGCTTGGCAGTACCCGCTCTACGGTTTGTTGATTGGGTCTAGCTGTATAAGAAGAAAGACCGGCGCTTGTTAAATTTACTAGCGTCCAACATAACCAAAGGAAAAAAGCTAAATGGCAACAGGTACAGTTAAGTGGTTCAACTCTGAAAAGGGTTTCGGTTTCATTGCAGTTGATGGTGGCGGACAAGATGTTTTCGTTCACTACTCAGCAATCCAAGGAAACGGTTACAAGTCCCTTGAAGAGGGTCAGGCAGTTACATTCGAAGTAGTCCAAGGTCCAAAAGGTCCTCAGGCTGACGCTGTAAACCCTGCATAAATAACCATTAACCTTCTTAAGTTTTAATACTTAAGATAAAAAATTTAAGG
>Ga0208091_1000108_pt1 | contig 19109 bp, 22 predicted proteins | sample LakMenEpi26Oct12_FD_150736 | JGI IMG/M metagenome (GOLD analysis project Ga0208091, IMG submission 150736) | Freshwater microbial communities from Lake Mendota, WI - 26OCT2012 deep hole epilimnion (SPAdes) | ecosystem: Environmental > Aquatic > Freshwater > Lake > Epilimnion/Euphotic zone ...
TGATCACCGGCATCACGGGCCAGGACGGCAGCTACCTGGCCGAACTGCTGCTGGAGAAGGGCTACAGCGTGCATGGCATCAAGCGGCGGGCGAGCAGCTTCAACACCACGCGGATCGATCACCTGTATCAGGACCCGCACGAGCTTGATCAGCGGCTCACCCTGCACTACGGCGACCTGACGGACAGCACCAACCTGATCCGGATCATCCAGCAGGTGCAGCCGGATGAGATCTACAACCTGGGTGCCCAGAGCCACGTGGCGGTGAGCTTCGAGGCGCCGGAATACACGGCCAACAGCGACGCCCTCGGCACCCTGCGGATCCTGGAGGCCGTGCGGATGCTCGGCCTCAGCCAGAAAACGCGGATCTACCAGGCCAGCACGAGTGAGCTCTATGGCCTGGTGCAGGAGATCCCCCAGAAGGAGAGCACGCCGTTCTACCCGCGCAGCCCCTACGGGGTTGCCAAGCTCTACGCCTACTGGATCACGGTGAACTACCGCGAGGCCTATGGCATGTATGCCTGCAACGGCATTCTGTTCAACCACGAATCGCCGCGGCGGGGGGAAACGTTCGTGACCCGCAAGATCACCCGGGGGCTGGCCCGGATCGATGCGGCTCTGGACGAGTGCCTTTACATGGGCAATCTCGATTCCCTGCGCGACTGGGGCCACGCCCGCGATTACGTGGAGATGCAGTGGCGGATGCTGCAGCAGGAGGGTCCACCGGAGGACTTTGTGATCGCCACCGGCCGGCAGGAGAGCGTGCGGCGCTTCATCGAACTCACCGCCGCTGAGCTGGGCTGGGGTGCGATCCAGTGGGAGGGCTCGGGGGTGAACGAGACGGGCCGCCGCAGCACCGGCGAAGTGGTGGTGCGCATTGATCCCCGCTACTTCCGCCCGGCCGAGGTGGAAACCCTGCTGGGGGATCCGAGCAAGGCCCACGCCAGACTGGGCTGGCAGCCCACCACCACCCTGGAGCAGCTGGTGGCGGAGATGGTGGAGCACGACAAGGAGGAATCCCGCAAGGAATCACTGCTGCGCCTGAAGGGCTTCAAGGTGGTGGGCTCGATGGAGAATCCGCCCTACAGTGCGCCATGAGCAAAACCGCACTGATTGCCGGCGTGACCGGCCAAGATGGTGCCTATTTGGCCCATCATCTACTCGGTTTGGGCTACAGGGTGGTGGGCACCAGCCGCGACGCCCAGATGGCTGACACATCCAGATTGGATCGTCTTGGGGTGAGCGCAGATGTTCAGATGATGTCATTAGCACCCAATGACTTTCGCAGCGTTCTGAAGGTGGTATCCGGGGTTGAACCCCAGGAGATCTATAATCTCGCTGGGCAAACGAGTGTTGGACTTTCCTTTGAACAACCTGTTGAGTGCATAGAGTCGATATCACTGGCTACTCTGAATCTTCTAGAGGTGATTCGTTATCTAGGTGGGGGTATTCGATTTTTTAGCGCAGGCAGCTCGGAATCTTTCGGGCAAACCGGCGACGTGCCTGCCACAGAAGACACACCATTGCATCCCCGCAGCCCCTATGCGGTGGCAAAGGCTGCTGCATATTGGCAGGTTGCCACCTACCGCGAGGCCTACAAAATGTTTGCATGCACCGGTATACTGGCGAATCATGAATCACCACTTCGTCCCAAGCGATTTGTAACGCAGAAAATCATTGATGGCGTACGTCTGATTAAGCAGGGGCTGCAATCCACGATCCAGCTGGGAAACTTGGATGTATGGCGTGACTGGGGCTGGGCACCAGACTATGTAAAGGCCATGCACCTAATGCTTCAATCCGAAAGTCCAGACGACTATCTGATCGCTTCTGGAACCACAACTTCACTCAAGCACTTTGCCGAGGAGGCGTTTGCTGTTGCTGGTTTGGATATTGCTTCCCATCTTCAGTCGGTTGATTCGCTAAAGCGTCCTGCAGACCTTGCCTATTCGGCAATGAATCCAAGTAGGATTGCAGTTCATCTTGGCTGGAAGTCTACACGGCCGATTGCTGACATTGTGTCAAGAATGTATTATGGAGAGCTGTTTTAGGCATTGAGCGTTGCCACTTAATGGATCAATCCGAGCCGACGCAAATGCCTTTTATGATAGGTACAACAGGAGCACCACAATTTGTTTCCTATGCATCTGATCTTCTCGATTTGAGGCTATGGCGTGCCTTGCACTCAGTTCAGGAGGGATTTTACATTGAGATAGGTTCAAGTGACCCTATCTCCAATTCTGTAAGCTATGGCTTCCATCTCAAGGGCTGGAGCGGTGTTGTCGTAGAGCCTGCTCCCCACGCCGCGATTGCTTTCCGTAAGGAACGGCCTCATGATCACTTCGAGCCGGTTGCACTGGGTGCCTCGACAGGTACTATTCCCTTTTTTGAAGTCATAGGACGTGGCATTTCCTCTGCCGATCCACTTATTGCTGCTAAGCAGGTTCTAGCTGGGTTTTCATGTATCCAAACTGTGGTGCCGCTGCGGCCACTAGATCGGATTCTAGACTGCAATGTAACTCGTAGAGAGGTTCACTGGCTAGCAATTTCTGTTGTTGGGATGGAGGCTGACGTCATTGCAGGCTGGACTAGTTCGGCTATTCGTCCCTGGATTGTCATCGTCAACAGCATTCACCCCGCATCTGGCAGCGATACCCATAACCAGTGGGAGCCAGACTTAATCAGGAAGGGCTATATCTTCAGTGGATTTGATGGAGTGAACCGGTTTTATGTACACCAGAGTCGAACTGACTTAGCTGCTCTCTTATTCAGTCCTACCCTGAGCTTGGTCGGGGTTGAACTGGGTGGCAGGCCTTGCCATCCGTTGTGCGCTGATGTCCTTGCCAAGGGGGATCGTGAGTTGAATCACTGGCGTAGTCGCGCACTCTCTGCCGAGGCTGCTCTTAAGGACTATCACTCCAAACAATATTTCCGCTTGATCCGCGCAGGTTACCACTCGATTCAGCTTTCTTTTACGATGCTTCGGCGGCTTCTGGGTGCTGGATTGCAAACTACTCAGGCAACGCTAGGCCGCTTGCTGCGGCGGGCAGCACGCACCAGGTTGGGCCGTTCTCTCTTGTACCGTCTCCCTGTTCGACTGTGGGCTGAGCGTATCGGCTTGTTCAAGTCTGCTCCATCGAGCCAAGCTGCTCTTCCTCTCCTTTCTGCTACTGCCAGCCGTCATGTTCGCTGGCTACTTCACCGATGAGAATCCTTCTAGATCTTCAAGGTGTACAGACAGAAAGCCGCCACCGTGGGATCGGCCGTTATCTGCGCGAGTTTACTAAGGCTTTTCTGCCACTGTGCGAACAGCATGACGTGTGTATCCTGCTGTGTGATTGCTCTCCTGATTCTGCACTCGATATCCGTAAGGTACTGCATCATTTGAGTGGTTCCGTTTCTTTCAGGGTAATCAGCTTGCTCGCAGATACCTCAATAGCAGGCTTGAGTGATGCAGAGTGCCGCTCGGTGAATCGACGTCTTCTACGATCAGTTGTCCAAGACTGTAGTCCAGATGTCTTACTTATAGGCAGTCTATTTGAGGATCAGTTCAACCATGCTGTTACGGTTATTGATCCTCGCTGGGCAATTCCAACTGCCGTCATCGCTTACGACCTGATTCCCTATCTCTTTCCGACTACTTATCTTTGTCATGATTCTACAAAGCGATGGTACCTTCAAAAAATCAATGAGCTGAAGCAAGCCGACCTTTATCTTGCTATTTCGGATTCGACAAAGAAGGAGTATGAAGTCAATCTTTCAATCGAGCCTGAGCGAGTGGTATCTATTTCCACAGGAGCTAGCTCTGGATTCTCTGACGAGAGTCTTTCACGTGCTGAACTGACCCGACTCGTTGACCACTTTCGTCTCAAAAGACCCTTTATCTATAGTAGCGGCATGGTGGAGCCCCGCAAGAATCTTGACGGGCTCATTCGCGCCTACGCTTTACTCCAAAGCTCCTTGCGCGAAAGTTATCAGCTTTGCATCAGCACATCAGCCCAACCACATGCTGTTGCGAGCCTTCATAAGTTGGCTCGCTCCCTCGGGATCGCCAGAAATCAACTCATCATTGCGGGCCATCTCAGTGATGGGGACTTACGCCTGCTGTACAAGGCGTGCACTGTATTTGTATTTCCAAGTTGGCATGAAGGTTTTGGGCTGCCAGTTCTAGAGGCAATGCAATGCGGAGCGGCTGTACTCACTTCTAACCTATCCAGCTTGCCGGAGGTTATGGGTCGCTCTGATGCTCTCTTTGACCCAATGGAGCCTAGTTCGATTGCCAGATTGATCAGCCGTGTTCTCACTGATGAGGCCTTTCGCCTGGACTTGCAAGCTCATGCAAAGTCTCAGGCGTCTAGATTTTCATGGCATTCCACTGCGGCTACGGCCCTTGCTGCCCTTGAGCAGCTCGTTGCGTCATCGACACGCAGAGTTTTACCATCATCTCAGCGGCCTCGTCTAGCCTACGTAGCACCAGTAGATACTTCGTATCTCCCCCGTAGAGATCATCATCTTCAGGTTCTCAAGCACCTTGATGGCTACTACGATGTGGCTGTCTATACTCCAAATAGTATATCCGATTTCGAGCATAGCCTTAGTCAGTTTGACAGAGTGCTGATTGCTCTTGATGACCACCCGGACTATAGTGCATGTCTTCAGCTTTTACAGTCATGTCTGGCTGTGGTTGAGATGCTTGATGGCCATCTCACACAGCTATTGATTAGTTCTGGAATCGACTATTGGCTCCAAGTGCTTCAGCGTTACCAAGGCTACTCTGCGCTCTTGTCACTGTCAAGTGCGTCGATGTCTAAGTCCTGCGGCGCCTTCGCAGTTAGGGACTATCTTGAGGAGATCAGTCTGGGTGTGATCGACTCTAGGGAGTCTCGCTTAGACCTCAGGGCGGGGCTAGAGGCTCACTATGCTGCTGCAGCTCCCGTTTTAGCACTGCTGAAGGATCCATCCCTTCAGGATCTCGCATCGCGATCAGCGTATGCAGCTGGCTCCATTGCACAAGCTATTGCGATCAGCCTGCCAAAGGACGGGCATCGAAGACAGCTCTTGGTGGACATCAGCATTTTGGTACGCCATGATGGTGGTACAGGCATCCAGCGTGTTTGTAAGGGTATTCTCGATTCACTCCTGCGCAAGCCTCCGCAGGGGCTAATGGTGGAACCTGTTTACCTGAATGTTGAGGGGCAGTTCCGCTATGCGCGCAGCTTCACCTGTAGCTTTCTCGGCTTGGGGCATGGATGGAGCAGTGATGACGTCGTTGATGTAGCGCCTAACGATATCTACTTAGGCCTTGACCTCAATCCGGAGCTGGCTTCATGGGGTGGCAAAGCACTGAGCGAATGGGCGGCTATCGGAGTCTGGGTTCATTTTATTGTTTACGATCTTCTCCCTATCTCGCTACCACAATGCAGCGACACGAGTGTACGGCATCTCTTCCCTGACTGGTTGCAGTATATTGCTGGCTTCCACGGCCTTTTCTGCATCTCCAAAGCAGTTGCTGATACCTTAGAGAGATGGTTAAGCGAGCAATCTATTCTAGAAAATCCATTACGTTCTGTTCGCTGGTTTCACCTCGGTTCAGAGCTCGATCGCTCTTCCGCAAGCAGTGGGTTACCAGCTGATGCTCACGATGTCCTATCTGTTCTTCATTCCCAACCTACATTCCTGTATGTATCCACCTTAGAGCCGCGGAAGGCCCATGCCCAGCTGCTTGACGCAGTTTCTTTACTATGGGATCAGGGTGAAGACTTCAATCTAGTCCTTGTTGGCCGGCAAGGTTGGAATGTAGAGACCCTAGTAGCGTCTATACCCAGTCATCCTCTTTTTGGAGAGCGACTTTTTTGGCTTGATGGGATCAGTGATGAGTATCTCGAGCTTGTCTACTCAGCATCCTCCTGCCTCGTCAACCCGTCTTTGGGGGAGGGCTTTGGTCTCCCCATTGTGGAAGCAGCTCGGCGTGGACTACCTCTTCTCTTACGCGACCTGCCAGTCTTTAGAGAGGTTGCAGCTGATGAAGCTCGATATTTCTCTGGCGATAGTGCTAGTGACTTGGCACTCGTTTTGGTGGAATGGTTGCGCGATCACGAGCGCTGCCCCATACCCCCTCCATCTGGTATACCACTTCTTACATGGCAGCAGAGTACTCAGATCCTCACGACTATAATCCTAGAAGAGTCCCCTCGGAACTGACCTTCCCACTAATCTAGCTTTCATCGGAGCTCATCAGAATTGAGGCCTGAGTACATAGCACGCTCCATGACGCACCAATGCTTTCATGATCTATTTTACTCTATAATCAAATGATTCTATCGTATACTCTGTTGTCCTGTTAATGTAGTCTTGTTTCTTGCGTGCCTGCCTTTCAAGCTCATATCTATTGTAATTGCACCGAAGCGTAATCTCAGGCTCCATAAGTCTATGGTTATTCTCCATGAGCATGCATGATCGCAGTTCTTATGGTTCTTGTCAATAATCTCTAGCGATCTAGCTTGACTTACATCTTTCTATAGTTCTCTTTAGCACCTTTGCAGCCTTGATTGTGATTGTCAACAGGCATTGTATGATGTCATGCTTGTTTGCAGGCCTTGTGCCTCTATCCATTCCGGCTTCAATTTCCTTTCTGCTATTTTCCGTTGTACTCTGTGGTTGAATGTCGATATAAGAGTAGGGGATTCGTGGAAGTTTCTTTGTTGCATCAGCCAGTCTTTGCTGATACTCTGTTGCAAGATATGCCCATGCATCTGACGTTTTTACCAAGTACAGCTTTGAGAAGGCAGAGACAGTCTCTAATCCTTTTGTAGGAAGTCCTGAAAAGTGAGCAACTACTACTCTTTGATTATTAAAGTAGGCTTGTTCTTTCCGCAGTTCTAGGTTTCCCTCGTGAAGATTCCAATGTCCAAGATTGCATACTGGATTATCTATGATAATTACAGCGTCCTTGAAGTACAGCGGTACTAGGTTGAGCCACAGCTGATCTACAAACTCAAAGTCATAACAACTTGGCAGCGCCATCGCTTTGCGATGTTCATAGGCATGTCCGTACTGCTCAAGCCTTTCGCATAACCAATGTGATGCACACTCAGCTGCTCTTGAGTGTCTCATTCCTACAACCCCTGCATTATATAAGCCGCATTTTAGAAAGTTTACTTCATGTGGGACCACTTCCTCTGTACTTACTGGGTAGGTCGAGTGGGCGATTAGTGCAATACTTGCTTTATCAAGAACATCCCATATGGGGTTAAGGCTCGACAGCACACCTACATCAGTATCCAACACTATCCACTTATCAAATTCACTCTGGGTTGCCAAGAAATAGTGGAGCCTTCCTCTCACTACGCACGATAGCTCGAATGGTGTATACTCCGTAGCAAGTTCTAAGCGCCTATTCCTGTCTGGAATGATGGAATCCCACCACATCCATTCAGGCCCTCGGGGCATTTCTTCTGACGTTATAGTAGCCTCTCCAACTATAACAACAATGCATGATACTCCTGGATTTGACTCTTTAACATATGAATGCATCGCTAACGCTTGTGGTATGTAGTTGGATGTTACAATCGCTGCAATTGCGTTTCTTGTCTTTTTCATTCTGTTGTTGACCACGTGTTCAGTCACAATACTTGGTTCTGGATGCAGGTTTTGTCAAGTAGACTCCTGGCTGTGAATCCCTCTTTGTCTTTGTCTCTTTCTATCTTTTCTCAATCTTCGCGTATTTCTTGCCCTGTATTCATTTCATCAAATTCATGCAATTCGACTTTGAAATCTTTGAGAATTCTATTCATGCGCTTACTTGACCTGTGAAGCTTATACTTGGCTTAGGTCTGTTCTGCTTTGCTGACAGGCCTTTAACACATCGCTGCAGCTCTTGGTTCACCGAACTGCAGCCTTTCGCATCTTGCTCATGTGCAGTAATGTCAATTCCACAAGTGAAATGATTGAGCTCCTCCATTAATCTTTGCACCTCATCTCCAGAGCTGTGTCTGCCAGGAGGGATGATGGGCCTGCCACCGGTATTGTTCAGGGTGCCATCAACAACTCAGCCACTGTCATGTGGTTTTCTGGCGGTGGACTATTGATCCAGATTTCCTCGGGCTGGTGCCCCCTCTGCCAGGAAAGATGACGCCGCTCCAGTGCGACAATTTCCACCACCAGGGGGGCCTGATGGATTCGATCGATGCGTCCTTACAGCGAGGCTGTCAAGGCTGATGTCCGCCGGCGGATGGGCCCTCCCCATCGCCAGAGCGTGGCCGAGATCTCCCAGCAGCTGGGGATCCATGTGATCACCCTCTACAAGTGGCTCAAGGGCTGGCGACTGCAGGGGGGGGTGGTGCCCGCCTCCCAGAAGGATCCCGAGGGTTGGAGCCCGGCCGACAAGTTCACGGTGGTGCTGGAGACGACCGGACTGAACACGACGAAACTGAATGGGTACTGCCGTGAGCGGGGTCTGTTCTCTGAGCAGGTGAACCGCTGGCGCCAGGCCGCCCAGGATGCCAATGCCCAGCCGCTGCTGACGATGGCCTATCAAAAGGACCTCCAGAAGCGCCACCAGGAGGATCAGCGCGAGATCAAGCGGCTGCAGCAGGAGTTGCGCCGCAAGGACAAGGCCCTGGCGGTGGGCGGCGGCGTTGATGATCGCCTCAGAAAAGATCCAGGCCTACAGGGGCGAGGACGAGGGGGATTGACCGGGTCGGCAGATCGCCGTCAGGCCCTGGAGATCCTCGACGCCGCCGTAGCGGCCCGTGCACGGGCCCAGGAGGTGGCCGCACTGCTGGGCGTGGGGCCTCACAACCCTGCAACGCTGGCGGCGGCAGTTCGCGGGTGATGGGGACGGCCTAGATGGCCGTAAAGGCAGTCCCTGCCTGGTGTCTCATCGCCTCAGCGAAGAGGAACGCCAGCGAATCCTGCTCACCTGCAACCAGCCGGAATTCGCGGCCCTGCCCCCAGGCCAGATCGTGCCGATCCTTGCTGACCGAGGGGCCTACATCGGTTCCGAGCGCAGCTTCTACCGCGTACTCCATGCCAATGGTCAGGCCCATCGCCGTGGCCGCGCCCGCCCCCCCAGGAGCCTCGACCTGTGCCGCGCCTGGGAGCCAGAGGCCCGAATCAGCTCTGGAGCTGGGTCATCACCTACCTGCCGACCAGCGTCCGTGGCGTCTGGCTGTACCTCTATCTGGTGGTCGATGTCTGGAGCCGCAAGTTGGTGGCCTGGGACGTAGTCGAGCGGGAGGACGCCCAGATCGCCGCGGATCTCGTCAGCCGCACATGCCTGCGGGAGAGGATCAGCAAAGGCCGGCCCCAGCCTCTGATCCTCCATGCCGTCAACGGCAACGCCTAGCTGCGGGCTTCTCGAAGAGTTGCGAGCCGCCACGCTCGAGAACCGTCTGGAGGAGCTGGGCGTGCTCAGGTCCTTCTCCAGACCGAGGGTGAGCAACGACAACCCCTTCTCGGAGTCGTTGTTCCGCACCGTGAAATACCGACCGAACTACCCCCGCCGGCCATTCACCAGCGCAGAAGAGGCCTGCGCCTGGGTGGCGGCATTCGTGTGCTGGTATAACGATCAGGACCGCCACAGCGGCATCAGGTTCGTGACGCCATCACAGCGCCACAGTTGAGAAACCGTTTCGATCAGCCGCCACCCGAAAACGGCGCCAAGACGGCTACGTTGGTGATGACTTCCTGAGTGGCGGCAGGGGCGTCATCTTTGCTGGCAGCTACCGGCCTTCATCTCCCTTCCTGGCCAAGTCGCTCGGCTTTCCTCCCTGCCAATTCCGTGGGTCATTGACTCGTCTTTGAGCTGTCGTCCTGCTCCCATGCTCCGTGTCACAGATTCATTTGTCCGGCCGCGCTCCGGTGGTGTTCTTCGAGGCCATGGTGCTTGGCCAGGCGCGCCAACTTGAGGCTTCGCGTACAGGCATCTACCGCTGCGTCCTGGAACTCCTCCGTGCCCTTGTCGAGCACCACCCCGATTTGTTGATTGTGCCATTCAGCAGGAGCCCGGATCAAGCCGCTGATCTCGCGCTTGAGCTGAAAGAACAGGGTCTTCCTGTTGGGCTAGCACCACGGCAGGCCCTCGTGTATCGGCTGCTCAAGGTTCTGCTACCCGAGAGACTCGCTAGGTGGCATCTCAGACGCATCGTGCATGGCCTCAGACGCCGGATCTACGACGCTGTGATCGAGCATGCGATCCCCGCTGCTCCCGGTTCACCCATTCTTCAGGATACTTTCCTGCTGACACATCTTGGTCGCGCCGGTGAGACTTGCAGTCGTGTCGCCATCGCTTACGACCTCATTCCCATCCTCCATTCAGCCTGGTCTCAGGACGGTTTCTTCGCACTTTTCGATTCGTTTTATTCCTCTCTGCGTATCCAAGACAGTGTGATCTGTATCTCTGAAGCAACTCGGCGTGATTTGCTTCGATGTTATACACAGCTTGATCCTGATCGTTGCCCGGTGGTGCCCCTAGCCGCCTCAGAGCACTTCCGGCCCGTGGATGATCTCGTTGGATTGGCATCCCTTAAATCGCGCATTGGCCTGACAGCTGATCAGCCCTACTTCCTCTCTGTGTGCACACTCGAGCCGCGCAAGAATCTGGCCACTGTGGTGCAGGCCTTCGCCCAGCTTCCCGGCCTCCACGATGTTCATTCCAATCTCCGCCTTGTGCTTACGGGCACTGCCGGCTGGGGTGATCAGACCCGCGTCATCGGCCTAGCTAAGGAGCTCGGCATTCTGGATCGACTGGTAATCACGGGGTTTCTCTCTGATGAAGATCTGCCTCTTCTCTATTCATCTGCCGTGGGGTTTCTGTATCCATCGCTCTATGAGGGTTTCGGTCTGCCAGTGCTCGAAGCGATGCAGTGCGGCGTTCCCGTGATCACATCCGATCGCTCCAGCCTCCCCGAGGTGGCCGGTGATGCCGGGATCATGGTTGACCCCCTGGATCCTTCTGCCATCGCTGCTGCCATGGCAGCCCTGCTGGCTTCAGCCAATCTCCAGAGCAGTATGCAGGCCCGTTCCCTTGCCCTGGCCGCTCGTTTTTCGTGGCAGGCTTCAGCTGCCCGCGTCGCCGAGCTGTATCGCGCACTGTCCGCGGCCCCGTCTGCGGTTTCTTCGTTGTGAGCGGTCAGCCACCTCTGCGCCTGTACTACGACGGCTTGATCTATAAGCTCTATCGGCAGCGCACGGGCGGCATCTCCCGTTACTTCGATGCCCTGATCAGCCATTTGCCTGGCCACTGCAGGATTCTGCTCACCAGCTCCCGTTCCCAGCACCTTCCCCACCCACGCCATCCTGGGCTGCGGATCGTGCACGGGCACCCCTTCCGGCGTCCTGCCGGCTTCTGGCGCCGGGCAACAACGTTTTGCCACCAGATTGCGGCCTCCTCCCTTCGCCCGGATCTTTGCCATCCCACTTACTACTCATTCCCAAGTTTTCTGCCGCATACACGCCGGCCTCCGTTGGTTTACACCGTGCATGACATGATTCATGAGCTGTTCCCTGCCCAGGAGGATCCCACAGGGAAGGCAGCAGCCAGCAAGAAGGCCTGCATTGATCAGGCCGACCTGCTGATTTGTGTGAGTGACTCCACCCGCCATGATCTCCTCAGGTTCTACCCTCACCTGCAGGACCGGGTGCGAGTGGTTCGGCATGGCTGTACCTACCCGCTTGCCGCTGCATCTGGGTTGGGATCCGAGCAGGTTTGCCCTGCGCTACCCGCTGCCCTCTCATCGGTTCCCTATCTCCTCTATGTGGGCTCCCGCAACTACTAGAAGAACTTCTGGATGGTTGCCAAGGCGCTGTCTGCCCTGCGAGACCGATACCCTGACCTTCACCTCTGTGTCGCCAGCTCTCGCCTCGATGAACATGAGTGGCGCACGCTCGCTCAGCTTGGTATCACAAGTCGCATCGTTCAGGTTGCCAACCCGGATGATGCGCTGCTGCGCAGCTTGTATACAGGTGCCATGGTGTTTCTCTACCCTTCGCTTTACGAGGGATTTGGCCTGCCTCCCCCGGAAGCCATGCAATGTGGAACTCCGGTGATCGCCAGCGATGCATCGAGCATCCCTGAGGTTGTTGGTGATGCAGCCCTGCTGGTTGATCCGCGCAATCTCGATCAAGTCGTGGATTCCATCACAGCCTTGCTCGATTCACCGGCCTTGCGCTCCGACTATGTGTCTTGTGGCTTCCAGAGGGCGCCACTGTTTCAGTGGAATGCCACCGCACAGCAAACCTATCGTTCCTATCAGATGCTCCTGTGATGATCATCTCGATGGCTGAATGCACACTTTTGCTTTTTATCTCAGCACGACAACCTTGGCACTCGCCTGCCCCAGCCCCAGACGGCTAAGAACCCTGGCGAAGGTGGAGAAGGGAGCCTGAAGTATCCTGGCGATTTGTGTTAGATGCAGGCGCTGGTGCCGCAGCTCCACATCGTCCTCCAGTCGCTACGGATCGTCGGAGAGGCTGGACCGCCTAAGCGGTAGCGAGCCAGCCAGCGGTAGGAGCGGCGCAGGCTGTAGCCGAAGGCCTCTGCGAGGCAGTTGCCGTTCTCGACTGCCAGCTCTCTGAGGCTGCGGCCGTGCTCCAAGTGCTGGGTCATGAGCCGAAGGCGGCCCTTCTGCGTCAGACGGACATTGGGATGGCTATGAATGGGTGCGTCAGGCCTGGGTTGGTGGGTTGAACCTCAACCCGTAGCTGCCTCACACCTTTGTTACTGAACAACCTGCTGAGACAGAACAGCTAGGAGTTTGTTGCCAATAGAGCAGCAGCCCTTCTGACGCGGCGCATGCGGCTACTCAGCTGGCCCGCTGCTGATTTGCTCGTCTGCTGGTTGTGCCCTTGGACGGTGGCCAATTCAGCCCTGGCTGACGCAGCCAGGGCCATCGCCCCTCATCCGGTGGCTGCCCACTGCGCCTGCTGCTGTGATCGCCTGTGTCTGAACAGCTTGAGCAGGTTGTGTGTGGCATCGATCAGGTGCCATTCACCATCGACCTTCTCCAAGCCCCGCAGCAGGAAGCGACGGATGCCCCGGCACTCTTTGATCTGGCCATTCACCGGCTCCACGATCGCCTTGCGCTGGGCGTAGATCCCTGATCACTGCTTGCTTCTGAGCTTGCGGGCCATGCGGGTTCTGGCGTCAGCCCCTCTGGGCAACGGGCCCCGCATTGGTGTTGGGAGCTGGCCGTGCGGCAACCGACCGGTGGCGATGTAGGCATCAATGCCGAGGTTCTCGCAGCGGACTGTGTTGTCCTCACTCCAGTAGCCCGCATCCAGGGTCATGACCTCGGGCAAGGCACCGGCTGTGGCTGCGATGCGCTCCAGCATGGGTTTGCGGTGCTCGACATCCGGCGGCTGGTTGCTCACGCCCACCGCCACGATCACCTGGTGGTCGCTGTCGACGGCCAGCTGGCAGTTGCAGCCCTGCAGGTACGTCCCGCCTGACTGCAACCGCTCCGCGGAAGCCTTCGGCTACAGGTGACTGTCGCCATCCGTGAAATTGCGCTGGGTCTTCCTGGTTGGCGTGCCATCGACCTTCCTGGCCAAGCCCCGCCTGGGCATCGCGTGACAGGGCAGGGGCTCCAGATCCGGCGGTTCCATGCCTGCATCCTCGGCGGCTTCGTTTGCCTTCTCCCGTGCCGCCTTGGCTTTGGCTGCTGCCGCCTCCTCCTTTCTGGTCAGCACGGCCTGCTCCTCTGCCGCTGCATCCGATTCCTCTGCTGCAGCGGCTTTGGCCCTGGCCTCTTCTGCTTCCTCCTGTCGTTGTCGCGCTGCAGCAGATGCGGTTGCCGATTCCATCTCTTTGCGGGCCTGACGAATCCTGGCCAGGCGCTCCTGGCGTCGCCGCAGCTCATCCGGTAACTCGATGCCCAGCTTGCCCTTGCCGTAGCGGTGATCCTCCTGGGCATCAAAGGCGTTGATCTCCTGCTGCAAGCTCCTTCTCGGCCCTGAGCATCCGCTCGTGGCTCATGGCTTTGCGCTTGGAGGCGTTGGCCTGCACCTTGGTGCCATCCAGGGCGACATGGCCCAGACTCACCATGCCTGCCTTCTGGCACGGCCGCAGGATCTGAACAAACAGATCTTTCAGCGCATCGAGGTTGCGGCGGCGGAACTCGCTGATGCGGCTGTGGTCCGGCTGCTGGTTGCCGGTCAGCACCCAGAAGGCCAGATCCTAGTAGCAGGCCCGCTCGATCATCCTGGAAGAGACGATCCCCACGCAATAGGCGTAGAGCAGCAGCATCGACATCATCCGAGGGTCAAAGCCCTTCTCGCCGCGGGGATCCTTGGCCTGAGCGGGGATCAGAATCTCGGTGAGATCCAGCAGGAAATACACCTGGTGGTCTTCTGAAAGCCACTCTCTCGGCGATGGCGGCAGCATGGTGGTCGGCTCCAGCTGCCAGGGGCGGAAGGACTTGAGCTTGTGCATGGCCCATCTTATTGCCCAGATCCATTGCTGTCACTGGGTTCTGGGCAGTTTTAGGGTCGTCTGTGGAGAGACGCTGGCGATCTATGCGCAACACGCTCCTAGCCGAAGGCTTCTGCGAAGGAGTAACTCAGGCAGGGCAGCTTCTTCCCCAACTGGCTGGAGCCACGCCGCCGGTTGGACAAGGCCCTCTATGCCGTGGTGATGGAGGCCTACACCGGGGGCATCTCCAAATCGGAGGTTAGCCGCATCTGCCAGGGCCTCGACGAACAGGTGAAGGCCTTCCTGGGCCGTCCGCTCGACCACGCCCGCTTCCCGTACGTCTACCTAGACGCCACCTACATCCACGGCCGCCTCGGCCGCAACATGCAGGTCTGCTCCCGAGCGGTGGTGGTCGCGATCGGCATCAATGCCCTCGGCTACCGCGAGGTGCTGGGAATCGCCGTGGGCGACAGCGAGGCCGAGGGCTTCTGGCGCCAGTTCCTGGGCAGCCTCTAGCCGAAGGCTTCTGCGAAGCAGTAGGAGCGTGGCCTCGTGGCGCCCGGCTAGTGATCTTAGACGCCAACCTGGATCTGACGGCGGCGGTCAAGCGGATGTTCCAGGGCTGCAACTGGCGTCGCACCGAGAGGTGCGCTGCATTGCGCAGCTTGTGCCGGGTGCACTTCCTGCGCAACCTGCTCTCCCACATCCCGAAGGCTGGCCAGGACATGGTGGCAGCGGCCATGAAAGCGGTGTTTATGATCCAGGCCCCCGATCAGGTACGTGCCCACTGGCAGCGGGTCACCGTGATGCTGCGCAAGCAGTTCACCACAGCCGTACCGGTGATGGAGGCCGCCCGTGACGACGTGCTGTCATTCCTACATTTCCCGTAGGAGCACTGGCGCAAGATCTGGAGCACCAACCCGCTCGAGCGGCTCAACAAGGAGATCAAACGGCGCACGAACGTGGTCGGCATTTTCCCCAACGACGCTGCGATCACCCGCCTGGTGGTCAGCCAGCTGCTGGAGCAGCCGGAGGAATGGCAGCTCGAGCGCCGGCGCTTCTTCTCCGAGGCCACCATGGCCAAGATTCCGGAACCAGAAGAGGCACTGGATCTCGCCGATGGTGATCCGTCTGCCCGCCAGCACTCAGCACCAGCTGAAGCGCACTAGCGTCTCCCTCGATCTACACAGCACCTCGATCGCTGAGTTGTCAATTCAGTGATCAGGGTTCATGGTGGATAAACGGAGCTGCGCAGTCAGCTTCCAAGCAGTCAACCCTGACTGCTCCTGTTCACCCTCCGAAGAGGGTCACAGGACCGCCTGAGTTACACCACTCGGAGGGCGCCACCCATTCTTATCCGGCTGGGCAACCTGCTAAAGCCAGCGGTGGCTGCGGAATGAACATGAATAGGTGGCCACCAAAGGAGTGGCTACGCGGTACCGATCGGAGAGGCCCAACAGAGCAAAGAGCCTGATATCGGGCGTTCCGAGCCACTGATACGATCTCAACAAATCCGAACGAAGCGTGAACAGCTCTCGAGCATTTAAATACCGACTGTTCAGGTTGTTATTCCGCAAATTCCTAAGTTCTTGATTCGCCGTGCATAGCCGGTTCACTACGCCACTTTCTTGACTTATGAGAAGGCTTAGACCTCTTTATGGTTTGGTTTTGCTTGACGCGAGACACGGTTTGTCCTGTCTTCCAAGCAACTCAATGGAACCATATACCGTCCCGATTGATCCTTCTAAGAGACTCCTTACTTTAAATGGATCTCTTCGACCTCCGACTTGCGCCGAACCGAGAATTGGACTTGGGTTTGTCTAGGCTTTCATCGATGGTTTTTCTGACTGCTAGCGGTTCATGCTTACTGAGGGCAATTTTATCATCCCCTAACCACTTAATAAAATTAAGCCACATTATTATTTGGTTTGGATCCGAGTTCTGATTGTCACGCATGCGCATTTTCTATCATGGTCTCATCTATAGCTATTATCGTGCCCGCCCTGGGGGGATTAGCAATTTCTTTGATCGTTTAATTTCTAGGGTAGCGCTCGAGCATGATTGCTTGTTGACCACGACTCGTGAATCTCGTCTCCCTCATCCTGTTGGTCCCTATTTGCATACTGTACGGCATAATCCTAGTCATCGCCTTCGCCGAATCAATAAGTTTCTAGAGTCGCGGCACTTCGAACTTCAATCAAGGGCTTTTCGTCCCGATCTAATCCATTATACATATTACGTTGATCCTCGCCCATGGCATTTACATTTACCTCGTGTCTATACAGTATACGATATGATTCACGAAAAATGGTCGCATCAGCTAGACCCTTCTAGGGTCTACGCTGCCGAGAAGCTACGAAGTTTCGAAAATGCTAGTGCATTGCCTTGTATTTCCGAGGCAACTCGTAGCGACCTTCTAGATCTCTATCCCCATCTTGAGCCTAAGACTTCCGTAATTCACCTAGGATGTGATCTGAAGCCGACATCTTTAGCAGCTTCCTATCCGCGTCTAGCCGATATTAATACCTCCTATTTGCTGTATGTGGGCGCTCGCGGTTCATATAAGAATTTTACACGCCTGCTTCTTGCTTTTGCCCGCGTTGTTCCTCATATCAATGGAATTAAGCTTAGGGTTGTTGGAGCACCTTTTGAAGTGCTTGAAACTGATCTCATTGATGCCCTCGGAATAGCAGCCTCTGTTGAGATCTTTCCTGACGCCAACGATGATATGCTTTATCAACTTTATTCTCAGTCTCTTGCTTTTGTTTATCCATCGCTTTATGAAGGATTCGGGCTTCCCCTTCTTGAGGCAATGGCTCTCAATGCTCCGGTGTTGGCTTCAAGTGCAGGAAGCATCCCCGAAGTCGCAGGAAATGCTGCGCTACTCTTTAACCCTTGGTCTGTAGACTCGATCAAGGAATCTATTTTGAGAATTGCTCGGAATCCTGGCCTTCGCAATGAACTAATCACCAAGGGAAGGGAGCGTCTTCTCGATTTTACATGGCAGAAGACTGTAGATCAATATTTAGAACTCTATGATTATCTTCTCGCTAAACCTATTGAGGGTTAACTAGCTTTCTCACTTTGCCCACCATAGTTATGTTCTAATTCTCCATCGCTAGTGTCGTACCATCCACTGGCTGCTGGTCAGGCTATCCATAGCTTGTGCAGGGCCCAAGAATGTTTTTAAGGCCATAGCTCGTGAGCCAAGTGATCTATAAGGTTCTTGCAGCGTGTCCACCTCTTCAAGGAAGGATAACTGCCCTCTGTCTTGGTAACTTTAACCGCCATGTGGCCCTATGATCCTAATTTTTGGGCGATACCGTCAGGCCTTATTGTGGCGATGTTGGCCGTTCGCGGCATCAACATCGGCTCTGTGAGCAGTTCCTACTGCGTACTCCATGCCCATGGCTAGGCTTCATCACCCTTCACCCCAGGGCTGATTCAAAGTCTGTCCCAGTGCCTCTTGCGGGGGCTGCGAGCATGGGTTGAGGTCGGCGGAATTGCCCCCTTTCTGTGCATGAATGCGCCTCTGCCGCAACCGATCTCGACCTGATCAACTACCTTAGGTTGACCCGGGATTCACGGATGCGGCGCGGGGTTCGGTTTCCGGCCTGGTATCTGCTGCTGGTGGCGGTGCTGGGAATCCTTAGTGGCTGCCAGAGCTTGCGGGATCTGGAGAGTTACTCCTGAAGGAGAAGGCTGCGCCTACACCGTCAGCCACCACGCCCTACTCACCGAGGCGCTGGGCATCGAGCTCAGGCGTCCGCCATCGGACTGCTCGTTCCGCTACTTCTTCCGCCAGGTGGATGTGGCGGCCCTGTGTACTGAAATCCGTGACTGGACGATCGCCCAGATCCCGGGTGGGGCAGCTGATCTCGATCAGCTGGTGTGTGACGGCAAGACGCTTCGGGGCTCCATTGAGCCCGCCGCCGGTGGGGGGTCGGCGTTCATTGCTCAGGTCACGCTGTACTCCGCTGCACTGGGCGTAGCCATCAGCCAGGCCTGCTATGCCTGCTATGCCTGCTATGCCACCGGCGTAAACCATGAGCGGGCAGTGCTGCGGCAGTTGCTCGGCGAACTGGATCTGGAGGGCTTGCTGATCCAGGCGGACGCGCTCCATACCCAGCGCCCGTTTTTCGGCAGCTCCAGGAGCAGGGGGCCGACTTCCTCCTGACGGTGAAAGCCAACCAGAAGACGCTGCACCGCCAGATCCGCAGCCAGTTCCAGGGAAAGCGCAAGATCCCTTTTGTGGCAACGGATCAGGAGATCGGCCACGGTCGCAGCATCACCTGGACGCTGCGGGCAAAACAGGCCCCTGAGCACATCCGCGAGGCCTGGGCCGGCACCAGCTGGATCGTGGAAGTCACTGCCACCGGCAGGCGCGACGGCAAGCCCTTTCAGGCCACCCACCTTTTTCTCACAAGCCTGCGCACAACACCACAAGCGCTGCTGCAACTGGTGCGGGACCGCTGGAGAATTGAAGGCTGGCACTGGATCCGCGACACCCAGCTCCACGAGGATGCCCATCGTTACCGGGGCAATGGCGCCGGAGCAATGACCACGCTGCGGACCGCAGCTCTCAACCTGCTACGCCTAGAAGTTTGTCGCCCGTAGCGCCCAGGAGCAGTGCAAGCACACCACGGCTGCTGCTCCGCAGGATGGGTGGCTTGTTTGAAGAACGGCGCCGACGTGGGCCG